>Ga0299913_10001791_pt1 | contig 16362 bp, 16 predicted proteins | sample RVTome_9_FD_201360 | JGI IMG/M metagenome (GOLD analysis project Ga0299913, IMG submission 201360) | Soil microbial communities from uranium-contaminated site in the Upper Colorado River Basin, Wyoming, United States - RVT155D38 (version 2) ...
GCCCCGCCGTCAGATCCCCGCGTGCCAGGGGTAGCCGCGGTCCTCCCAGTAGCCGCCGGGCCGCTCGGCGGTGAAGGTCACCCGGGTCAGGTACTTCGTCATCTTGTAACCGAGCTTCGTCGGCGCGTAGAGCCGCAGCGGCGCGCCGTGATCGACGCCGAGCGGCCGGTCGTTGAAAGCGTAGGCGAGGATCGTCTGCGGGTGGAAGGCGCTCTCGAGGTCGAAGCCGTTGAAGTAGCCGGCGTCGAACGAGTCGAAGCGGAGGAAGCGGGCGGCGGGCAGCGGGCCGGCGAGCGCCGCGACCGCCGAGAACGCCACCCCCGTCCAGGTCCCGATCGCCGTCCACCCCTCGACACAGTGGTGCTTCACCGTGTACGTGACCCGCGGCAGCGCCTCGAGCATGGGCCGGGTCAGCCGTAGCGGCTCGCGCACCAGCCCCCCGACCTCGAGCGCCCAGGCCGACGGGTCGGCGAGCTCGAGCCGCGAGATCGGCCGGGTGCGGGAGTAGGCGGGGAACGCCCGCTCCGGCGTCCGCCGGTCGAGCGGGTACTCGCGGGCGAGCCGGCGCGGCGACATCAGCGCCTCGCCGACGAGGTCGTTCCAGCGCGAGACCCGGAGCAGCGCGGGCTCGAGCGGCCCGCCGTCCCAGCCGCAGGCCCCGAGCGCCGCGCCGCCGGCGGCGACGGCTCCGAGGCGGAGCAGGTCTCGGCGGCTCAGCTCAGTCATGACTCGGGAACCTCCCCCGGTACCATCCGGTGACGATCGCCCGCAGTGACGCCGGGTCGACGAACAGCACCGCGAGCACGTGGACCGCGACGAAGCCGACGAACGCCCACACCGACAGAAAGTGCCACCAGCGCGCGAGCTCGAACCCGCCGAAGAGCCAGGTGAGCCAGGCGAGCTGCACCGGCTTGTAGATCGCGAACCCGGACAGCACCGAGATCACCCCGAGCCCCAGCGCCCCCGTGTACGCCGCCTTCTGCAGCGCGTTGTGCTTCCCCTGCGGCGGATGCTCCTTGCGCAGCCGCAGGTAGTAGAGCTGCATCCGCCACGCCCCCGGCACGTCCCGCGGCCGGAAGACGAGCGACCGCCACTCCCCCGTGCCGACCAGGAACCCCACGTACACCAGCCCGCAGACGACGAACGGCCAGGCGAGCGCGAAGTGCCAGTTGATCCCCCCCGCGAGCCACCCCCCGAGCCGCGCCCACTCCGGGAACCGGTAGTCGTCCGCCGGGTTCAGCGCCAGGTACGGCTCCCCCCGGATCCCGAAGTGCCGGAACGCGTTGTAGATCTGCAGCCCGCTCGCGATCATCCCGGCGAGGAGGACCGCGGTCAGCCAGTGGGTCACGCGGACGATCGCGTGGTGGCGGTGGACCAGGGGGCGGGGGGTGGGGGGAGAGGGCTCAGTGTCTTCGTAATGCGCGACGGAGGCTCGGGCGGGCGCAGCCGCGACAGACTCCTCGACCTTGGCCTCGTCGGCCGCCTCCTTCGCACCATCCGGCTGCTCGTGTGAAGCAACCGGTGACGCCGCGATGGCAACCGGGGATGCGGGCCCGACATCCTCCGTGGCGCGGCGAGTCTCGGTCTTGGCGTGATCCTCTGCCTCTGCGTCACGGCCGTGGCCGGGCTCCACCGGCAGTCCCTCCTCGCCGGCCGCCCTCTCCCGCGACTCCTCCCCGTCGTCGACCGGCACCCTCGCCTCCCGCGAATTCCGTTGCCGACCAGACTAGCACCTCCGCCTTGCTCCAACTCCCGGCATCCGCTACACTTCCCCTCCTCGCCGAGGCGGCGAGCCGGCCCCCGCAGGCCGGGCCTCCCCCGAGGCACCCCAGTGCGGCCGTAGCTCAACTGGATAGAGCATCTGACTACGGATCAGAAGGTTGGGGGTTCGAATCCTCCCGGCCGCACCACTCCAACTCCAATCGAATCAGTTAGTTACAAGACATAGACCGGGGTCTATGTCTCGGCCGGTGCGGCTATCGTTGCTCTATCGTTGTCGGGGGCCGTCCGAGAAGCTTCAGTCAGCTCGGAGACCCGACCGTAAGTCGCGTGCCCTTCGTGGTTTGCGACGGTCGGCTGATCGATGTCTGTCCCAGGTTCACTCATATAAGCATCTCATCGCGTCTCATCCCGTCCCAGCTTTGAGGCTTGTTGCAGCGTCCGGGTAGCGAAAGGCCCTAGCCGCGGCTAACCCTCTGATCTCGGGTCAAAGGAGCTCCGGGGGAAGGCGCAACGCTCGAGTTGCCGTGGTCCCATACCTTGAGACGCCAGAGCTCGTGGCGTGTATGCTGGACATGTAGCTTGGACTTGGGCGGCGGCGGGCTTCGCGTGGCGGCGGCTGTGCGTCCTCCGGGTCGGCAAAGGCTAGTAAACTTCCTCCTGCAATGGACCCACCGATCCTCTCGAGGGAGAGGAAAGACCCATCGCTGCAGGAGAGGCTCCGGCGCGGACTCTCGCTCCGCCGCGCTATCGAGGAGTCCATGCTGGCCGGGGTGTCAGCCTTCGATTCCGAGGACCGGCAGATCTACGCGGCCTTCGCGGAGATGTTCGGCTGGCCGGCAGCCGAACTGGTCGGTGCCACTCCTCCCTTCGTCTACTGGCCGCCCGAGGAGATCGAGGAGGCCTTGGCGTCCACGCTCCGCGGCGAGGCCCCCGCAGATACGTAAACGGAAACTAAGAGGATCTTTCGATGCTTCGCAGATTCGCCGCTTTCCTCAACATCGCCAAGAGTCTTGAGCCACTGCCGCTCGGCCTTGCCTCCGACTGGATCGCCATTCTCCTACGGAGACTCTACGCCATCAGAAAGGTACGCGCCCAAGAGCTTGCAGCCATCAGAAGTACTTTTGTCGATCCTGAGATGCTCCTTGAGCTCTATATCGAGCCAGACTGCCAGTTAACAAACCCGGCTGATTTTGATGAGATACACCCTGCACCCACTTGGTGTACTAGAATTCCAATTCGGAATCGTCTCAATGACTTCTTTCGGGGGCCAGCGCTCGAGCGCGATGGTAGAAACGTTCTATTCGTGCTCTCAGATGCTGGAATGGGCAAATCATCCCTCCTTACTGTACTCAAGGTTGCGAGTTTGGCGGTATTCTGGCCCAGGCACCTCACCTTTGCGCTCCTCCGCCTCGGACCATCGAGTCTCGATGATATTCGAAAAATTGAGAATCGACGCGATACCGTCCTTCTGCTCGATGCGCTGGACGAGGATCCTCACGCCTTTGGCCGCGTTGAAGAACGCATACGCAATCTCTTGCTCGAGGCGGCTAGCTTTCATCGCGTCCTTATCACCTGCCGAACACAGTTCTTTCCCGAGGGCGGCGCTGTGCCGATCGAAGCATTTGGCCGCGTAGAGGTTGCCGGATTCGTCTGCAATCTTATTTACCTGTCCCCCTTTAGCGATGAGCAAATCGACCACTACCTTCGCAAGCTCTATCCAGGCTCTCTTTGGCGATCATTACTCCGAACGGTCGGCCGAGGTGCGAATTCAAAGATTGAACGCGCTCGCAGTATTCTCCCCGAAATGAAGTCCTTGGCGATGCGCCCCTTGCTGCTCGCTTATATTGATGATCTTGCAAAATACTCCCTGACGACTTGGCGGACATTTCGCCTTTACGACGCCCTCATCGACACTTGGCTTCTTCGGGAAGAACGTAAGCAGAATTGGCGCGGCCGCGGACCTTCACGCGAGGAACTTCGGCAAGCGTGTGAAGCCGTTGCCGTCTATCTCCAAAAAGAAGGAAGGCGTGAGCTCACAACCGACGAGCTTGAGGAAATCGCAGTAAGTCGACCTGAGGCTCTCTTGATAGGTGCATTTGAACTTGGCGGACGGTCCCTTCTTAACCGCAACTCGGCCGGGTACTATCGATTCTCTCATTATAGTATCCAAGAGTTCCTCGTAGCGTCCCTGCTCGTGAAAGACACCCACTCAGGACTGTCCGAGCACTTACGAATAACTGAGGAACTACTGGGCTTCGTCACTTCGTGGGTGTCCGAGGCGCCAGCGGAACGCTGGAAGGAAGTCTGGCACATCCTTCGCGTTGATCCATCCTCTCCGGTGCTTCTTCAGGCTGACTTCCACGACTCCGACTTCAGTGGCACACCACGGCTAGGTGCCCTCCTGGCGACGGTGAAGAACCGCAACTTTGAACGTTCGCGCTTTGTTGGCGCCGATCTCGAGGGGGCCGATCTTTCCGGTGCACGGATGGCCCATTCAGATCTGTCCCGTGCCGAACTTCGGCAGGCTAATCTATCGAAGGCTCTCCTTATACGCTCGAACATGAATGCATGCAGTGCAGAAGGCGCCTCATTCGTAAGCGCTATCCTCACGGAGGCTGATCTTCGAGGCGCAAATCTTCGAGGCGCAAATCTTCACTTTGCCATGCTAAAGGATGCCAATCTCAGCGGCGCAGATCTGGAAGATGCCGACTTGACTTTCACAGATCTTCGGGGAGCAAATCTCTCGGAGGTGCGAGGATTGTCGCAGAAGCAGATCGACTCGACACATGGGGACGAAACCACCATTCTCGCCCGCGGTTTCTCTATACCCGACCGGTGGTCCTTACCCAGAACCGAAGAAGTTGGCGGTCGTTGAGATGCGACTTAATTGTGGCTCTTGGATTTTCGGCTGTTGAGGGCAGGCCGGAGTGAGGTCTGAACGTCTCGCAGAGAACTTACCGTCGCTGTAAGGGCCGGACGCCCGGGCCCCGGAGTCGAAGGCGGCTTGACAGCGTGTTACGTCGTGGAGCATGATGCACCGAGGCGCGACGAGCCGTCACGAGGGTGATTCCGTGCAACCTGAAGAGACGAGAGAGCTGAGGCCAGTGGAAGTGGACGGAGTGACCTACTACTCCGCCTCTGAGGTGGCGCGCGCGGTCGGGATCTCCAGGCAGTCGTTGTGGCGCTGGCGCACGGACGGGAAGATCCCGCCCGGGCGCAGGTACAGGAACCGGCAGATCCTGTTCACCGGCCGCGAACTGAAGCAGGTGAAGGAGTACGCGAACCGGTTGGAGCCAGCAGAACCTGCGTCAGCGCAGATCCGGCTCTTCAGCGACGGGAACGGAGGTTCCACATGAGCACGGAGAATCAGCCGGATGCGGTCGTTCTGCTCAGTGGGGGACTGGATTCGACCACGACGCTTGCGATCGCCAAGAGCCAGGGGTTTCGGCTCCATGCCATGACCTTCCGCTATGGACAGCGCCATCAGGCAGAGATCGAGGCAGCTCGCCGGGTAGCGACGCAGTTCGGCATCGCCGAACACGTCGTGGTCGAGATTGACCTACGGCTGTTCGGAGGGTCAGCACTGACAAGCGACCTCGAAGTACCCAAAGGGCGAGCCATCGATGAAATGCGGCACGAGATCCCTATCACCTACGTGCCCGCCCGCAACACGATCTTCCTCTCCTTCGCCCTGGCGTGGGCGGAGGTGCTGAAGGCCCAGGACATCTTCATCGGGGTCAACGCTCTCGACTACAGCGGCTACCCAGACTGCCGACCGGAGTACATCGAGGCCTACCAACGGATGGCCGACCTGGCCACACGGGAGGGGGTCGAGGGTCGGCAGAAGATGACCATCCACACGCCGCTGATCGCCCTCACCAAGGGGCAGATCGTCCGTCGCGGCCTCGAGCTCGGCGTGGACTACGGTGTCACCTGCACCTGCTACGACCCATCGCCAACCGGCGAAGCCTGCGGCGAATGCGACGCGTGCCTACTGCGGCTGAAGGGTTTCGCGGAGAACGGGATGAAGGACCCGGCGCCCTACGGAGCGGAGGTCCGAGCACTCGCATGAGCTACTCCGTCAAGGAGATCTACTACACGCTCCAGGGTGAGGGCGTGCATGCCGGGCGACCGGCGGTGTTCCTGCGCTTCACGGGCTGCAACCTGTGGACCGGACGCGAACAGGGCCGCCACAGGGGCCCCGGCGGGTGCTCGGCGTGGTGCGACACGGACTTCGTCGGCACCGACGGTCCCGGTGGCGGACGGTTCGAGACGGCGGCCGCTCTCGTCGCCGCGGTCCGCGAGGCGTGGCCCGAGACCCCTCGGGGCCGACCGTTCGTTGTCTGTACGGGAGGTGAGCCACTGCTCCAGCTCGACGACGAGCTCGTGGCCGCCCTGCACGGCGCGGGTTTCGAGGTGGCCATCGAGACCAACGGGACGCGGGTGCCGCCGCGGGGCATCGACTGGATCTGTGTCAGCCCGAAGGCGGCGTCGGAGCTCGTCATGCGGGCCGGCCACGAGCTGAAGCTGGTGTTCCCGCAATCGGGAGCCGAACCCGAGCGCTTCGAGGACCTCGACTTCGCGCACTTCTTGTTGCAGCCCCGCGACGACGAAGCCCGGCATGAGAACACGGCGGCGGCGGTGCGTTACTGCCTCGAGCACCCGCAGTGGCGCCTGAGCCTACAGACGCATAAGTCCCTGGGGATTCCGTGATGGGGGAGCGGATGGACGTCTTCAAGGAGTTCACCTTCGAGGCCGCACACCGGTTGCCGAACGTGCCGCCCGGCCACAAGTGCGGGCGCCTACACGGGCACTCGTTTCATGCGGAGGTGCACGTGCGGGGCGATGTCGGCCATGAGACCGGCTGGGTCGTCGACTTCGCCGACATCAAACAGGCGTTCGCGCCGCTCTACGAGCAGCTCGACCACAACCTCCTCAACGACATCGAGGGTCTCTCGAACCCCACTAGCGAGAACTTGGCGCGGTGGATCTGGCACCACCTCGAAACCACTCTTCCCGGCCTCTGCAAGGTCGTGGTGCGCGAGACTTGTACATCCGGCTGCGTTTTTCGAGGAGGAGGCTGAGATGGACGATGTCCAGAACCACATCGACGAGCGCGGAATCCCGTTGGACCAGGTGGGCGTCACCGACCTCCGCTACCCGATCATCGTCCTCGACCGAGAGCGCGAGAAGCAACAGACAATCGCGCGGCTGGCGATGTCGGTGAACCTGCCGCACCACTTCAAGGGCACCCACATGAGCCGCTTCATCGAGGTGCTCAACGAGCACCGCGGCGAGGTCACGATGCGCACCCTTCCCAGTATTCTTCGGGATCTGAAGGAGCGCCTCGACGCCGAGAGCGCCCGGATCGAGGTCGCCTTCCCCTACTTCATGGAGCGCGAGGCCCCGGCGAGCGGCGCGCGCGCCCTGATGGACTACGAGTGCTCCTTCGTCGGGGAGGCCAACGGCGGCGATGAGGACTTCGTGCTCGGTGTCCAGGTGCCGGTCACGAGCCTGTGCCCCTGCAGCAAGGCCATCAGCGACTACGGCGCGCACAACCAGCGCGGGATCATCACCATCGCAGTGCGGTCCGCTCGCAAGGACGGCGAATCGGCGCTGATCTGGATCGAGGAGCTGATCGACATTGCCGAGCGCTCGGCGTCAGCGCCCGTCTACCCGCTCCTCAAGCGCGCGGACGAGCGGCACGTCACCATGCAGGCGTACGACAACCCAGTCTTCGTCGAGGACATGGTCCGCAACGTCGCCGCTCAGCTCCAGGACGACAGCCGCGTGGCGTGGTTCCGCGTCCACGCCGTTAACCACGAGAGCATCCACAACCACGGCGCCTTTGCGGAAGTGGTGTGGCAGCGGACTGGCGGCAAACTAGCCGCCGAGAGTCCCGTGCTCAGTGTGAGACATCGATTTACCTGAAAGCGCCCGAACATGCTGCAGACGCGCCAGCTCCCTCGAAGCCGTCCACGCCCGTTCCACGGACATGGCCGGGGCCGCAAGCGCTTCCGAGCGCTGCCTGGGGCCCAAACCACACCATTAATTAGGTGGCAGAGTCGCAAACAGCGGAGGTGTTGATGAAAGCAAGTTACCCGGTTCTCCCGTTCAATCAGTTCGGTAGGAGTGATAATTCTGACCAGTTGCTACTCTTCGCACCCAAAGCGAAGGATCTCGCGGCCTGGGCCGGGATCCCTCGCAAGGGCTGGCGCATCCGAATGCTCTTCCAGCGTTGGGTGACTCCAGGTCGAGGGCGCGAGCTCACGCAGTTCTGGGATACCGCTGTCAAGGACGGCATTCATGGGCCAAGCGCGATCATCGTCGCATTACAGGACGACCCACGGATCGTGGATGGAGCGCTACATTTAGAGTACAATTCTCCCACTGATGACGTGCAGACCCCCGAGGACCGTTTAGCGATCCTTGCGAAAGAGATTGCACCACGAATAGAAAAGCGGCTCCGGGAGCAAGACCTCGACCTTCTGAGGGCATTCCAGGACGCTCCGCTGAGGGACCTCCCGCAAGTCGGACACGACTACGTGCTTGAGTTTGCTCTTCAGTTGTCACAGATGAAGACGGACCCTTCTTGGTTCATAACGACCAATCATATTGCCAAGAATGAGCTGCCCGGACTAATAACCTCGATGGAAGCTCTCGTTCGACCTGCTCTGGTCGTCGACGGGCAACACCGGCTATGGGGCGCACAGGCGGTTGAGCAAGACATCTATCTACCTGTCGTCGCCTTTACCAACGCTGACTGGATGCAGCAGATCTATCAGTTCGTGGTGATCAACGAAAAGGCGCAGAAGGTGGACTCCGAGTTGCTTAATGACATCTTTGCAAGCAGCCTTACACCTTCAGAGCAGGAGCAAGTGCGACATCGATTTGCAAGCGTGAAGGTTGACATAGAAGAGCGAATTGCGGGCGTTCTCGCGGGTCGTGACGATCAGAGCCCATTTTTCGAGATGGTGCGCCTCAGCCTCCCCGATCCTCCGGAGGCTGAGCGTGACGCTTACATATCGCAAACGATTATCCAGAGCCTAATCGAGGGTGGGCGAGGATCTCACGGATGGAGATCGGACAACGCCTTCTACGAGCATTACGTACGCCCAACATTCCCAAACCGCGCAGATTGGGAGGACTGGCGTAATGGTGCTTGGAGGAAGTACTGGTTTGCCTTCTGGTCAGAGGTTCGTGATTTTTATCGACCTCAGGCAAGGCCGTTCCGTGGCAAGGACTTCGACATTTGGAACAAGTCCGTCCAGACAAACCTCACGAAGGGCGTTGGGCTCAAGATGTTTCAGCGCTTCTTCATGGAGCGCGCAATTTCGTGGACGAGGGAGGCAGAAGGTGCCCTGAAAGTTCTCGAGGAACACCTTGGGAAGAAGAAAGCGCGGGAGGCAATTCAGGAATCGGTCCGGAAGGAAGCACTTCCACCGGATGTCGAGGACTTTAGACAGCAAGTGAGGGAGCGGGTTCTCGAAAACTTTCCCGTTCGTTTCTTCACTGGAAATTGGGAGGCCAGCCTCGACGATTCTACAGGGCATGAAAGGCTGCTCTTTCAGATGAAGGACGCTTTCGAGCGCGATAGTTGGCGTGCCTCCGGAGGGGGAGTCTTTGTTGCCGGTGACTCACATTAGTACATCCCTACTGTCTGATCTTCCCGATGCCATGGCGTCTCCCTACTGGGAGGCGCTACGAGAACCTTGGGTCGTCAACGCCGGCGTGCAGGTCGAGGCGCGCCTGTTTCTGTCTGCCCTACTCTGTGAACCGGTCTTCGTCGAACTGGCAGCTTATTGGGACCTGTATCTTGGCCGACACCGAGAGGAAGTTCGGCGTCGGTTGGAATCTCGCTTGGGCTTCGCCGATCCGCCGGCAACACTGATCTCCTTTCTGCATCGGGGCCTGGAGAGTTGGAATGCGCGACTTGCACGGAGGGATATCGTTAACCCGCTGGTCGAACGCTCAGTTTTCGAGACTTACTCGGAGCGGGTTGGCCCCGAGCTTCGCTGCGAGATTTGCGGGTATCACTTCACAACAGCGGACCTCACGTCGCTCCGAAGAAGTCTCTGTGAGGAATTCGGTCTGAGGCTGGCCAACCGGGTTCACCCACTTCGGGAGGGCGATGCCTGGAAACCATTGAGTACTTCTGGTAAGGCGAGGGACTACGCCCGCCTCGAACTAGACCATGTCGTTCCGATCAGCGCACTCGGGCAGGGTACCGCCGCGAACCTAGCTGTTCTGTGCCGACACTGCAACTTCGGGAAGGACGGTCACCTGTTCCCTCTTGAGAGCGTGTCCATGTTTGCCGTCGGTGCTCTAAATACAGCTTACGCAGGAAGTTCCTACCAAGCCAGCAGCATCCCTGCGGTAGTAGCCTGTATGCTCCTGAATGGTAGCCGATGTGAGCAGAGCAATCGGACATCAGCTGAAGCGGAACTAACGGTGCGGCCACGGCATGATACGCGCTGGTTGGTTCCATGGGAACTCCAGTGCGTGGCATACGAAGGATAGGGCAAAAGTTGTGCCCTGCGTGCTCCTTCGCCGTCATGTGCGAACCGCTGCTCTGAGCATGTCCGAGTGGGAAGGGCCACGTTCGCTTGGTTTGTCGGATCTTCACCTGCCCGCCATCGGTCTCCTGCATCACTCAAAGCCACGCCTTCGGTCACACCGGGCGGTATCCGTCAGTCATCGGTTCTGTCTCGGCGCCCCTTTACTAATGACGTCGACCTCAGGAGGCACGACTCCATACCCGCCGCTTGTACTCCACTAGTAGTAGATTAGCCAAGCGGAAGACGTCCTTCGATGTATTCTGCACTTCGTTCCACTTCCGGATGTCCCCGCCTCCGAAGTCCCAGTACCCGTGGGTCCACGAACAGATCTCGACAAGTGGTTCGAGGTCCTGGAGAAACAGGTCGGCCGTCAGTGTCTGCGACCTATAACGGTCCGCAATCGCATCCATGACGTAGCCCATCGCGACCACGCCAGCGCCGTGCATCAGTCGAGACCTACGCGGCGGCTTGCCCCAGGCCTCGGGGAACGCCTCCCTTACCGCCATCCAAAAGGCGTTGACGATCGACAGCATCATCTCTTCATCGCCGCGCCCCGTCACGGGATCTCGGTACGGATGAAGGGCGCCGTCGGTGAGGCTGTTCTCGAGCATACGAAGGACGGAGTTGTCCTTCACGATACCCTCCGGGGTGGTCGGTGTTCGGATGAGTCGGTGGAAAGGCGAACTCGGTTCGTTGTTCAGGAGGTCCATGAGGTGCGCCGGGAAGCGCCGCCGCTGAAGCAACGTCGGGAGGCGCGACTCCGTGGCGGGCAGCAGTTCATAGATGAGGCCCTTCGGGAGAGGCTTGGTGGTGTTCACCAGGATGAACTGCTCGCGCTGCTCCTGGAGGTCCGACGTGATGAAGGCTGTCACGCAGATTGGGAAGGACTCGATCTGCGCCTCCCTGATCGCCGCGGCGCGCTGCTGCCCATCGACGATCCAACCCGGCAGGCCGTTACCGGCTCCTGAGCCATCAACGGGAATCACGACCTCGCCGTGCTGGGAATAGGGGCAGCCGTTGAGTCCATCATGGGGCACGAAACGCACCCTCTCGTCGAACGCGACGACGATCGCGTTCGGGATCATCGGCGCCGTCGACTCCAGGTAGCGCCGAATCTCTCCGATATGGCTCAAGACCTCGGGCCGCTGATAGCCACGGATGGCGCGTTCCTCATCCCGCCGGAGCCTGGACACAGCAGCGAACTGGTGCAGCGTCTTCCCATCGACCGCGAAGGAGTAGAGCGTCCTGCGCTCACCTTGGCGCACCTGCAGGGCCGGCAAGCGGAGTTCCGCTCCCTGCCTCTGCGACGACGCCGTCGTCCGCTTGCGTGTGCTCATCGTATCTCCTCGATCGTATTCATCAGTCGCTGGTGGAAGACATAGACGTTGTGAAATCCACGCCTGCGATTGCGCTCAGCGCCTCGGAACAAGATGACGTGGTGGCCCAGCTTCCGGCATATGTCGCAGCCGCACTCCTTCCAGGGAGCGGCCTCCAGCACCTCCCGATACCGATCGATGCGGCTGCGGCGACCGTCGTAGATCTCCTCGTACTCCCTGAGCGGTCCGAGTACGTCGCCGATCTTGGCAGTCCCGGCGTCGAAAGCTGCCATCGCATCCAGGCAGTTACGCTCCAGCCGACGCGCTTCAGCTTGGTCGACCTCTCCCGCACGGATCCGGCGCATGAGCTTGGGGTTCCCATCCACCTGCGGGATCCGGATCGCCGAGTACGTCCGGTCCATCGTGTAGTAGTTGTCCCGCTCGTCCTTGAACGCCTGTCGTAGCGGAGATGTGCTGTCGAAGCTGGCCACCCCGAAGCGCGCGAAGTCGGGGACGTGTTTTACCCGGCTGATCCCAAGCAGATGAATGCTTGTAGTTGGATGTCGGACGGCCGCAACGGCCTCGAGGACCGTGAGGATCTCGGGCGTCTTCAGCGGTACAAGCCCGCCCAGAGCAATGATCTGGAACCCCTTGCGCTGGAGTTCCTCGAACGCCGAGGCGTACGACATGGGACTCCATCCATGCGCAACGCCGATGGGTTCGAACCGGACGTTACGCCGAGCGCAGATCTGCAGGAACTCCCTCGCGCGCTCGAGCGTGATCTCCTGCCGGCGCTTCCAGTCAGGCGGAACTATGTCCATGGCTGGTAACCCGGTGTCGTACTCCGCCTTGAAACCGAGAATCACGTGGTCGACCGAGATGCCGAAGTCGAACCCGCAGTCGACGTAGAAGTCGACGACCTGCTCAGTGCTGAATGGCGGCTCTTGCTCTCGAACGTATGAGAACGCGCCACAATCCCCCATCAGCTTGATCGTCGAATCGCGATCGGAGGTTGCTGGCAGCCGGAAGAACTCCCGGGCGCCGACTCGCCGGAGGCGATGTCGTTGGGCCATGGTGTAACGACTCGTACCAGCACCGGCGATGCTTTCGACGATTGCCATCGATACCAGAAGGCCGTCGAATGGAGCCTCAGTGAACACTTCGTGAGCGTAGAGATCGTCGTGCTGCCGGACACGGAACTCTGCGCGAGTCTCAGCCTCGAAGTCGAAGGACGGATCGACCATGTCCTGGCTGTCCGGGAAGAAGAACTTCACGGCTCTACACCACGCCGGTGAACATAGTTTCGGATGAGCACATCCGTCACCAGGCGGATGTGGCGGGGGACGTTCTGGATCTCGTTCCAGGCCAGCCCGAGCTCCTCCCAACGGCCAGACGTCCAGCGGCAGATCGGCGCGATGCGCGCCAATTCGCGCATGGCGTAGGTGGTCGGATCCCCTTCCGCGGGACGATGCCAGCCCATGATCCGATCCATGAGGCGACCCATCGCTCGAATGCCGGCGCCGTGCATGAGCCGGCTCTCCGCGGGGGACTTGCCCCAGGCTTCTGGGAAGGTCTCCTTCACGGCCTGCCAGTACGTCACGAGTATGCTGCCGATCCCGGCGAAGTCGGTCTCCCCAGTCGTCGCATTTCTAAAAGGAAAGAGGGCTCCGCTCGGAGACGTCAGACTCTCTTCGATCATCCGCACAATCGCCGTGTCCGACACGAGGGCCTTCCGCTTCTGCTGCCTGGTCATCGAGGCCCGCTTGATCAGCCCGTGGAACGGCGACCGCGAGTCCGTGCTCAACCACTCGCACAGTGCTGCGGGGGTCCTCCTGACCGCGAGCGTGGCGGGCAGAGGCGCCACGATCTCGGGGAGGAGTTCGGTCAGCAGCCCACGAGGCAGTGGGCGCTGGTTGTTGACACGGATGAACTGATCGCGCTGGAGATCCACCTCGTCAGCAACGAAGGCGCTTACCGGCACCGGAAGTCCCCTGCGGGCCGACTTCGAGAGCGCGAGCGTTCGCTGCTGGCCGTCAACGATCCAGGCCGGTTTCCCCTGGCCGTTTGCAGCGATCGGGATGCTCAAGATCCCCGCGGAGACCCCGTCGTCGTGGACTTGAGGCCCGCGACTGCGGGTGAAGCGGACTCGAGAGGACAAAGCAAGGATGATGGCGTTCGGGAAGAGGATATCCTCGCTATCCAAATAGTCGACGATGTCCTGGATGTGGCGACGCACCTCGGGACGCTGATAGCCAAGGAGCCGGTCCGCGTCGTCCCGCGAGATTCGCGAGATGTCAGCGATCCCTAGGATTTCCTCGCCCGTGAGCGCGAAGAGATAGAGGGGGTGCCTGCCATTCTGATCGATGCGAAGCGCACGGCGGCGTAAGGTCTCCGGCTTCTTACGTGCCATCGCCGGCCTCCTTCAACGCCTGGCTGAAGATCTCGGAGAAGCGGTCCTGCTCGCACGCCGATCCCCCGGCACGCAGCTTCCGGAGCAGTCGCGTCTTAGAGATCACCGGGTCGGCCCGGCGTTCCTCCTCGATGAACTCCCGGACCTCGTTGTCCGACAGCCTGCGCCGGTCGAAGCGGCGGAGCGGAGGCAATTCTGAGCAGAGTTGCCGGAGTGTGGCCTCTAGGTGAGGTCGCGTCGGCGTATCGCCGTCATTCAGGTGCTGGAACACCAGCCTGGCGATGCGCGCGTTGAGCGCCGCTCGTATGCCGCCGACGACCGCCTCGAAGCGTGCGTCGGCCGAAAGCAGGTAGGCGGCCAACTGCGGTGAGCGCTTCGCGTCAGCTCCGCCGGAAAGGACTGAGAGCAGGTCTTCCGATTCGAGGGCGGCAATGGCCTCGACGAGGTCCGGCGCCATCGCCCGTACGTACGGCTCCGACGCCACGACGATGATGGGGACATCAGGCTCACGGGTAGCAAGATCCGCGATGCTGCGAGGGCCACCGTTCGAGCCCGAGCGCTCGCAGAGGCCTGACCACCACATGGACGCCGCCGAGCGGTTGGCCTCGCCCGTGGCCAGTCGCATGATGGAGTCCGGGTGACGCGCAGCAAAGGTGACCGAGTACGGCTTGACGGGATCGGACGCCCGGATGAGTCCGTACCCTGCTGAGCACACCCACAGCCGCACTTCCCGCCCACTCTCTACCGCCTCCCGCGGGATTGTCTGGGCAACCTGCCAGTGGTCGCCAGCGTAGAGGTCGGCCGCCGGACAAACCTCAACGTCATGCGTCGCTCGGCGGCGTGCCCATTCATCGAGGCGCTTCGGGAGCGACTTGGCCCTCAGCGTCCGCGCACGAAGCGCCCTCGGTACGACCGCCCTCTTGCGGTTCGTGCAGCTGACGATTAGGTTGACCGGTTGCATGGCGCTCCTTCTGCCTTCGCGCCCGCTCATGCCGCGCGATCTGGGCGGAAACTACCGCAGGGCGGCCTGGGTGTCCAGCAGAAACGCGGTTGGATCACATGCGCTCTGGTCGAATAACTACATTCGGATTAGGCACGTGAGCCAGTGGATAACTGCACGCTTTCTCCGGTCGAACTGCAGTCCGGCGACCCAGTTACCTCTTCAACCCAGGCTGCTGGAAGAAGCTCGGGACAAGAAACCGGCCGGCGGGCGCCACAAGAGAACTAGGGAAGGACCTCGAGAACGAGACGTCCCTCGGCGATCTTGACCTCGAACTCCTGACCGAGGTCGAAGCCGGCGGCACGGAGCCACTTGCCGGAGAGGCGGATGAGCGGCAGGCGTTCGCCGCGCAGGTGGCGGCGGGAGACGGTGCCGAGGCGGCGGCCGCGGTCGCGGGCCTCGCGGTAGCGGTGGCGGCGGCGCCGACGCTCCGCCTCGGCGTCGATCGCCTCCTCGACGTCGGCGGTGCGGGCGACGGGTTCGGCGAGGGGAGCGCCGGGCTCGTGCTCCCGGAGGACTTGTAGGGCCTTCGGGGTGAGGCGGTAGACGAAGCGGTCTTCGGGAGGCCGGGGTGGCTGGGGCTGGGCGGTCGGTTCCTGCTCGAAGTGGGCGAGGTGGGCGGTCTGGGGCCGGCTGGTAGATTCGTCGGTACGTCCTCGCATGAGATAGCTCCTCGTGCTTGGGCGAGGGCGTGGCGGAGGCTCCATCCTCTGCCGCGCCCGCTTGGTTTGGTGGAGGCTCGGGGTCGCCCGAGCCGACGGTGGTGCTCCTTCCTAGGCGTGGCCTCCTTTCCGGTGGCGGATTGCGAGCCGCTATTACGCCTTAGTTGCGCCTAGCCTACAGGGCGAGCACGCCGAGGTCAAGGAGAGCGCCCATGCTCCAGATCGCGGCGCGTCCGGGAGATCCGGCCCACGGGTCGCGGCGGCTGGGAGGTGCGGCTCGACCCGCCGGTCAACCGGGTGCTCGCGGTGAGCCGGCGGCGGGTCTCCGAGCTCTTCGCCGCCTACGGGGAGTGACGCCGGTCCGGCTGGGGGCGTGCCCCCTGGCTGCTAACGGTCGCGGGACCGGGTCGGCATCGCCTGGATGACGGAGCGCAGGAACCGGTTGACGGTCTCGGAAGCCCCGAATACCTCGGCGACGTCGGGATCGAGCACGATGCCGACGACGTGGCCCTTCGGCAATCGTGCCGCGAAGCGGTTGGGCCTCGCGAGCGAGTGGTCGAGGTCGTACTCGGCCGGCATGTCGGTGGCGGCCAGCGGTTACGCGCTGATGGCGCTGCACAACGCGGTTTTCAGCGCGTGGGTCTCGAGCGGACCGCCGACAGCGTTACCCACAGGCCTGGTGGGCTCAGGCGAG
>Ga0299913_10001792_pt1 | contig 16359 bp, 19 predicted proteins | sample RVTome_9_FD_201360 | JGI IMG/M metagenome (GOLD analysis project Ga0299913, IMG submission 201360) | Soil microbial communities from uranium-contaminated site in the Upper Colorado River Basin, Wyoming, United States - RVT155D38 (version 2) ...
CAGCAGGCGCACCGCCGCCAGCGACTGGATGATCGGCCACGAGGGGTCGAACTCGGAGGGCCGCACGCTGAACTTCGGCGAGCGCGGGTGGGCGTGGTGGTTGTTGTGCAGGCTCTCGCCGCCGGTGATCCACGACAGCAGGCGCCAGTTGTACGCGGTGTTGTCGAAGTTCTTGCTGCCGCCCCAGTGGCCGAGCGCATTGATGAGGGGCGCCATCACGAAGACGTAGAGCACGGCATGGGCCAGGCCGGCGACGAGGCCGGGCCAGAACCCGATGAGGAGGCAGAGCAGGCCCAGCCCGACCCCGACGCCGAGCACGCCGCGCGAGAAGAGGACGCGATCCAGACGATCGGGCCGCAGGTCGGGCGCGAAGGTCTCCAGCGTCGCGGCGTTGCGGGCCTCGCGCATGTAGTAGCCGACGTTGAAGAGCTGCACCCGCCAGAAGCCGAGCAGGCGCGGGCTGTGCGGATCCCCCTCGCGATCGGTGAAGGTGTGGTGCTTGCGATGGACGGCCACCCACTCCTGGCGGCTCTGGCCCGTCGTCAGCCACAGGACGGTCCGGAAGACCACGTCGGCCACCGGATGCAGCTGCAGAGCCCGGTGCGCCAGCGCCCGATGCAGGTAAATGGAGGTGGCGATGACGGCCACCTGGGTCAGCGCGAGCGTGACGGCGGCGACGATCCAGGCCTGGCTCATCGGCCGGCCCCCCTCACGACGACCGCCGCGCGCCGACGCCCGGTCGCGAGCGCGCGGCCGCGGGGCTGGTGGCATTGCGGGCCGTCGGCCGGCGTCGCGCCTCGCTCCGGATGCGGCGGACCGCTTCCGCCTGCCCCCGCACGTTGGCCAGGAGCGCCTCGTCGCCGGGCCGTTTCAGGCCCTCCTCGATGAGGGCCCGCAGCACGATCTGCAAGCTCACCGGCAGCTTCATCGCGGTCGTGGCGCGACCGGCGACGCTCCGGGCTCGATCGACCAGGTCCTGGGGCAGGATGATGAGCACGCGCGCTTCCTCCGCGAACATGGGTCCCTCCCGCGTTCATGTATAACATATATCATATCTATAAAATATTCGACCGCAAGGGGACCGGAACCTGGTAGGGTGGGAGCGTCCGTGCCGTCCTGCCAGGGCGGACCAGAACTCCGGAGTCAGCCGCGCTTCTCTGGGGCATGCCGGATCCACAGCGTGGACGTATTCAGGGGGCGCACCATGGCGCAGAAGCTATTCATCGGCGGTCTTTCGTTCTCGACCTCGACCGAACGACTCCGCGAGACCTTCGCCCAGGCCGGACAGGTCGAGTCGGCCGCGGTCGTCACCGACCGTGACACCGGCCGCTCCCGCGGCTTCGGGTTCGTGGAGATGTCCACGGTCGAGGAGGCCGAGCACGCCATCGCCACGCTCAACGGCAAGGATCTCGACGGCCGCCAGCTCCGGGTCGAGAAGGCCGCGCCCGGCGGCAGCCGGAGCGGCGGGGCCGGCGGCTCGCGCGGCGGCTTCGGGGGCTCGCGCGGCGGGCGCTGGTAGGAGACTCGAGGCTCCGGCGGCCGCGGCCGAGCTGGCCGCGGCCACGCCGGAGCGACCCTCACGCCTCCAGCGGAACGCCGTTCAGGCGGGTGCGGCCGGTGACGGGGACCGGGTGCTGCAGGGCCTGCAGCACGAAGCAGCCGCGCTCGGCATTGCGCACGACCCGGGCGACGCGCTCCGGGGGATCGGGCGAATCGATCTCCAGCGTGGTCTCGGCGCCCACCATCCGGCCCTCGATGGTGTCGTTCAGCACCGAGCCGTCGACGCGGTAGCGCGCCGTCACCTTCATCCGCATGCCCTTCACCGTGACCTTCAGCATGTGCCCGTACCGGGACACCTGGGTCATCAGTCAGAAGGCCAGGGCGGCGCTGAAGTACATGAGCGGCGTCGGTGCCGACCCGAGGCCGCCGAGGCTGGGGCCCTCGTCGGAGGCGAACGTCAGGTGGCCGCGGCCGCCACGGCTCACCGTGGCGAGCTTGAGGAACGGCGTGACGAGGTCGACGTCGGCCTCGAAGACGATCTCCCGGGTGTGGATGCTCGGGTCGAGCCCCTCGGGTACGGGCGTCATGGTCAGGCCTTCCCGGCGGCCGCCGACGGCAAGCGCCGCAGGACCTCGACGGTCGCGGCGGGCTCCGGCCGCCGCGTGTAGTCGGGATCGGCGTCCACGGCGCGGACGATGCCCTCGCGATCGATCACGAAGCGGGCCGGCACCGGCAGCCGCCAGGTGCCGTCACCATTGCCGCGCGCCAGGTCGATCCCGGACTTCTGGTAGAGCCCGCGCAGGTCGTCGGGCAGCGTGAAGACGAGGCCGTAGGTCTCGGCGACCTGGTTGCCGAAGTCGCGCAGCACCTCGAATGGCAGCGCCCTGGGCTCCTCGGTCTCGCGCGGCGTGCGCGCCGCCTGGGGCGAGACGACGACGAGGGAGGCGCCGGCGGCGACGATGTCGGGGAGCGCCTGCTGCAGAGCCTCCAGCTCTGCGTTGCAGTAGGGTCACCAGCGGCCCCGGTAGAACGACAGCACCACGGGGCCCCGGGCCCGCAGCTGGGCCAGGCTCACCGGGGCGCCGGCGGCGCTGGGCAGCGTGAAGTCCGGCGCCGGCTGGCCGGCCCGCACGATGCGGTCCAGGATGCCGGAGGCCCGGAGGTCCTCGACGCTGCGCTGCATGATCGCCTGGGCCTCGGGGGGGATGCGGCTCTTCGATGCGGCCCGAATGGTGTCGAGCTTCGCCTGAAGGCTCATCGGGGGCTGTCCTCCTGGGCCGACGGTAGCACGCTTTCTTGACCGAACGTTCAGGAACTGGTAGTGGAAGGGCGTGGGCCGGCCCCGACAATTCGATCGTGACGTGGTCCTCGACCGGGCGATGCGCGCCTTCTGGTCGCGGGGATACGAGGCCACGTCGCTCGAGCACCTCGTGGCCCGGATGGGGATCCAGCGCGGCAGCCTCTACCAGGCCTTCGGGGACAAGCGCGCCCTCTTCTTCGCGGCGATCGAGCGCTACGAGCGTGCGGTGACCGCGAGCCTGCTGGCGAGCCTGGACGGGCCGGCGTCGGGCCGGGCCGCCATCCGGCGATTCTTCCGGCTCAAGCTGAAGCTCGCTCTCGCACCGGGGCGGCCCCGGGGCTGCCTGGTGACGAACACCGCCGCCGAGCACGCCGCCCGGGACCGGGGCACGGGGGCTCGCGTCAGCGCCGCGCTCGCGAAGATCGAGGCCGCCTTCCTGCGCGCGGTGGTCCGCGCGCAGGAAAGCGGCGAGATCGACCCGGCGCGGGATCCGCGGGCGCTGGCCCGGTTCCTCACCAGCAGCGCGCAGGGGCTCTCGGTCATGGCCAAGGCGTGCCCCGATCGCGCCGCGCTCACCGACATCGTCGAGGTCATCCTGGAGGTCGTGGACCGCCGATGAGCTCCGTCAAAGCGTTCGCCTTCGACGCGTACGGCACGCTGTTCGACGTCCTCTCGGTCACCGCGCTGTGCGAGCGGCTGTTCCCGGGGCGGGGCGCGGCCCTGGCCCAGCTCTGGCGCGTGAAGCAGCTGCAGTACAGCCTGCTGCGCAGCCTGATGGGCCGCCACCGGGACTTCTGGCGGCTGACCGAGGACGGGCTCGTCTACGCCTGCCGGAGCCTCGGGCTCGAGCTGACCGCCGAGGCGCGGGCGGCGTTGCTGGACGCCTACCTCGTCCTGTCGGCCTTTCCCGACGTGAAGCCGGGCCTCGAGGCGCTCAGGCGGCAGGGCCTGCGCCTCGGCATCCTCTCCAACGGCGAGCCCCGGATGCTGGAAGCGGCGGCCCGGAGCGCCGGGATCCTGCCCCTGCTGGACGACATCGTCAGCGTGGAGGAGGTCAAGGTCTTCAAGCCGAGCCCGCGCGTCTACAATCTCGCGACGGAACGCCTCGGCGTGCGCAACGCCGAGCTGGGCTTCGTGTCCTCGAACTCCTGGGACATCGCCGGGGCCGCCTCGGCCGGCCTGACCACGCTCTGGATCCAGCGCAGCGCCGCCGAGCCCCCCGAGGAGCTGGGCTTCGCGGCCGGGCGCGTCGTGCACACGATCACCGAGCTCGTCCCGCTCGTCGGCCGCTGATCGCGGCCCGCCGGCGTCAGCCGCGCGGGGAACGCAGCCCGCGCGCCAGGGGCGGGACGACGGCGCAGAGCAGGGCCATCACGAGGAATCCCCGGGGGCCGAGGCTCGCATAGAGCTGCCCGGAGGCCAGCGTCAGCACCGCTGTCGTCGCGCCGGCGCCGAGCGCGTACATCGCCTGGGCCGTTGCCGCGAGGTGAGGCGGGACGCTCACCGCGATGAGGCGCATGCAGGCCAGATGCAGCGCCGCGAAGGTGAGACCGTGCAGGGGCTGCACGAGGGCCAGGGCCGTCACGTCCGTGGTCCACGCCATGACCGCCCAGCGCAGCGCGCCGGCTCCGGCGGCGAGCGCCACGACGCCGGCCGGGCCCAGGCGCCGGAGCAGCGCCGGGCCGAGCAGGAAGAACACGGCGACCTCGGCCGCCACCGCTTCCCCCCACAGCAGGCCCGCCACGGCCGGGGTGACGCCGGCCGCGCTCCAGCGGATCACCGCGAAGGCGTCGTGCATGGCGTGGCTGCCGAGCACCAGGGCGGAGACGAGCATCACGCGGCGGAACACCGGGGTGCGCAGCAGCGCGCCGGCTCCGGTGGCCGGGACGGGCCCCACCGCCGGGGGCCGGGTGGGCGCCGGCACCAGCAGCGCGGCGCCGGCGGCGCCCACGAGCAGCGCCGCGTGGGAGACGACGATGGAGACGAGCCCCCAGGCGCCGACGGCCAGCCCGCTGGCGAGCGTGCCGGCGATGAAGACCGCCGATCCGGTTCCCCGGACCCAGCCGTACTCGAAACGGGGACCGGGGCCGCCCGGCGCCGCCGCCGACAGGGCGAGGGCGTCGGCGAGCGTCGTGGTCGGCGCCAGCGCGGCGGCGTGCAGGACGCTGACGGCCAGCAGGAGCGGGAACCCCGTCGCCGGCACCAGGCCGAGGGCCACCAGGGCGGCCAGCGCGGCGCAGCCGGCCAGGACGGCGCGCAGCGCCCGCGCCAGGTCCGCGAGGCGCCCGCAGAGGGGGCCCGAGACGAGCCGGATCGCGGTGCCGGCGGCGAGGAGGATCCCGAGCTGCTCGGGCGCCAGCCCGCGCGCGGCGAAGAACGCCGGCAGGAACGGCGACGACACCCCGAAGGCGGCGTACATCAGCGCGTAGAGCCCGACGAAGCGGAGCAGCGCGCTCACGCGCGATCGGCCTTGCCGGCTCGTGGCGGCCTGTGTATCGTCGCCTCGCCCGGGCCCGGGGCCATGCCCGGGGGGCCGGAGCATCCCGAGAGCCCGCCGGTCGCCGGCGACGGAGGTCTTCCAGCATGCGCTACGGCTTCTACCTGCCCACCCGCGGCGCCTGCGCGACGCCCGAGGCGCTCGAAACGATCGTGCAGCGCGGGGAGGCGCTCGGGTTTCACTCCGTGATGATCGCCGACCACGTCGTCTTTCCGGCCGCCATCGCGTCGAGGTACCCCTACACGGTGTCGGGCGAGTTCCCGGGTGGCGGCGACGCCCTCGAGCAGCTCACGCTCGTGGCGTTCGTCGCCGGCCGCACCCGCCGGCTCCGGCTGGTCACCAGCGTGATGATCCTGCCCTATCGCAACCCGGTGCTGACCGCCAAGATGCTGGCGACGATCGACGTGCTGTCGAGCGGCCGACTCACCGTGGGCGTCGGCGTGGGCTGGCTGCGCGAGGAGTTCGAGGCCCTGGCGGCGCCCGACTTCGAGCGCCGGGGCGCCGCCAGCGACGAGTACCTGCGCATCTTCAAAAGGCTGTGGACGGAGAGCCCCGCCAGCTTCGCCGGCGAGTTCTACCGCTTCACCGATCTGCGCTGCCTGCCCCGGCCCGTACAGAAGCCCCATCCGCCGATCTGGATCGGCGGCCACAGCGCGCCGGCCCTGCGCCGGGTGGCGCGGTACGGCGACGGCTGGCACCCGGTCGGCGCCAACCCTGCCGTCCCGCTGCGCCCGGCCGAGCTGCGCGCCGCGCTCGACCAGCTGGTCCGCCTGACCGAGGCCGAGGGGCGCGATCCCTCGGCGCTCACCGTCTCCTTCAAGGCGCCGGTCTACGACGTCACGGCGGTGGCGCCGGGCGGCGCCGAGCGCCGGCCGTTCACGGGCACGCCCCAGCAGGTGGCCGACGACATCGGGACCTACGAGAAGCTCGGGGTGAGCGAGCTGGTCTTCGACTTCCGCAGCGAGCACCTCGCGGAGACGCTCGAGCGGATGGCCCGGTTCGCCCCGACGATCCGCTGAGGGCCGCCGTGACCACGCCGCGCTTTCGCGACCAGGCCATCACGTTCGCCAGCGGCGCGACGGGCCGCACCCTCGACGTCCCGTCCGCCTCGCCGCGCAACTACCACCAGGCGGTGTCCGCCCCCGCCGCGATGCCCCGCACCACGATCGACGGCAAGCTCTTCCTGCCGCCGGGCGCCCCGGGCCGGGCCCGGGTGCCGGTCGTGATCGTGGTGCCGGGCAGCCTGGGCATCGCCGCCTCGCACCTGGCGCACGCCGAGTCGCTCACGGGCGCGGGGCTGGCCGCCTTCGTCCTCGACCCCTTCGGGGCGCGCGGCGTCACCTCGACCGTCGCCAACCAGACGCAGTACTCCTTCGCGGCGAGCGCCTGGGACGTGCTCGCGGCCTGGAGCGTGCTGGCGGCGCTGCCGGAGATCGATCCCGTGCGCATCGGCGCCCAGGGGCACAGCCGCGGCGGCTCCGCGGTGCTGACGGCGGCGACGCGCCGGTTCGCCGATGCCGCCCTCGGCGAGCGCCGCGGACTGGCCGCGGTGCTGGCGGCCTATCCCTGGAGCGGGCACCAGTTCCGCGATCCCCGCGTGGGCGCGACCCGCGTGCGCGTGCTGATGGGCGACCGCGACGAGTGGTGCTCGGTGCAGCAGGTGCAGGGCCACGTGCAGGCGATCCGGCTCGCGGGAGGCGCGGCGACCCTGCGCCTGTTCGGCGGGGCCGCCCACAGCTTCGATCGCGGCACGCCGGTCGTGCGCGTCCCGGATGCCGCCGTGGCGCCGGGCGCGCCCACGAGCTACCTGGCCGACGACGGGGCGTTCGTCCATCCGCTCACCGGCCTGGCCGATCCCGCCCTGACCGACCGCGACGTCGCGGTCTACGGTCTCAAGGCCGGCTACGGCGTGCGCGGCGCCAGCCTGGGAAGCCGGGAGCAGCAGGCCGCCCGGTTCCGCGAGGCCATGCTCGAATTCTGGACGACTATATTCGGATATTAATATATAGTGTCGCTCATGGCCTCGGACCTCCAGACCTTCAAGGCGGAGTTCTTCAAGGCCCTGGCGCATCCCGTCCGGATCCGGCTCCTCGAGGTCCTCCGCCACGGCGAGCGGTCGGTGCAGGAGCTGCAGGCCGTCCTCGCCCTCGATCAGTCGACGGTGTCCCAGCACCTGGCCATCCTGCGCGCCAAGCACGTCGTCGCCGCCCGCAAGGAAGGCACGACCGTGCACTACCGCGTGCGCGACGAGGGGGTCGGCCAGCTGCTCGACGTCGCCCGCACGATCTTCAACGCGCAGCTCACCGGCAGCCAGACCATGCTGCGCGAGCTGCAGCGGGAAACGCGCCGGTTGCCCCGCCGGTCGACGACCTCGTCCTCGTGATCCGCCAGCTCCGCCTCGCGCGCCGCACGGGCATCGTCACCGAGCCGGCGCCCGCCGGGCCCGAGCTGGAGCGTCTCGGCCAGCAGCTCGGGGCGGAGGTCCGGCGCCGGTTCGGCCGCTCGCTGCACATCCGCCAGGTGGACGCCGGCTCCTGCAACGGATGCGAGCTGGAGATCGCCGGCCTGACCGGTCCCCACTACGACCTGGAGCGCTTCGGCCTGCACTTCGTGGCGTCCCCCCGTCATGCCGACTGCCTGCTCGTGACCGGGCCGGTCACCCGCAACATGGCCGAGGCGCTCCGGCGGACGTGGGCGGCCACCCCCGACCCCAAGATCGTGGTCGCCGCCGGCGACTGTGCGCACGACTGCGGCATCTTCGCCGGCTCCTACGCGGTGGTGGGGGGCGTCGCCGCCGTCGTGCCCGTCGACGCGGTGATCCCCGGCTGCCCGCCGTCGCCGGCCGCCCTGCTGGCCGGGCTGCTGGCGGTGATCGGCCACGGCGCCCGGTGATGGCCAGCCTTCCCTACGCGGCCGGCGTCGTGGCCGGCCTCGGCGGCGCGTGGATCGGCATCGCGGGGATGCTGGGCTCGACGTGGACGGTGCGCATCGAGAGCCTGGTGCCCCTCGGCGGCCTGGAGCTCGGCATGGACCCGCTCGCCGGGCTCTTCCTGGCCCTCGTCGGCGTCTGCACGGCGGGGACCTCGCTCTATGCCGTCGGCACCGCCGGCGAGCCTGGTGACGATCCCGCCGCCTACCTGGCGTTCGTGGGCGCGCTCGGCCTGGTGCCGCTGGCCGCCAACGCCATGACCTTTCTCGTGGCGTGGGAGATCATGTCGCTCGCCTCGTGGATGCTGGTGCTGAACCGGCGGGACGACCGCACGACACAGTCGGCGGCCTGGGTCTACGCGGTCATGACGCACGTGGGCCTGGCCTGCCTGCTGGCCGGCATGCTGCTGCTGTGGGCGCACACCGGCAGCCTGCGCTTCGCCGACTGGGCCGCCGCCGCCCCCGCGCTCGCGCCGTCGGTGCGCGGCGCCGCCTGGCTGCTGCTGGCGCTCGGCTTCGCCGGCAAGGCCGGAGTCATCCCGCTCCACGTGTGGCTGCCGCTGGCGCATCCGGCCGCGCCCAGCCACGTCTCCGCGCTCATGTCGGGCGTGATGATCAAGCTCGGCGTCTACGGGCTCGTCCGCGTGAGCTTCGAGTGGCTGGGGCCGACCCCCCTGGCCTGGGGGGTCGTGATCCTCCTGGCCGGCGCGGTGTCGGCCGTGGTGGGCATCCTCTACGCGCTGGTCGATCACGACCTCAAGCGCCTGCTGGCCTTCTGCAGCATCGAGAACATCGGCATCGTGCTGATCGGCGTCGGCGCCGCGATGGTGTTCCGTCACGCCGGGCTCGAGGCGCTCGCCCTGCTGGCGCTGGTGGCGGCGCTCTACCACGCGGTGAATCACGCGATGTTCAAGGCGCTGCTCTTTCTCGGGGCGGGGGCGGTGGTGCACGGCGTGGGCACGCGCAGCATGGAGGCGATGGGCGGCTTGAGCGCGCGGATGCCGTGGACCGCCGGCGCCTTCCTCCTCGGCTCGCTGGCCATCGCCGGGCTGCCGCCGCTCAACGGCTTCGTGAGCGAGTGGATGACCTTCCAGGCTCTGCTGCAGAACGTCCGCCTGGCGGACCCGGCGCTCAATCTGGTCTTCGTCGTCGCCCTGGCGGCGCTGGCGCTCACCGCCGGGCTGGGCGCGGCCTGCTTCGTGAAGGCCTTCGGAATCACGTTCCTGGCGCTGCCGCGTAGCGAGGCGGCCGGCCGGGCCCACGAGGCCACGCTCGCGATGCGCCTGGGGATGCTCGCCTTCGCGCTGGCCTGCGTCCTGCTCGGGCTCGGCCCCACCGTGGTCGTGCCGGCGCTCGGCCGGGCCGCCGGCGCCGTGCTCGGCGCCGCCGCGCCCGGCGCGTGGGGTGACCTCGCCACGCTGCGCCTCACGGACGGCTTCGCCCAGCTGTCGCCTCTCGCGATCGCGGCCGCGCTGGTGGTCGGCGTGGTGACGCCGCTCGTCGCCCTGGCGCTCGCGGGCGTGTCGCGCCGGCGCCGCCGCTACGAGACGTGGGGCTGCGGCCGGATGCTGCAGACGGCCCGGATGGAGTACACGGCCACCGCCTTCGCCGATCCGTTCAAGCGGGTGTTCCGCTTCTTCTACCGGCCGGTCCGGGACCTGCAGCTCGACGTGCACCCCGAGTCGCGCTTCTTCGTGCGGCGCATGGCCTACGCCAACCCGGCCCGCTCGATCTTCGAGGAGTGGCTCTACCGGCCCGCCCTCGCGGGCCTGCGGGGCGCCGTCGCCCAGGCCCAGCGGCTGCAATCGGGCAGCGCCAGCGCGTACCTGACGTACATCTTCCTCACCCTGCTCCTGCTCCTGGTGCTGCGATGACCGCGGAGATCGTGCTGGCGGTGCTCCAGGTGCTCGTCGTCGCGGCCGGCGGCCCGCTGCTGGTCGGCGCGCTGCGCACGCTCAAGGCCCGGCTGGTCGGCCGGCGCGGCCCGCGCGTGCTGCAGCCCTACGCCGACCTGGCCAAGCTCCTGCGCAAGGAGGCGGTCGTGTCGACCACGACCTCCTGGATCTTCCGGGCCACGCCCTACGTCCTGTTCTCGACCATGGTCGTGGCCGCCCTCATCGTGCCCCTGCTGGTGGCCCGCCCGGTGCTCGACTTCGCCGGTCTCGTGCTGCTCGTCTACCTCTTCGTGCTCGGCACCTTCTTCCTCGCGCTGGCCGGGCTGGACGCCGGCAGCGCCTTCGGCGGGATGGGCTCCAGCCGCGAGGTCGCGGTTGCGGCGCTGGCCGAGCCGACCATCATGGTGGCGGTCCTGGCCCTGGCGCTGCGGGCCGGAACGACGAACCTGGGCGGGATCGTGGAGCGCTTCGCGCTCGACCCGCTGCTCGCCGCGAACCCCGGCCACCTGCTGGCGTTCAGCGCGCTCGTCATCGTGATGCTGGCCGAGACCGGCCGGCTGCCCGTGGACAACCCCGCCACGCACCTCGAGCTGACGATGATCCACGAGGCCATGGTGCTCGAGTACTCCGGCCACTACCTGGCGCTGGTCGAGTGGGCGGCCTCCATGAAGCTCTTCCTGTTCATGACGCTGCTGGTCAACCTCTTCCTGCCGTGGGGCATGCCGGTGACGGCGGCGCCGCTGGCCGTCCTCGTCGGGCTGCTGGTGTTCGCGGCGAAGCTCGCCGTGCTCACCGCCGCCCTGGCGGTCCTGGAGACGTCCGTGGCCAAGCTCCGGCTCTTCCGCGTGCCCGAGCTGCTGGCCGGCTCGTTCGCGCTGGCGCTGCTGTCGGTCCTCTCGGTGTTCCTGCTGCGATGAGCGACCTGTCCAACTTCCTGGCGTTCCTCGGCCTGGTGACCACGCTGCTCATGGTGTGGCGCCAGAGCCGCCCCGCCCGGGTACGGCTGCTCGCGGCGCAGTCCGTGCTCCTGGCGGCGCAGGCGGTGACGATCGCGGCCTTCACCGGGCGGCCCGGCCTGCTGGTGGTCGCGGCGGCGCTGGTCGTGGTGAAGGCGTGGTGGATCCCGCGTGCGCTGGCGCGCATGAGCCGGGGCGCGCCGCCCCGGCCGGTGGCGCCGGGACGGTCGGCCGGCATCCAGCTCCTGCTGGCGGGAGCACTCGTGGTGGGCGCGTACGCCCTCATGCTGCCGGTCACCGCGAGCAGCGCCCTGCCGACGCGGGGGGGCATCCCGCTGGCCTTCGCCATGGCCCTCGTCGGCTTCTACGTGTGCGTGAGCGGCCGGGACGTCGTGGGCCAGATCCTCGGCTTCCTCATGCTCGAGAACGGGATCTTCGCCCTCGGCCTGCTGGCCGCCTACGGCCTGCCCGGCCTCGTGGAGGCCGGCGTGTTCCTCGACGTGCTGGTGGTCGTGCTGGTGACGGAGGGCCTGGTGATGCAGATCCGGCACGAGCACGCCGGCCTGGACGTGGACCTGCTGCGGGAGCTGCGGGGCTGATGCTGCTCGTCGCGCTCCTCGCCGTCCCCCTCGCCGGCGCCGCCTTCCTGACGCGCGCGCGGGGGCGGGTGGCCGAGGTGGGGCACGGCCTCACGGCGGTGGCCACCGTGGGCCTCGCGCTGGCCGTCAGCGTCGCCGTCGTGCGGCAGACGGCGCTGCAGGCCCTGGACGGCTTCCTGCGCGCCGACGCGCTCTCGGCCTGGATGGTCGGGCTGGTCGGCGTGGTGGCCGGACTGGCCGCGGTGGAGGCGCCGCGCTACGCGCACGGCGCGGGCCAGCGCTTCTATCCGTTCTTCCATCTCTTCGTCTTCACCATGCTGCTGGCCGTCACCACCGACGACCTGGGCTTCATGTGGGTGGCCATCGAGGGCACGACGCTGGCCTCGGTCTTCCTCGTCAACTTCGAGCGCACCCGCGCCTCGCTGGAGGCCTCCTACAAGTACGTGCTCATCTGCTCGGTCGGGATCGCCGTGGCCTTCCTGGGCACCGTGCTCCTCTACTTCGCCGACGTGACGCGTTTCGGCGAGACCGAGCACGCGCTGCGGTGGACGACGCTGCAGGGCCTGGCGCCCGGCCTGCCGGGGCCGGTCGTGGAGCTCGCCTTCGTGTTCCTGCTCGTCGGGTACGGCACCAAGGCGGGCCTGGCGCCCATGCACACCTGGCTGCCGGACGCGCACAGCGAGGCGCCGGCCCCGGTGAGCGCGATGATGTCCGGCGTCCTGCTGGCCATCGGCGTGTACGCGATCCTGCGCTTCAAGCCGATCGTGGACGCCGCGGCCGGCCCCGCCGTCGCGCGGCGGCTGCTGCTGGGCCTGGGGCTGGTCTCGATGACGGTGGCGGCGGCCTTTCTGTGGAACCCGACGAACTACAAGCGCATGCTGGCCTACTCCAGCGTCGAGCACCTGGGGCTCGTCAGCCTCGGCCTGGGCTTCGGCGGGCCCTGGGGGGTGGCGGGCGCCCTGCTGCACGTCGCCAACCACGCGCTCGCCAAGTCGGTGCTCTTCCTGCTGTCCGGGCGGATCCGCGCCGCCTATGCCTCGATGCGGGTCGAGGACGTCCGCGGCCTGCTGGCCCGGCTGCCGGTGAGCGGGCCCCTGTTCTTCGCCGCGATGCTCGCCCTGCTGGGCCTGCCACCGTTCGGCCTCTTCGTGAGCGAGGTCATGATCATCGGCGCCGGCTTCGCGGCGGGTCACGCGGTGGCCGCCATCGTCGCCCTCGGCCTGCTGGTCGTCGCCTTCGCCGGGCTGCTGCGCACGTTGCAGCGGATGCTGCACGGCGAGGCCCCCGGGCCCGGCGTCGAGCGCGGCGCGTGGGCCTCGACGCCCCTCGTGGCGGCGCTCGTCCTGCTGCTCATGACCGGCCTCGCGTGGCCTCCGGGCCTGGCCCGGGCGCTGGAGCGCATCGCGCTGGTGGTCGGGCCGTGACGGCGCCGGGCGTGGCGCGCGCGCTCGCCGAGCACGGCGGGACGGCGATCGTCGCCGAGGCCGACACGCTGCGGGCGCGGGTGCGCCCGGGCGACGTCGGGCCGCTGGCCGAGGCGCTGGCCGGCCTCGGCCTCGAGCTGCAGCTCTTCACCGCCGCCGACACCCGTCAGGACGGCGGCGACTTCACGCTCGTGTACGTGTTCGCGCCGCCCACGCACCGCCCGACCGTCACCGTCCTGGCCTCGCTCGCCGCCTCCGACCCGCGGGTGGCCTCGCTGGCCACCCGCTCGTTCGCGGCCAGCCGCTTCGAGCGCGAGGTGCACGACCTCTTCGGGATCGTGCCGGAGGGCCATCCCGACCCGCGCCGGCTGGCGCTGCACCAGTTCTGGCCCCAGGGGTATCACCCGCTCCGCCGCGACGCGGCCGCGCCGCCGGACTTTCACGACGAGGGGCAGCCGTTCCCGTTCCGGGCCGTGGCCGGCGACGGGGTCTTCGAGATCACGGTGGGGCCGGTGCACGCCGGCATCATCGAGCCCGGCCACTTCCGCTTCAGCGTCGAGGGCGAGACCATCGTCAACCTCGAGACGCGGATGGGATTCGTGCACAAGGGCGTCGAGAAGCTGTTCGAGACGCTGCCGCTGGCCCGCACCTGGGAGCTGGCCGAGCGGATCTCCGGGGACACCGCCGTCGGGCACGCCCTGGCGTACTGCCGGGCGCTGGAGGCGCTGGCCGGCTGCGCCGTGCCGCCCCGGGCGGCCGCCCTGCGGGCCGTGCTCCTGGAGCTCGAGCGGCTCTACAACCACGTCGGCGACGTCGGCATGATCGTCAACGACACCGGCTTCGCCTTCGGCCACGCCCACTGCTTCCGCCTGCGCGAGGAGCTGCTGCGCCTCAACGCGCGCCTGACCGGCCACCGCCTGCTGCGCGGCGCCGTGGTGCCGGGCGGCGTCGCCCCCGCGGTCGCCTCGCCGCCGGCGGCGCTGGCGCGCGACGTCGCCCGCCTGGTGCAGGAGTTCGAGGAGGTCGCCCGCCTGTCGCTCGACAACATGATGGTCCTCGAGCGGCTGCAGGGCACCGGCCGGCTCACCACGAAGACCGCGCGCGAGATGCAGGTCGTGGGCATGGTGGCCCGCGCCAGCGGCATCGCGGTCGACGCGCGCCGCGACGCCCCCTTCGCCCCCTACGATGCGCTCGACGTGCGGGTGGCGGCGTACGACACCGGCGACGTCTGGGCCCGGACCATGGTGCGCCTGGACGAGGCGCGCGAGTCCGCTCGCCTGATCGCCGCGCTGCTGGACGGCCTGCCGGAGGGCGACCTCGCGGCCCCGCCGGGCCCGCTGCGCGCCGGCGAGCACGCCACCGTCGTGGTGGAGGGCTGGCGGGGGCCGATCTGGTACTGGGTGCTCGCCGGCGGCCCGGCCGCGCTGGCCCGCGTGAAGGTGGTGGACCCCTCGTTCCGCAACTGGCCCGCCCTGGAGTACGCCGTCCTCGAGAACATCGTTCCCGACTTCCCGCTCTGCAACAAGAGCTTCAACCTCTCCTACTCCGGCAGCGACGGCTGACCGAGCCGAGGGCCGCTCGGCCTCCTGACCTCCCAGCGCTCGAGTGCCGCGGCGGAGCCACGATGCGCGTCGTATCATCGGGCGCGCGGGGCCGGAGGGCTCTGGCGAGGAGGACGGTCGTGAAGAAGGCGGTCAGCTTCTACAGCGAGGGGGCCCGGCTGGTCGGCGACGTCTACTACCCGGCCGACCTGGAATCCGGCGAGGCGCGGGCCGGCATCGTGCTCTGTCACGGGTATACCGGCGTCAAGGATCTCTACCTGCCGGACAACGCGCGCGTGCTGAACGAGGCCGGCTACGTCGTCCTGACCTTCGACTACAAGGGCTGGGGGCAGAGCGAGGGCGCACGCAGCCGGCTCGCGCCCTACAGTCGGGTCGCCGACGTGCAAGCGGCGCTGACGTTGCTGGGGACGCTCCCGGAGGTGGACGCGCAGCGGCTCGGCATCTACGGTACGAGCTACGGCGGCGCGACGGTGGTGTGGACCGGCGCGATCGACCCGCGCGTGAAGTGCGTCGTCAGCGTGGTGGGCATCGGCGATGGCGCCCGCTGGATGCGCAGCGTGCGCCGGCCCGACGAGTTCCACGATCTGCTCGCGCGCTCCGAGCAGGACCGGCGCAAGCGCGTCCTGGACGGGCAGTCGGAGCTCGTCCCCCGCGAGGAGATCCTGCTGCCCGACCGCCAGTCGGCGGAGCTCGCCGCGGCCGCCCGGCGCAACAACCCGGCCGCCGTCGGCGCGATCCCGCTCGAGTACGTCGACGAGACGCTGCAGTTCGCCCCCGAGTGGGTCGTCGACCGGATCGCGCCGCGGCCGGTGCTGTTCATCACCACCGACGACGACCGCCTGGTGCCGCCGGAGGAGTCGTACCGCCTCTACGCGCGGGCCGGCGAGCCCAAGAGGCTCGTGGTGCTCCGCGGGTACGGCCACTACGAGGTGTACGCGGAGCCTGCCTTCGGCGAGGTCATGCAGGCGACGGTCGCCTGGTACCGGGAGCACCTGCCGGCCCGCCCGGTGTGAGCCCCATCGCGGTCGTCGTGTTCGCGAAGGCCCCGCGGGCCGGGGCCGTGAAGACCCGGCTCTGCCCGCCGCTGTCGCCCGCGGCGGCCGCCCGCCTGTCCCGCTGCTTCCTGCTCGACGCCCTCGACCGCGTGCAGGCGCTGTCCGGGGTCACGCCCGCGGTGGCGTACGCGCCTCGCAGCGCGCGCCCGTTCTTCGCGGCGGCCCGCCCCGGGATGATGCTGGTCCCCCAGGGGGGCGGCGACCTGGGGGCGCGGATGGCCCGCGTCGTCGAGCGTCTGCTCGGGCGCGGCTTCGCGGCGGTGCTGGTCCTCGGCACCGACAGCCCGACGCTGCCGCGCGCGCATCTCCGCGCGGCCGTCCGGCTGCTCGGCCGGGCGGACGCCGATGGGGTCATCGGGCCGAGCGAGGACGGCGGCTACTACCTGATCGGCCTGCGGGCGCCGTGCCCCGCGCTCTTCACCGGCGTGGCGTGGGGCACGAGCCGGGTGCTGGCGCAGACGCTCGCCAGGGCCAGGCGCGCGGGCCGGCGCCTCCGCCTGCTCCCGAGATGGTACGACGTCGACACCCTCGCGGACCTGCGCCGGCTCGCCGCCGAGCTGCGCCGGCCGCGCGGGCCCGCGCCGCGGACCCGGCGCCTGCTCGCCACCCGCGCCTGGCGGGCGTGGGCGCTCAGCCCGAGCGT
>Ga0299913_10001793_pt1 | contig 16356 bp, 14 predicted proteins | sample RVTome_9_FD_201360 | JGI IMG/M metagenome (GOLD analysis project Ga0299913, IMG submission 201360) | Soil microbial communities from uranium-contaminated site in the Upper Colorado River Basin, Wyoming, United States - RVT155D38 (version 2) ...
GACGAGGCCGCTCACGGCGCTTGCTCGCTCCGCTCCGCACCGGTAGCCTTCTCACTCATATGGTCGATGGTACGGCGTTCACTGGTCGCATCTCCACGATGGTCGCGCTCGCGCTTCTCGAATCGCTTCGCGAGGTCGACATGCCGGCCGACCGGGACGCGCTCGCCGAGAGCGACCTCCCCCTGAACCTGCAGCGCCGGCTCGGACTCTCGAGCGTCATCGGCGACCAGATCCGGCGCTACGAGCGCCGTCGGGGCGACGAGCTCCCGGCGGCCGAGGTAGCGAGCCTCTTCGCGCTCATCGGACGCCGGGAGGACGCGGCGCGCATCTTCGTGGAGGCGGGGCAGCGGATCGCGCGCGACGACCTCGAGGAACGCAGGGTCGCGGCGCGCGTCGGTCTGCGCATTCTCCCGCAATCGCTGCGCGAGCGACGCGCCCTCCAGCGCGTCCGCCGCATCGCTCATGCGGTGAGCCCCGGGTCCCGCATCCATCTCGAGCACAAGCCCCACGCGCTCGTCGTCGAGCGCGGGCTCCCCGCCCGGGCCGCCGGGGGCGGAGTCGGGTGCGCGGTCCTCGACGGGGCGATCCAGTACGTGTTCGCGGAGTATCGCGCGAGCGGCTTCCGGGTCGTCCACCGCCGCTGCGAGGGGCGGAGCGAGGAGCGGTGCGAGTGGTTGCTCGAGAGCGCGAGCGAGAACGGCGGCCGCGGAGGTCTCGACCCGGTGGACGCGAGCACCTCCGAAGCCGCGAGCGCCTCCGAAGCCGGCCGCGGGCCCGCGGTCGAGCCGGTTGACGGCGGCTCCACCGGCGCCGGGCCCGGGCGCCCGGTCGAGGCCGTCGGCACGGATCCGCTCGCCCCGCCGGCCGCCGCCGCGCCCGATCTCGACCCGCTTCACCCCGAGGCCACCCCCGGAGGCTGATCCGACGGCTCGGCACGCGGCGGCTCGATGTGAACGGTGACGCGCGCGAATCCCATCTCGCGCGCGACGGCCCGCTCGACCCGATCCGCGATCTCGTGCGCGCTCACCACCGTCTCGTGCCGCGCGACGTGGATCGTGAGCTCGGCGAACGCCTCCCCGGTGCGACCCCGCGACCGGATCTGGCTGGTCGCCTCGACCCCCGACATCCCGTCCACCAGCGACCGGATGCGGTCCGGGTCCATCGCGCGCTCGTCGACCAGGACGGGAATCGTCTCCCGCAGGATGTCGTATCCCGACTTGGCGACGATCCCCGCCACGACGAGGGCGAGCACGCCGTCGGCCCAGGTCCAGCCGAACATGGCCGTGAGCCCCAGCCCCACGAGGACGGCGGCGGTCACCAGCACGTCGGACGCGGTGTGACGCGCGTCGGCGGTCAGGATCTCGCTGGCGAGCCGCCGGCCGGCCCGTGCCTCGCTCCAGGCCACCGCCCCGTTCACGGCCATCGCGCCCGCGAGGGCGGCCAGCATGATCGGCTCGATCCGCGGCGCGCCGCCGCCCGCCAGAAGACGCCGCACCGCGCCCTCGACGAGCTCGAAGCACGTGACCGACAGGAAGGCCGCCACGGCGAGCGCGGCCAGCGTCTCGAACTTGCCGTGGCCGTACGGATGGAGCTCGTCCGGCGGAGCGGCGGCGACCCGCATCGCGGCGAGCCCCACGAGGTTGTTGACGGCGTCGATGCCGGAGTGAGCGGCATCCCCGAGCACGGCGATCGAGCCGGAGGTGATGCCCACCGCGAGTTTCGCCGCGATCACGATCACGTTCGCGCCCAGCACCCGGAGGAGGACGCCGCGCACCTCCTCGCGCCGCCCGCGCGCGGCCATCCACCCGCCGTGCCCCGTGGGGGCATCCGGCGCGCGATCCGCGGGGCTCACCGGCGGAATCGCCTCCCGCGCGCGAAGCTCGGACGCGAGGTCTCGCGCGTCCCGCCGTCCTCCTCCACTTCCTCTCGCTCTTCCTCCTGCCTGCCGGATTCGCTGGTCAGCGGACGCCTTCCACCCCGCAGGAGCCAGCGCAGGGGCGACTCGCGCGGGGCCTTCCCCGTGCGGTCGTACTTGTCGTACAGCCCGGGATACCCGAGCCCCGCCCAGATGCCGAACGCGAACGCGAAGCCGGCCGGGATGGCGAGGATCAGCAGCAGCGCTCCGTCATTCATCGGTTTTCTTGCGTCCTTCCGCGAGCCCCGTCTAATGTCACGTCTCGCGGGCGTTCACGCAGGGGCCCGCTGCCACCGTTTCCCTTCCGCCAGGCCGGGTGACCAGCATGAGCCAGCCGCACCACCGCGAGATCGACGTCCTCCTCCACGAAGACCGCACCTTCCCGCCCCCCGAGGAGTTCGCGCGTCGCGCTCACCTGAGCGATCGAGGACCATACGACGATGCCGCCTCCGACCGCGAGGCGTTCTGGGAGGAGCGGGCGCGCGAGCTGGACTGGTTCGAGCCCTGGGAGACCGTGCTCCAGTGGGAGCCGCCGTTCGCGAAGTGGTTCGTGGGCGGGAAGCTGAACGCGTCCCACAACTGTCTCGACCGGCACCTCGAGACGCGCGGTGACAGGATCGCGCTGATCTGGGAAGGCGAGCCGGGAGACACGCGGACATACACGTATCGCGAGCTCCACGGCGAGGTGTCGCGTTTCGCGAACGCTCTGAAGGGGCTCGGCGTGGAGAAAGGCGACCGCGTGGCGATCTATCTGCCGATGATCCCCGAGGCCGCGATCGCCATGCTGGCGTGCGCCCGGATCGGCGCGCCGCACTCGGTGGTGTTCGGCGGCTTCTCGCCGCAGTCGCTCCGCGACCGCATCGAGGATGCGAGCGCGAAGTGCGTGATCACGGCCGATGGCGGTTACCGGCGCGGCGGGATCGTGGCGCTCAAGGCGAATACGGACGAGGCGATCGAGGGTCTCGACTACGTGACGAGCGTGGTCGTGGTGAAGCGCGCCGCCGGCTCCGACCCGGGGAAGGGACCTCACGGGGACCGCGTCGAGGTCCCGTCGTGCGACATGCGCCCGGACCGCGACCGCTGGTATCACGAGCTCGTCGCCGACGCGCCCGACGACTGCCCGGCCGAGCCGATGGACTCCGAGGACCTCCTCTACATCCTCTACACGTCCGGGACCACCGGGAAGCCGAAGGGCGTGATGCACACGACCGGCGGCTACATGACCCAGGTCGCGGCCACGACGAAGTGGGTGTTCGACCTGAAGGACGACGACGTCTACTGGTGTACGGCCGACGTCGGCTGGGTCACGGGGCACTCCTACATCGTGTACGGGCCGCTCGCGAACGGAGCCACGGCGCTCATGTACGAGGGCGCGCCGGACTGGCCCGATCGCGGCCGCTTCTGGAAGCTGTGCGAGACGTACGGGGTCACGATCTTCTACACGGCCCCGACCGCGATCCGCGCGTTCATGAAGTGGGGCGACCGCTGGCCGGCGGAGTCCGACCTCTCGAAGCTCCGGCTCCTGGGCACCGTCGGAGAGCCCATCAACCCCGAGGCGTGGATCTGGTACCACGAGCACATCGGGGGCGAGCGCTGCCCGATCGTCGACACGTGGTGGCAGACCGAGACGGGCGCGATCATGATCACGCCGCTTCCCGGGGTCGTCACCACGAAGCCGGGCACCGCCACCGTCCCCTTCCCCGGCATCGAGGCCGCGATCCTCGACGAGGCCGGAGTGGAGGCGGAGTCCGGATATCTCGCGATCACCTCTCCGTGGCCCTCGATGCTCCGCGGGATCTATGGGGACGAGGAGCGCTACCGCGAGACGTACTGGTCGAAATGGCCCGACATCTACTTCCCCGGCGACGGGGCACGTGTCGACGACGACGGCTACTTCTGGATCATGGGTCGCGTCGATGACGTGCTCAACGTGGCCGGCCACCGGATCGGGACCATGGAGGTCGAATCGGCGCTCGTCGAGCACGAGGCCGTTGCGGAAGCCGCGGTCGTGGGGCGGGCGGACGACATCAAGGGGCAGGCCATCGCCGCCTTCGTCAGCGTGGTGGAGGGAATCACGGTCTCCGACGAGCTCAAGGAGGAGCTGCGCGCGTTCGTCGGAAAGCAGATCGGGGCCATCGCGAAGCCCTCGGACCTCATCTTCACGGCCGAGCTGCCGAAGACGCGAAGCGGGAAGATCATGCGTCGCCTCCTCCGCGACATCGCCGAAGGCCGCGCGCTCGGCGACACCACGACGCTGGCCGACCCCGGCGTGGTGCACGGCCTCCAGCAGGGGGCGCTCGTCCTGTCCATGCTCAAGGTGATGGTGGCGGACGGTCAGGTGGACGAGTCGGAGATCGAATCCGTCCGCGCGGTCGTACGGGATCTCGTGGGGGAGGAGCCCGATGACGCCACGATCCTCGCCGAGGCCGAGAAGGCCCGTAGCGGATCGGTCGATCTCGAGGCCGCGCTGCGCGACATCGCGAGACACCTCGACACGCCGCAACGCGGAACCGTCCTCCGGTCGGCGATCCAGGTCGCGCTGGCGGACGGGTCGTACGGACCCGACGAGCAGCGTCTGATCGGTCGGATCGCGCGGGCCCTGGATGACGCAGAGGCCTAGCAGGCCGCCGGAGAACGCCGCCACGCGCGCGGGCACGGGAAGGGCGCCAACGACCACGAGGCGACGTCCGGCTCGTGTCCCGGTCTGAGACGCGTTCCGCGCCGGAGCCGTCCCGCCCGCCCCGCCGGTTCCGGCAGCTCGCCCTTCTGGCGATCGCCGAGCTCCTGGCGATGGGTCTCTGGTTCTCCGCCAGCGCGGTCGTTCCCGAGCTCCGCGAGGCGTGGGGGCTCGGCGATGCGGGCGCCGCGTGGCTCACGATGTCGGTCCAGCTCGGGTTCGTGACCGGCGCCGTCCTCTCCGCCCTCCTCACGCTCGCCGACATATGGTCCCCCCGCTGGCTCATCGCCGGCTCGGCCGCGCTCGGGGCCGCCGCCACCACCGCCATCGCCGCCTTCTCCACGGACATGGCCACCGCGATCCCGCTCCGCTTCGTCACCGGGGTCGCGCTCGCCGGCGTCTACCCGCCGGGCATGAAGATCGTGGCCGGCTGGTTCCGCGAAGGCCGCGGGATGGCGATCGGGGTGCTGATCGGCGCGCTCTCGGTCGGGTCGGCGGCACCGCACCTCCTGCGCCCGATCGGCGGGCTCGGGGAGTGGCGCTCGGTGCTCTACCTCGCCGCCGGGCTCGCGCTCCTGGGCGCGCTCCTCGCGGCGGCGGCGATCCGGCCCGGTCCGTTCCAGGCCCCCGCGGCGCCGTTCGACCCGCGCGCGGTCCGCCGTATCGTCGGCGACCGGGCGACGATGCTCGCCAACGGCGGCTACTTCGGGCACATGTGGGAGCTCTACGCCGTGTGGACGTGGATCCCCGCGTTCCTGGCGGCGAGCTTCGCGCTCGACGAGACCACCGGCACGACCGAAGCGCTCGCGTCGGTCCTCGCGTTCGCGACCATCGCGGCCGGGGGCGCCGGCGCGTGGGTCGCCGGGGTCCTCGCGGACCGCCTCGGCCGCACGACCGTGACCTCGGCGAGCATGGTCGTGAGCGGCGCGGCGTGTCTGGGCGCCGGTCTCCTGTTCGGAGGCTCGCCGTGGCCGCTCGCGGCGCTGTGTCTCGTGTGGGGCTTCGCGGTGGTGGCCGACTCGGCGCAGTTTTCCGCCTGCGTCACGGAGCTGGCCGAGCCCGCGTACGTGGGAACCGCCCTCACGCTCCAGACGGCGGTCGGGTTCCTGCTCACGATCGCCACGATCCGGCTGCTCCCGGTATGGGAGGCCCAGTGGGGCTGGCGCTGGGCGTTCGCGCCGCTCGCCCTGGGCCCGGCGCTCGGGACGTGGAGCATGCTCGCGCTCCGGAGGCGGCCCGAGGCGGCCCGCATCGCGGGCGGACGGCGCTGACGACGATGCCCCGGCTCCCCCCGGAGCGTAGACTGCGACAGGGCCATCGCGAGTCGCGCTGGCCGGAGAGCCTTTCGACCTCCCCGTCCGCACCGTCGGGCGGGTCGTCGTCTCAACGAGAGAGGAAGCCACCCATGCTCCCCGCACTCCGCGGAGCGACCCGGTCGTCGTCACGGGCGGCCGGCGTGCTCCTCGCCCTGACCTTCGCCTCGCTCGCCCCGACCGTCTCGGGACCGGTCCACGCCCACGCGGCCCGGCAGGCCGCGCCACAGGAAGCCGACCCCCGCCTCACCCCCTCGGCGGAGTCCGAGCGCGTGGCCGAGCGCACCGAGCTGAGCGGCATCGAGATGGGGACGATGTGGACGTTCGAGAACCCGCCACTCGAGTACTGGTCCTCGACCTACGGCTTCGAGGCGACTGCGGAGTGGCTGGAGCACGTGCGGCTGGCGTCGGTACGGTTCGGCGAGATCTGCTCGGCTTCGTTCGTATCGCCGAACGGGCTGGTGATGACCAACCACCACTGCGCCCGCGACTGCGCCGAGGCGGTGTCGTCCGCGCAGACGGACTACGTGGAGACGGGCTTCTACGCCGCGACCCGCGAGGAGGAGCTGGTCTGCCCCGAGCTCTTTCTCGACCAGCTCGTCGCGATCTCCGACGTGACGGAGCGGGTGCGCGCGTCCGCGCCCGCCGCCGGGTCCACGAGCGAGATCGCCGCGGCCCGCGAGGAGGAGCGCGGCGAGATCGAGGAGTCGTGCGAAGCCGAGTCGGAGCGCGAGTGCCAGGTCGTGTCGCTCTACCACGGCGGCCAGTACCAGCTCTACGAGTACCGCCGGTACGGACCCGTAAAGCTCGTCTTCCTGCCCGAGCTCCAGGCGGGGTTCTTCGGGGGTGACCCCGACAACTTCACCTATCCGCGCTACGCGCTCGATGTCGCCTTCGTCCGCGCCTACGAGTCGGGGGGCGAGACGCCGGCCGCGACGCCGCATCATTTCGAGTGGGACACCGAAGGGGCGGAGGAGGGCGAGCTCGTGTTCGTCACCGGGAATCCCGGCTCCACCGATCGCCAGGCCACGGTGGGCCAGCTCCTGTACGAACACGCCTACCGCCACCCGTTCATCGTCCAGCTCCTCGGGGGGCAGCGGGCGGTGCTCCAGCGCATCGCGTCGTTCGGCCCCGACGCCGAGCGCAGCGTGCGCGACCAGCTGTTCAGCGTCGAGAACAGCCTCAAGGCGTTTCGCGGGCAGCTCGACGGGCTCCAGGACACGCTCCTCGTGGGACGGAAGATCCGCTGGGAGGCCGAGTTCCGGAGCCGGATCAACGCGGATGAGGAGCTCCGGGCCGAGTTCGGCGACGTGTGGGACCGGATCACGGATCTCCAGTACGACAAGATGCGCGTGAGCCCGGCCCTGAACGCGAACGACCCGGCGTTCGGCGGCGGCGATCCCGTCGTCCAGATGGCCGTCACGCTCGTGCGCTACGTGCGCGAGATGGCGAAGCCGGAGAGCGAGCGAGCCGAGGAGTTCCGCGGGGAGCCGCTGGCCGAGACCGAGGCCGCGCTGGGCGGCCCCCTGGGTCTCCCGCCGGAGCTCGCGCGGATGCTCCTCGAGCTGCGTCTCGAGGTGGCCGACCGCTGGCTGGAGCCGGACGACCCGTTTCGCGCGGTGGCCTTCGAGGAAGGAGAATCGCCCGCGGAGGCGGCCGAGCGCATGCTGTCGGAGACCCTGATCGTGGATCCCGGGCGCCGGACGGCGCTCATGTCCGAGGGGCCCTCGGCGCTCGCCGCGACCGGGGATCCCCTGCTCCGGCTCGCGATTCACATGGTGGATGCGCACGCCGAGCTCGCGCCCCGCTGGGAGGAGATCCAGGCGGCCGAGAGCGTCGAGGAGGAGCGCCTGGCCCGTGCCCTGTTCGCGGCGTTCGGGACCGACCTGCCGCCCGACGCGACGTTCACCCTCCGGATCTCCGACGGCGTCGTGCGCCGGTATCCGTACAACGGGACGGTCGCCCCACCGCGCACCGCGATCGGCGGCATGTACGAGCGCGCCGCGAACTTCGGGGGCGAGATGCCGTGGACCCTGCCGGCGTCGTTCGCCGAGCGCCGCGCCGAGGTGAACATGGATGCTCCGCTCGACTTCGTGACCACGAACGACATCACCGGCGGCAACAGCGGGAGCCCCATGATCGACCGCGAAGCCCGGGTCGTGGGGCTCGCGTTCGACGGCAACATCGAGCAGCTCCCGAACGAGTTCCTGTTCCGTACGGCCGCGGGACGGACGATCGGAGTCCACTCGGCGGGGATCACCGAGGCGCTCCGCAGCGTGTACGGAGCCGAGGCGCTCGTGACCGAGCTCCTCGGAGAGACCGGTGGGACGCCGTGAGGCGGGCTTCGGCTGCACGGCGGATGCCGGTCCCGATCGGGCCCGGGGGCGAGACCGGCCGTCCCGGGTGTCGGGGCCCGGCGTCTCCTCGTAGCGTATCGCGTCCGTCGAGCGCCACCCACGGAGGAGTCCGTCCGATGCCCTCACGCTCCGCCGCGATCGCCGTCCTCGCCGCCGTCGCCGTCTCCGCGGCCTGCGCCTCTTCCGAGGCGTCGGACGGCGCCGAGTCCACCCCGGATCCGGCCGCGAGCGCGGAAGGGGGGACCGTGGCGGCCACCGGCGGCGCGACCCAAGACGATCAGGAGGCCCCCAACAGGCTGAGCGAGGCGGAGGCGGCGGAAGGCTTCGAGCTCCTGTTCGATGGCGAGTCGCTCGAAGCGTGGCGGGGCTACGGTCGCGACGACATCCCCGCCGGCTGGCGGGCGGTCGACGGGGCGCTCGCGTACGAGCCGGGCGCCGGGGGCGGTGACATCATCACCCGCGACACCTTCACGGACTTCGATCTCCGTCTCGAGTGGAAGGTCGAGCCCTCCGGGAACAGCGGTGTCATGTACGGCGTCGTGGAGGGGCCCGAGTGGTCGTACCACAGCGGCCCGGAGATGCAGGTGCTCGACAACTCCGGTCACGCGGACGGGGGGAACCCGCTCACCTCGGCGGGGGCGGCGTACGGGCTCTACGCGCCCTCGGCGGACGTCACGCGGCCCGTGGGCGACTGGAACGAGGCCCGGATCGTCCGGCGCGGGAACCGGGTCGAGCACTGGCTCAACGGCACTCGCATCGTGGAGTACGAGATCGGGACCGGGGAGTGGGAGGCGCTCATCGCCGGTACGAAGTTCGCGCAGTGGCCGGACTTCGGCGCCCACCACGAGGGGCACATCGCGCTCCAGGACCACGGGGATCGGGTCTCGTTCCGCAACCTCCGCATCCGACGGCTCGTCCCCTGATCCGGGTGAGCCGCCCGCGACGCCCGACGCGCGAGCGCGGGCCGCGCCCTCGCTCCCCGGCATCCCCCCGGGGCCGGGTCCGCCAGCGGGCCTGACCGCGGTGCGCGTCCACCTCGTCGACGGGACGTACGAGCTCTTCCGTCACTTCTACGCGCTCCCGGCCGCGAAGAACCAGGGCGGGCACGAGGTCGCCGCCGCGCGCGGGGTGGTGGGCTCGCTTCTCGGGCTGCTCGAATCCGGGGCCACGCACGTGGCCGTCGCGACCGATCACGTGATCGAGTCGTTCCGGAACGAGCTCTGGCCCGGCTACAAGGACGGAAGCGGCATCGACCCGCTCCTCCTCTCCCAGTTCCCGCTCGTCGAGGAGGCGCTCGCTGCGGCGGGATTCGTGGTGTGGCCCATGGTCGAGCACGAGGCCGACGACGCACTCGCGTCCGGGGCCGCGCTGGCCGCCGCCGACGAGCGGGTGGAGCGCGTGTTCATCTGCACTCCCGACAAGGACCTCTCGCAATGCGTGCGCGGGAGCCGCATCGTCCAGCTCGACCGACGGCAGCGGATCGTGCGGGACGAGGCGGGCGTGATCGAGAAGTTCGGCGTGCCGCCGTCGGCGATCCCCGACTGGCTGGCGCTCGTCGGTGATTCGGCCGACGGATTCCCCGGCATCCCCGGGTTCGGGGCCAGGACCGCGGCCGCGGTCCTGGCCGTGTACGGCCGGATCGAGCACATCCCCACCGCCGGGGCCGCGTGGGAAGTCCCCGTCCGCGGCGCCGCGCGGCTGGCCGCCACCCTCGCCGAGCGGCTCGACGACGCCCTCCTCTTCCGCCGGCTCGCCACGCTGGTGATCGACGCCCCGGTGGGCGACTCGGTGGACGCCATCGAGTGGAAGTCACCCGAGGACGGGTTCCGGACGGTCGCCAGCGTCCTCGACGCGCCCGACCTGGCCCGGAAGGCCGAGGAGCTCGCGACCGCCCGCGCGTCCGGCTGAGCCGCGGCGGGGGGTAGTGGGTCGGCCCCACTACCGGGCGGGCCGCGCCCGTTGCGAACGCCGCCGGACGCGGGCTAGCGTTGGCCGCGCGTTCGCCACCCGGGCGGACCCCGCTCCCCCCATGGCAGGAGAGAGCTCGTGAGCCCAACCGCGGCTGCCGGACCCGGACCCTCGACCGACGGCGTTCGACCCCGACGGCTCTTCCTCGCGAGCTGCATCGCCCTCGTCGCCACGTCCGTCGCGTTCGCGGTGGTCGGCGCGATCATGCTCACGCTCAAGCGGGAGTTCGTGCTCACCAACCTCCAGGTCGGGTGGATCGGCGGCGCCGCCCTGTGGGGGTTCGCGGTCTCGCAGCTCCTGTTCGCACCGTTCTGCGACACGTTGGGGATGCGGTTCCTTCTCCGGCTGGCCTTTCTCTGCCACCTCGTGGGGGCGCTCGTCCTCATGTTCGCGAGCGGCTTCTGGATGCTGTTCACCGGGGCGCTCACGCTCGCGCTCGGGAACGGGCTCGTGGAGGCGGCCTGCAACCCGCTCGTCGCGAGCCTCTTCCCCGAGGACAAGACGGTCAAGCTCAACCGGTTCCACGTGTGGTTCCCGGGAGGCATCGTCATCGGGTCCGTGCTCGCGTTCGGGCTCGATCAGGTGGGGCTCACGGCCTGGCAGCTCAAGGTCGCGCTCATCCTCGTCCCGACCCTCACCTACGGGTTCCTCGTGCTGCGCGAGGCCTTCCCACCCACCGAGGGCGTGCGGGCGGGCGTGAGCATGGCGGAGATGTTCCGTGCCACGTTCACGACGCCGCTCATGCTCCTCATGCTCTTCTGCATGGCGATCACCGCGTCGACCGAGCTCGGCCCCAACCGCTGGGTACCGGCCGTGCTCGAGGCGGGGGGCATCCCCGGGATCCTCGTGCTGGCGTGGATCAACGGGCTCATGGCCGTGCTGCGCTACAAGGCCGGGTTCGCGGTCGAGCGGTTGTCGCCGACCGGCGTCCTGTTCGGGAGCGCGCTGATCTCGTTCGTGGGTCTTCTGTGGCTGAGCTACGCCGAGACCATCACGGTGGCGTTCGCGTCCGCCACCGTGTTCGCGGTCGGGATCTGCTACTTCTGGCCCACCATGCTCGGCTTCGTGTCCGAGCGCATCCCGCGCTCCGGAGCGCTCGGGCTCGGGCTCATGGGCGCGGTCGGGATGGCCACGGTCGGTCTCGTGACGACCCCGTGGATGGGGCAGATCGCCGACCGGATCGGGCACGAGCGGTTGCCGGAGGGGCAGACGATCGCGCTGTTCGAGGAGGCCGTGGAAGCGCTCCCCGCGGCGGCCGAGGAGGCCCCCGCGGAGCGGCGCGAGGACATCCTCGCGGCCGCGGAGACGGTGCGCACGGCGCTCGAGCGGACGCGCGAGAACGGCCAGCTCCCGGAGATCGCCACCGCCAATGCCCTCCGCGCCCTCATCGACTCCGGAGCGGAGGCGGGTCTCGCGGACCGGGCGGACGCGATTCTCGGACCCGCGGACAACTACGGGGGCCGGGCCTCGTTCCGGTACATCCTCCCGTTCACCGGCCTCCTCATCGTCATCTTCGGGCTCCTGTACCTGAGGGACCGCCGGGCCGGCGGATACCGCGCGCGGCACATCGAGCAGGCCGCATGATCCGCTACGGCATGGTGGGTGGCGGCCCCGGGGCGTTCATCGGCGACGTCCACCGGATGGCGGCCGGGCTCGACGGGCGCATGCGTCTGGTCGCCGGCGCCTTTTCGTCCGATCCGGAGCGGTCCAGGCACAAGGGTCGCGAGCTCGGGCTCGACCCGAGCCGTGTGTACGAGAGCTACGCGGACATGGCCTCGTGGGAAGCGTCGCTCCCGGAGAGGGAGCGCATCGAGGTCGTCCTCATCGTCACCCCCAACCACCTCCATTTCGAGCCCGCGCGGGTGTTCCTCGAGGCGGGGTTCCACGTCGTGTGCGATAAGCCGCTCACGACCACGCTCGAGGACGCCGAGGCGCTGTGCCGCCTCGTCGCGGACGGCGACCGAATCTTCGCGCTCACGCACAACTACACCGGCTACCCCATGGTGAAGGAGGCGCGCGCGCTCGTGCGGGAGGGCCGCCTGGGCGATATCCGGCGTGTCGCGGTCGAGTACGTCCAGGGCTGGCTCTCGACGGCGCTCGAGGACACGGGGCACCGCCAGGCCGACTGGCGCACGGATCCGGCGCGCGCCGGCGTGTCGGGAGCCCTGGGCGACATCGGCACGCACGCGCACAACCTCGTGCGCTACGTGACGGGGCTCGAGCTCGAGGAGCTGTGCGCGGACCTCTCGACCTTCGTCGAGGGCCGTCGGCTCGAGGATGACGCGAACCTGCTCCTGCGGCTCGGAGGCGGCGCGCGCGGCACGCTGACCGCCTCGCAGATCGCCGTGGGCGAGGAGAACGCGCTCTCACTCCGCGTGTACGGCACCGACGGGGCGATCGCGTGGCGGCAGGAGGAGCCCGAGACGCTGTGGTTCCACCGGCCCGACGGACGACGGGAGCGCCGGCGACGTGGCCACGAGTGGCTGTCGGACCCGGCGCAGAAGGCGTCGCGCATCCCCGCGGGACACCCGGAGGGATTCATAGAGGGCTTCGCGAACCTGTACCACGCGGTGGCCGACGCGATCGAGTCGGGCGCCACGCATGCCGTCGCATTCGACTTCCCGACGGTGTGGGACGGGGCTCGCGGCGTCCACTTCCTCGAGCGGGCGGTGGAGAGCGCCCGGACTGGGGGCTGGGTGGATGCGCGCTACGCTCCACCGGCCGAGCCCGCGGGGAGTGCCGCCTGAGCCCGGGAGATGACTGCATGAACGCCGGACCAGTGTCGCTGTTCAGCGCCGCCGCATGAGCACCAGACCCATCACGCTGTTCACGGGCCAGTGGGCCGACCTGCCCCTGGCCACGCTCGCCGGGAAGGCCGCGGAGTGGGGGTACGACGGCCTCGAGCTCGCCTGCTGGGGCGACCACTTCGATGTCGAGCGCGCGATCGAGGAGGACGGCTACGTAGCCGAGCGGCTCGACGTTCTCGCGTCCCACGGTCTGGACGTGTTCGCGATCTCGAACCACCTTGTGGGACAGGCGGTATGCGACTCCATCGACGCCCGGCACAAGGCCATCCTGCCCGAGCGCGTGTGGGGCGACGGCTCCACGGAGCTCGTGCGCGAGCGCGCCGCCGACGAGATGGTGCGGACCGCCCACGCCGCCGCCCTGCTGAGCGTGCCCGTCGTGAACGGATTCACCGGAAGCCCCATCTGGCCCGCTGCCTACGCGTTTCCGCCCCATCCGGAGGGCTATGTCGAGGCCGGCTTCCGCGAGTTCGCCGACCGCTGGAACCCCATCCTCGACGGGTTCGATGAAGCCGGGGTGAGGTTCGGGCTCGAGGTCCACCCCACCGAGATCGCGTTCGACCTCGCGAGCGCGGCCCGAGCGCTCGAGGCCGTGGGCCACCGCGAGGCGTTCGGGTTCAACTACGATCCCAGCCACCTCGGCTACCAGGGCGTCGACTACGTGCGCTTCCTGTTCGAGTTCTCCGACCGCATCTACCACGCCCACATGAAGGACGTGTGGTGGTCCGACGTGCCGGGCCGCTCGGGCGCCTTCGGCGGGCACCTCCCCTTCGGGCACGTCGACCGCGGGTGGGACTTCCGCTCCATCGGACGCGGCCGGATCGATTTCGAGGACGTGATCCGGGCCCTGAACCGCATCGGCTACGACGGGCCGCTCTCGGTGGAGTGGGAGGACAGCGGCATGGACCGCGAGCACGGAGCCCGCGAGGCGTGCGCGCGGGTCCGGGCGCTCCAGTTTCCCCCGGCGGAAGGAGCCTTCGACGCCGCGTTCTCCGACGGATGAGCGCGGCTTCCGGCGTCGACTCCATCCATCGGGTGTCGACCCTTCTGTCCGCCGCGGCGGTGGGTCAGGGGCCGGGAGACCGCGCGCTTCGCGACATGAGGTAGTTCCGTACGCCCAGCACCTCGAGCTCGGTCGTCACCTCGAAGCCGAACCGACGATAGAACGCCACGTTCTCGGCACGATCGGTCTCCAGGTATCCGGGTTCCCCGCTCCGGTCCAGCTCCTCGCAGTACTTCTCCATCAGGAGGCGGCCGATCCCGCGACCCTGCTCGCCGGGATCCACCCCGACGGGACCCAGATGACAGTGTTCGGCTGGCGGGTCGTGCGCCGACCAGGACGAGAGCCAGCGACCCACCCGTAGCGCGGAACGAGGACCGAAGCCGCGGATCATCGCCGGAGCCTGACGCAGCTTGTCGAGGCCGGAGATCCGGCACGCGGGCCACCGAACCCAGTGAACGAGCCCGAGGAGGCGCCCATCCTCGACCGCGACGAGCTTCGGCCCCTTCATCACGGAGAGCCCCGTGCGAAAGAACGCCACGTTCCGGGTGAGCGCGGCCGGGCCGAACGCTGCCTCGTGCAGTGGATTGGTGACGAACGCACGGGCCAGGAGCTCCGCCGCGTCGGCAAGCGCAGCGCTCGGCAGGGGCTCGATCCGGACCGCCGGCATCGCCTGTCGTCCTCGGATGGGCTCTAGCCCTGCGGAAGGGGTCCGGCGACGGGATCCGTCATGATGCCGTCGGGCTTCCCTTCCGGGGCGAGACGCGGCTCGGCCCCGATCCAGTAGAAGCTGTTCGCCATGATGCAGAAGCCCGTCGCGGCGAACCACACCATCGCCGTCCCCACGAAGCCCGTGAACGCGAGCCACCACGGGCTGTGCACGATCGAGAGCAGCGACGCGACCGAGATGTTGAACCCGACGGCCATGTAGATCCGGCGCTCGAGGTACCAGCGGTCCGTCTGCATGAAGTACCACTTCGATTCGCCCTCCTGCGCGGTGCCGAGCATCGGCGTGAAGCCCAGCCGGTAGAGCGCGTTCCCGATGACGCAGAAGCCGGTGAGCGCCACGGTCACGGAGGCGATGCCGGTCGCGACCAGCAGCAGGATCCAGCGGGGGTCTACCCACACGGCCAGCGCCGTGCTGAGGAGGAGCACGATCCCGGCGATCATCCAGACGGTGCGCTCGATGTACCAGCGGTGGGTGGGAACCATGTAGATGCCCGAACGAAACGCCATCGGTCGCTCCTTCCTCCGGTCTCTCCCGGGTCTTTCGCGGGCCCGGTCCCGCCACGACGAACTACCGCTCACGGTGCCTCGTTCCGCCCGCGGCGGGCAAGGGGCCGGTCCGACCGTTCGAACCGGCGGATGATCGATTCGTCGGTCACGGGGTGCCGGGTGACGCCGATCACGCCGTGCGGCCATGGAGCCGGGTCGGCTGGCCCGGCGGCGTCGCCCGATCTAGCGAAGTGCGACCTTCTCGAACACGTCGAGCATGTCCGCTTCGGATGGCGGATCGAGGACGTTGCCGTCGGCGAACTCGCCCGCCCGCGGATAGTCCGTGGCCCGGATCCGTTCGGCCGCGCGTTCAAGGTCGTACGAGGTGCGCCGGAACTCGATGCCGGGGCCGAGCAGGGCCCAGTGGGCCCCGGGCTCGCCGAACGGCATGCCGACGCTTCCCGCGTTCACGACGCGCACGTCGCCGATTACCCGGTCGAACTGCATGTGCGTGTGTCCGCACACGACCACGTCGGCCTGTGCGGGATCGAAGATCGGCCGCAGAAACTCCTCCGGCGTCCGCGACGTGAAGATCTCCGCGTCGCTGCGCGGGGTCGCGTGACAGAAGCGGACGACGCCCAATCCCTTCAGCTCGAGGCGGACCGTCGCCGGCCACGCACCAAGGCACTCCGCCTCGGCTGGTGTGAGCATCTCCGCGACCCAGCGAAGTACCTGGTGAACCCGCTCCGGGACCCGGTCCACTGCACGTCCCTCGCGCATGGCGAGCACGTCGCGCTCGCCGTTTCCGTACAGGAACCGCGCGGGCGCCGGCAGCCGGCCGAGCGAGGCGAGAACCTCGGTCGGCATCGGGCCGGGGACCACGTCGCCGCCGATGACGATCAGGTCGACGCCCAGCTCACGGATCTCGCCCAGCACCGCTTCGAGGGCCGGCAGGTTCCCGTGTATGTCATAGAGCGCGGCGACGCGCATCACCTGATCCCCCGTTCGAACAGGCGTCCGTCAGATCGTGATCTCGAGGGTGGACTGGGGCGGCAGCTACCGTCCTCGACGAGGTACCGCAGCATCAGCTCGAGTCCACGTTCGGGG
>Ga0299913_10001794_pt1 | contig 16349 bp, 12 predicted proteins | sample RVTome_9_FD_201360 | JGI IMG/M metagenome (GOLD analysis project Ga0299913, IMG submission 201360) | Soil microbial communities from uranium-contaminated site in the Upper Colorado River Basin, Wyoming, United States - RVT155D38 (version 2) ...
GGCCGCCGAGATCGAGGTTTCCGTGCGGGGTGAGGTCTTCCTGGACGCGTACACCCGCGGCGACAACCGCCTGGTGGTGGCCACCGACACGATGAAGAACTTCATCCACGCCGCCTCGCTCGACTGTTCGGCGCCCACGCTCGAGGGCTGGCTGCACCACGTCGGGTCACGATTCCTCGAGACCTACCCGCATATGGAGCGCCTCACCATGCACGGCCGCGGGATTCCCTTCCCCGCCGCGATCGTCCCTGGGGCCGACGGCGACGGCTACGACCTCTCCGACCGGCTCTTCGCGCGCGACCGCAACGACGCGTCGACCGCCTCGCTCGACCTCGAGCGCGACGGCGGTGGCGGCGTCCTCGTCACCGGCCACGCCTGCGGGCGCGGCGACCTCCAGCTCATCAAGATCACCGGCAGCGCCTTCGCCGATTTCGCCCGCGACGAGCACACCACCCTGCCCGAGCGCCGGGACCGCCCGCTGTACACCTGGATCGACGTCGGCTGGCGCTACGCCGATGCCTCTGACGCCCTCGGGACCGATCCGGCTCGCTACGTCGACGGCGACCAGGTCGCCGACCTTGCCGCTGCCGTATTCCACGAGTTCGTCTCGCTCTCGATCCAGCACCTGGTGCACGAGATCGGCGGCCGGATGCTCGGGCGCTGGCCGCAGCTCGATGAGGTGACTTTCGAGGCCACCAACCGTCTCTGGGACACCGTGGTCGAGAGCGAGACCGACCCGCGGGTGAAGTCGTACTGCGACCCACGCCCGCCGTTCGGGCGCATCGGCCTCGTCATGCGCCGCGGCTAGCGACGCACAATCCGCACGAGGGACCCTTTCCGCGGCGCGTGTTGCACCAGCGACGCAGCGGGCTCAGAGGAGGGCGGGGATATCGATCGCCGGGCAGCGGTCCATGACCACCAGCAGCCCGGCGGCATCCGCCCGCTCGGCCGCTGCTTCGTCCCACACGCCGAGCTGGAGCCAGACTGCCCTGGCGCCGATGGTGATCGCCTCGTCCACGTGCGCGCCCGCGCGGTGCGACGCGCGGAAGATGTCGACCACCTCGATCGGGCGGTCAGCCGGCCGCGCGGCGGCGGCCGTCGCCAGGTCAGGCACGGTCGCAATCCCGTGAATCGTCGTCTGCCGCGGGTAGATCGGGATCATCTCGAAGCCGTGGCGCATGAGCGTCCGCGAGACGCCGTGACTGGCCCGCATCGGGTCCGGCGAGCAACCGACCACCGCCCATACCTCGAACCGCGTGAGGATCTCGCGCGCGACCGCGGGGTCCGACCAGCGCGAGCTCATCGATTCCGCGCGAGCTCCTGGAGCGCGGCTCTGATCCGCATGTCGAGGCCGCCCTCGGTGCCGGCCACGGCCCCGGCCGCGCGCCGGGCTTCCGACGCGGTGTAGCCGAGCGACTCGAGCGCAGCGACGACATCCGAGTCGGACGGCCCGCCCGGTGCCACCGCGATGCCAGCGGCGTGGATCTTCTCCTTCAGCTCCAGGATGATGCGTTGCGCCGTCTTGCGGCCGACGCCGCTCACGCCGGTGAGGACATCCACGTCGTCGGTCACGATCGCGAGCTGGAGCTTCGTGACCGGGTGGGCGGCCGTGATCGCCAGCGCCAGGCGCGGACCGACGCCGCTGACCGTCATGAGCAGCTCGAAGAACGCGAGCTCCTCCGAGGACGCGAAGCCGAACAGCGCCTGCTGGTCCTCGCGGACGAGGTGATGGACGAAGAAGTGGCCCTCGCGCTCCGGCCGGAGCCGAGCGAGCTGCGTCGGGCTGACATAGACCCGGTACCCCACCCCGCCCAGCTCGATGACGATGTAGTCGAGCCCGATGTGGGTCACCGGCCCCCGCAGGCTGCCGATCACCGGGCACTCGCCAGCCGGGGTTCGGCCTGGAGCCGATAAGCGCAGCCGATCGCGACGGCCAGTGCATCGGTCGCGTCGTCGGGGACGCCCTCGAGGGTGACCTCGAGCAGCCGCGCCACCATGGCGGCCACCTGCTGCTTGTCGGCCGCGCCGTTGCCGCACACCGCCTGCTTCACCTCGTTCGGGGTCGGCTCGTCGACCGCCAGGCCCGCTTCCGCCGCCACGAGGAGCGCCACGCCCCGCGCCTGGCCGACCGCCATCGCGGTCTGCACGTTGCGCTGGAAGAAGAGCCGCTCGACGCCGATGCGGGCGGGTTGGTGCTCCGTCACGAGTTCGGCGAGCGCGGAGCGCAGGTCGAGGAGGCGGGCGGCGTCGGTCTGGGCAGGTGTGGTGCGGATGACGCCGGCGTCGACCAGCCGCAGCCGGCCGGCGTCGAGGGCGACCACGCCGAAGCCGCAGGTGGCCGTGCCGGGGTCGATGCCGAGCGCGATCATGCGCGCATGGTAGGCCGATCGGTCCGTTCGGCACTGGCCGTCGGTGCCGACGCCGGGCAGGCTGTCTGACATGCGTTACGCGATCAATGTGCCGAACTTCGGCGACTACGCGGAGCCCGCCACATTCGTGGCTCTGGCCGGAACGGCGGAGGAGGCCGGCTGGGACGCCCTATTCGTGTGGGACCACATCCTTGGCGCGACGGACTGGAATGTCACCATGGCCGATCCCTGGGTGCTCCTCGCGGCCGCGGCGACGGTCACGTCGCGCATTCGGCTGGGGCCGATGGTGACGCCGCTTCCCCGGCGCCGGCCGTGGGTCGTGGCTCGCCAAGTGGTCACTCTCGATCACCTCTCGGAGGGGCGCATGACGCTGGGCCTGGGACTCGGCCATCCGCCCGAGGCGGAGTACGCCGCCTTCGGCGAGGATCCGGACGCCACCGCGCGGGCGCGCCGCCTCGATGAGGGGCTGTGCATCCTGGACGGCCTGTGGAGCGGCGAACCGTTCGCGCACCACGGCGACGAATATCACCTCGAGGAGATGACATTCCTGCCGCGGCCGGTGCAGCGCCCGCGGCCGCCAATCTGGGTCGCCGGCTATTGGCCGCACCGCGCCCCGATGCGCCGTGCCGCACGCTGGGATGGCGTCGTGCCCCTCAGCGTCGCGCTGGCGGAGACGGACCCCGGCGCGCCGATTCCGCTCGGGGAGCTCGAGGCGGTGGTCGCGCTGATCGGCAGCGAGCGAGGCGGGAGGGGGATGGACGGCTTTGACGTCGTGGTGAACGGCTCTTCGTCCGGTGACAAGGCCAACGCGCGAGACCTCCACCGGCGCTACGCGATGGCCGGCGCGACGTGGTGGAGCGAGAACGTCAACAGCTGGCGCGGCAGCGTCGCGGAGATGCTGGCCGTCGTCCAACGCGGCCCCGCGCGCGACTAGGGCAGCCGCGCGAGAACCTTCCGCAGGCCGGTGTCGAGGTTCGCGCCGTCCTCATCCGGCATCAGGCGGAACTGGCGGCGAACGACGTCAGGCCACGGACGCCTCGAGCTGCTCCATGAGGGCATCGGGGATGTCGAAGTTGGCGTAGACGTTCTGCACGTCGTCGAGGTCCTCGAGGCGCTCGACGAAGGTGAGCACCGCACGCGCGGATTTCTCGTCGCCGATCTCCACCTTCGTGGTCGGCTCCATGGATAGCTCCGCCGACTCCGCCTCGTAGCCGCCCGCGGCCAGGGCGGATCGCACGGCCTCGAGCGCCGATGGCTCGGTGAAGACGACGATCGCCCCGGCATCCGGGGAGCCGAGGTCGGCCGCACCGGCGTCGATCGCCGCCAGCGTCAGCTCGTCCGGGTCGCGGCCATTCAGCGGGATGGAGATCACACCGCGCGGCTCGAACTGCCAGGCCACGGTCGTGAGCGAGCCGCCGGACTTCGAGAAGATGGAGCGGATCTCCGACGCGGTCCTGTTCCGGTTGTCGGTCATGGCCGCAACGATGACCGCCACGTTCGAGGGGCCGAGGCCCTCGTAGGTGATCTCCTCGTACTGCTCGGCGTCGGCTCCGCCACCGGAGGCGCGCTCGATGGCGCGCCTGATGTTGTCAGCAGGCATCGAGTTGGCTCGGGCCTTTTCGACTGCCATGCGCAACCGGTAGTTGCCGTCGACGTCTCCCCCACCCTGTCGTGCCGCGGTGATGATCTCGCGCGTCAGCTTCGTGAAGAGCGCCCCGCGCTTCGCGTCGTTCGCGCCCTTCTGTCGCTTGATCTGTGACCACTTGCTGTGGCCGGACATCGGTCCTCCTTCGTCAGCCGGACCGATGCGACCGATGGGCGCAGCCGGACGGCGTCGTGCAACCCGCTGGAACTGGTCCTGATTCTACCAATCGCCTGGGTCCCAGCCGGATCCCGGGCAAGGCCCCGTTCGACCTGTGGAACGAAAGGCGTCGGAACCGGCTCTCGGTCGCGGTCTGTTCGATCGACCGAACACAGGGGAGCACGAATACCGCCCAGCGGCGCTCTTCCCGCTCGTCGGCGTACGATGAATCGAACGAACCTAGCCGGGATGGAGCATGCGGCGCGATTCGTCCGGTTAGTCGAACGCGGCTCTCCCACAGGTTGGACACGGCCTTACGATCGACCGATGCGTGCCACCGAGGATCCACGAAACGGCGGCGTACTTCGCTACCTCGGGCGCGGGGTCGCCCCGGCCTACGTGAACCTGGTGCGCCCCGGGCCTGACACGGATACGTGGCGGCTGGGGGCACACCCGGACATCGTCGAGCACCTCTGGACGCGGCTGAACGGCGGGCTGCCGTTCGACGCCCGCTTCCTCGTGGCCGATACCGCCGCCCTCGTGGATCCGGAGTCCGCGCTGGTGCTGGCCGTGGCGCTCGGCACGCAGTACGCGATCCGGCTCGCCGGTGCGGGGCTGACCTCGGCCGTCGACGCCGGGTACGAGACGCGGCACGAGTTCGCGACGGTTGGGCGCACGCTGGACCTGGCGGAGGCCTTCGGGCCGGGCTGGGTCTTCGGGCGCTATGACGACCGCGAGACCGAGTGGCTCGCCGAGACGGTCGCGGCGACGAACCTATAATCGAACCATCCTGACAGCCTGAGAACCCTCGCCGCCGGCGGAGGTCGTGCGGCGTTCGTGTTACCGCGCGTCGAGTCGCGCCCCACGAAGGAGCACGCATGAAGCCCACCACCCCGGACAAGATCAGGAACGTCGCGCTCATCTCCCATGGTGGCGCCGGCAAGACGACGCTCGCCGAGGCGATGCTCTTCGACGCCGGCGCCATTCAGCGCATCGGCAGCGTGGACGCCGGCACCTCCACGCTCGACTGGGACCCGGACGAGCAGAAGCGCCAGCAGAGCATCAACCTCGGCATCGCAAGCCTCGAGCACGACGGCGTCCGGATCACGCTCATCGACACGCCCGGCTACGCCGACTACCAGGCCGATGTCGTCCAGGCCCTGGCGGCGGCCGATGCGGCGATCGTGGTCGTCGACGGCAGCGCCGGCGTCGAGGTCGGCACCGAGGAGGTGTGGCGCCTGGCGGAGGAGCGGAAGCTGCCGCGATTCGTGTTCGTGAACAAGATGGACCGCGAGAACGCGAACTACGACGCAACGCTCGACTCGCTGAAGGCGCGCTTCGGGCCGAAGATCGCGCCGGTCTACCTGCCCATCGGCTCCGCCGACTCCTTCCGCGGCTACATCGACGTCATCGAGGAGCATGCCAACGTGTACGAGGGCGGATCGCACAAAGAGGTGCCGATCCCGCCGGAGCTGGAAGGGATCGAGCACACCCGCCGCGACGCGCTGGTCGAGGCCGCCGCCGAGGCGAGCGACGAGCTGATGATGAAGTACCTCGAGGGTGAGGAGATCACCGACGCAGAGGTGGGCGCCGCAATGCACAAGGGCACTCGCGAGGGGACGGTGGTGCCCGTCTTCGTGGGCAGCGCGCTGAAGAACATCGGCGTGCGCGAGCTCATCGATATGATCGTGAAGCACATCCCCTCCCCGGCCGAGGTCGCCTCCCGGACCACCGCGGACGGCACGGCGCTCAGCGCGGATCCCGCGGCCCCGTTCGTGGCCCATGTCTTCAAGACGACCGCGGACCCCTTCGTCGGCCGGCTCACGTACTTCCGTGTCGTCTCCGGCTCGCTGAGCTCGCAGGGGCACGTCTACAACGTGAATCGCCGCGAGGAGGAGCGCATCGGCAACCTGCTGGCCATCCACGGGAAGGAGCAGGCGAACCTGCCGAAGGTCGGCCCGGGCGACATCGCCGCGGTCGCCAAGCTGACGAGCACGCATGCCGGCGACACGCTCGTCGCCGACCGCACCAAGGCCGTCGAGCTGCCGCCGCTCCGCTTCCCGGAGCCGAGCCTGCAGGTGGCCATCGAGCCGGAGAGCAAGGCCGATCTCGACAAGCTGGGCCAGGCCTTGAGCCGGCTCCAGGAGGAGGAGCCATCGGTCCGGGTCCATCGCCAGGAGGGCACCGGCGAGACGATCCTGACCGCCATGGGCGATTCGCACGTGGACGTCATCGTCGATCGGCTGAAGCGCAAGTTCGGCGCATCGGTCAAGACCGCCACGCCGCAGGTGCCGTATCGCGAGACGATCCGGAAGCCGGCCAAGGTCGACAACAAGTTCAAGCGCCAGACCGGCGGCCACGGCCAGTACGGTCACGTCGTCATCGAGTTCGAGCCCGGCGAGACGGGCGAGGGCTTCCAGTTCGGCGACAAGATCGTGGGTGGCGTGGTGCCCAAGCAGTACATTCCGGCCGTGGAGAAGGGCCTGCGCGAGGCCATGTCGGAGGGCGTGCTCGCCGGCTTTCCCGTGGTCGACCTGCGCGCAACGCTGGTGGATGGCAGCTATCACACGGTGGACAGCTCCGAGATGGCCTTCAAGGTGGCGGCATCACAGGCGTTGAAGCGGGCTTTCACCGATGCGAACCCGGCCCTCCTCGAACCGATCCTCGAGGTGGAGGTCTCCGTTCCCGACGAGTACATGGGCGACGTCATGGGCCAGATCACCGCGAAGCGCGGCCACGTGCTCGGCATGGACTCGTCCGACGGGATGCAGCACCTGCGCGCACAGGTGCCGCAGGCGGAGATGTTCCACTACGCCACCGAGCTGCGCTCCATCACCCAGGGTCGCGGACGATTCACCTGGAAGCTGGACCACTACGCCGAGGTGCCGCACAACGTGGCCGACAAGGTCATCGGCGAGCGCGTGGCGGCCACGGCGGGCGAGAAGCACTAGCGGCCAGAGCGCTCCACGACCGCCACGCTCCGCTTGCCCCGGCGCAGGACGAGCCAGCGCCCGTGCAGGAAGTCGACGTTACCGGGGGTCCAGGCGGGGTCGCTGACCCTGCGGTTGTTCGCGTAGGCCCCGCCCTCGCTCGCCGTGCGGCGCGCCTCGCCCCGCGAGCGGGTCAGCCCGGTCGCGACGAGGAGGTCGAGCAGTGCAGCCCCCGGCGAGGCATGGGCGCGCGGCAGGTCGCTGACCACGCCGGCGAGCGTCCGCTCTTCGAGCGCGGTGAGGTCCCCCGACCCGAAGATCGCCTCGCTGGCAGCCACCGCTCGACCGGCCTCCTCCGGGCCATGGACCATGGCGGTCAGCTCCTCGGCCAGCGCCCGCTGCGCCTCGCGCGCCTCCGGCCGCTCTCCCGCGGCGGCGCCAAGCTGGTCGATCTCCTCGCGGGAGCGGAAGCTGAAGACCTTCAGCAACGCGACGACGTCGGCATCGGCCTGGTTGAGGAAGTACTGGTAGAAGGCGAAGGGCGACGTCATCTCGGCATCCAGGAACACGGCCCCCGACTCGGTCTTTCCGTACTTCGTGCCGTCCGCCCGGGTGACGAGCGGCGTGGCGAGGGCATGGACCGATGCGCGCTCCGCGCGCCGGATGAGATCGACGCCGGCGGTGAGGTTGCCCCACTGGTCCGAGCCGCCGGTCTGCAGCAGGCATCCGTGGCGGCGGTACAGCTCGAGGTAGTCCATCGCCTGGAGGACCTGGTAGCTGAACTCGGTGAAGCTGATCCCCTCGTCGCTGATCCGGGCTGCCACCGCCTCCTTCTCGAGCATGCGCGCCACGCTGAAGTGCTTCCCGATGTCGCGCAGGAAAGCGATCGCCGGTAGCTCCCGCGTCCAGTCGAGGTTGTTCACGATCCGCGCCGGGTTCCGGCCGGTGAAGTCGAGGAGATGGTCGATCTGGGCGCGGATGCGCTCCACCCAGGCCTCGACCACCTCGATCTCGTTGAGCGAGCGTTCTGCCGACTTTCCCGACGGGTCGCCGACGAGGCCGGTCGCGCCGCCCACCACCGCGATCGGGTGATGTCCCGCCTGCTGGAAGCGGCGCATGGTCACGAGCTGGACGAGGTTCCCGAAATGCAGCGACGGGGCGGTGGGGTCGAACCCGCAGTAGAACGTGATCGGCCCGGCCTCGAGCGCGGCGCCGAGCGCCGCCTCGTCGGTGCTGTTCGCGACGAGGCCCCGCCAGCGCAGGTCGTCGAGAATGGCGGCGGTCATGGGCGACTGAGTATAGGGTGACGCCATGGCGCCTTCGGCCGCCACGGCACGCCGCGTGCTACAGTCGGCAGCCGATGTCCCGACGCCCGCCGCCGCGAGGCGGCTACCCGAGCCGTGCGCCCGCACCACGAGCGCAGGTTCGCCGCCCGCCCGGCCCTCCCGCCTATCTGCCGATGATCATCCTCGGCGCGTTCGCCGTGATGGCGGTGGCGCTGTTCATCGGCCTCCTCGCGCTCTATGGCTCGTACACCAGCGGGCTCGCCGATCCGACGGCGATCGAGGACTTCGACCTCGACGAGGGATCGCGGGTCGTCTCGGCCGACGGGCGAGAGCTGGCCACCTTCGCCGCGGAACGGCGCGATGTGGTCAGCCTGGACGAGATCCCGCAGCTCCTCATCGACGCCCAGGTGGCGGCCGAGGATCGGACGTTCTGGTCGAATCCGTGTCTCGACTTCCGGGGCATCGTCCGGGCCGCGTACCAGAACTTCGTCGCCAACGATATCGTGTCGGGCGCCTCGACGATCTGCCAGCAGCTCGTTCGCAACCGGCTGATCGATCCGGAACTCATGGCCGATCCGGAGCGCATTCTCGAGCGGAAGATCAAGGAGGCGATCCTTGCCCTGCGGGTCGGCAACTCCTATCCCGGCGAGGACGGGAAGCGGCGCCTGCTCGAGATGTACCTGAACCAGGTGTACTACGGCAACCAGGCCTATGGGATCGCCGCCGCCGTGGAGGCATACTTCGGCAAGGACATCACGTCGGATCGGGAGCGCGACCGGGTGACACTGGCGGAGGCGTCGCTGGTCGTGTCCCTCGTCCGCGCCCCGAGCCGTCTCGACCCCACCGCCGAGGCGGTGATTGAGCGCATGGACGGCCGCCGCGTGCTCGTCGTCCCGGAGACGGCGGGCGCCAAGGAGACGCAGCGCATCGTCCTGGCGAGCATGGTGAGGTCCGGCTACGTCACCCAGGCCGAGGCAGATGCGGCGTACGAGGAGCCGATCATCCTCGCCCGCCAGCGTGCGTCGCGCTATCGCGCGCCGCACTTCGTCTACGCCGTTCGCAGCGAGGCCGGCGAGCTGCTCGGGAGCGAGGAGGCGCTCGACACCGCCGGACTCCAGATCGTGACCACGCTCGACTACGCGGGCTACCAGGTCTTCGCCGAGAAGTGGGCGGGCGTCGCGTACGACATGGACCGGCTGGATGACGGACAGCTGGTGGAGAAGTACGGCGAGCAGGCGTTCGGCTGGATCAGGCGTCTCCAGGGACGGAACATCCACAACGACGCGATCGTGACGCTGAACTACCGCACTGGAGCGGTGCTCGCCTACGTCGGCAGCGCGAACTACTACGGCGAGTCGACGGACGAGCACCAGCCGGCCTACGACGTCGTCGGCCAGGCATACCGCCAATCGGGCTCGGCCTTCAAGCCCATCACCTACGCCACCGGCTTCGAGACCGGCACGATCACCCCGTCCACCTTGTTCATGGACGTCGAGGGCGAGATCGTGGACGGGTACGAGGTGCCGAACGCGGACAACCGCGAGCGCGGCCCGGTCCGGGTGCGCGATGCGCTGAAGTACTCGCTGAACATCCCGGTCGCGAAGGCGCAGCAGCTCATCGGCACCGAGCAGGTCGTGGAGATGGCCGAGCGGCTCGGGCTCGAGTGGGATCCCCGCCAGGCAGACGAGGTGGCGGTGCCGTCGCTCACGCTCGGCACGATCGGCGTCCACCAGCTCGACCTCGCCGCGGCGTACGGCGCGATGGCAAACGGCGGCATCCTCGCCGAGCCGTACATGATCCAGACCATCACCGACCGCAACGGCGAGGTCATCTACGACCGCGCCGTCGATGCGCCGGAGCCGCAGCGCGTGCTGTCAGCCCAGTCGGCGTACCTGGTCACCGACATCCTGGCCGACAACACCGATCCGCAGGAGAACTCGATCTGGGGCCCCTCCTTCCAGATCGTGAACGACGAGGGACGGCGGCCCGCGACGCTGAAGACGGGCACCACCAACGACTTCCGCGACCTCCAGGCCTTCGGCTACTTCGCCCCCGATGCCGACGAGAGCGTCGACGAAGGCGCCATCGTCACCGGCGTGTGGGTCGGCAACAGCGACTTCTCCGCGATCGCCGACGTCTTCGCGGCCGATGGGCCGACATTCATCTGGCACGACTACATGGCCGAGGTCGCCGCACACAACGAGCTGCCCATCCGCGACTTCTCGCGCCCGGGTGGCATGGTCGAGGTCGAAGTGGACGTGGTGAGCGGCATGCTGCCCGGCGAGGAGACGATCAGGACGATGACCGAGGTCTTCGACGAGACGCATCGGCCGGCGGAGGAGGACGACGTTCATCGCTCGCTGCGCATCGAGGCCGAGACCGGCAAGATCTGGCAGGAGGGCTGCGGCGACTTCGAGACCACCGCCAACGGGGACGATCCCCGGGAGCGGGTCTACCTCGACCTCGGCGACCACGAGGACCACCACCCGAGCTGGGACCGGGCCAACGATCGCTGGATCGAGCGCTGGCAGGGGCGTGAGGGCCAGCTGAACCGAAGCCCGCTCGGCCCGCTCGACGCGCCGCTGGCGCCCACCGAGCGCTGCACGCCGGGGGAGGTGCCGACCTCGACGCCGACGCCGTCACCCTCCCCCACCCCGACGGCGACGCCGGTCCCGACGGCGACGCCGGTCCCGACGGCGACGCCGATCCTGCCGACGCCGCCAGTGCCGACGGCCACGCCGACGCCGTCGCCGAGCGAGGCACCGGCCAACGGCGAGGATCCGAGCTAGCTACAGCTGGGCGACCGTCGCCTGGTCGCCACCCTCCTCCTTGCGGCCCGGACGCGCGGCGCGGACGCGTGGGTGGTCGGCGAGGTACTCGCGGATGGCCCGCCGCAGGGCTCCGGTGCCCGCCCCGTGGAGGATGACCGCTTCGTCCAGCCCGGCGAGGAGCGCCTCGTCGAGGTAGCCGTTCAGCTGCTCCAGCGCGGCTTCGACACGCTCCCCCCGAAGGTCGAGGCGCGGCGCGATCCGCGCCGCCGCGCGCCGGCGCAGCTCCTCCGCCTCGCGGTCTCGCGGCGCCGGCCCGCTGATCGGCTCCGGCACGACCTCGACGTCGTCGGCCGGCACCACGACCCGGGGCCCGTCGGTCTCCAGCGTGACCCGTCCGGTGCGGCCGCTCACCTCCACGATGCGCCCCACGCTGCCGAGCGTAGCGCTCCGGCCCCACAGGCCGACGCGCGGCTGCTGTCGCTCCCCGGGTGCCCCCTCATCGATCGGCGCCGTCGCGTCGCTCTCACGGGTGGTCGCGGCGCGCGCCCGCGCGGCGCGCTCGGCGAGCTCATCGAACACCGCCGCGGCAGGCGTGGCCGACGACGATTGCGCCCGCGCGCCGGCGAGGTTGCGCTGTCGGGTGAGCTCGCGCCGGACCTCGGCCACCTCGCGCTCGGCGCGGGCCAGCAGCTCGTCCGCGGCGCGGCGCGCGTCGGCGAGCATCTCGGCCGCCTCCCGTCGCGCGCGCCCCACGCCGCTGCGCGCCAGACCGCGGTCCGCATCCGCAGCCTCACGGGCGGTTCGCGCCGCTTCGAGCTCCGATGCGCGTTCCTCCTCGGCGCGTGCCAGTGCCGCGAGGGTCTCCTCCATCGAGACGTGCTCGGCGGCGAGCCGGGAGCGGGCATCGGCCAGGATCTCGCCCGGCAGGCCGAGCCGCTGGGCGATGGCGAAGGCCTGCGACTTCCCCGGCAGGCCGATCTCGAGCCGGTAGGTGGGCCGCAGGGTCTGAACGTCGAATGCGACGCTCGCGTTCGTCACCAGCGGGTGCTCCTGCGCGAACGTCTTCAGCTCCGCGTAGTGGGTCGTGGCCGCCACGCTGGCTCCGGCCGCGAGCAGCCGCTCCACGATGGCCATGGCCAGCGCCGAGCCCTCGGTCGGGTCGGTCCCCGCTCCGATCTCGTCGAGCAGGACGAGGCTGCCCGCATCGGCCGCATCCACGAAGCGGACGACGTTGCGGAGGTGGCTCGAGAACGTCGAGAGTGACTGCGCGATGCTCTGCTCGTCGCCGATGTCGGCCATCACCCGCCGGTGGACCGGCACCCGGGCGCCGTCGGCGGCGGGCACCCGCAGCCCGGCCTGGTGCATGAGCACGAGCAGGCCGAGCGTTTTGAGCGACACCGTCTTGCCGCCGGTGTTCGGCCCGGTGACGACCATCGCCCGATAGCCGAACCGCTCCCCGAGGCGCAGGTCGATCGGCACCGCACCCGGGCCGAGGAGCGGGTGGCGCGCGGAGAGGAGCTCGAGCGCGTCGTCGGCCACGCCTGGCCGCGTGCCATCCATCTGCGCGCCGAGGCGGGCACGTGCCATCCACACGTCGGCGCGCGCCAGCGCGTCGAGGGAGGTGCGCAGGGACTCGCCGCGGGTCTCGACCTCGCGCGACAGTGCGTCGAGGATGCGCTCCTCCTCGCGGGCAGCGTCGAGCGTGGCCTGGGTCCAGGTGTTGTTGAGCTCCACGACCGACAGCGGCTCAACGAAGAGCGTGGCCCCCGAGGCGCTCTGGTCATGGACGATGCCCTTCACCCGGCCCTTCGCCTCCGCGCGGATGGGGATGACATAGCGACCGGCGCGGACGGTGACGATGGCCTCGCCGATGACGCCGGCCATGTCCGACGCGCGAAGCATAGCGTTCAGGCGCTCGCGGACCCGCTCCTGGGCGGTGCGCAGCCGCTTGCGAATGGCGGCCAGCTCAGGCGAGGCGGTATCGAGCAGCTCCCCGGACTCGTCGACGCTGCGTTCGATGCGCTCGCGGAGCTGCGGGGCGTCGTCGAGCTCGTCGCGCAGCTCGGCGAGGTGCCGACCGCGCCACGACGCGAGCCGCGCGGCGAACAGGCCGGTGGCGCGGCAGGTCTCCGCGATGTCGAGCAGGTCCGCGGCCGACAACCGTCCGCCGCGCAGCGCCCGGCCGATCGCGCCGCGCACGTCGCGCGCCCCGCCGATGCTCGCCTGGGCCTGCTCGTCGAGGAGTCGGGCGGCCTCATCGGTCTGGTCCTGCCAGAGCCCGACCACCACCGGATCGGCCGACGGCAGGGTCGCCTGTGCCGCCTCGCGCGACGGCGCGAACGCGGTAAGGGCGGCCAGCTGCTCCACCACCGCCGCGAACTCGAGAGCGCGCAGCGTGCCGGCGTCGGCCGCGACCCCGGGCGCGGGCCCGACTTCAGCGGCGGGAGACGTGCGGGTCATCGGGATCGAGAAGGCGGAGGGGGGTGGCGGCCCATGGGCCTGCATAGTCCACGCCGACCCGCGGCCGCCGAGCGATCCGGCGCGGCGCCGGCCCGCGGTTGATCCAGACCGGCCCGCCCACGAGATCGATTCCGTTCGACGTGCGGTCGAGGCCGAAGGCGGCGCCGAGGTTTCCCGGGCCGGACGCCAGGCGTGCCGGCGGCACGTCGCCCCGGCGGGCCGTTGCGACGTCGCGGCCCTCGATGATCGCCGCGGCGCGCAGCAGGACCGCCTCGGGCTTGTCGCCCGGGCCGCAGACCACGTTGGCGCAGTGGTGCAGGCCGTATACGAGATACACGTAAAGGTGGCCTGCGGGCCCGAACATGACCGCGTTCCGCGGCGTGCGCCCGCGCGCCGAGTGGGCGGCAAGATCCTCCGGGCCCTGGTAGGCCTCGACCTCGACGAGGCGCCCGGCGACGCGCCCCTCGGGCGTGTCGTGCACGAGGACGCAGCCGAGGAGGTCGTGGGCGACGTCGAGCGCGGGACGGTCGAACCAGCGTCGATCGGTGATCCGTGCGGCGGCCGCCCCGGCGGCCGGTGCCGGGACGCCGGCCGCGCTCATCGTCAGCGGGGTGCCAGGAACTCGGCGATCTCGCGGGGCACGAAGGGGCGGGCGAGGACGCCGAAGGTGGGGACGAGCGTGTCCCGGAACAGCCCGACCAGCGCCGACGAGTCGAGCGCGTCGTACAGGCCCTTGATGAGGCCGGCGCCGGCCGTGATCGACTCCGGCGCGGTGAGGAAGAACGTGTCCATCACGACGACGAGGAAGCCGATGAAGAGCGCGGCGAACAGCAGGCCCAGCACCGCGCCCCCCAGCTCGTCGAGCTGCCGTGCGATCGGCAGGCGGGTGCGCTGGTACAGCGCGCGCACCACGAACCAGCCGCCGACGACGAGGCCGATGAAGAGGAGCAGGAACAGGATCTGCTCGCGCAGGAGCGGCGTGAAGGCCTCCCAGAAGTCGAGCGTGTCGAACAGCGGCCGCTTCAGGACAGAGGCGATGACGAAGGCGACGAGCACGACGATGACGTTCAGGGCGTAGCGGATGAGGCCCTGGGTGAACCCCGCGAACACACCGCCGGCCAGCACCAGCACGATGAAGAGGTCCATCACGCTCAGCTCGCGTAGGAAGTCCACGCCGTCTCCTCCTGGCTGCTCGGGCGGCGGAAGGGTACCAGCCAGCCTCACGCCGCGACAAGGATCTCGGTCGGATCAGCGGATCTGGGCCCCAAGATGATGCTGGACCGATCCCCGGACGCGATTCATGGCCCGCTCGACCGAGCGCTCGTCGCCGGCGGCCTCCGGCTGGAAGCGGAGCGTGATCGCGTACGAGACGCGGCCCGGACCCACCTGATCGCCACGGTACGCGTCGAACACCCGTGAGGTGCTGAGCAGCGGACCGGCGGCCGCGCGCACGACACGGAGCAGCTCGCCGACGGGCGTGGCCTCGTCGACGACGACGGCCAGGTCACGGTCGATCGGCTGGGCGGCGGGCACCGGGGTCGCGCGCCCCACGTCGCGGACGATGGCGAAGAGCTGCGGCAGGTTGATGGCGGCGATGACCGGTCGACCGGAAAGGCCCCAGGCCTCGGCCACCCGCGGGTGCACCTCGCCGGCGCTCCCATAGGCGCGGCCCGAGGCGTCCACCATCCGCCCGGCGCGACCGGGATGGAGGTGCGGGTGCCGCTCGTCGGCCGTCTCCGCCTGCCACGATGGCGGAGGCGCGCCGAGCGCTTCATGCAGGGCCTCCACGACCCCCTTCAGGTCGGCCACGTCGGCGTCGCGCGATGGCTGCCCGGGGAAGGGCGGCGCAACCGGCCCGAGCATCCCGATCGCGACGTGCCACGTCTCCCAGCGGCCGGTGCCGGCGCTCTCGGCGCCGGCGGGACCGCGCTCGCCGAGGTGGTGGTACGTCTTGCCCACCTCGAACAGGAACGGGTCGAGCCGTCGCTGCCGGACGTTCTCGGCGAGTGCCGCGAGCATCGAGGGGTACATGACCGGACGCAGCACCGAGTGCTGCTCGGACAGCGGGTTCGCCACCCGGACGAGCGCCGCATCGGCCGGGTCGTACCCGGACCGCGCCAGGTCATCGCGCCCGATGAGCGCGTGGTTCAGCACCTCGTCCAGTCCCAGCCCGGCGAGGACACGGCGCACCCGGTGCCGTGGCTCGCCGGGATCGGGCCGGTACGCTGGGAGCTCTGGCATGGTCAGCGTGCCCGGGATCCGGTCGTAGCCGTGGGCGCGGGCGATCTCCTCGGCAACGTCTTCGGAGGCGACGACGTCGAGCCGGAAGGAGGGCACGCGGACGCGGATCCCGGGCCCACCCGCCTCGTCGACCGCGAAGCCCAGGGGGATGAGCAGCGCCCGGACCGCATCGGCTTCCAGGCCGATGCCCAGCAGACGCTCCACCCGGCCAAGATCGACCTCGACGACATGCGGCGGCCGCGGCTCCGGATCGTTGTCGACGATGCCGCTCGCCACCCGTGCGCCGGTGATCTCGGCGATGAGCCGCGCCGCCCGATCTGCGGCGTAGCGAGGCAGGTCGTGCCCGATCCCCTTCTCGTGGCGCGTGCTCGCCTCCGAGCGCAGGCCGAGGCGGCGCGCCGTGTTCCGGATGGTGGGGCCGTGGAAGATCGCCGACTCGAGGATGACCTCGGTGGTGTCCGCGGTGACCTCGGTCTCGGCGCCGCCCATGA
>Ga0299913_10001795_pt1 | contig 16345 bp, 14 predicted proteins | sample RVTome_9_FD_201360 | JGI IMG/M metagenome (GOLD analysis project Ga0299913, IMG submission 201360) | Soil microbial communities from uranium-contaminated site in the Upper Colorado River Basin, Wyoming, United States - RVT155D38 (version 2) ...
ATTGCCAGCGCTCGCCGATGACAAAGCGAATCAAATCCGACCCGAATAGCGTTAGACCGAGTCCAAAGGGCACACCCCACATCAGCGCCAGACGGTTCGACTTGACGAATGTCTCCACCATCAGGTCGGCGCGATTGCGCACTGCACAGATCGCGGGATAGAGAGTCTGGGTCACGATGTTGTTCACTCCGTTGGAGAAGGTGGTGATCGTCACCGCCAGTCCGATCGCGCCGACCCCGGCAAGGCCTACCGTCTGCATCCCAACGAGAGTCGATCCCAGGCCAACCGCGACACCTGCCATCTGGGCGATGACCAGTGGCCAGGAGAACTGAAAATAGGCGCCCACCGTAGCCCGGTCGAGGCGAAGTCGTATACGGTAAGGACAGGCTCTGAGCGCGAAGAAACCACCCGTCCAGCTTCCGACAAGCGCGCCGATGACAAGGCTCCAGTATCCAGCCCCCGCCGCGGCGAGCCCGATCGTGACGACGAAGGTGATGACCGGGTTGATCGCCTCGAGCGTTCGTTGACGGACGAACCTCATCTGCCGGTAGAAGACCCAGGTCGGCGCCTGAAGGCCTTTCCCCACGACCGCAAGCGACAGGATCAGGCCTGGAAAGACGATGTCCCATCGTCCGTAGGCAATTGCGAAAACAGGGAACAGGACCGCCGCGAAAACGACGACTGCGGCCGTGAGAATGAGCTCGATCGTGAAGGCCTTCTGGAAGGCCACCTCTTGATCGGAGTCGGCCTGTTGAATGAACTTGTCCATGACACCGACGCTCTTGATGAACAACACGGTCGTAAGGCCTACAAACACGAGCCCCCAGAGCCCAAACTCGGCGGGTGTCAGGAAGGCCACGACGACGAGCCGTTGCAGGAGGTTCAGGCCCGCGAGGGAGACTCGAAAGGCGGCGTTGATGATCGTTCCCCGGGCAGTGTGCTCGCGCAGACCGCCTCTCACATCAGGGAATCGCCCCTCGAACGGGACAACCCCGGAGTCCATATCGCCGAGGGCACCGGCCCTTAACTCCGGCGGGCCAGCAGCCCGGCGGGGTCGCGAGCCGAAGGCACGATCCATCAGCCGAATGATGCTCCCGGCATCCTCAATTCCTCCAACAGGGGGTAGTCAGAAGGCGACTTCGTCAAGCTCGCCTTCTCCCCCTGATCGGGATAAGAGACCGGCATGGTCGGAGGCTTGGCCGACGATCGGCACCCCCGGGAAACGTCACCGCGCATCTGACGCGCTGTCAAGGCTGCGTCCACCGGCAAGCGTCAACTCAAGCGGGTGCATATCGCCCATCGTACGTACTCTCAAGGGTCAGAGCAGGCGCTCATCGGTTGGGACCTAGGCCTCCTCGCGTGCCGTGAGAGGCTCGGGCCCGATCAGTTCGCCGAGCACAGGGGCGAGCGCGAACCCGGCGGCCAGCGCCAGCGCCCCGAGCACGATCACTAGCACCCAGGCGAGCGCCTCCGCATCCGACCAGCGGACTTCCTCATCTCCCCCCGGGCTGGTCAGGTGCACAGCTCGCGGTAGACCGCATCGATCTCGTCCCCGTGGCGGGCCATGGGCTTGATGAGGTTGTCGCGCTCGGCGAGTATCTGTGCGTTCAGCTGCGCGACCTGCTCGGGGCGCTCGACGATGTCGAGCATGATTCGTGCCAGTTCAGCCGCCGAGCAGGGGCGGTTCAGCCACCCCGTCTGTCCATCGCGCGTGTACTCCGGCATTCCCCCGATCGCGTTGGCGATCACGGGGATCCCCTTCGCGAGGAACTCGGGCCCGACGAAACCGTAGGCCTCCTCCCAGATCGAGGGTATGACGCCGACGTCGACCTCGTCGAGCAGGGCGTCGAGTTGGTCATCGGGGAACGGGCCGGGCGCGCCGATCTCGATCTCCTCCAACCGTTCGACCTCGGCAGCCACGGCTGAATCGACGCCTCCGAACGCGATCAGCCGAAAGCTTCCGGCCGGGACCGAATCCGAGAGGAGCCGCACCGCGTCGACGAGCAGCCGAGAGCCCTTCGCATGCGACGACAGCCCCGCGATCGTCGCGAACGCCACGGGAGGGTTGCACTTGCGTTCATCGGGGCGCAGGCGCTCGATCCGCCTCAGCGTCGGATGGATCGTGGAGGTCCTGCTCCGATCGACGCCAAGCAACGAGTAGATCTCGGCAACGCGCTCCGACATGGCGATCAGCTGGTCGGCGCGGTTGAGCCGCCCGACGTTGGCCTCGCGACGATGCTGGAAGGCCTCGGGGCCGGCGGCCGGAGGCGATTGGACGCGCGCTCCAGCGGAGCGCGCGAGCGAGCGCGCCAACCTGGACGGCAGGCGACGCAGAAGGCGTCGGGTGTTGAGTTCGTGTCGCACGGTGCGCTCGTAGAGCAGCCCCGGCGGGCGGGTGTCGGCGGCGGTCGTAGCCACGCAGTCGGCACCGACGTCGCGCCGCAGACAGACCCGCCTCTCCGAATCAAAGAGCTTGAACGTCGAGCAGAGCGGGAAGTAGTCCGCGAGCGTCATCACCGACGGCATCCCGGCGCCCCGAACCGCTTCGAGCAGTGAAGACGGGAGCCCCGCCAGCTCGTGGAAATGGACTACATCCGGACTCACCTGCTGGATGGCGCGCTCGAAGAGGCGCTCCGTGCACGGCTCATCGAGCTCCAGCTCCGGCTGGCGACCGTGGTCGTAGAGGGGGGAGTTGACGACCTCCAGCATCGCCACGCCATCCCGGCTCCAGCGCTTGAGGCGGGGCCCGCCCAGATAGGGGTAGTAGCGCCCGGAGAAGAAGTACGCCACCTCGTCGCCGCGGCGGACCTGCTCGTCCATCAGCTCCTCGGTGTACGCCACGAGTCCACCCAATCGCAGGGGGCGGAACCCGGAGCCGACGTGGAGGACACGCATGCGCGGGAGCCTAGGAGGTCTGTCGCAAGGCCTCAGGCTAGGCGCCCGGCTGGCGGATCCACATGGCGCCCGGGATCCAGGTCCTGAACTCTGGCACGCCGTAGAGGGGCGTCCCGGGGTCCACATCTTCTCGGAGACTGGGAATCAGCTCGACCAGCTCATCGTGCCGGTCGCGAAACAGGGCCGCCAGGGCGATCTCGACCCGCCAGGCGCTGCCGGTCAGGAACGCCTGCAGCAGGTACTGCTCGGTCAGAAACCCCGCCAGCAGAGGGTAGTAGGGGGGGTACTCGTATGGAAGATGGATGTCGTGCAGGTGGACCCAGACACCAGGAGCTAAGCGCGGCAACACTTCGAGGAACAGCCAGTTGACCTCGCTGTCGAGCTTGACCACGTGGTTGGTGTCGATGAACAGGACGTCTCCGGCTTGGAGCGCCTCGAAGCGGTCGAGGGGGAGTTCACGGCAGTCGATGCGCTCGACGCGTGTGAGCCCGTCGATCGGCGTCTCGCGCCCCGAAACGTGGACGAGCCAGCCTGCTGCCCCGCCCTCCTTGCGGACCGTCGGCTGCGGGTCCAGGGCCACCGTTGGAGTCGGGTCAACCGCAACCAGCTCGCCGGGAGATCCATCGCGCCTGTTCGCGGCCATGGCTGCGCTTGCGATAAGCGTCGAGTTGCCCGAGCCGATCTCGAGCACATGCTGCGGCCGCAGGTGGCGCAGCAGCGCGTAGAGCACCTCGGCGTCGCCGCCCTTGTAGAGCTTGTTCCAAACGTCGAAGCCTCCACCCCGGACATCGCGATCGAACTCCCTGATGTACGGCTCGAGATGCTCCGTGATGAACGCAAGCTGTCTGTTGAGGTCGAACCGAACGCCCGTCATCGGACTGCGACGCGACCAGATCGGGTCGTCGGCATCGGGTACCGCCGGAACCGGGCTTGCCGGCCCATGGGCGATGACCGAATAGCCGTAGCGCTCCCCCAATCTCCGCAGAAGCTCCGGCATCCGCCTGCGAACCGCTTCGACCTGTCGGGGGGCAATGCGCTCCAGCAGGCGCTTCAGCCTTGTCCGGGGTGCAAGCCGCTTCAACAGGCGTCTGGTCACGGGTCGGGCGATCCTAGTGACGGCTCTGGATTCGCCCGTCCGAGGCGCGAGCGAGCTCTGCCTCCACCGCCCGATTGAAGACCTCGTCCGTGTGTCGCGCCGCTGTCTCCAGGCCGCCGCGACGTAGCCGGGCGCGCAGCGCATGGTCGTCGGCAAGCCGCTTCAGGGCTACCGCCAACGCCTCGGCGTCGTCGGCGTCGAACAGCAGGCAGTTGTGCTCGTCGCGTAGATACTCCGCTGACCCGCCTCTGCCCGTGGCGACCACGGGCCGCCCTCTCGCCATGGCCTCCAGCGGAACCAGGCCCCAGGGCTCGTCCCAACGGACCGGAAAGACCACGGCGTCGGCGCGTCCGTACGCCTCGGCCACCTCGCCCCGTTCGCGCTGGCCGCGGAAGCGCACGCGCTCAGCGACGCCGAGGTCTCCGGCGAGCCTTCGCAGGCGCGCCTCCTCGGCGCTGTCCCAGCCCCCGATCAACTCCAGCCGCGCCCGCGCGGGCAGGTGCCGCATCGCCTCGACGGCGGTGTCGATTCCCTTGTTCGGGTCGAGCCGCCCGACGTAGAGAAGGCACCACTTCCAAGGCGCCTCCGGCGCCGGGTCGAGGAAGTCCGCATGAATCCCCGAGTGGGCAACGCCGGTATCGCGCAATCCGAGGCCGAGGGATAGGGCGTGCCGGCGCGTGTGCTCACTGACGAATACATATCGCGCCGCCTCGGCGTACTTCGGTTCCACCGGGATGCGAAACAGGGCTTCGGCAACCGGGGCGAGCAGCGATCTGCGACCGCGAAAGCCGCGTATCCAGGGGTCGGCCCATCGACCCCAGTCGAGCCACTCTGCGTGGACGAAGGCGACTGCCGGCAGGCTTCGGCACCGCACGGTGTCGAGCAGTCCCAACGTCAGCCCGCCCATCGGCCACCAGCCGACCACCTGAGGACGGAACTCGTCCAGGTGCCGTGCCAGGATGCTGTGATTGTGGCGCGCGAGGTCGAGGCTTCCACGTAGGCCCAACGGCTCGAAGCGCCCATCGCGCAAGGTCCAACGCAACTCGCGGTGAACGTCGTCCTGCTCCTCGGCATCGGGCGCTCCGGTGCGAGTATCGGTTGTGAGAACGCGGACGTCATGGCCCCGCCCGCGCAGGTGCCCGACCGCGGAATGCCACACGATCTCGTACCCGCCGAAGTGGTGCGGCGGGTAGAGGTTTCCCACGGTGAGCACTCTCACGAGGTCAGCCGCTGGAGACTCGGTTGGGCCCGGGGGGACGTGGCATAGGCACCGAGCGCTGAAGGACCGTGATTCCGCAGCGTACCGTCCGTCGCGAATGAAAATGGACCTGAGGGACCTCGGATCGACTGCGAAGATGGCGGCCGCGCATCGTCGCGATCGTAACGGGGGATCCGGGCCGGGAAGCCGTTGCCCTGTGGCCTACGCGCCGCGCGCCTGAGCGCCCGGACGAGGGCGAGCAGGCATCAGCCGGCAGCGGGTGAGCGTCCGTAGGACGCGTACGCCGTCCCACGCCGTGAGCTTCTTACCTTCGTCGCGGGTGCGGGCTCGGTAGGTCACCGGGACCTCGTAGATCACCCGGCCTGCCGCCAGCGTCCGCGCCGTGATCTCGGCCTCGGTCGCGAATCCGGGTTCGCGCAGGTCGAGAGCCCGAAGCAGCGCGGTTGGCAGCAGCTTGTGACAGGTCATGATGTCGGTGAGCCAGCAGTTAAAGAGCGCATTCGTAACCAGAGTCACGAACTTGTTTCCCAGCACGTACCAGAACCCATAAGCCGAATGCGACTCAAATCCGCGTACGCCGTAGACGACCTCGGCGTACCCCTCGATCACCGGCTCCAGTAGCGTCGCGATGCTTTGCGGCTCGTATTCGAGGTCGGCATCCATGATGGTGGAGTAGCGACCGCGTGCCTTGGCCAGCGCTAGTCGCACCGCGGCACCCTTCCCGCGGTTGCGGTCGGCGAGCACCACGGACACGTAGGGCGGCCAGGTCTGGCCCGCGAGCCATTCGCGGGTTCCGTCGGTGGATCCGTCGTCGACAATTATCAGCTCGCGCTCGACCTTCAGCTCGGCATCGACGATGCGCGCGATCGCTTGCTCGATGGTGTTGCGCTCGTTATAGACCGGAATGAGGATCGAGAGATCCGGTTCGGCGAAACGGTTCATCTCGGGCGCCTCGCACGCGCGACAAGGCTCAATCCCCACGGCAGGCGAACCCGCCGCTCCACCGGGCGCCAGCCGCGGAGGAGGATCTCGTAAGCGCGCAATGAGCCCCGATCTATTCGGGCTGAGGGTCGGCGGTTCTTTACCCACCAGCCAACGACACCGAGCAAATTGAATGAGTAGAGGTCGATCAACTCGAGACCCGCTGCTGCGGCGATCTGCCGCACCCGCTCGCGGTCGTACCGGCGGGCATGACCGTAGCGGCGATCCAACGGCCCGAAGAGCGCGGGGTGCGCCGGCACCAGGAGACCGAGCCACCCACCAGGTCGAAGCGCAACCGCCATCTGCTTCGTCGCCCCCTCGTCATCGGCGACGTGCTCAAGCACGTTCTGGCAGATGATTAGGTCTAGTTTGCCTGAGGCGGCGGAGAGCGCAGGTGAATCGGGTAGCGCCTCTCGCGCTATTCGCGTGCGGGCATCGCCGCCGAACTTGCGCTCGAGGGTCTTCGCGCAGACGGGATCGGGCTCGATCAACAGGAGGGATTCAGCTCCGCTTGCCAGGAGGCGTTCACTGAAGGTGCCGATCCCGGCGCCCACCTCTGCAACGGCCCCGTCGACCAGGGGCTCGAACTGCTCGAACATCCAGTCGCCGAGGCCGGCCGCGCCCGCGAGGGTCTCGAGGTCCCAAAGCCCGCTCCCTGGTCCGCTCGATCCGTCCGGCGCAGCGGACTCTGCGTGAACCCTGGGCACAATCCTGGCAGCCTACGAGGTCGTGTCAGCCGCGGCGGTACTCAGTCAATCCGCTGGCCTCATCCGCGCGATCGGCGCTGAACCCCCGCGCTTCGAGGCTTTTCGAGATGCTGCTCCATAGTGGGAAATAGTGCCCGTCCCCCAAGAACACGCGGTTTCCGCCCGCGGCTCGCAGGTCGGCGAGGAGGGCGGTGAGCTGGTCGTCGGAGACGAGATACACCGGATCCCCGATCAGGGAAACGTTCCGGACGCGGGCGCGCCGGGCCAGGAGGTGGCCGTACTCGCGCAGGATAAGCACCGGTTCGCCCGGCTCGGTGCGCGCCGAGAGGAATCGCTCCTCGGCTGACAGCTCGAGCGGCAATTGGCGTTCCGAAGCATCCGTGAGTCGCTGCACCTGAGTCCACGGGGCGGGGGCATCGAGCAGGTCCGACGCGGCGAGGCCGAACCCAAGCAAGCAACTCAACGCCAAGGCTCCGACGGGAGTGGCGATGCTGAGGCCGGTGCGAATCGCGCTGGTCAGCCACCGTACGGCACACCAGGCGAGCAGCGCCAGCGCAAAGCCCCATGCCGGGAAGAGGGCGACCATCGAGACCGCGTTCGAGCGGCCGGCGTAGTACCCGCCAGCGAGGAGTCCGAATACGCCGATGAACGCCAGCAGCCCTCCCACGACCGGGTCGGTTGCCGCCGTGCGGAAGCGGACGGCAGCGAGGATCAAGGCGCCGGCGAAGGTCGCATAGACAATGAGCTGAAAGCCCACGGCCGGCATCGGTTGCAGCCAGAGGCCGTGCGAGGAGTGCGTGCGCAGGAAGTAGGCGAAGAGGTCAGGGTCCGGCAGCGACCCACCGCGAATCAGCGTTACCGTCGCGACCAGCACGGCGGCCAGCGCCATCCCGAGTAGAGCCGACCTGGCCGAATCGATGACGACGCGGGCCGTGAGCCTGGCTCCAGAAATTCGGCCCGCCACGGTTGCGGCGAAGGCCGCGGCGTACGCGGGAGCGCCGAACTCCGGGTTGTTGAGCAGCGCCAGGCCTGCGACCAAGAACAGCGGCAGCTGTGAGTGCGGCCATCGCCCGCGCAGGTGCCGTGCGCAGAGCCATAGCAGGAGGCACGGCAGGAGATACCGCTCGGGCATCGTTTGCAGCAGTGACGCGTTGATGAACCTCTCGTCGCCCGCCTCCAGCATCGGGCGGAGGCTTATCGCCAGGACCGGTACGTAGAGCGCAAGCCCGATCCGCTCGTCGTCTGCCGCGAGCGCAAGCGCGCGCCAGACTGCGAGCAGGGCCGCCGAGGACAGAAGCGCCATCAAGACCGTGTATCCGCCGGGCGAGTAGTCCAAGGCTGCCAGCGGCAGGTGAAGCGCATACGGAAGCAGGCTCGAGTACTGGCTCGCGAAGTCCCCCAGCGGGGTTGCCCCGTTCCCGAAGGCGGCGAAGTCACCAAAGGCGAATGGCAGGTGCAGGAGCATGACGCCGGGGGCGTCCGCCAGGTTGCGGTCGACGTAGATGGCGGGGCTGACGAAAAGGGCCGTCGCCGCCAGTGCAACGACTGCGGAGAGCACGCGAGTTCCCAGTCGCTCCCTCGAGCCGAGCGGGTGCTTCGCATGTGCTTGCGGAGTCCACCAGCCGCGCCAGATGGCACAGACGATGCCCCCGGCGATCACCAGCGCGATCGCCAGGTCGAGATTGCCGAAGTACTGAGGGAAGAGCCCTGCGCTCAGGGGCTCTGACCGTGCCACCCAGCCGACCACGAGCAGGCCAATAACCGCCGCCGGGACTCCAACCCGCGCCCAGCGTAAAACCCCGCTGTCGCCAAAAAAACGCCGGCTTGGCGCGGCGGCGACAGCGATGGCGACGATGACGGCCGCGACGAGTGCGATCGCGAAGCGCACCAGCTCGGTCGGCTCCGGCGCCGCCACGGAGGCGGGATCGCGGAAGAGGCCCGCAGTCGATGGCTCCAGCAAAGGCGCGATGAGCGGGGCTACAAAGATCCCCGCGGCGATGGCGCCGGCGCCGACGAGGGCGATCAGCGCGAATGCAAGGTCTGCCGGCGCCGCCTCCCCGGCGTCACCTGGCGGCGTGCTGTCCTCGGCCTGCCCCAATCAGGTCGCCTTCACGCTTCGAGGGGGGTGCCCGGCGCCAAAGGACTCGGCATAGATCCCGGACTCCCTCCCGATCTCGAACCCTCCCGCTTCCACTGCTCGTGGTCCAGGATGTCGCTGGCTACCAGCTCGTCAGCTCCCCAGCGTTCGAGGTCGAAGGCGGAAAGGCCAGTCGAGCCCCTCGGGATCCTCGAGGCTGGTCGAACCCTACCTTGGTGGCGGCCGCGGTTCCGAGTTCGAGCGTGTGGTGCCAGGGGTGGCGCTCGACTTCGGCTTGCAGTTGCGCGGGATGGGGTGAAACGGAACTCATCGGAGGCGATCCTAGCCTGACTCAGACGCACACGCCGCTGCGCCCTCGGCCATCCATCAAGCGCCCCAGGGCCGGGTCAAGGCCGCCAAGCGCGACGCGCTCACGCTCGCCCGCCTCGCACCCGACCAGCTCGCGGTCATCGAGCAAATCGATTCCGTGACATCAGTTGACCAGGGTATGGTCGGCGCAGCTTGCGGCCGGGAGTCGGGTGGGACTGCTCGCCGCGGGGTCATCGACGAAGAAGGACGATCACCGCCGTTCACACTCCTCAGCACGAACGTGCTCGACCCCCTAATCGGGCGGCGCTCGTGGCAAACGTGGCCGATCCCCCCCTGGCCTGGGATGCGCGGAGTCGAGTGTCGCCCGCTTGAGGCACGAGGCAGCCCCGACCTGATTCTCGCGCTGGCCGTGTGCATCACGTCGCAATCGAAAGCAACATCCCTCTGGCCGAGGTGGTCTCGTGGCTCGATTCGAGGTTGAGCGCCGAGAGCGGTTGGAGCCAGCGGACCGGACGCTCTACTTGGCGACGCCGGCGGAGACCGATTAGGCGAATGAGGATGCCTCCGTCCGATGCGTCGAGACCTGGCTGCGTCGGGGTTGGTTCGCGCAGAAGGCTGAGTGCGTTACGACACCCGGCCTCGCGATCGCGGCGTCGGGGGCGAGGTGACCGCGGAGCCCCGATTGTGATCCGGCGGTCACCTCCGACGGCGCGATGACCGCAGACTGAGCGCGCCTGCTCTATGGCGTCCTCGGTTGCCTCTCGACCCGGATCATCAACAGGGCCGGGGATAACCGTCTGCCGCAGGAGATCTCGTCATGCTGCCGGCGACAATCGAGTGGGACTAGGGTTACCTTGTCGGCGGCGCTCCTGAATGCTCGACGAGAGATGCAGAGCGAGAACATCACCGGTTCGCCTCAAACGCGATTCACAAGACAAGAGCGAGCGTCGGGCCTGGAGCGGGTTCGCCTTCAACGCACGTTGTACGACTCGCAGAACCCGACGCGGCGCTGGCTGCACACAGCCCGGCGGGGCTGGATCGAGAGCCGAGTTCGGACTCTCTCTCGGATCACGGACGCTCAACGCGCTCTTGAGGTAGGACCGGGCAGCGGCGTCTACCTCCCGCTCCTGTCAGACCTGTATCGGGAGGTGGTGGCGACCGACGTTGATCCGGAATACCTCGCTCATCTGTCTAGGGAGATCAAGCGGCGCTCGAACCTGCGGCTGGTCGAAGACGACATCACGCAGACCAGGCTCCCAGCGGGATCCTTCGATTTCGTTCTCTGCTCGGAGGTGATCGAGCATGTACCGAGTGTGTCTCACGCCCTATGGTCGATGCACCGCCTTCTAAAGCCCGGCGGCGTACTCCTCCTCTCGACGCCGCAGCGGTATAGCCCATTGGAGGTGTTGGGACGGATCGCTTTCCGGCCGCCTCTCGTCGGCCTGGTGAGACGCGTCTACCGCGAACCGATCCTGGACCCGCACCACATCAGTCTCTTGAGCGAGCGCCAAGCGCGAGATCACATCCAGGCCGTTGGGTTCCGCATCCGTGAGACGCACAAGTCGGGCGCGTACATCCCGCTCCTAGCCGAGCTGGGCGGCCAAGCCGCGCTGCGGGTTGAGCAGGCGCTCGAGTCCTACCTGCGTGGGAGTCGGTTCGACTGGCTGCTCTGGACCCAGTACTACGTCGCGGTGGCATGACTTCCATGACGCTGTCCCTGGTGGTGCCGCTGTTCAACGAAGAACGCCGGCTGGGTGGATTGCTCGAGACGCTGCGGACGAGCGCGCCGGAGGAGGCGGAGGCTGCGGGGCTCGAACTACTCGAAGTCATCGTTGTTGACGATGGGTCTACCGACCGGACACGGGTTCTTGCAGGGGAGGGGATCCGCGAGAACAGGCTGCTTCGTCCTCTGATCTCCCATGAGCGCAACAGGGGAAAGGGCGCTGCAGTCGCCTCCGGCATTCGCGCGACCAGCGGCGACCTCGTGCTGGTGGCTGACGCCGATAACGCAACGCCGTTCACCGAGCTCAGAAAGCTTCAGGACGCTGTTCTTGAGGGCGCGGAGTTCGTTATCGCCTCCCGCGACCTCGAGGACTCGGAGGTCGAAGGTGCGCCCAGAAGCCGCTTTGTGATGGGGCGCGCCTTCAATCGCTTTGTCCGTGTGTTGACCGGATTGCCGTTTCGCGACACTCAATGCGGCTTCAAGCTGCTGCACGGATCACTTGCGCGAGACTTGGCGCGTCGGCAGGTCGTCTCAGGCTTCGCATACGACGTGGAATATCTGCTGCGCGCCCGGGCCGCGGGCGTTCCAATCGCGGAGGTACCCGTGCTGTACCGGCACGGTGCGCACTCGAAGGTGAGCCCGCTTCGGGCAGCCCCGCGCATGCTCTTCGACGTCCTCAGGCTCGCGGTGTGCCTTCCACGAGCTAGAGCCGACGGCAGACCGCTCCGATAGACAGCCCAGCCGGAAGGCGCACGCCGCGGGCGATCAGCTTTGCTTCGAGGCGCATCGGGATGGACAGCGGCCCGTCGAGGCCGGAGGGCGTCGCTTCGAGCTCGGTGCGATGGCGGCCTTTGCCGCGGCGGAGCTTGCGCGTGGCGGCAATCGCCGGCAACAACAGGGTGTTGAAGTGGCTCACGACCTCTGGGAACCACCCCGCGTCCGCCGCTTTCGCCATCAGCTCACGCCGCGCGTAGCGACGTCGATGCTGTAGGGCGACGTCGCTCTCGCTCCAAAGACAGGCGTAAGCCGGAACGGTGAGAAGCAAGACCGCTCGGGAGGCGGCGACACGATGCAGTTCGCTCAGCCCGCGGCGGTCGTCATCAACGTGTTCCAGCACATCGGTCGCGCAGATCAGGTCGAAGCTGTCATCGGCGAAGGGCAGCTCCTCCACAGATCCCGTTCTAACTTCGCCGAGGCCTCGCCGACGACAGAACTCAACGGCTCGAGGCGATGGATCCACGCCGGTGACGGCACCGAGCCGTGCGTATTCCTGGAGGTTTCGGCCTGTACCGCATCCCGCGTCCAGCACGCGGAGCGGCGGGTCGAGCCGTGACCGCGCCAACAGCGCCCAGATGACCGCACGCCGTCCGCGAAACCACCAGTGGTGATCCTCACGCTGATGGACAATCTCGTAGACGGCCTCTTCCAAGTTTCCCTGCTCCAGTCCCGGGCTAGGACGCTGTCGCGCTCCGGCGAGGCCGGCTGCTAATTGAGGTGGCCACGGCCTCCTGCTGAGTAGCCCGCTCCTTGACCGGGTGCAGGGCGAGGGCCCCGTCGCGGGCAAGTCGCATTGCGTCCTCCCGCTCATACGGTGGCCCAAAGCGCACGTGATCGAACAGCGTTGCGCCCTCGGGTGGGCCCAACACCCGATACCCGAGGTGATAGACCACGGTCGGGACGTATGCCTCCATGTACCGAGACAGGTCGCCGGCCCGGCGGCAGAAATCCTCCAGTGCCTCCCGTCCGATCGTCATTCCGCTCCCGAGCCCACCCCAAATGCTTGGGATTTCCTGGTCTCGAGCGGAGATCTCCTGAAGGCGCTCCGCCAGCTCTCGGTCATCGAGTAAATCGATTCCGTGACACCAATTGACCAGAGTGTGGTCGGCGCAGCTCGCGGCGAGCAGTCCCACTCGTTCCTCGGCCATGATCTCGAGCAACTCCGCTTCGTAACGCGACGAGAGGACGACATGGTCGAACTCCATGAGATGCACGCAGCTGTACGAGGGGTTGGACGCAACGAGCCGCTCCCATACGAGGGTCAGGACCTCGGTGTACGACTGCCCAACCCTGCTTCGCAGCGCGGGGTCTTCGACGAAGAACGCGTCTGGCGTGTGGCGCAACTCTTCGAAGGCTTCATGCGTGCCGCCGTAGCAGACCACGCAGCGGCGACCTGGTAACACACGCTCGAAGTCCTCGAGGTACGCCCAGACCTCGGGGGCCGGCCGGTGGGTGAGGAGGACGTATAGGATCACTGCCGTTCACACTCGGCCACGCGAACGTGCTCGAACCCCAGTTCGTCTTCGGCCGTCCACCGAACCCTTACCGTTCCGTCAAAGTCTCGGAGGTGCACGCGGCCGTCCCGGAGCGTGACCCGCGCGTACCCAAGGGTCGCTCCACACTTGCGGCAGACGATCGGGCGCCGGCGAAATCCTGCCAAGCGCAGGGCCAATTGACGCGCGCGGCTCACGGGCCCGACCCTATCGCGCGACCCATCGGCGAAGCGGACGTCAGCTCTGATCGCGGTTGACCAGGAATGAGCGTCCTGCCCAGTGAAAGTCCCGGTAGGGCACCAAGCTGATCCCGGGATTGGCATCCAGCCACTCGCGGCATGCGCGCTGTTCTCCCCGGTCGGGCCGCCCGTGAAAGCAAAACCAGTCGTCGAACACGAGCACCGATCCATCCTGGAGCTGCGTCGTGAGAAAGTCGAGCACCGGGACAGTGGACTCGTAGAGATCGCAATCCACCCAGGCGACCGCGATGCGGTGCTTATCGGCCCGCGGAAGCGAGACATCGAAGAGTCCCTCGGTCACCGTGAGTCGGTCCGCCGGGATCTTCCGGGTTTCAGCGTCAAACACATGCCTAGGGCTGTGGAACTGTCGCTTCCTGAAGGGCCCGTCTTCGTCGACGCCCTGCACCGCGGGCAGCCCCTCGAACGAGTCATACGCGTGCATCGACACTCGACTGAGCCCGTGGCGCTCGATTGCTTGCCACGCTGCCGAGCACAACCGTCCCTCGAAGACGCCAAACTCGGCGTAATCGCCCTCGATCCCCTCTTGCCGCACGTAGCAAAAGGCATCGTTGAGCATCCGAGTGGCCTCCCACCGATACGCGTCATCGCTGTTGAGATGGCGCCCCAGAGGAAGCGCGAGCAGGCGCAACAGTCGAGGCGGGAAGGCGCGGGCATACCGATCCGACCATCGAAGGCGCGACCTCGTCATGGGGACGTGCGCAGCGGGGCCATCGCGCCCGAATCGTAGCCCCCGATGCGGTTCTCCTCGACCCCGGCCGACAGGCACGTAGCTATCGTGGCGGTCCGGACACATGCCCCCCCAAACCGCCAAAGCCGACGAGGTCACTCACCCGCCCCGTGAGCCCGAGCAAGCGCACTCGGTGAGCGTCGTATTCCTCGTCTTCAACCGGCGCGAGGAACTGCGGGAGAGCTTGCAGCATATGCGAGCGATCGACTACGACCACGAGCAGCTCGAGTTCATCGTCGTCGACAACGCCTCGACGGACGGCTCAGCGGCGATGGTCGAGGCGGAGTTTCCCGAGGTCCAACTGATCGTCCGTGACGAGAATTGTGGAGTCAGCGGGTTCAACGATGGGTTCGCCGTCGCCAGCGGCGATTACGTTCTCGCCCTCGACGACGATTGCTATCTCCCGCCGGACGGGTTGAAGCGTGCCGTCCGGGCCGCACAAGAGCACCGTGCCGACCTGGTGTCCTTCGGGGTCGTGAGCGCTGACGACCCGGACGTTCGTTTTGACCACAAGTACCCGACGGGGCTCCTCAGCTTCTGGGGGTGCGCGGTTCTGATCCGCCGGGAGGTCCTCGGCGAGCTTCACGGATATGACCCGAACATCTTCGTCTGGGCAAACGAGCTCGAGTTCATGCTTCGCTTTTTCGACGTTGGTTTTCGTCATCTACACATGCCCGAGGTGGTTGCGGTACACATGAAGGGGGAGGGCGATCACCTCGCCGCGTACCTGCTCAATGCGCGGAACTTCGGGTATATCGCCTCAAAGCGTTTACGCCTCCGTGACGCATGGGAAGTGTTGCTCGCGCGCTTGACCACCCACGTTCGCGATGCGGTTCGGGTCGATCCCAGATTCCTGAGGGCGATCCCGCGCACCGTGGCAGGATTTGCGCGCGGGCTCCCCGTCAGGTCGCCCGTCAGAAATCGCGAAATCTCGCGTGTCTATCGCCGGCACTTCGTTAGCTTTGCGAGTCCCTGGTGGCTCTCGAGACCATTGAGCGAGTTCGTTCGGCCGAGGGGTGACACGCTCCGCCGCCGGACCGAGTTCTTCGAGAATCGGTATCACCCCGAGAGCGCAGCGACCCTGGAGTTCTGAGGTCAAGCAGCGTCGCGCGCCCGGCTCCAGACTCAGGCCTGCACCGGCTCCATAGGGCCTAGCGGACCGGCTCGAGCGATCCGATCAGCCTCTCGGCGGCCGACAGCGCTTGGCCGACGACCTGATCCATGTTCAGGTACTGGTAGCGTGCCAGGCGGCCGACGAAGGTGACGTGGGGAAGCCCCTCGCCCAGGGCCTCGTAGCGCCGGTATAGCTCGCGTGTGTCGTCCCGAGGAATCGGGTAGTAGGGGTCGCCCTCGGTGCGGGGATACTCGACCGCCACAGTGGAGGAAGGATGGCGCTCCTGGCCGGTCATCCAGCGGAACTCCGTCGTGCGGGTGTAGGGAACGGCTTCGCTGGGCTCGTTGACCGAGGTCGCGGGCAGCAGGTACCCGCCGTCCGGGGTCGGCTCGTTGCGAAGCTCGAACTCCAGTGAGCGATAGGGCAGCGGCCCGAAGCGGTAGTCGAAGAAGCGGTCGATCGGCCCCGTGTAGACGAGGTGGTGGTACTCGACCTCAGCCCTGACGTCCTCATAGTCGGTCTCGAGTGACACCTCGATCAGCTCGTGGTCGAGGATTCGCCCGATCATCGCCGTATAGCCGTCGGCCGGCATCTTCTGGAACGGATCGGTGAAGTAACGGTCGTCGGTGTTGGTGCGGATCGGGATCCGGGCACAGACCGACGCGTGCAGCTCCGCGGGATCGCGTTGCCACTGCTTGCGCGTGTAACCGCGGAAGAACTTCTCGTACAGCTCGCGCCCGACCTTGGCGACGACCACGTCCTCGCTGGTGCGGACGTGCTCGACGGGCTCGGCTCGCTCCTTGAGGAAGCGCTCGACCTCCTCGTCGGTAGCCAGCTCCAGGTCGTAGAGGAGGTTGATCGTGGTGCGGTTGATCGGCATTGGCACGAGCTTGCCGTCGACTCGCGCCAGCACGCGATGCTCGTACGGGCGCAACTGGGTGAACCG
>Ga0299913_10001796_pt1 | contig 16345 bp, 14 predicted proteins | sample RVTome_9_FD_201360 | JGI IMG/M metagenome (GOLD analysis project Ga0299913, IMG submission 201360) | Soil microbial communities from uranium-contaminated site in the Upper Colorado River Basin, Wyoming, United States - RVT155D38 (version 2) ...
AGCGAAACGCGGGTTACAGAGTTGATCCGACTTTATGGCGAGGCCGGACTTCCACTCCCTGGACTCTGGACTCGCGCTCGGGCCGAAGAGGAAGACTTGCCACCAAAGACTCCCTTCCTGCCGGGCTCAGACCTCTTTGAACTCGCCCTCGACGGCTTCCTCGGCATCGGCGCCTTCGGCCGCGCCCGTGTCGGCCTCGGTCGCCTCGCCTTCGGCGCCGGGCTGCCCCGCGCCGTCACCTTCACTACCGCTCGGTGCGCCGGCCTGGTAGGCCGCCGCGCCGACACGCTGAAGTGACTCGGCCAGCTCGCTCGTGCGCTGCCGGATTGCCTCGAGGTCGTCGCCCTTCAACGCCTCGCGCAGCGCCGTGACCTTGCCTTCGACATCGGCTCGGTCCTCGGCCGAGACCTTGTCGCCCAGGTCGCGCAGCGTGCGCTCGGCCTGGAAGGCCAGCGCGTCGGCCTGGTTGCGCGTCTCGACCTGCTCGCGTCGCTGGCGATCCTCCTCGGCATGCTCCTGGGCGTCGCGGACCATCTTGTCCACGTCGTCCTTGGAGAGCATCGACGAGGCCGTGATGCGCACTGTCTGCTCGCGCCCAGTGGCGCGGTCCTTGGCTTTGACGTCGAGGATGCCGTTGGCATCGATGTCGAAGGTAACCTCGATCTGCGGAACTCCGCGGGGAGATGGCGGGATGCCGTCGAGGATGAAGCGCCCGAGTGTCTTGTTGTCGGCGGCCATATCGCGCTCGCCCTGGAGCACGTGGATCTCGACCTGCGGCTGGTTGTCCGACGCAGTCGAGAAGACCTGCGACTTGCTGGTCGGGATCGTCGTGTTGCGCTCGATCAGCTTGGTCATCACACCGCCCAGCGTCTCAATCCCGAGCGACAGCGGCGTGACGTCCAGCAACAGCACGTCTTTGACGTCGCCGGCCAGCACGCCGGCCTGGATGGCGGCGCCGATGGCCACCACCTCGTCAGGGTTGACGCCCTTGTGCGGCTCCTTGCCGCCGAACATCTTCTTGACCGCCTCGACAACGGCCGGCATCCGCGTCTGGCCGCCGACGAGAATGATCTCGTCGATGTCTCCCGGCTTGAGCCCGGCATCCTTGAGCGCGGCCTCGACCGGTCCGCGCGTGCGGTCGACGAGGTCGGCCACGAGGTCTTCCAGCTTGGCCCGCGAGAGAGTCATGACGAGGTGCTTGGGGTTGCGCTCGGCGTCGATCGTGACGTAGGGCAGGTTGATCTCGGTCTGGCTGGTCGTCGACAGCTCGATCTTGGCCTTCTCGGCCGCTTCCTTGAGGCGCTGGAGCGCCTGCTGGTCCTTGGACAGGTCGATGCCCTGGTCCTTCTTGAACTCGGCCAGCATCCAGTCGATGACGCGCTGGTCGAAGTCGTCGCCGCCCAGGTGCGTGTCGCCGTTGGTCGCCTTGACCTCGAACACGCCGTCGCCCAGCTCGAGGATCGAGATGTCGAATGTGCCGCCGCCCAGGTCGTAGACGGCGATCTGCTCGTCCTTCTTCTTGTCCAGGCCATAGGCCAGCGCCGATGCCGTGGGCTCGTTGATGATGCGCTTGACATCCAGCCCGGCAATACGACCGGCGTCCTTGGTCGCCTGGCGCTGGGTGTCATCGAAGTAGGCCGGCACGGTGATAACCGCCTCGGTGATCTTCTCGCCGGTGTACGCCTCGGCGTCGGCCTTCAGCTTCTGCAGGATCATGGCGCTTATCTCGGGCGGCGAGTAGCTCTTGCCGTCCGACAGCTGGATCATCACGCCATCGCTCTTGGGATCCTTGGCCATCGTGTAGGGCACGAGGTCCTTTGAGCGCTGGACCTCGGGATCGTCCCAGCGGCGGCCCATGAAGCGCTTGATCGAGTAAATGGTGTTCGTCGGGTTGGTGATTGCCTGGCGCTTGGCCACCTGGCCCACCAGCCGTTCGCCCGACTTCGTGAAGCCGACGACCGAGGGGATCGTGCGTCCGCCTTCTGCGCTCGGGATGACGGCCGGCTCGCCGCCCTCCATCACGGCCACCACAGAGTTCGTGGTGCCTAGGTCGATGCCGATGATCCTACCCATGGTCAGTTGATTCCTCCGGATTCGAGATTGCCGTTGCCGGCGTTCGTGATGTCGTCATTGGGTTCGTGGCCGTCGGTCGGGTGCTTGGCGACGGCGACCATCGCCGGGCGCAGGACCCGGTCGCGGATGCGGTAGCCGCGCTGTAGCTCGGCGGTGATGGTTCCTTCGCGCGTGTTGGGCCGCTCCTCCTGCACGACCGCCTCGTGCAGGTGGGGGTCGAACGGCTGGCCGAGCGCCTCGATCGGCGTCAGGCCCTCAGATTCGAGCAGCAGGCGCAGCTTGCGGTCAATGGCCACGATGCCCTGTGCCCAGCCCAGACTGTGCAGCTCGGGCGGCATGTTGGCTATGGCCCGATCGAAGTCGTCGACGATGGCCAGCAGCTTCGACAGCAGCGACTCGTTGGCGAGGCCCAACGACTGCTCGCGGTCTTGCTCGGTTCGCCGGCGGTAGTTGGCGAAGTCGGCCGCCGTGCGCTGCCAGCCGGCCTTGTTCTCGGCCGCCTCCTGCTCGGCGGCAATAACCTGCAGGCGCAGCTCGTCCAGCTCGGCGGCGAGCGCCCCGGGTGAGGTGTCGAGCTTGGCGATGCGCTCTTCGGCGCGCGTCCTGCGGCGGTGTTCGGTCATCGGTACAGCTGCCCGACCAGCTCGTTCATCAGCCCGCTCACGTAGCGCACGGTACCAATCGCCTGCGGGTAGGCCATGCGTGTGGGTCCCAGCACGCCGACCACGCCCATTGCGCGGCCTGGCTGGCCGTACGAGGCGAGCACCAATGACACGTCGTGCATCTCGGTCTGCTCGTTCTCGGCACCGATCAGCACCTGGACGTCATCGGCCTCGGACAGCCTGCGCAGAAGGGAGCCAAGGTAGTCGCGATTCTGGAGCGCGGCGAAGACCTTTCGAAGCTTTTCGCTCTGGCTGAACTCAGGCTCGGACATTACGTTCAGCAGCCCGTCGCTGAAGACGTCCTCGACCGCCGCGGCATCAAAGTCACGCATCAATCCCTCGACACGCGACGTGACGCGGACCAGCAGTGCTGGTGCGTCCGGCTCTGCGCGCAGCTCCTGGACCCGACGCGCGACCTCGCGTGCCGATCGTCCGGCCAGCTGCGCGTTGAGCAGGCGGGTGATGTCGTCCAGCTCGCCCTGGTCATAAGGCTCATCGAGCGGCACCAGCTCGCGCCTGACCGAGCCCTCGGCCAGGACCACGATCAGGCTCGCGGTGCGCGAGCCGGTCGCGACAAGGTCGACATGGCGCAGGCGGCACGAGGTGGGCTTGGCAGGCGTGGCCAGTCCGGCCGCATGTGTTATCCCGGCGATCGTCGCCGCCGCCAGCCGGAACCACTGCTCACTGGCGAACTCGACTTGCCCGAACTGGTGACGGATCATCAGCCGCTCGACCGGCGCGAGGTTGGTGCGCGGTGCAATGGTCTCCACGTACAGCCGGTAGCCGGCGTCGGTCGGGACGCGGCCGGCGCTCGTGTGCGGGTGGCTCAGGTAGCCCGCTGCCTCGAGCTCGGCCATCACGTTGCGCACCGTGGCCGAGCTGACGTGCAGCCCGTAGCGTTGGACCAGCGTCTGGCTGCCGACCGGATCGGCCGAGACGACGTATTCCTCGATGACCGCCCGAAGGATCGCCTGCGATCGCGGATCCAGCGGGCCGGCGGGCCGCTCCCTGCGACGGGCCATGGCTCCCTGCTCCTGGCAAGTCGGTTAGCACTCTCACGGGTGGAGTGCTAACCCACGGCTCGCATCGTACCGCTCCGGGGTCTCCGAGTCAACGCGACCGGGCGCTACTCGGCGTTGACGCGGATCGCCTCGATGACCGGGTCGCGGTCGCCGAAGTAGTCGGTCGACGTCAGCATGGCCTCTATGTCGGGCTCGATCGTGACGCGCGGATCATCGGCATCGCTCTTCATCCAGTAGCGCGTCGCCACGCGCAAGGTGAGACCGGAGTGAGGCAAGTGCAGCACGCGCACGTCTCCGTAGAGATTGGGACTGCTGCCCATGTCCTCGCCGACGAACGTCGCGTCCGTGGTCGCTTCGATATCGGTGGCGAAGTTGCCGGCAGCCGAGAACGTCACCCGGCCAATGGCAACGTACACGCCGCCGGGAAGCTCCTCGGCAGCGCGGCGGACGACGGACAGCAGCGCCCCATAAGTCGTGTTGTCGCCGCCGGGGTTGTGGCGCAGGTCGATGATCAGCCGCTCGATGTCGCCCGCGTCGAGTGCGTCGGCGATTTCACTGGCGATGGCCTGGCTCTGATAGTCGACCCGGTTGTAGCCGACATATGCCGTTGCGCTCGACCTGTCCAGCTCCCACCAGGCGGAGCGCTCGAGGTTTCGCAGCCAGCGTGCCCCGTTCACCCGGCCCGGCGGGCTGAGCACGTGGTGGCCGCCGGCGAGCGATCGGTATTGCTCGATGGGGACCGGGGCGAGCGACACGCTGCGATCACCGCGCTCTCCGCTCAGCTCAAAATCGACCTCGCCCTCCCGCTGATCTATCAGCCCCAGTCCATGGAGAATCGCGGGGGCGATCATCAGGCGCGGGCTCTGGCTGAGCAGCTGTTGGTGATTGTCGCGCGGGATCAGGTCGTCGACGACTGTCCGCACTGCGTCGACAGGATGGCCTCCGATTGACGTGACGCGCAGGCCGACAAGGTTCTCGTTGGGTGGCATGGCATCGACGACAAACAATCCATCGCTGAACCAGTACATCCGGAGGGGATAGACGGTGATTCCGTCGCCCTCGCTCCAGGCGAAGATGCCGCCGTGCCCATCGCGACCGTTCCACGTCGGCATCGCTGCCAGCCTGACTGTCTCGACCAGCAGCTCGTCATCACTGAGCTGGCCGACACGCGCAGCCACCGCCTCGACGGCTGCCACGTACTCACCTCGATCGATGCCGAACCATGGATCGGGATGGATCTCCTCGCGCGCTGTGATCAGGCGCTCGAGATCGCTGCGCCAGCCTTCGCTGCGCTCATCCGTCGGAAGGGCGGCCGTGGGCCTGAGCGAGGGCGACGCGGTCGGTTCGAGCGTTGGCAGCGCGGTCGGTTCGATCGTTGGCCGCGCGGTCGGCGAGCCAGCCGGAGCCGAAGATTCGGTGACCGCCGGCGCCTGGGCCTGGCACGCGCTCACGAGGGCAATGGCGGCTACCACGGCAGCGCGCCTCACCCGGCCCGCCGGCTCTCGCGGGTGAGCTGGCTGGCTGCGGCGTCGGCCGCGCGTCCCAGGTGCGCCAGCGCACCCTCGAGGAAGGCCTCCTCCACCTCGAGCGCGGCCGTAAAGCGCATATTGGCTTCGCGAAAGGCGGCACCCGCCGCTCGGTGAGCGTGCTGGCCGGCCTCGGTCAGGGTGAGCAGGAACGAACGCCCGTCGGCCGGTGTGGGGCGCTTACGGGCATGGCCACGCTCGATCATCGAGCGCACGTAGTGGGACATGGTCGTGGGCGGCATGCCCACCGTGCGCGCCAGGCCGGTTGGTGTCCTGGGACCCAGGTCGAAGAGCACGCTGTAGACGGCGTATTCGTCCGGGCTGAGAGGCGAGTCTGCCATCGCCGAGCTGAGCAGATGCTTGACCCGCTCGCCCGTGGCGAAGAGATGCCACAGCAGCGACAGCCCGGATTTTTCACGTGCCATGGCGAGATACTACCATATGGTAGTTGTTGCGGGGTTGGTATCGTCGCCCGAGGTGAAGGTGCTCATGCGTCGTGCATCGGTCCTGCTCGTCGTCGCTGTCTCCGCGGTCACGGGCTGCACGGCCGTGCCGTCGCCGAGCGCTCCGCCACCGACACCGTTGCCAACGGTCGCCCCGGCGCTCGAGCTGCCCAACCCGGTCACCGCGCTCGAGCCGGGTCGCTACACCAGGACCGCGTTCGAGCCGCCCATCACCTTCGCGGTCGGTCCGGGCTGGACGGCGGCCCAGGCGACGGGCGGCTTCTTCGACGTGCAGCAGGATCCCGGGTCGCTCGACGTCATCGCCGTGCAGTTCGCAAACGTTGCGCGCGCTGACACTGCGGAGGCGGCCGCGCAGATGATCGAGGCACGCGACAACCTTCTGGTGAGCGATCGCGAGACCGTCAGCGTGGGCGGCCTGAGCGGGATCCGGCTGGTGGTCGACACGTCCGATCCATCGGACTCCAGCCCGCCGATCTTCCGCCCCGTTCTCGACGCAACACCGGGCGCACTGTCGATTGCCTCAGGCCGGCGCCTGGAGGTGAACCTAGTCGACGTCGAGCGCGGCGTCCTGGCGGTCCTGGTCGGTGGCTCGATATCCAAATGGGGCGCGACCGTCGAGGCCGCTCGACCCGTGGTCGCGTCGATCAGCATCGCCGACTGACGCGCTCGGGGGCAGGATGCGGGCGAAGACTTCGTTCGCCAGCAGGCGCCCACGCAGCGCAAGTCGCCGACCGCCCTCGGCCGTGGGTTCGGCCAGGCCGTGCGCCTCTGCCCAGGCAAGCGCCGCGCCGGTCCCTGCCCGTGCAAGCACCTCCGGCGAGAGGCCCTGCGATGTGCGCAGTTGCAGGATGGCCCGTTCGGCCGCCGCCATAGCCTCGTCGGTCACGTCGCGGCCGCCCGGTGGCAGCCGGCCTGCCTCGAGCGCGGCCAGGTAGCGATCGAGATTGGCCGCGTTCCAGCGCCTCGTCCGCCCCCCGTCGAATGCGTGCGCGCCCGGGCCGACGGCCTCCCACGGCGCGCCCCGCCAGTAGGCCAGGTTGTGGCGGCTGGCGCGTCCCGGTCTCGCCCAGTTGGACAGCTCATACCAGGCCAGCCCTGCGCGCTCGAGCATCTCGTCCGCCACCTCGTACATGTCGGCGGCGCGGTCGGCATCCTGCTCGGCAGCACCGCGGGCTCGCCAGCGGAGAGCGCCGGCGCGGTGGGCGAGGTGGTCATCGGTAGCGCTTGGTGGGCCATTCCCAGCGCCGCCGTCGAGCGTCAGCGCGTAGGCCGAGACATGGTCGGGCTCCAGGCCCAACGCCGCCGCCAGCGTCCGGCGCCAGCCGTCCACGCTCTGCCCGGGCACGTCATAGAGGAGATCCAGGCTGACATCGTCGAATCCGGCCCGGCGCGCCTCCCCGACGGTGTCGGCCACGTCCGCCGGCGAATGCCGGCGGCCGAGGCGGCGCAGCTCGGCCGCCGAAAGCGATTGCGCCCCGATGCTCAGCCGGTTTGCGCCTGCTGCGCGAAACCCGCGCAGGTCGCCACGCTCGCCGCCGCCGGGGTTGATCTCGATCGTGATCTCTGCGTCAGAGCTGAATCCGAAGGCGGTCTCGGCGGCGGCGAGCAGCCGCTCGACCTGGCCGGCGCTCATCAGTGAGGGAGTGCCGCCGCCCAAGTAGACACTGTCCAGCGTGGCGTGACGCGCACGCAGCTCGATCTCCGTCACCAGCGCGTCGACGAGCGCGGCCACTCTGGCGTCCGGCCCGCGCGCGGCGCGACCGCCATAGACCACGAAGTCGCAGTACGGGCAGACGCTGATGCAGAACGGGAAGTGGACGTACAGTGCGACCGGCGTCCGGGACGCGCCGGCCGTGGCCGTCACGAGGTCTCGCGCCCGGCGTCCGGCTCCTGGTCGGCCACGACCTCCCAGCCGAGCGGCGTCAGCTCGAGCCCATCGTCGCCCGGCTCCTCCTCATAGGCCACCGAAGGCGTCACCTGGCCGGCGTGCCCGGTGGCGATGAAGATCGCGAAACGCGCGATCGTATGGCCGAGGAAGGCCGCGCCGATGCCGCCCGTGGCGACCGTGAGCCAGCCGCCGACCAGCCCCATCGCGAGCGACATCAGGAGCAGTCCGCGCGGCCGGCCCACGCTGCCAAGGCGGGTGGCCAGCGCATAGAGCACCGCCTGGAAGGCGATCGCCAGGTCGGCCGGCCAGTTGTAGGCGAGCAGCAGCCCGAGCAGGATGCCGCGGAAGACGGCCTCGTCGATGAACGCGGTGGCGACGCTGTTGAGCAGGCCGGCCGGGTAGCGGTGCGCGGGCGGCAGTCGCAGCTCGCCCAGCCGCCACCAGGCGTAGCCGAGCGCGACCAGAATGCCGACCACGCCCAGCCCCAGGCCGGCCAGCAGCGCGGTCGAGCGTGGCTCGCCGAGCTGCAGATGAAGCTGCGTCAGGGGCTGCGGGTGCAGGAAGTAGACGACCAGCACCAGCAGCAGGCCGAAGGCGTACCACGACAGCCGGCGCAGCCATGTCCGCCAGCCACCGGGAGCCTCCTCGTCGTCATAGTCGGCGGCGCCGAATCGACGCGCGTCAAAACGGAGCAGGATCAGCAGCGCAACCGTGGCCAGCAGGATGAGCGTTTCCAGCACGCCCACGTCTATGCCTCGCTCGTCGAGCGCAGCACGGCCAGGAAGGCCTCCTGCGGAATCTCGACGCTGCCCACGCGCTTCATGCGCGCCTTGCCCTGCTTCTGCTTCTCGAGCAGCTTGCGCTTGCGCGTGATGTCACCGCCGTAGCACTTGGCCAGGACGTTCTTGCGCATGGCGCGGATCGTCTCGCGCGCAATGACATTCGATCCGATCGCGGCCTGCACGGGCACCTCGAACATCTGGCGCGGAATGAGCTCCTTGAGCCGGTCGACCAGGACGCGGCCATCGGATTGTGCGCGCCCGCGATGGGTAATCAAGGACAGAGCGTCGACGGGCTCGCCGGCGACCAGCACGTCCAACCTGACCAGGTCACCGGGGCGATATCCGATCTCCTCGTAGTCGAGCGAAGCGTAGCCCTGGCTGCGGCTCTTGAGCTGATCGTAGAAGTCAACGATCACCTCTGCGAGCGGCAGCTGAAAGGTCAGCAGGACACGCTCGGGATCGAGATACTCCATCGTGTCGAATGTGCCGCGCCGCCCGGTGGCCAGCTCCATCAGCGTGCCGATGTACTGGCTCGGAGTGACGACGCTGACCCTGACCCAGGGCTCGAAGATCTGCTCGATCTCGCCCAGCGGCGGCAGGTGGGCCGGGTTGTCGACGACCACCTCGCCGCGGCCGGCGGTCAGCTGCACGCGGTACTCGACCGACGGCGCCGATGCGATCAGATCGAGGTCGAACTCGCGTTCGAGCCGCTGTTGGACGATCTCCATGTGCAGCAGGCCCAGGAAGCCACATCGGAAGCCGGTGCCCAGGGCGACGGAAGTCTCGGGCTCGAAGCTGATCGAGGCGTCGTTGAGGTGGAGCTTGTCGAGCGCGTCGCGCAGCTCGGGCAGGTCCTCGCCGTTGACCGGGTAGATGCCCGCAAAGACGAGCGCCTTGGCCGGCTTGTAACCGGGCAAGGGCAATGCTGCCGGGCGCGCGGCGCTGGTCATCGTGTCGCCCACCTGGCAGTCGCGCACGCTCTTCAAGCCGGTCGCCACGTAGCCCACCTCGCCCGGACCGAGCTGCTTGACCGGTACCAGCTGCGGCCGGAAGACACCCAGCTCGAGGATCTCGCTCTGGGCGTGACTGGCCATCAGTCGCACCTCCTCGTGCTGGCCCAACCGCCCGGCGAAGAGGCGCACGTAGGCGACGACGCCCTTGTAAGGGTCGTAGTGCGAGTCGAAGATGAGACCCTGCAACGGCTCGTCCCCGCTGCCCCCAGGAGGCGGGACGCGCTCGACGATCGCCTCGAGCACGGCTTCCACGCCGGTGCCCTCCTTGGCCGATACCAGCAGCACCTCCTCACGTGGGATGGCAAGCACGGATTCCAGCTCGTCGAGGACGATGTCCGGTTGAGCTGAGGGTAGGTCGATCTTGTTGATGACCGGAATGATGACGAGGTTATGGGCCAGCGCCAGGTGGACGTTGGCCAGCGTCTGCGCCTCGATGCCCTGCGCGGCATCGACCACCAGGACGGCGCCTTCGCAGGCCTGCAGGCTGCGGCTGACCTCGTACGAGAAATCGACGTGGCCGGGCGTGTCGATCAGGTTCAGCGCGTAGCGCTGGCCATCGCCAGCGTCGTACTCGAGGCGCACCGCGCGGGCCTTGATGGTGATGCCCTTCTCGCGCTCGAGGTCCATCGAGTCGAGCACCTGGCTGGTCATCAGCCGCGCGTCGATTGTGTGCGTCAGCTCGAGCAGCCGGTCGGCGAGCGTTGATTTGCCGTGATCGACATGGGCAATGATCGAGAAGTTGCGCAGCCGCGCCTGGGGAACAGTCACGCTGCGAGCATAGCCAACCGGCGCCGCTCACCCGCGCGAGCGCCGTCCACGCGCAGGCGGCGGCAGAGGCTGTCGCGCGGCGCCCCGACGGCAACGATCCTGTCGTCGATGCGGCGGCCAAGCTGGAGCAGGCCAAGGTGGTGGCCGCGATGGAGCTGACGCGGGAACCCCTCATGCCCGGCTGGAGGCACGCGAACCGCTGAGCGCGAAGAGGCACCTTCATTGCGGCGCCTCACCGGCGGCCGAAGGCGTCGCGCAGTATCTGCTGATACCATTCCGCGTCGCGCGTACCGCGCACCTAGCACCCCAACCTCGAGGTTCCCTACTTGGCACACTCCCAACGCGGCTGGACCGGCGCCCGCACGCCGTCAGCAATCAAGCGCGTCCGCCAGACCCAGCGCCGCCGGCTGGTCAATCAGCCGCGCCGCACGGCGGCCAAGACGTTGGTTGCCAAGGCGCTCGTAGCCGCTACCGACGCCGCCACGAACGGCGGCGACAGCGCCGAGGTCCAGCAGGCAGTCGAGCGCGCCGTATCGGCGCTCGACCGCGCGGCCAAGATCGGCGCTATCCATCAGAACGCGGCTGGCCGGCGCAAGAGCCGGCTGATGCTCAAGGTCAACGCCGTGCTCGGCGGCGAGGGGCTGACGACCCCGGCCAAGGTCGCCCGCACGACCGGCAAGGCCGCCGCCGCCAAGCAGGCCAAGGCACGCATCGCCGCCTCGCGCGCGACAAAGGCCAAGGGTGCCCAGACCGCGGCCGGCAAGGCCCGTGCGGCGCTTGCGCGCACGACGCGCACGACCAGCAGCGAGGCCGCGGAGACGCCCGAGACGACCATCGAGAAGGCGCCGACCAAGACGCGCTCGACGGCCAAGGCTTCGACCGCCAAGGCGAGCGCTGCCAAGTCCTCGACCGCCAAGGCCGGCGCTTCCAAGACCTCCGTCGCCAAGGCGTCGACCGCCAAGGCGTCGACCGCCAAGACCTCGACCGCCAAGGCCGCCGCCAAGGAGAAGAGCTAGCCCCGGTCCGGCTTGCTGGCGGCGCCCCTCGCCCTTAGCGCGAATTAGGCACGATCAGCGCTGCCGGTTCGAGGCGGAATATCTTCACCGGCTGCTCGAAGGCAGCGGCACCGAGCGCGGCATCGAGCTCAGCGACCGGCCGACGCCGCCGACGACGCTGCCGCCCATGGTCAGCACGATCAGGCCGCTGCCGACTGCAATCAACTCGCGCCACGCGGCGGCCTCGAGCGACTCCCCGTCGGTGATGCCCAGTGCGGCCAGCTCGGCCGCCTGGCCCGCATCGACGTAGCGTGCGTAGATGCAGTCGGGACCGGTGGCGCACTGCAGGCTGGTGCCGTCAGGCAGCGCGCCGGTGTCGCCGTAGATGAACACGAGCCGGATCGCCACATATAGCAGGGCCATGCCCAGGCCGGTTACGAGGCCGGCCCAGATGGCATTGGCAAGCACGCGGCCACGCGGCCGCCAGCGCTCGCTGCGCACGTTGGCATAGACGCCGATCAGCACGCCAACCAGCGGGGCGAGCACGAAGACGAGCGTCTGGACGGGAATGATCAGCTCGAACGCGATGGCCACCACGAGGGCCATGCCCAATCCGACCCAGCCGGCAAAGACGGCGCCCGCGTCGATGACGGGATCGAGCAGGCGGGCAATCACCGGGAGCGCGCCAGCGCGGCCGCTCCGGGGAATCGTGCCGACGCGCCCAACTCCGCCTCGATGCGCAGCAGCCGGTTGTACTTGGCTACGCGCTCGGAACGAGACGGCGCCCCGCTCTTGATCTGTCCGGCGCCCGTGGCCACGGCCAAATCCGCGATGGTCGTGTCCTCGGTCTCGCCGCTGCGGTGGCTGATCACTGCGCCCCAGCCGTGATTGAGCGTCATCTCGATGACTGACAATGTCTCGGTCAGCGTGCCGATCTGGTTGAGCTTGATGAGGACAGCGTTGACTGAGCCCTCCTCGATCGCACGCTGGACACGCTCGGCGTTGGTCACCAGCAGGTCGTCGCCGACCAGTTGCACGCGCGCGCCGAGGCGATCGTTGAGCGCGCGCCAGCCGGACCAGTCGTCCTCGGCCAAGCCGTCCTCGAGCGACACGATCGGGTAGCGCTCAACCCAGTCAGCCCAGAAATCTATCAACTCACCGGTGCGCAGCGTCCGCCCCTCCTTGGCCAGGCGGTAGGTCAGCTCGCCGTTCGAATCGGCCGACTGATCGAGGTCGACCAGCTCGCTGACGGCCGGGTCGAGCGCGATCCCGACATCCTCTCCGGCGCGGTAGCCGGCGCGCTCGATCGCGCGCAGGACGAGCTCGATCGCGGCCTCGTTCGTGTCGAGCGAAGGTGCGAAGCCGCCCTCGTCACCCTGGCCGGTGGACAGGCCGCGGTCCTGGAGCTCGGCGCGCAGGGCGTGGAAGATCTCGGCGCCCGTGCGCAGTGCCTCGCTGAAGGTCGGCGCCCCGAAGGGCATGACCATGAACTCTTGGAAATCGGTCGAGTCGAGCGCGTGCTTGCCTCCGTTGAGGATGTTGAACATCGGCACGGGCAGCGTCGTGGCGCGCACACCGCCCAGGTAGCGGTAAAGCGGCAGGCCATAGGCCGCTGCCACTGCGTGAGCGCAGGCGAGCGAGACGCCCAGGATCGCGTTGGCCCCCAAGCGGCTCTTGTTGGGCGTGCCGTCGAGATCGATCAACAGCTGGTCGATCGCGGCCTGGTCGGAGGCGTCCTCGTCGAGCAGTGCTGGCCCAATCGTCTCGAGCACGTTGACGACTGCCTGGCGCACGCCCATGCCGCCGTAGCGCTCCTTCTCGCCGTCGCGCAGCTCGACCGCCTCGTGCGCGCCGGTCGAAGCGCCCGATGGCACGGCCGCGCGCCCGGCCGCGCCGGTGTCGAGGACGACGACCGCCTCGAGCGTCGGGTTGCCGCGCGTGTCGAGGATCTCGTGCGCGTCGACCAGCTCGATCGACGTCATGCCACGCCCGCAGGCACGCTGCTGACGTCCAGCAGCACGGATATGCCGGGCAGCTCGCGACCTTCGAGGAACTCGAGCGAGGCGCCGCCGCCGGTCGAGATGTGGGTCATCTTGTCGGTCAGGCCCAACTCCTCGATCGCCGCGACCGAGTCACCGCCACCGGCGACGACGGTCACCCCCTTTTCGGCGCGTGCCGCGAGATGGCGGGCGATGGCACGCGTGCCATCACCGAAGGTGGGTACCTCGAAGACGCCCAGCGGCCCGTTCCAGAAGACTGTGCGCGCCGGATCGAGCGCCTCCTTGAAGGCCGCTGTGGTGTCGGGACCGATGTCGACGGCCGACCACGAATTGGGAATCTTGCTGACCGGCACGATCTTGTGCTCCGCGCCGCGGGTGACCTCCTTGGCCACGACCACGTCGGTCGGCAGGAGGAACTGAGCGCCGCGCTCATCGGCCGCCTCAAGGATCTTGCGCGCGTCCTCGACGAGGTCACGCTCGAGCAGGCTCTTGCCCACCGTGTGGCCCTGGGCGACGAGGAAGGTGTTGGCCATGCCACCACCGACGAGGAACGAGTCGACCTTGCCGAGCAGGTTGTTGAGCACGCCCAGCTTGCCCGACACCTTCGCCCCGCCGATGATCGCCGCAAAGGGATGCTCGACCGATTCGAGCAGCGCCGACAGGGCCTTCATCTCGGCCTCCATCAGCAGCCCGGCGTAGGCGGGTAGAAACCCCGCCACACCGACGGTCGAGGCGTGAGCGCGGTGGGCGGCACCGAAGGCGTCATTGACGTACACGTCGCCGTAGCTCGCGAGGGTCCGTGCGTAGTCCTCGTCGTTGGCCTCTTCCTCGGGGTGGAAGCGCAGGTTCTCGAGCATCAGCACCTGGCCCGGCTTCAGCCGCGCCACGGCATCACGCGTTCCCAAGCCCAGCGCGTCGCCGGTGATCGGCACCGGCCGGCGCAGCAGCGAACTCAGCCATTGTGCGACGGGCCGCAGGCGGGCAGATTCGACGACCTTGCCCTTGGGCCGCCCGAGATGGCTCATGAGCACGACAGCGGCACCGCGCTCGAGCAGGTAGTGGATGGTCGGCAGCGCTGCACGAATGCGCGAGTCGTCCTTCACCTTGCCGTCCTCGATCGGGACGTTGAAGTCGACGCGCATCAGGACGCGCTTGCCCTGTGGATCGAGGTCACGAACAGTCAACTTTTCCATGGCACCAATCTCAAGTCTGGGCGGGCCGGAACGGCGATCAGGAGCGGCTGGCCGAGGCCTCCATCTCGCGTCCCGCGGGCAGCCGCTGGCCGACGTAGGCGACCAGGTCGGCGATGCGGCAGGAGTAGCCCCACTCGTTGTCGTACCAGGCAACGACCTTGACCAGCTTCTCGCCGATGACCATCGTCGAGAGCGAATCGACTATCGATGAGCGACTGTCGCCCTTGAAATCCATCGACACAAGGGGCTCGTCGGTCACGCCCAGGATGCCCTTCATGCTGCCAGCCTCAGCCGCGCGGAAGGCTTCGTTGAGCGACTCGGCCGAGGTCGACTTCTCGAGCTCGGCGGTGAAGTCGATCACGCTCACGGTTGGTGTCGGTACGCGCAGGCTGAAGCCGTCGAACCTGCCCTTGAGCTCGGGGATGACAAGGGCCAGCGCGCGCGCCGCGCCGGTGGTGGTTGGAATGATGTTCTGGCCGGCCGATCGGGCGCGGCGCGGGTCCTTGTGCGCAACGTCGAGGATGCGCTGGTCGTTGGTGTACGAATGGATCGTATTCATCAGGCCGCGCACGATGCCGTACTCGTCCTGAACGACCTTGGCCACCGGTGCCAGGCAGTTCGTGGTGCAGCTGGCGTTGCTGATGATGTGGTGAGCGTCGGCGTCGTACATGCCTTCGTTGACGCCGAGGACGATGGTCACGTCCTCCTTCTTGGCCGGTGCGCTGATGATCACCTTGCGCGCTCCGGCGTCCAGATGCGCCCGGGCCTTGTCGGCGTCGGTAAAGAGACCGGTCGATTCGACGACGATGTCGACGCCCAGGTCCTTCCACGGCAGCGCCGCCGGATCCTTCTCCCTGAGCACCTTGATCTCGCGCCCGTCGACGATGAGCGCGTCGGCGGTGTGATCGACCGTGCCCTCGTAGCGCCCATAAGTCGAGTCGTAGCGGAAGAGGAGCGCGTTCATCTCGGTATCGACGAGGTCGTTGATGGCCACGACCTCGATGTCCGAGGTGCGCTCGATGATGGCCTTCAGTGACTGGCGCCCGATGCGCCCGAAGCCGTTGATTCCGACACGGACAGCCATGCTGATGTCTCCTTCGATGCGCCCGACCGCGCCGGGCTGACTGCGCGTCCCTGCTTCGAGCGGGCGACGCGATCTGGATCCTTTGTTTACTCGCCATCCTCGGCGATCGGACGCTGGGTCGGAAGGGCCGTATGGCCCGACAGCGTTGCGTCCGAGTTGAGGTCTCCATCTTCGCCCAAGCGAGCAAGCCGCACCAGCGACAGCGCTCCGATCAGCCCAACGTCGTCGCCCAGTTGGGCTGGCACGATCTCCACGCGCGCGCCCTGGCGGGCGAAGGACAGGGTGCGCACGGCCTCGCGCACAGGGCCCAGCAGTCGATCGCCCTGGCCGATGGCCACTCCCCCACCGACGATGACGCGCTGCGGGTTGAAGATGTCGACGATCGAGACGAGCGCGGCCGCGACCGCGCGCCGGGCACGCTCCATGATCAGCGTTGCCGCGTCATTGCCGGCCTCTTCGAGCGCCGCGACAGTGCTCGCTCCCACGTCTCCAAGGCCCGCCTCGCGGGCGGCCCGCGCGATGCCGGTGCCGGACGCGAGCGCTTCGAGGTGGCCGCGCGCGCCGCAGCCACACGGCGGGCCGTCGAGATCGACCGTGATGTGGCCCAGCTCGCCGGCGACCATGTCCGGCCCGCGCAGCAGCCGGCCATCGCTCACCACGGCGCCGCCGATGCCGGTCGAAATGGTCAGGTAGACGTAATCGGTCAGGCCCTGGCCGGCGCCGAACTCGCCCTCCGCCAGCGCCGCGACCTGGGTATCGCGCTCCATCGCCACGGGCAGCTTGAGCTCGTCAGCAAGCGCCGCAGCGAGCGGGAAGCTCCAGAGGCTGCGGTCCATGTTGGGCGGATCGAGAATCACGCTGCGTTCGACGTCGAG
>Ga0299913_10001797_pt1 | contig 16342 bp, 14 predicted proteins | sample RVTome_9_FD_201360 | JGI IMG/M metagenome (GOLD analysis project Ga0299913, IMG submission 201360) | Soil microbial communities from uranium-contaminated site in the Upper Colorado River Basin, Wyoming, United States - RVT155D38 (version 2) ...
GTGCGGCGTGCCGTCGTACCACTGATGCGTACCGGGAACCCCGTCGTACACGAACTTGTTGTCGAGTGGCGTCCAGCTCCGGCCGCCATCGTCGGAGCGCTGGATGATCTGGCCGAACCAGCCGCTCGACTGCGACGCATAGATCCGGTTCGGATCGGCCGGCGAGCCTTTCACGTGGTAGATTTCCCAACCGCCGAAGTGCGGCCCGCTGACCTCCCATCGATCCCGCGTGCCGTCCGCCGTGAGCACGAAGGCTCCCTTTCTCGTCCCTACGAGCACCCGTACTCCGCTCATCGGTGTCTCCTCCCCGCTGCCTGCAGCACGGCCGTTCGGTGCGCCGGCTCGCCGACTTTCCGCCCGAATTCGGGTTGTCGCGCCCGAGCCGCGTGTGCGGCCTCCACTCATTGTCGATCGATGCGGCCAGGAATCGACATCGGTTCCGGAGCGGGGGTGGGTCTTTCCGGCTGCGCACTCGGCTCCGGCGCCCGTGGCGGTCACCGCTTCCCCGCCGCGAGCCTGAACAGCAGGATGGCCGCGCGCTTCGTCTGGGATGGCAGCGTCGTCAGAAGAGCGGTCTCCTCAGGCGTATGGTCGCTGTGCCCCATCAGTCCGATGCCGTCGAGGATCATCGGCACCTCGTCCGCCACGAACGAGACGTCGGCGGCGCCCGCACGGTCCGGGTCCACGGCTGTGACCGGACCGGCGCCCACGTCGCGGCTGGCCTGGTCGTACAGCGACAGCAGGCGGCGATTGCCATCCGTGGGGGCGAGCGGCGGGTACCCCTCGACGAATTCCACTGTCGATGTCGCGTGTGGCAGCGACCGCGCGGCGATGTCGAGCATCCTCGCCCTCGCGCGTTCGAACTGCTCGTGTGAAAGGGCGCGAAGATCTCCCATGACCAGGGCCTCGCCCGCCACGACGTTCTCTTTGCCGAACGCGGTCCCCCGTGCCTGCGGGCGATCGATGTCGACCTCGGTGCCGCCGAGGATCACCCCGGGATTGAAGGTCAAGTACGGTTCGCCGGCCAGCGTCTCGCGGAATGCGGTCAGGATCCGCGCCGCCTCGTAGATGGCGCCCGAGCCGATATCGTCGCGGAAGATCTGCGACGAGTGGGCGGGCCGGGCCGTCACCCGCAGGAACCACCGCATGGTGCCACGGCGGGCAATCACGGCGGTCCGCGGGTCTCCGGGGCCGTTCTCGAATCCGAGCGCGACGTCGGTGCCCCTGGCGGCCTGCACGAGCGCAGCGCGCGAGAGAGCGAGCGGTTCGCCGGAGAGCTCTTCGTCGCCGGTCAGCACCGCGACCACATGGAGCCGATCGAGGACGTTCACCGCGGCGAGTGCCTCGAGGGCATGCAGCATCACCACGTTGCCCCCCTTCATATCGATGATGCCCGGCCCGCGCGCTGTTTCGGCGTCAATCCGTTCGAAGCGCTGAAACGGGTCCTCGGGCTCGAAGACCGTGTCCAGGTGCCCGATGAGCAGCACGCGCGGGCCAGCGCCGCGTCGCTCTGCGACCAGGTGGCCAGCGCGCCCGAAGGCCGCACCGTCGATCCACGTGGTGGCAAAGCCCAGCGCTTCGAACTCTTCCTGAAACACGCGTCCGACCTCGCGCACACCGGCGAAGTTCATCGATCCGCTGTTGATGTTGACGACACGCTCGAGCAGGGCCAGCGCGCCGGCGTGCTCGTGGTCCACTGCGGCCACAATGGCCCGCTCTTCTGCCGTCAACGCGTCGCTCCTTGTGGACTGGGCCGCCGCGGCGGTTGCGGCGACGATGGCGAGCAGGATGATCTGTGAGATGCGGGACCTGAGATGACGGCGGTGAGGGCGAAACTGCCCCGCACGCGAGACACCGGCATTCGCGTGGCCAGCGCAGCGGTCATATCTCACGCCGCCAGAGTATCCGCCAGTCCGCGGCCGTTCAGCTGAAAACTGCCGGCTGAGAGCGGCTGCGAATGCGCGCCACCGGACGGTCATTGCGTTCTGAAGGCGCCCTGCTCCGGAGCACGGGAGCGTGCCAGACGTCGCACGGTATCGAGGATGAGCTCGGCGGCCTCCACGAAGAACTCGCGCGGGATGCGATCAGGAGTATCGCTCGGCTTGTGATAGTCGCCGTGGTTCTGCACGCCGAAGTAGAGGAACGGCACACCGGCACGATGAAAGGGGCCGTGATCCGAGGACTCGGTCCAGTCCTCGAGCCCGGAGTCGCGCGCCGGCCGATCGTGGCCGAACACCACGCGCAGTCGACGTCCCTTCGCGGCGCCGGCCACGTAGGGTTTCAACGTCGGGTAATGATAGGTACCCGCGACTACGATTGTTCCCCGATCACCGCGGCCGATCATGTCGGCATTGACCACTGCGAGGATCCGGTCGAGCGGGATCGGGGGATGCGCCACGAAGTGCGTGGCGCCGAGCAGCCCCGGTTCCTCGGCGTCGAACGCCACGAAGAGTACCGAGGAGTCGGGTGGATGCCGGGCGAACCATGCCGCCGTCGCGAGCAGTGCGGCCACGCCCGATGCATTGTCGTCGGCGCCCGGGTAGAGCTGGCCTCGCCTCATGCCCACGTGATCGTAGTGCGCGCTGACGAGCACGACGCGGTGCGGATCGCGTGAACCTGGCGCGAGGGCCATCACGTTCACGCCCTCCGGCGCGCCGGGCGCGCGATCGGCGCCGTCACCGCCAAGTGGAAAGGGCTGCAGATAGGATCCGCCAACCGGCTCCAGCGCGAGCCGCGTGAAGCGGTCCAGAATCATCTGGCGGGCGCGCCGATTGCCCGGCGTGCCGCTCCGGCGGCCCTCCATCGCCGGTGCCGCCAGCGTGTGCAGATCGTCGATCAGCTGCGCGGCATCGAGCGCAGCCGGGGCGGCAGTGGCCGATGTGCTCTGCGCGGCGGGTGCTGTGCCGCCGACCCGCGTCTGCCCACCCGTCCATGGGGCGGCGGCCAGTACGGCCGCAAGCACCAGCGTGGCCGACGTGCACGGGGCCAACGGCTGGCGGGCGGAAGCCATGGATTATTGTAGCGACAAGGCAGGGAGTTGGCTGTTACGTGCTACGTGCAACGTGCAGGGTGCAACGTGCTGCCGTGCAACGTGCTGCCGTGCAACGTCCTGCCGTGCAACGTGCTGCCGTGCCGCGTGCTGACGGGCGATGTGCCGACCGCTGACAGAGGATGTGCCGACCGCTGACAGAAGGGCGCGCGCCGCAGCCGCGGCGCGCCCCGCCAGAGCGGAGCCGCTAGCAGCAGCTGCTGAAACGCGCAGCCTGCCGAACTTCTGCCTTTTGCCTTCTGCCTTCTCCCTTCAGGTTGCTGGTTTTCAAGCAACCTGCCGGGGCCCCCGCGAGCGACGGCGTGGGGGGTTCCGGGGGGCGCAGCCCCCCGGACTAGGAAGAACGGGCCGGCGGAGGTGGACCGGCCCGCCCCGCCTGCCAGCAGCCTTACTGGCAGCTTCCGGCCACTGGCTTCACTGAAGTGATGCGCAGTGTCTGCATCGCGCCCTGACCGCTGGCTGACGCCGCCGTCGAGCTGGTGCCCGCCCCGGTCGTCGTGCCGGTGCCGGTCGTGGTGCCCGTGCCCGTTCCGGTCCCCGCGCCAGTCGTCGTGCCTGTGCCGGTCTTGCTGCCGGTGCCGGTGGTCGTCCCCGTCCCGGTCGTCCCCGCGCCGCTGCCGGTCGCGCCAGCGCCGGCCGCCGAGGCCAGGGTGCCCGTCACTTCAACACGCTGTCCAACGTACTGCTTCAGATTCTGACTCTCGCCTCCCATCAGCCGGTAGCCTTCACGCGCAGCCTGGCTGCTCGCGCTCGCGCCGGTTGAGGTTCCCGCTGCCGTACCAGCACCTGCGCCGGTCTTAGGGGTGGTCCCGGCGGTTCCCGCGCCCGCGCCGGTGCCGGTCGTGCCAGCACCCGTCGTGCTGCTACTCGCGCCACTCGTGGACACGTTCGTCAGGATGAACCCGCCCGCCTGCGACGCCGCACCGGTCGTCCCGGTCGCCGCGCCGGGCTGCGTGCCCGTTCCACCAGCCATCTGACCCGAGCCGCTCTGCACACATCCCGTGACGGTAATCGTCTGGCCCGAGCGGTTGGACTGATCGGCCCCGCTGGTGCCCGTAGTCTGACCGCCCTGAGTCTGCTGCGCGCCGACGCCGACCGCAAGAACCGCGCTCAGCATCGTACCGAAGAGAAATTGCCGCTTCATCTAAACCTCCTGAAAATGGTCCATCGCGGCGCCGGAGGATGGCCGCGCCGGGCACGTTGCCGGGCGCACTTCACCGAGGGAGCTGGACCCCCGGCGCCGCACGCTTTCCCCTGTGCACCGCACGTGCCGGATCACTACGGCTGAGCGAAAACGCGCGGAGGACAACGTGGGACGCACCGTTCCGAGGCGGTGTGGTGCTTCCCGACGCGCCTCCGACGTGTAGCGGAATCAGACGCCAGCGCCCCGAAGCGAATACAAGCACGGTTCGTGGTCACCGAGCATCCCGACCGCGGGGGCCACGGCGCGGGCAATCTTGGCGCCTCCCTGACCCGAAGGTTCGATCGGATTCGCGTAATCTCCGGGCTCGACACACAGCAGTCTGAGCTCGAGGACGGCACAACCATGCTGCCAGGCCGCGCGGAGGATGACTACCTCCCCTGCTCGCGCGCCACACCCGACCGGAGAGCCTCGAGCGTCGCGGGCGATCCCTTGAACAGCTCGTCGGGAAACCGTGCCGTATGCCGCAGCATCTCCGCGTAAATCAAATCGCTCTGGTAGAGGTTGAGCCCGAGTCCCGCGAGGTACTGCAGGCGGAGATTGCGATCCCGGTTGATGATCGCGTCACTCATCCAGGGATCGAGATCCGGCCGTTTGCCGGCATAGGTCGTGAACAGATCGACGGCGGAATACATGCCGATCTGCGACAGCGAATGGGCGATCCGCGCGTAGGGCGGGCTCTTCAACCGCGCGTCGATGGCGTCGACGTCAATCGTCAGCGGCTCGACCGTCCCCATCAGCACCAGGTCGTATCCTACCCCCTGCTGCGTGTTCCCCCAGACGACGCCGTTGGGAAAGGCTTCGAGGAATGTCGCGATCTCGCTCTTCACCGCCGCGGGGTTGCTCTCGTAGAGCTGCACGAACAGCGTGACGACGCCTCCCGGGTTGAGGTGTGTCTTCACCTCCTCGAAGAACTCCCGGGTGTAGAGCATGGCAGCCCCCTTGACCCAGGGATCGAGCGGGTCCGAGGTGATCGCATCGAACGTCTCGTTGGTCGTCATCAGGAAGTGCCGCGCGTCGTCCAGGATCAGGCGCGTCTTGGGGTTCTTGTAGACATCGAAGTTATGGGCGCCGAAGTGCTCCGACGCCATCACCGGCACGAGCGGCTCGATCTCGGCGATCGTGATCTGCTCGAGCCGCGGCTCGATCGAGACGGCCCCGGCCGTCACACCGGCGCCAAATCCGATGACGAGCACCCGCTTCGGATTGTCCGGAATGAGGGTCGTCATGTGGCCCAGCATCCGCTGCAGGCGCATGTCCTGCGGCTCGCTCGATGCCTGCACCTTGCCGGCGTTGTGATAGTTCAGCACGCCATTCGACAGCCGGGTGACGGCGATTGACGCGTTCCAGCCTTCGCGCATGTCGATGACGTCGGCCTGTCCGAGCCGGCTCGCGGCGTAGCGCCCGTACGCCACGAGGATGGCCGGGACCGGGCTGACGTGCCGCGCCAGCCACGCTGCCATCATCGCAGCGCCGACGATGAGGAGCGTCGAGCCCAGTTGGAATCGTCGCGCCGGCGCGCGCGACGCGTCCTTCTCGGGCTCCTCTGCCGAAGCCGCGTCGAGCGCGAGCAGCGACGCCATCACCGAGAGGACGATCAGCAGTTGCTGCGTGCGCTGGCTGCCGATCCAGATGACGAGCAGCAGGCTGGCGCCGAGCGCCCCGACAATGGCGCCGACGGTGTTGGCGGCATAGACCCCGCCGACGAGCCGTCCGGGATCCGTGCGGCCGCCGGCGACCGAGGCCAGCGCGAGCGGAAAGCTGGCACCCCACAGGATCGCTGCCGGCAGGATCGCCCACAGGGTGCGCACGATGTCGAGCTGGAACGTGAACCACGGGCTGCTGGACATCGACGGATCGATGGGCCAGTACGGCAGCGAGTCGGTCAACGCGTAGGCCGCCCAGGCGATCGCTCCGGCCAGCAGCATCTGGCACCATGCGAGCGCCAGCCGCGGGCGGGCGATGTTGCGCGAGAGCGCCGATCCCAGGCTGCTCCCGATCCCCAGGCCCAGGAGGAAGACCGCGAGGATCAACGAGAACGTGTAGACCGTGCCGCCGTACAGCAACGACAGAATCCGCGACCAGATCACCTGCGCGGACAGCGCGGTCATGCCCGACACGGCGATCGCGACGTAGATCGCCCATGCTCCACGCGCGCTGACGATCGTGGTCCTTTCCGGGGCGGCCGGTTCGTAGGCGGTCAGCCTGGCGAGATAGAGGGCGAAGACCGCCACCAGCATGTTCAGCGCCACGGCCGCATACGTCGCGACCGCCATGTCGTATACCCGGAGCAGGTAGAAGCCCGCGAGCAGACTGCCGAGGACCGCGCCCGCGATGTTGCCTCCGTAGAAGAACCCCATCCACGCCACACCGTCGGGCGTCGTCCGCACGAAGCGCGCGATCGCGGGGAGCGTGGCGCCCATCAGCAGTGTGGGCGGCAGCAGGAAGATCGCCGCGGCCACGCCGCGGAGCAGGATCCCAACGATGCCCGCCGGGGCCCACGCGGTGTAGATGCCGCTGAGCACCGGCAGGGTCCAGAGGATCAAGAGACCGATGACGCCGATCCCGATCTCGAGGTACGCATACACGCGCAGCGGATGGTGCACGGGAGAGATGCGCGCGGGCAGCAGCAGACTCCCGATGCACATACCAGCCATGAACGTGCCCAGCAGGACGCCCAGGGAGACAGCGGAGGATCCGATCACCAGCTGGAGCAGCTGGAACCAGACGACTTCGTAGATCAGCGCCGCGCAGCCGCTTCCGACAAACAGGAGCAACAGCGCAGGCAGGTACCGGCGCTCGGTCATGTATTCACCTTCAAGGGGTCGTGCAGGCACGTCGACGCGTGTCCGGACACCACCGATGCCATGGGATCGGGAAGCGCGACAGCCACGCCGTTCCGGACAGAGATGGCACCCGTGACGCGTCTCGCGTTGGTCAGCCGATGGTACCACGAGCTCCGGTGCGCTGAGGCGTCCTTACGACGCCGCCGGGGCCTTGGTTACGGACGTCGAACGCTCGTGGACCGGTCAGCAAGCGCCAGGTGTGCGCGCGCGGCGGGCGCGGGTATGATGCTCTCGATCGTGCCTCACCGTTCCTCGCTCGTCGCGCTGGCGCTGCTGCTCGGGCTTGCAGCCGTCCCTTCCCCGGCAGCCCTCGATCAGGAGGCCGCAACCGGCCGGATCGTCGCGATTGCCGACATCCACGGCTCACTGGACGGCCTCACGGCCATCCTGCGCGAAACCCGGCTCCTCGACGACGGCGGACGCTGGAGCGGGGGGGCGACGCACCTCGTGCAGACCGGGGACTTTCTGGATCGCGGCCGCGATGTCCGGGCCGTCATGGATCTGCTGATGCGCCTCGAGACCGAGGCACGCCGCGCACGGGGCCGCGTCGACGTGCTCTTCGGCAACCATGAGGGGATGAACATCCTCCGGGATCGCCGCGACATCTCGCCGGAGGCGTACACGGCATTCGCGGACCGCCGGTCCGAGGATCGCCGGCGGCGCGCATTCGAGCAGCATGAGGCGGCCGCGTGGCGCGGCGGACAGACGCTCGATCGGCAGGCCTGGATGCAGACGCATCCGCCCGGTCTCGTCGAGTACGTGGAGGCGCTCGGCCCGAACGGGCGATACGGGCGATGGCTGCGTTCGCGGCGCGTGGTCCTGCGCGCCGCGGACACGCTGTTCATGCACGCGGGCCTCTCGCCGGACGACCCTGTTTCGATCGACGAGGTGAATCGCGGCGTGGAGCAGGAGATCCGGACGTGGGATACCGTTGTCGGCGTCCTGGAGCGCCAGCAGCTGGCAGCACCCACCTTCACCGTGACCGAGATCGTCCGGGCCGTACAGGAGGAAATCGGCCGTATCGTGGAGGCCCAGCAAACGGGCACGCTGCTACCGGATTACGTCACTCGCGAGTTCGTCACCGCGCTGCAGCACATCTCGACGATCGACACGTGGGCGCTCGTTGCCGCCGACGGGCCGCTCTGGTACCGCGGGCTGGCGACGTTGCCAGACGAATCGCTGCCCGCAATCGAGAGCCTGCTCGCGCGGCATGGCGCACGGCGGTTCGTGACCGGCCACACACCGCAGCTGCCAGGAAAGGTGACGGCGCGGTTCGGCGGACGGGTCCTGCTGGCCGACACCGGCATGCTCGCGGGCCACTACAAGGGAGGACGCCCGTCTGCCGTCGAGATCGTCGGCGGCCGCGTCACGGCCATCTATCCAGGTGCGCGGGAGCCGCTTCGTTCGCCCCCGGACGCAGCGACTGCGGGTCGCACCGACGGTGTGGCCGAATCCGTCCTCGGCCGCGCCCCGTGATCGCAATACCGCTGACGTCCGCCTGAGCCACTTCTTCATACGTTGACGCCTTGCCTGGTGTATGGGTACTGGAGGGCTGACTGCGCGCTGGCTGCGATTCAACGGCGTAGGCGCGCTTGGTATCGTCGTGCAGATTTCCGTGCTCGGTATGCTCGTGCGGGGAGTCGGGACGCATTACCTCCTCGCGACGATACTGGCGGTGGAGGCGGCCGTGCTGCACAACTTCGTCTGGCACGAGCGGTGGACATGGCGCGATCGTCCGTCCGGCTCCGCCCAGGACCTCAGCCGCCGTCTCGTCCGATTCCACCTGCTGAACGGGGCGATCTCACTGGCAGGCAACGTGGCCCTGATGTGGCTGCTCGCCGGGTACGCCGGTCTGCCGCCGGTCCCAGCAAGCCTCGTCGCGATAGCCGTCTGCTCGTGCGCGACATTCGCCGCCAGCGAGCGATGCGTCTTTACACGCACGGCTGCGGTCGGTCTCGTCGTCGTGATCGCGCAGTCCGCTGCACCCGCGCGCCTGTCCGCCGAGGTGGTCCGCGCCGCGGACGCCGTACCGCTCCAGCCGGCGACCGTCGAGGCCTGGAACGCCTACGACGGAGCGGTGCAGCGCCGGTATGACGCCGCCACCGCGCAGAGCCCGAATTTCTTTGCGCTCGATGCCTTCGGCGTGGCGGGCTGGCGCGACGGCGCGCGCCGCGGCGACGTCGCGATCTCCCGCCTGGACGCGCCGCACCCTGGCGCGTCTGCGCCCTCCGTGCCGAGCGGGAAGATTCACCACTGGGTCGGCGCCATCTTCGTGCCGGACACCTCGCCCGGCGCCGTGCTCGATCGCGTGACGGCGCTCGCCGGGCACGAGTCAGACCACTATGAGGATGTCATCGCGTCCAAGCTCGTCGCCCGCGGCACTGACGCGTACCAGATCTTCATGAAGCTGCGCCGGACGAAGGTCGTCACGGCGACCTACAACACGTGGCACACCGTGGAGAACCGCCGTCTGAGCAGCACCCGGACATCGGCACGAAGTGTCGCGACGCGGATCGCTGAACTGGAGAACGCCGGCACGCCGCAGGAACGCGAGAAGCCAGCGGGAGACGACAGCGGCTACCTGTGGCGGCTGAACGCCTACTGGCGCTACGAGGCGGTCGCGGGCGGCGTGCTGATCGAGTGCGAGTCCGTCAGCCTGAGCCGCAGCGTTCCCGCGCTCCTCCGCCCGTTCATCAGCGGCATCGTGGAAGGCCTGGCACGCGAGTCGCTCGAGCGCACGCTGGTCGGGCTTCGGCGTGTGCTCACACGCGCCGCCGCACAACCGTCGCTGTGAAGACAGAAGAAACGCGCTACTTGAACAAGTCGTCGAACGCCTTGCGCGCGCTCGCCGGCGCGCTCGACTTGGTCTCGCGTTCAACCGTGGTGCGCGGCTCGAACAACGTGCACGCGTTCCGGGTGTCCTTCGGCGACACGCGTGCGGCGATCGGCTGCTGGCATTCGAACGGGGCGCTCGTGTCGAAGTGCGCGCACTGCGCGCAGGCGTGAAGGTCCGCACCGCACCGCCCGCACGTCGCGTCGGTGCTCCAGGCGGCGGCGACCGTCAGCTCGTTCCCGCAGCGGACGCAGCGGACCGCCTCGCGGAACCCCGGCATGCTGAACGTCTTGGGGCGATCGGGCGGCTGCCCGCGCGGCGCGTACTCCTTCCGCGGAGCCGGCGTATGCTCGCGACGCGGCTCACGCGGCTCATCTCGATAGCCGCGCTGGCGATACTTGCGGTCGGACATGCGGGAATCCTTAATCCTTAATCCCTAATCCCGGATCACGAATCGGAACCTCTATGCCGTGCGGGCGTATAGTGCCAGAGGAGAGTGACAAGATGATGCCAATCCTCTGTACACGGGCGCCGGTGATGCTGGTGCTGCCGCTGCTGGTCCTGCCGCTGTCGGGCTGCGATATTGCCACGGCGGACTTCCAGTCACAGGAAACGGCGGAATGGCGACAATCATACGAGATCGAGCCCGGCGGGCAGGTGGAAATCATCAACGTCAACGGCCTGATCGACGTGCGCCCGTCGGCAGGCGGTAATACCGTTGAGGTCGTGGCTGTCAAGCGCGCACGCGGGGGGTCTCCGGAGGCGGCCCGCGAGGCGCTCCAGCTGGTCACCATCCGTGAGGACGTCTCGCCACGGGCTGTGAAGCTCCAGACGACCTACCCACGGACCTCGGGCCTCTTCTCGCGCGGCGGTGTCGAGGTGCGGTACACCGTCTCGGTCCCCGCGTCGTCACAGGTCCGGTTCACGACCACCAACGGCGGTATCGAAGTGCGCGGCCTGTCGGGCAACGTGCACCTCCGGACGACCAACGGCGGGATCCGCGCCGAGGCGATCTCCGGCGCGCTCGATGCCTCCACCACGAATGGCGGCGTGGAAGCGGACGTGTCCCGGGTCACCGACGCCGGGGTCAGGCTCGCCTGCACGAACGGCGGCATCCAGCTCCGCCTCCCGGCGGACACACGCGCCTCGATCTCGGCGAGCGTGACCAACGGCGGAATCGAAGCCGACGGGCTCACGCTGGAACGCACGGAATCATCCCGGCGGCGTCTGGAGGCGCAGCTGAACGGCGGGGGGCCGCCAGTGCACCTGTCGGGAACCAACGGCGGCATCCGCATCAGCGGGCGATGACAACGTAACAGGCCGGCGCCGGTCTCGCTAGGCGGCGGCCCTGGCCGGCTTCTTCCGCGTGGCGCGTGCCAGGCGGCGCTGGAGCATGTCGAGCACCGCGCCCTCGGCATGGTTCAGACGTTCACGTCCACGGGCCGCCGTGCCGCGGGCCGCGGCGGCCGTCCAGGCGCCCTCCACGTACGCATCGAACACCGCCGGGTGGATGTAGCACCGGCGGCAGACCGCCTTCGTATTACCGAGCCGCTGCGCCACCTGCTCCACCGCACGCACGAGCGTGCGCTTCGCCGCGCTCTCGCTGGCGCACGGCGGACACTCGCGCAGGAACTGCGCCGCGAGCACCGTCCCCGCCCAGGTGCGGAAGTCCTTCGACGTGACGTCCTGCCCGGTGATGTCTTTCAGATACCCGTTGACGTCCTCGGATCCGACCGCCTGTCGCGTGCCGTCCGCGTCGACGTACTGGAACAGCTCGTACCCGGGCAGGTCACGACACTGCTTGACAATCCGCGCGAGACGCCGGTCCTCGAGGTCTAACTCGTGCTCCACGCCGCTCTTGCCGCGGAACGTGAAGCGCACGCGGCCGCCGGTGACGGTCACGTGGCCGTCCCGCAGCGTAGTCAGACCATAGGAGCGGTTGGACCGCGCATACTCGTCGTTGCCGACGCGAATCAGCGTTTTCTCGAGCAGCTTGACGACCGTGGCCAGCACTTTCTCCCGCGGAAGCCCGGGGCGGCGCAAATGCTCCGACGTCCGGCGGCGGATGAGGGGGAGCGCGTGCGCGAACGCGATCAGACGCTCGTACTTGGTCTCGTCGCGCACCTCGCGCCAGCGCGCGTGATACCGATACTGCTTGCGCCCGCGCGCATCGCGCCCCGTCGCCTGCAGATGTCCGTTCGGATCGGGACAGATCCACACGTCGGTCCATGCCGGAGGAATGACGAGCGCACGGCAGCGGTGGAGCTCCCGCGCGTCACGAACAGGACGGCCGTCCACGGCGATGTAGGTGAACCCCTTCCGCGCCGGCCTCCGCCGGATGCCGGGACGGCAATCGCTTGTATACCGCAGCCCCGCTGCCTTCGCGGACGCGACCGGCGTGGGAGCGGGAACGACCGCCGCGATCCGTGCAGCCACAGGCATGCGGTCTCACCTCGACGGCTGCAGTCAGCGCGCAGCCGCTCGGCTAGCCACCCTGCAAGCCGCGGGCCGCGCGCCGCTGCAGACCGTGGTTCTCGCCGGTCCGCCTGGCGGCGGGTTCGCCCGGGCGTTCGTCCTGCCTGCGCCCCGGCGCGGTGACGCGGCGCTATCGGCGGAGCTCCGGCTGCCATTCCGCGTCGAATGCAGTCCCGACCATGAGGCGGACGACGGCGTTGTAGCTGGCGATGCCCTCCTCGACACGGTTCGCGCGCAGGTAGGTGTCGTACGCGTCCCGGGCGACCATCCGCACGGCCGGGCTCGCCCGTGCCACGCGCCGGCTCGCGGCGACCAGATCGGCGAGGACGGCTGGTGACAGCTCCGCGCGCAGCGCCTGACGCTCTTCGCGCGGCAGCTGACTCGAAAGGTGCTGATACGCCGTGGTCCACCCGCTGTACCGGGCCGCGGCGTCGGCGCGGATGCACGTGAGCCATGCGATGAAGTTCGCCTCGGACTCGTCGGCAAACCCGGCCAGATGCGCCCACTCGTGAGCCAGCACGAACGGGCGTTCGAACGGCAGCAGATCCGGGTTCAGGACGATCTCCAGGAAGAAGGGGTTCGTCATGCCGTCGATCGCGGCCTGCCGGAAATACCAGCCGAGCAGCGATCGTTTTGGCGGCGCCACGCGCAGCCGCGCCCCGGATCCGAGCGCGTGCTGGACGTCGCGCAGCGACCGTGCGAGCGCCTCCTCGTCCAGGTGTGCGGCTGCGTCGTCGGCCGCGAGCGCGTTCGCGCGGCGCACGGCCTCCCGCGCCAGGAAGCCGGCGCGCTCGCGCGTGACGCGCGCCGCATCGTAGGCAAGCCTCTCTTCGAGCGGTACCCGGCGGTAGTTGAGGCCCCAGAGCAGCAGGAACCAGAGGTAGACGACCGCTGCGAGCGTCCCAATCGTCACGAGCGTCCTGCCGGCCGCGCGCGCGAATCCGCGCGCCCGCCATCGATGCACGAAGAGGGCACCGACGAACGCCAGCAGTGCCGCGACCGAGACGTCGAACAGCGCGATCGAAGTCAGGCTCGACACGCTCGTCACCGCGGGCTGCAGGAGTGGATACACACCCTGCGAGTACACGCGCTCGATGGCCCGTGCGGGCACAGGCAGCACGGCCGCGAGCGCGGCGATCAGGACGACGAGCGGCCGCACGTAACGCACCGCAGGCTCACTCCTGTGGCCGGTCACCGGTGATCAGGCGAATGGCGCGCTGGTAGGTGAGATACGCCCAGGCCCACTGCACGAGGACGACAACGCGGTTGCGGAAGCCGACGAGATTCATGATGTGCACGAACAGCCAGGCGAACCACGCGACGGATCCCCGCAGGCGTACGCGCCCGAAGTCTGCCACGGCCGACGCGCGGCCGATCGTCGCCATCGTCCCCAGATCGCGATAGGCGAACGGACGCAGCGGTTGGTGCTCGATGGCGCGCATGATGTTCCTGGCGGCGTGACGGCCCATCTGGATGGCGACCTGCGCCACACCCGGCAGGGGCCTCCCGTCGGTCCCGTCGAGCGATGCGAGGTCGCCGATGACGAACACGTGATCCGCCCCGGGAACGGTCAGCTCCGGTGTGACCCGCACGCGGCCGACACGGTCGAGCGGAGCCGCCAGGGTCCCGCCGAGCGGAGAGGCGGCGACGCCAGCCGCCCAGATCGCCGTCTCGGCCTCGAGGCGCTCGGGGCCGATCGAGACGACGCCGGGCGCCACGCCCGTCACGATGGCGTTCAGGCGCACTTCCACCCCGAGACCCTGCAGGTCGCGCAGAGCGGCGTCGCGCAGGTCCGCCGGAAAGGCCGCCAGCAGAGTCGGGCCCCCTTCGAGCAGCACGATGCGAGCCGAGCCCGGATCGAACAGCCGGAAGTCCCGGGCGAGGGACTGCCGCGACATCTCAGCGAGCGCGCCCGCCATCTCCACGCCCGTCGGACCGCCGCCGATCACCACGAAGGTGAGCAGCCGCGGGCGGCGCGCGTCGTCCAGCTCGCGCTCCGCGCGCTCGAAGGCGAGGAGCACACGACGACGGATCTCGAGCGCATCCTCGAGCGTCTTGAGGCCGGGTGCGAGGCGGCGCCATTCGTCGTTCCCGAAGTAGGCATGGGTCGCACCGGTTGCCACGATCAGGTAGTCGTAGGACAGTTCGCCGTCGGCGAGCACCACCCGCCGCGCCGCGACGTCGACGCGCACGGCCTCGGCGAGCAGCACATGGAGGTTGCGCTGCCGCCGGAGAATCCATCGTATGGGTGACGCGATATCGCCCGGCGACAGCGCCGCCATGGCGACCTGGTAGAGGAGGGGCTGGAATACGTGGTGGTTGCGCCGGTCGACCAGCGTCACGTGTACGTCGGCGCGCGCCAGCGCGCGCGCGGCGTACAGCCCGCCGAAGCCGCCGCCCAGAATGACCACGCGCCGCACGACTCAACGATATACCGACCGCGGCGCGTGCCCGAAGGATGGCCCCCGCCGGCTCAGCGCCGCGCGGGGATGGTCTGCCGCTGCGGCAGGCGATCGGGGAAGAAATCCCGTCCGCGCGTATATTCGATGATGTTCTTGACGGCGCCGATGCCCGGCATGGCATTCAGCCCCGTATCGAGCGCACCGCTGATCACGCCTTTCCGCCGGATGGTGGCGCCGACCGTCGCCGCGCCGATGACGACGCCGAGGAGCGGGATGGACCGCGACAGCCGCCGCGACAACCGTGCCCCGCCCCAGCGCGCCAGCCTGTGTGAGATAGCCATGTCAGCCGAAAGCTGCAAACCGCATTCCGGAGCTCCTCGCAGCTCAACTGTCACGCGGAGCAGCACGTAGCACGTTCGCACGTAGCACCTAGCACGTTCGCACGTAGCACGTTCGCACGTAGGACGGTAGCACGTCGCACCGTTGCCCGTTGCACGTAGCACGATCACGCTGCGCCGCAGCAAGGAGCGCCGCCAGCACGATCGGCGCAGACGCCGTGGGTGCGGGGCTCTATACCATGCCGCGGACCATCGCTGCGCCCATGAAGAGCATACCCATCATCACGGTGACCGCCAGATAGACGGCAAAGCCGATCAGGACGACGAGAATGGCCTTGCCGAGGTCCGTGTAGTCGAGCACCGCCTTGGTCGCGACCACCATCGCCGCGATGGTCCAGAGCCAGATGACCAACATCAGCAGCCATCCGAGCAGCGGAATGATCGTGACGATGCCGAAGATGCCCGGCGCGGCGGCAAACGCGATGACGCGGAACGTCTCGGGAAAATCCGCGCGCGTCTGCGGCTCGGGCAGGAGCTTGGTGCCGACCACCCAGATGAGGAGCGCCCACACCACGTAGCCGACGAGCGAGAAGATGATCGTCGTGACGATGCCCGTGATGCCGCCGTACCAGACGTTCCCGAGTCCGGCGGAGGCGGCCGCCAGCGCAATGACGCCGACCGCCTGCCCCATCGCGTTCGGATCGTGCTCGACATCCTCGAACGCGCGCTCGTTCAACTGCATCGCTCCAACCACCCGTTCACCGAAAGTCATCCGTCCTCCTTCTGCTTCTGCCGCTGAGCCGGGGCCCAGTGTAATGGCTGTCGCGGGCAAGGGTACGCCAAAACGGCAGACCTCGGGGCGTGGAACGCGGTTTGCTCCGAACCTCAGGAGGAGGGCTTCAATGGACCGTAACGACGAGAAGAAGGACCGTGCGGAAGAGGTCGTGTCCGCCGAGACGCCGCGAGACGGCGACATCCTCGGACTGAGCGGCGCCGCCGTACCCAAGGCGCCCGACGATCCGAGCACCGAGTACGACGAGGCGTCGGTGGCCAAGCGGCGCGCGCGCGCCCTCGGGAAGCCTGAACCAGAGGTCGCATCGGTCGACCCGGACCGTCAGGGCGGCGCGACCGGCATCGACATGGGCGCAGGAGGACAGAGTACGTTCATCCGAGGCGAGTAGCCCTGTCGAGAAGGGCC
>Ga0299913_10001798_pt1 | contig 16339 bp, 15 predicted proteins | sample RVTome_9_FD_201360 | JGI IMG/M metagenome (GOLD analysis project Ga0299913, IMG submission 201360) | Soil microbial communities from uranium-contaminated site in the Upper Colorado River Basin, Wyoming, United States - RVT155D38 (version 2) ...
CCAGCCGGTCGAAGTCGACGGTCAACATCCGCATGCCTTTCCCGCCGAGCACCGCTCGGCCTTCCTCTCCTCGATCGCCTCGGCGAACGCCTCGGCGGTCTGCCGGGCCACCGCCTTCCAGCTGAACGTCTCCTCGACACGTCGACGGGCAGCTCGGCCCATCCTCGCTCGCCGCTCCGGGTCGTCGAGCAGGGAGCCGATCGCGACGCGGAGCTGCTCCACGTTGCCCGGCTCGACCAGCTCCGCGGCGACACCGTCGGGACCGACCACCTCGGGGATCGCTCCCGCCCGGCTCACCACGAGGGGCGTGCCGCAGGCCATCAGCTCCACCGTCGGCAGCGAGAATCCCTCGTAGAGCGAGGGGACGCAGGCCAGCTCCGCGGAGCCCATGAGCGCGACCAGCTCCGACTGGCTGACACCGTGGACGAAGCGCACGGAGTCGGCGATGCCGAGCTGGTCGACCATCGTCTCGGTGCGGCCGCCGGGCTTGGGCCTGGTCACCAGCACCAGCTCCAGGTCCCGCTCGGTCCGGAGCTTGGCGAAGGCCTCCAGCAGCGTCGCGATGCCCTTCATCGGGGCGTCGGCGCTCGCCATCGCGAGGATGCGGCCCGGCACCCGGGGCTCCGTGGGCGGCACGAACTCGTCGTCGGCGCCCAGCGGGATCACGCGCATGCGGGAGGGGTCGACGCCGAAGTCCGTGACGATGTCGCGGTACGACGACTCCGAGACCGTGACCACCTTCCGCGCCTCGCGGGCCACCTTGCCCTGCATGCGGAGGAACCCGTACCAGCGCCGCAGGCCGAGCTTCTTGCGGAGGCTCGGGGCGGCGGCGAGGTCGATGCGGCGGTCGAACGTGATCGGGTGGTGGATCGCGGTGACCATCGGGAGGCCCAGCTCCTCGACCTCGAGCAGGCCGTGGCCGAGCACCTGGTTGTCGAGGACCACGTCGAACTCGTCCTTGCGCTGGCGGAGCATACGGATCACGCGCTTGCTGAACGTGCGGGGCTCGGGGAAGCCGCCCGTGCACATGATCAGGAACTCCTGCCCGTCCGTGAGGTCACGGAACTCGCGCGGCCTCGGGATCCGGAACGGGTCCGGCTCGCGGTAGAGGTCGAGGCTCGGCACCCTGGTCAGCGTCACGCCCTCGTCGAGCTCCGGGTACGGCTGGCCCGAGAACACCTCGACGTCGTGGCCCAGGGCGACGAGCTCGCGGCTGAGGTGACGGACGTAGATGCCCTGGCCGCCGCAGTGCGGCTTGCTGCGATAGGACAGCAGAGCAACGCGCATGCTGCGACCAACCTTTCCCCTGGAGTGCCCGACGGCGCAGGCAAGCCTAGACGGCAAGTGGACCATGCAGGACATCGCCGGGTACACCCCGTTCCCGGTGTGGCGCGCGCCACACCGGCTGTCGCCCGTCAGTGCCCTTCGCTCGAGTGGCCGGGGAAGACGTGGGCAGCCGGGTCGATCACGACCGCGGCGTTGTTGACCGCGGTCGCGGCCTCGCCGAAGCCGACCGCGATCAGGCGGACCTTGCCGGGGTACTCCGTGATGTCGCCTGCCCCGAACACCCGGGGCAGGTTGGTGCGCATCGCGCTGTCGACGACGAGGTGCCGCTTGTCGAGCTCCAGGCCCCACTCCGTGAGGGGGCCGAGGTCGGCGATGAACCCGAGCGCGGCGACAACCGCCTGTGCGGGGCGCCGTTGCGCCTGCTCGTCGACGGTGATCTCGACCTCCTCGAGCAGACCGTTCCCGTGGAGCGCGGTGACCTCCGCACGCGTCACGATCTCGACGCCGAGCGCGCGCACCTGGTCGACGGTGCGCTGGTGGGCCCGGAAGGCGTCACGCCGGTGGACCAGCGTCACCGACCGGGCGACCGGGTGCAGGTGGAGCGCCCAGTCGAAGGCGCTGTCGCCGCCGCCCACGATGACGACGTCCTTGCCGACGTACGGCTCGAAGCTGGGGACGAAGAACTCCACTCCCCTGCCCTCCCAGCCCTCGGCGGCGGGCAGCGGGCGGGGGCTGAACCTGCCGATCCCTGCGGTGACCAGCACGGTCCTCGCGACGACACTGGTGCCGTCGTCGAGCCCGACGACGGCGTCCTCCTCCCGGTGGTCGAGCGAGACGGCTGCCCTGCCGAGCAGGTACGTCGGCTTGGCGGTGTCGGCCTGCTCGACCAGGCCGGTGACGAGGTCGCGGCCCTTGACGCTCGGGAAGCCCGCCACGTCGAGGATCGCCTTCTCCGGGTACATCGCGGTGATCTGGCCACCCAGCTCGGGCAGCGAGTCCACCACGGCCACGTCGAGACCGCGGAACCCCGCGTAGTAGGCGGCGAAGAGGCCGACCGGCCCGGCGCCGACGATGAGCAGGTCCGTGCGGTGGGTGTGAGTGTCCTGGGTCACGTCACCGATACTTCCACGAGTTCGGCCCAGCATGGCGCTCATGCCGGCCAACCACTTCTGGGACGGTTTCGTCCGCGATCCCCGCCGCGCGGAGTTCGCGGAGCTCCTGGCGAACGACGCCGATCGCGAGCTCGTCCTGGACCTGCTCGCCGAGGGGCGCCTCGGGCGGCTTCCCGTGGCCGGCCATCGTCATGCTCTGCACGCTCATGATCGCCGCGCGTGTGCAGTTCCAGCGCCGGGCCACCAGGGAGCTGCCGTCGGCCGAGGACGGCGACGCGGGCTGAGACTCAGTCCAGGCAGAACTCGTTGCCCTCCGGGTCCTGCATCACGATGCAGCCTTCCTCGCCCGGCTCCTCCTCGGGCTGGAACACCCGCAGCCGGGTCGCGCCGAGCGCCTCGAGCCGCACGGCCTCGGCCTCCAGCGCGGCCATCCGCTCCTGACCCTCGAGACCCGGGGCGGCGCGGACGTCGAGGTGCACGCGGTTCTTCGCGGACTTGCCCTCGGGGACCTGGTGGAAGAACAGCCGTGGTCCGGTCTCACCGTCGGGCGGCAGCGCGGCGGACCGGTAGTTGCGCAGCTCGGGCGGCACTCCCCACGCGTCGAGGGTCTCCTCCCAGGAGGCGAAGCCCTCCGGGGGCGGCTGCAGCCGGTAGCCGAGCACCTCGCACCAGAAGGCACGCAGGCCTGCCGGGTCGGCGCAGTCGAAGGTGACCTGGATCTCGCGGCTCACTTCGTCGCCTCCATCATCTGTCGGAGCTCCTTCTTCAGGTCCGAGATCTCGTCACGCAGCCGCGCGGCCACCTCGAACTGCAGCTCGGCGGCGGCCGCCCTCATCTGGTCGGTCAGCTCCTGGACCAGCTCGGCCAGGTCCGTCGTCGGCAGCGCCGCGGCGTCGGGGCCGGCCTGCTCCTTGAGCTTCGACAGCTCGGGCACGGGTGCCGTCTTCCTCGCGCCGGCGATCAGCTTCGGGTCGAGGTCCTTCCAGGTGTCGAGCAGGGCCTGGGTGGACTCGTCCTCGCGGGCGAGCATCTCGGTGATGTCGGCGATCTTCTTGCGCAGCGGCTGGGGGTCGAGGCCCCGCTCCACGTTGTAGGCGATCTGCTTCGCGCGACGCCGGTTCGTCTCGTCGATCGCCCGCTCCATCGACGGTGTGACCTTGTCGGCGTACATGTAGACCTGCCCGGAGACGTTGCGGGCGGCACGGCCGATGGTCTGGATCAGCGACTTGTCCGAGCGGAGGAAGCCCTCCTTGTCGGCGTCGAGGATCGCCACCAGCGAGACCTCCGGCAGGTCGAGGCCCTCGCGCAGCAGGTTGATGCCGACCAGCACGTCGTACTCCCCCAGCCGGAGGTCGCGCAGCAGCTCGATGCGCTTGAGGGTGTCGACCTCGGAGTGCAGGTAGCGAGTGCGGACGCCGGCGTCGAGCAGGTAGTCGGTGAGGTCCTCCGACATCTTCTTGGTGAGCGTCGTGACCAGCACCCGCTCACCGCGCTCGACCCGCCCGTTGATCTCGTGGATCAGGTCGTCGATCTGCCCCTTCGTCGGCTTGACGATCACCTCGGGGTCGACCAGCCCGGTCGGGCGGATGATCTGCTCCACCACGTCGCCCCCGACCTTGTCGAGCTCGTAGTTGCCGGGCGTCGCCGACAGGTAGATCGTCTGGCCGATCCGCTCGAGGAACTCCTCGAACTTCAGGGGGCGGTTGTCCATGGCGCTGGGCAGCCGGAACCCGTGGTCGACGAGGTTGCGCTTGCGCGACATGTCGCCCTCGTACATGCCGCCCACCTGCGGCACGGCCACGTGGGACTCGTCGACGACCAGCACGAAGTCCTCGGGGAAGTAGTCGAGCAGGCAGTTGGGGGCGCTGCCGCGCTCGCGGCCGTCGATGTGCATCGAGTAGTTCTCGATGCCCGAGCAGGAGCCGACCTGGCGCATCATCTCGACGTCGTACGTCGTGCGCATGCGCAGCCGCTGAGCCTCCAGCATCTTGCCCTGGCGCTCGAACGTCGCCAGCTGCTCGGTGAGCTCGGTCTCGATGCCCCGGATGGCGCGCTCCATGCGCTCGGGGCCCGCGACGTAGTGGGTCGCCGGGAAGACGTAGAGCTCCTCGTCCTCGGTGACCACCTCGCCCGTCACCGGGTGCAGGGTCATCAGCCGCTCCACCTCGTCGCCGAAGAACTCGATGCGCACCGCCATCTCCTCGTAGACCGGGAAGATCTCGAGGGTGTCGCCCCTGACCCGGAACGTGCCCCGGGTGAAGGCCATGTCGTTGCGGGTGTACTGGATCTCGACCAGCCGCCGCAGGATCTGGTCACGGTCGTGCTCCTCCCCCACGCGCAGCCGGATCATCCGGTCGACGTACTCCTGCGGCGTGCCGAGGCCGTAGATGCAGGACACGGTCGAGACCACGATGACGTCGCGCCGGGTGAGCAGGCTGTTGGTCGCGGAGTGGCGCAGCCGCTCGACCTCCTCGTTGATGGAGGAGTCCTTCTCGATGTAGGTGTCCGTCTGCGGGACGTAGGCCTCGGGCTGGTAGTAGTCGTAGTAGCTGACGAAGTACTCGACCGCGTTGTGCGGGAAGAGGCCGCGCAGCTCGTTGGCGAACTGCGCCGCGAGGGTCTTGTTGGGCTGGAGCACCAGGAGCGGCCGCTGCACCTGCTCCGCGACCCAGGCCACGGTCGCGGTCTTGCCGGTGCCGGTGGCACCCAGCAGCACCACGTCCTGCGCCCCGTCGCGCAGGCGTGAGGAGATCTCCGCGATCGCCGCTGGCTGGTCGCCGGACGGCTGGAAGTCCGAGACCACCGTGAAGGGAGCGACGCGGCGCTCGAGGTCGGTCACTGGTCGCATGCGGCCAGCCTAGACACGCCCACTGACAACCACGGCCCCGGCGACAGTAGATTGGCCGTGTGACCCCACGCTCACCCGTAGGACGCCTCCTCCGAGTGCTGCGGCGTGCACTGCTGGCCGTGCTCGGCTTCCAGCTGCTCCTGGCGGTCTCGCTCACCCTCGTCGACTCCTACCGCCGTCGCGGCAAGAAGCCGAAGCCCTTCCCCGTCACCCCGCCGATCGAGGTGCAGGTCGGCGCCGGCACGGTGACGACGTACACGTTCGGCCAGGACCTGTACGACGACATGCTGGCCGCCATCGAGGGCGCGCAGCGGCAGATCCTCTTCGAGACCTACATCTGGAAGGGCGACGCGGTCGGCGAGGCCTTCAAGCAGGCGCTCGCCGACGCCGCCGCCCGCGGGGTGGCGGTGCACGTCATCTACGACGGGTTCGCCAACCTCGTGGTGCCCCCGTCGTTCAAGCGGTTCCCTCCGGGCATCAAGGTGCTGCGCTACCCCGTCTACAACGCCGGCTGGCGCTTCTTCGACCTGCGCCGCTACGGCCGCGACCACCGCAAGATCCTGGTCGTCGACGACGAGGTGGGCTTCGTCGGCGGCTACAACATCGGGTCGCCGTACGCCACGGAGTGGCGCGACACCCACGTGCGCGTGACCGGGCCGGCCGTGTTCGACCTCAAGCGCACGTTCGCCGACTTCTGGAACCTGAACCGCCGCAAGCGCCTCCCCCGGCCGCGTCGGCGGCACGAGCGCCCGCTGCTGCTCGAGACCGCGTCGCAGTGGGAGCCGCAGATCCGGGTCCACCGCAACGTGCCGCGGCTGTGGATGTTCCCGATCCGCTCGATGTATCTCGAGGCCATCAACCGGGCCACCGGCAACGTGTGGCTCACGCACGCCTACTTCATCCCCGACCAGGACTTCGTCGACGCCCTCAAGGACGCGGCACTCCGCGGGGTCGACGTACGCCTGCTGCTTCCCCGCAAGTCCAACCACATCGTCGCCGACTGGATCTCCCGCGGCTACTTCGGCCAGATGCTCGACGCCGGCATCCGCGTCTTCCGCTACCGCGACGCGATGGTGCACGCGAAGACCGCCACCATCGACGGCAGCTGGTCCACGGTCGGCACCGCCAACGTCGACCGGCTCAGCATGCAGGGCAACTACGAGATCAACGTGGAGTTCATCGACCCAGCGATGGCGCGGGCCATGGAGAAGATCTACGAGGCCGACCTGGCCAACTGCGCCGAGCTCACCACCGGCGAGTGGGAGTCGAGGGACCTCTACCGCCGCTTCACCGAGATGGTGCTCGCGCCGCTGCGGCCCCTGCTCTGAGCCGGACGGTCAGAGCTCGCCGGGGTTGTGCAGCGTCGCGTCGTCGGCGAGCCACTCCCCGTCCCGCTCCACCATGGTGATCTCGAGCCGGGCCAGGGCCAGGTTGGGCTTCCGGTCGCCGGCCTTGATCGACTGGTCGACGAAGGCGAGCACCGTCACCGTCCCGTCCTCGTTGCGCTCGGCCGCGATCCGGCCGACCTTGGCATTGGCCTGGATCTCGAACTCCTCCGCGGCCGACCTCGAGTCCTCGACCGACGGGCCGAAGGTCTCCTTGAAGTCGTCGGTCGTCCGCTCGTCGAACCAGGCGAAGTCCTGCTCGACGCTGCGGTAGCTGTAGGTGCTCATGTCCACGGCGAGGTCGTACGCCGCCTCACGCGCGTCGCGGACCGCCGCCCGCTCCTGCTCGGCGTCGTCCTTGACGTCGTCGTAGCGGACGAGGACCACGACCAGGGCCACGACGAGGCCGATGAGCGCCAGGCCGACGACGGTGCCGGCCACGGCCAGCAGCGCCGTCCTGGCCGTCGTCGTAGCGGATGCCGCCTGGTCGCGCTCGTCCTCCTGCGTGCTCTCACTCACCGGATCAGGCTACGGTTCACCGCAGCGGCGGCGGCGCGTGGGCGGCACCGCGCTGGAGGAAGCCCAGCCCGGCCGAGCACCGGCCGCCGGTCTGCATCGGGTGACGGTTGGGGTCGGTCGGCTCGCGGCGGGTGTTGCCGTAGGAGCAGATCTTCTGCTCCGTGATGTAGACGTTGAAGTGCAGCTCCTTGCCGTGGCGGATCGTGCCCAGGTCGGAGATCGCGGGGCCGTACGCGGAGAACAGCTCACGCAGGTGCGGGTCGCGGGCAGCCAGGATGCTGTTGAGGTCGATGCTGCGGTCCAGCAGGCCGGGCAGGATCCTGTTGGCGTCGTCGATGAGCGACTCGACCTGCTTGAACTGCCGGGGCGCGTTGTCGAGCAGCTTCCGGGCGGTCGGGTCGAACTCCCGCAGGAACTGGGCGAACTGCTGCAGCGACTGCGAGGTCGCCGCGATCTCCGGCTCCAGCGACGGCGCGATCTTGAGCACGGTGTTGCCGTTGCGCAGCAGGCGCTGCGTCATCGGCCAGTTGGCCTCGAGAGTGCCGAGGATCCGGTCACCGCGCTCGATCAGCTGACCGATGCTCTCCCCCGTGCCCTTGAGGCCCGTGGAGATCTCGGACAGCGCGGTCTTGACGTGGTCGGGGTCGATCTGGTCGAGCAGCGCCTTGATGTTGATGACGGTGCTGGACAGCGTCTCCGGCGTGGTGACCTGCACGCGCTGGTCGCAGCGCTTCTTCAGCGCGGCGTTCGGTGGCAGGCCCAGCTCGACGGCACGGGCGACCGGCAGGCACTCGGTCGGGTACTCGATGACGTCGCCCGACTCCATGAAGGGGCCGTCCTCGCCCGTCGGCTGGAAGTCGAGGTACTGCTCGCCGACCGGCGAGAGGCTTCGGACCTTGACGCCCGAGTCCTTCGGGATGTCCTCCTGGGTGACCAGTGCGACCGACGCCTCGACCGCACCGTTGTCAAGCAGGTCGATGCTGGAGACCTTGCCGATCTTGACGCCGCGGTAGGTGACCGCGGAGCCCTTGAACAGGCCGCCCGTGGACGCCATCTGCACCTTGAGGCGCTTGGTGTCGCTGGGGTTCAGCGGGGTGTCGAGCGAGGCCGTGACCAGGTAGGCGCCGAACACGAGGAAGATCACGATGACGCCGATGAGGCTCAGGTAGATCTTCTGGGCGAGCAGCTTCTTCATCAGTCGGCCTCCGTCGTGTTCGTCCGCGGTGCGCCGGCGAGTCCGCCGCGCAGCAGGCCGCCACCGCCCAGCAGTCCGCTGCCGTCACCGCCGCCGAGGCCACCCAGGGGACCGTCCTCACCGAGGAGGTCGTTCGGGTCGATCGGCAGCCCGCCGCCACCGCCTCCGGTGCCGTCGCCGCCCGGGATGTTGATCGGGCCGACGCGCTTCATGACCAGGACCGCGTTGAGGTTGAGGAAGTCACCGACCAGGGTCCGGTCGAGCTGCTTCGCGGCCGCGGTCATCGTGTTGAGACCGCCGCCGAAGCCGGGGCCGTCCAGGGAATGGAGCTCGGCGAGGATCGGGTCGACCTGCCTGAGGAGCGCGATCAGGTCGTCCTTGCTCTCGCGGGCCAGGGCGTTGGCCGTGCCCGTGAACCTCTCCAGCGACGTGAGCATGGTGACGAACTCGTCGGTGTTCGCGCGGAGCACCCTGGCCGCCGGCCGGAAGTCGCGGACCGCCCGGTTGATGGTGTCCTCGCGCGCACTGAGCACCCTCGAGACCTGGTTCATCGCCGTGAGCGCCCGGTCGATGTCGGCGGTGGAGCCGTTGGCGTTGCGCAGGAAGGTGTTGACCTGCCGGAACATCTGCCGGACCTCGGTCTCACGACCGCCAAGGGCGGAGTTGAGCTCGTTGGTGACCTGCTCCAGCTGGGAGAGGCCACCACCGTTGATGAGCAGCGAGGCCGACGCGAGGGCGTCCTCGACGGTCGGTGCGGTGTCGGTGTTCCTGATCTCGCCCCCGTCGGGCATCTCCGGACCCTTGGGCGGGTTCGTGACGTCGACGAAGAGCTCACCGAGGGGGGTGTTGTAGCGCAGGCGGGCCGTGGCGCCCTGGCGCAAGCCGGCGTCCTCCTCGACATCCATCCGCACGAGGGCCTGGAAGTCCTTGCTGGTCACCTCCTGCACCTTGCCGACGCTGATGCCGTTGACCTTGACCGTGGCGCCACCCGTGAGGTTGAGCGCCTCGTCGAAGGTGGCGCTCACCTCGATCGCGTCGCCGTCGACCGTGGTGCCGGGCAGCGGCAGGTCGTTGAAGTCCGGGCCACAGCCGGAGGCGCCGAGCGCCAGCCCCGCGGCCAAGGTCGCCGTACCGAGGCGACGGACCGTCGAGGGCATCACAGCAGGCCTCCCAGGAGATCGTCGAGCGAGAGGTTCGGGGCCGTGATGATCGCGTCGCACAGGCCTTCCGGCAAGGTGTCGCACAGCTGCTGCAGCTGGGGCGCCAGCGGCGTCAGGAAGTTCGGGGACAGGCGTGCGTTGATCCGGCCGCCCTCGATCAGGCGGCTCGCGTTCTGCAGGGCGAGCGGGAAGACCTCGACCAGCTCCTTGAGGTCGCGCTCCGTGGAGAGCAGGATCTTGATGACGTCGGTCGTCTTGTTGACGCTGCTCGTGATCTGCGCCCGGTTCTCGTTGGCGAAGCGCGACAGCACGTTGATCGACCTCGACAGGGTGGTCAGCGCCGTGCGCAGGTTGCCGCGCTGGTCGGCCAGCAGCGAGCTGGCCGTCGCGACGCTGCGCGTGAAGCGGTCGATGGTCGCGCGGTTGGCGGCCAGCGACTGGGTCAGCACGTCGAGCGAGCCCATGGTGCCGACGATGTTGTCGGTCTGGCCCTCGACCCCGGTCGCTGCCTCGCCGAGGCCGAGGATCGCGTCGTTGAGCTTCTTCCCGTTGCCCCTGAAGGCCCCGGCGCTCTGCTGCAGGAACTTGTTGACGGCCTGCGCGGTGCCCTCGTTGCCCTTGCCGCCGATGTCCTCGGCGAACTGGCTGAGGGTGCCGAGGACCTCGTCGAAGTCGACCGGGGTCATCGTCCGCTCGCGCGGGATCTCGGCCTCCGCCTGCATCTTCTCGCCGCCCTGGTAGACCGGCGTCAGCTCGATGTACCGGTCGGTCGCGATCGACCGGGCGGTGACGACGGCACGGGCGTCAGCGGGGATGTCCACGTCGCCGTCGACGTTCATGGTGACCTTGACGGTGTCGCCCACGGGCTCGATCGTCTCGACCGTGCCGACGGGTACGCCGAGCACACCCACGTCGTTGCCGACGAACAGGCCTGCGGAGTCCGCGAAGTAGGCGGTGACCTGCTTGTCCGATCCCCCACCCGGCAGGAGCGAGCAGGAGCCCAGAGCGAGCACCGCGGCCAGCACGGCCACGATTCCTACGAGGCGTCGCATCACAGCAACCTTCCGTTCTCAGCCGGCGTCCGGGATGGCACTGGGGATGTAGACGTCGAGCCACGGACCGTTGCCACCGGCGTTCGCCACGTAGCGGGCGGTCGGAGCCAGGAGCCGGATCGACTCCGTGAGGTCCTTCCGGTGGTCCTTGAGCATGGTGAGGGTCACGTCCAGGTCCTTCAGCGCGGCACCCACGTGCTTGTCTGCCGTCGCGGTGATCTCGTTGAGCGCGTTGAGCATCCTGTTGGCGTCGACCAGGAGATCCTCGATCGCGTCACGGCGGCGGACGATCTCGTCGAGCACGAGCTGCGACTGGCGCATGAGACCGACGATGTCGTCGGTGCTCTGGGCCAGCTGGTCGGACACGTTGCGGGCCGCGACGAGCAGCTTGTCGGCCTGGTTGACCCGGGTGGAGACGACCTCGGAGACCCGGGAGATGCCCTCGAGTGCGGGACCGAGGTCGCGCCCGCCGGCCTCGAGGGTGTCGCCGAGCGTGCTGAGCGTCTTCGCGAGCAGCTTGGGGTCGAGCTCCTTGAGGGCCTGGTTGCCGCCCTCGAGGACGTCCTGCAGGTTGTAGGGCACCGTGGTGCGCTCGAGGCCGATGTTCTCCACGGCGCCGGAGCCCTTGGGCTCCACCGCCAGGTAGTGGGTGCCCAGCAGCGTCGCGACCCGGACCGCGGCCGTGGTGTCCTCGCCGAGGTCGATCTCGCTGTCCAGGTTGAACTCGACCTTCACGTGCTCGCCGTCCAGCTCGACGGACGTGATCTCACCGGAGTGCACACCGGCGACCTGCACCGACTCCCCGACACGCAGCCCGGCGGTGTGCTCCAGCTGCGCGGTGTAGTCCTTCGTGCCGAACGACGCCGTGCTGAGGTAGACGATCAGCAGCCCCATCAGGCCGAGGGCCGCGATCGCCGCGACGCCGACCCGGTAGGGGCTCGCCTTGGACAGCTTGAAGCTCATCGGCACACCTCGGAGTAGTTCGCGGAACCGGGCTGGCCGAAGGGGTACAGCGTCGTCCCGGCGAGGTTGACGCCCAGGTTGCAGAGGTAGACGTTCGCCTGGTTCGAGTTCTGGGTGATCCGGCCGAGGGAGTTGACCAGGCGCGGGAACCAGACGATCGCGTTCTCGACCTGGGTGCGGTTGTCGGCGTACATCTTCGCGACGGCGCGCAGCCGGACCAGCGCGGCCTTCGTGGGCTGGTTGGCCTCGACGAAGAGCGACGAGAGGTGGTCGGTGAGCTGGGCGATGCCGTCGATCGAGCTGCCGATCGTCTGCCGCTCCCGGGCCAGCGCGCTCATCAGCGCGGTCAGCTCGCGCGCTGTGGTGCGCAGCTCGTCGCCCCGGCCGGCGAGGTTCTCCAGCACCGGGGTCAGGTTGGTGATCACCTGGTCGAAGACCTTGTCACGGTCGGCGATGAAGTTCGTCAGCTTGGTGGTCTCCGACAGGAACTCCTGGACCGTGCCGCCCTCGCCCTGCAGGACCTTGATGAGCGTGGTGGCGAGCTGGTTGACGTCCGCAGGCTTGAGCACGCGGAAGAGCGGACGGAAGCCGTTGAGGAGCACCGTCAGGTCGAAGCCCGGGTCGGTCTTCGACAGGTCGAGCCTGGTGCCCTTCGGCAGTGCCTCGCCGCGCTTCTCGGGCTGCTGGATCGAGAGGTAGCGCGAGCCGAGGAGGTCGGCGTACCGCATGACCAGCTTGCTGTTGTCGAGGATCGGCTGGTCGTCCTTCAGCTCGAAGGTGACCTCGGAGACCTTGCGGTTCTCGACCTCGCCCACCTCGATGCCGGTGACCCGGCCGACGCGTACGCCGGCGACCTTGACGTCGTCACCCGTGCGGAGGCCACTGCTGTCGGCGAACACGGCAGTGTAGTCGCTGGTGTCGCCGTCGACCGCGTTGAGCATGGTGTTGATCGTCAACATCCCGAGGATGCCGGCGACCACGGCGAACGCGGTGAACTTGACGACGATCGTCCTCAGGCCGGTCATCGGCAGCCAACCCTTCCCTGGTAGCCGGTGCAGTCACCGCGGGTGTAGTAGTCCGGGTCGTCGGTCGTGACGAAGAGCCGGGCCCACGCCCAGCCGTCGGTGAGGACCGGCGTCAACGCGTTGGACACCCGGACGTTGCCGTGGAAGGCACCGCTCAGGGCCTCCCTGCGGTTGTCGTAGACCGCGTCGAGCACGATCGACCCGAGCCGGATGCTCTCCTGGAGGCGCTTCCTGTTGGCACCGATGAAGGCGTCGGACTTGTCGAACAGCGCCGTGCCGCCCGTGAGGAACGTGGTCAGCTGCGAGCGCTTCTCCACCACGGTGTTGGCGCTGAACAGCAGGTCGTCGACCGCGTTGAGGACACCGGGGGCGTGCTCGCTGACGATCTCGAGGTTGTCGGCCAGCAGGCGGAGGTCCTCGGAGAAGAGGCCCCACTCCGGGTTGACCTTCGCGAGCAGCGTGTTGGTGCGCTCGACGATCTCGCCGAGCTTCTCACCGCGGCCGCTGAGCGCCTGGGAGGCCGAGCCGATCGCCGAGGCGAGCTCCGCGGGCCCGAGTGCCTTCACGAGGGCGTCGATGTCGTCGAGCGCGCGCTGCAGCTCGATGGTGCTGGCGTCCTGGGCGACCTCGGCGCCGCGCGCCAGCTTGCCCTGCGGCTGCTGACCGACCGGCACCGCCAGGTCGATGAACGACGTGCCGAAGACGGTCGCCGGCAGCACGGAGGCCCGGACGTTGCCCGGGATCTTGGCGAGCTCGTTCTCCTCGACCGTGATCGTGACGTCGACGACGCCGTCACCCTGGTCGATCTGCTTGACCTTGCCGACGATGTTGCCGCGCACCTTGACGTCGGAGCCCGTGGTGAGGGCACCGCCCACGTTGGTGAAGTGCGTCGTGACCTCCGGGGTGTCGTCGAAGGCGCCCTTGGAGTTGAGCCACACGAGGCCGAGGAGCAGTGACACCACGACGAGCGAGATCACACCCCGCTTGGCGAGGTCGTTGCGCGTCAGCTCACGGCGAGGCGCGTTCGAGTTGAAGAGTCCCATGTCGCTCCTAGCCAGAGATCCGGAAGCCGGGGTCGCCACCCCAGAAGACCAGGGTGAGGAGCATGTCGATGACGACGACGGAGACCACGCTCGCGCGGATGGCCTGGCCCGTGGCCTCGCCAACGGCCTGCGGACCCCCGCCGACCTTCATGCCGTACCAGCTGTGGATGAGGGCGACGACGAGCGCGAAGATCAGGATCTTCACGATCGACAGGAGCACATCTCGTGGCTGGATGAACGTGGAGAAGTAGTGCTCGAACTGGCCCGGCGACTGGCCGAACAGCACCACCACCGAGATCTGCGAGGCGATGTAGGAGCCGACCAGGCCGATCAGGTAGAGCGGCAGGATCGCGATCATCACCGCCATGATGCGGGTGGCGACGACGTACTCCATGGGGTCGACCGCCATCACCTCGAGGGCGTCGATCTCCTCGTGGACCTTCATCGAGCCCAGCTGCGCGGTGAAGCGGCAGCCGATCTGGGAGCCGAGCGCCAGGGCCGCGATCAGCGGGGCCAGCTCGCGCGTGTTGGCGCTGGCTGAGATGAAGCCGGCGAGCGGCGCGAGGCCGACGAGCTCCAGGCCGTTGAACCCCTCGATGCCGAGCGAGGTGCCGGCGGCGACCGACAGCAGGATCATCACGCCGATGGTGCCGCCGCCGACGAGGATGGCGCCGGTGCCCCACGCGATGTCTGAGAGCTGGCGCAGCATCTCCTTGTGGAAGCGCTTCAGCATGATCGGGATCGAGACGAGCGCCTTGGCGGTGAAGGCTCCGAAGGAGCCGACCTGCGCGAGCGTCGACATGATGCCGCCGGTGAGACCGACGAGGATGTCGCCGAAGACCTTGCCAGGCCCTGCCTGGGTCACGCTGGCCATCACGCCACCTGGGAGGGCATCAGCATCACGTAGGTCTGCGTCAGACCCACGTTGATGACGGCGAGCAGGATGACCGAGAGCACCACGGCCTGGTTGACCGCGTCGGCGACGCCCTTGGGGCCGCCCGAGGCGCTCAGACCCTTGTGGGCGCAGACGATGGTGGCGACGAAGCCGAAGATCAGCGCCTTGATCTCGGCGAGCAGGAAGTCCAGCTCGTTGGAGAAGGCGATGAAGGAGCTGATGAAGGTGCCGGCGCTCGTCGTGCCGTCGCCCACGTTCATCACGAACGCGGTCGACATGGCCGTGATCGCGACGATCACGTTGAGCAGCAGGGCGACCGTCATCGCGGCGAGGATGCGCGGTGAGACGAGGCGCTGGACCGGGTTGAGGCCCATGACCTTCATCGCGTCGATCTCCTCACGCACCGTGCGTGCTCCGAGGTCGGCGCAGATGGCCGACCCGACCGCGCCGGCGATGATCAGCGACGTCACCAGCGGTGCGCCCTGACGGAGGACGCCGATGCCGTTGACCGCGCCGATGAAGGAGGTCGCACCGATCTGGCCGGCCACCGCGCCGATGTTGACGGACGTGATGACGCCGAAGGGGATGGCGACGAGGATCGTGGGCAGCAGGGCCACCCGGGTCATGAACCAGCACTGGATCATGAACTCCGACCAGGAGAATCGGCGGGCGATGATGTCCCCGACGCCCAGACTGACCGAGCTCCAGGCGAGCTGGACCAGCTTGCCGCTGGTCACCACTCCCTGGTCGAACCGACCCTTCAGGTTCGAGAAGATCCCGCGGCCGACAGCCGCGACAGAACTCACAGACAGACCCCATTCCCTGCGACGACCCCGCCCCGGGCGGACGTGACCCGAGACGCTATGACACTGGTGGGGCGCGTGAGGTCCGTACTCACAGTACGAACCACGCCTGCCCCGCCTCCCCGTGTGCTGCTGGTCGGTCCGACCGAACCGGACGCTACTAGTGCGAGTAACGCCCTTCACACCATCGGGTTACGTCTCCCACAGGAATACGTCACTCCGGATGTTACATGGATCCGCCATCGGTGGGCAGGTGGCGTCGCGGCGCCATCCGTGGCCCCCGTCGCGGGCGGCGCGCTCCGTCCAGGGCCAGGAGCGCCTGCACGCGCAGCCGGTGGGGACGGTAGGGCTCCAGGAGCACGGCCAGGCCGGCGTCGTCCACCGGGGCTCCGCTGAGTGCCCACCCGATGTCCTTGGCCACGTGGTAGTCGCCGAAGCTCACCGCGTCCGGGTCACCGTGGGCGCGGCTGCGCACCTCCGCACTGGTCCACACGCCGATGCCGGGGAGAGTGCGCAGCCGGCGGTCCGCCTCCGCGTGGGGCAGCCCGGCCGTGCGCTCGAGCGCGTCCGCGACGCGCGCGGCCTCGACGATCGTGCGGGAGCGGGCGTGGTCGACGTGCATGTGCAGCCAGGCCCAGCTGGGGATCGCCCGCAGCGCCGCGGGCGACGGCTGGACGCGCAGGCCGAGTGCCGCGCCCGGACCAGGAGCAGGCTCCCCGTGGCGCAGCACCAGCGTCCGGAATCCGGCGAACGCCTCCTGGCCGGTCACCTTCTGCTCGATGATCGCCGGCACCAGCGACTCCATCACCAGTCCCGTGCGCGGCACGCGCCAGTGGGGGTGGCGGCGCCAGGCCTGTGCCACCCGCTCGTGGAGGGGCTCGAAGCCGGTCGGGTCGTCCTGCGCGCCGTGCATCGCGGGCAGGTGGTCGAGCACCCACTCCGCCCCCGGGCCCCACGCGATGCCCTCGACCACGCCCTCGGCCGCGAGCACCACCACGCGCAGCGTGGCCGGCCCCGCCGGCGTACGGATGCCGCGCCAGATGGTGCCGTCG
>Ga0299913_10001799_pt1 | contig 16335 bp, 17 predicted proteins | sample RVTome_9_FD_201360 | JGI IMG/M metagenome (GOLD analysis project Ga0299913, IMG submission 201360) | Soil microbial communities from uranium-contaminated site in the Upper Colorado River Basin, Wyoming, United States - RVT155D38 (version 2) ...
ATCCAACCGCGTCGCTTGAAGTACCAGAATAAGAGCACACCGCTGACGACCATCAGCCCGATGGCGAACCAGAACCCGTACAGCGTCTGGTCGGCCGGGACGAGCCTGAAGTTCATCCCGTAGATGCCGGCGATCAACGTCTCGACGGCGAAGATCGCGGCCCATGCGCTCAGACGTTTGTTGACCTGACTGAGTTGGGCACCTTGTTCACTCTGCGTCAGATCCAGAACGGCTTGAGCGAGATCGTCGATATTGCGGATCTGATCGGTCATCCGCAGCAAGTGATCGTGGATGTCACGGAACAGTCGTTGCGTTTCTTCCGGGAGGTGGTGCTGAAGGTCCGGATGAACGCTCACGTCGAGCAGCCTGCTCGCAGGCAAGACGTAACGACGGAAACGGGCGAGTTTCTGCTTCATCGAGTAGAGCTGCCTCTGGATACGGGCGGTGGGTGTGTCGAGAGCGATCTCCTCGAGCTCCTCCATGTCGGCCTCCAGCGCGTCCGCGATGTCCTGGTACTCGTCGACCACGACGTCGAAGAGCGTGTGGAGGAGCAACTCCGGCTGGTCGAGATCGTCGGCTCCGATGTCTCGCCTCCAGCGGGCCTTGGCGCTGTCGATCGTGCGATGGGCGCCGGCGTGGATGGTCAGCAGATAACGCTCGCCAACGAAACACGCGATCTGGGTTGCCTCGAGCTGGCCGTCCTCTTCGTCGAGCTGGTGGAACACGATGAACTGGTTGTTCTCGTAGCTCTCTAGCTTGGGCCTCTGGCGCGTGTTCAGCGCGTCTTCGACGGCGAGTGCGTGGAGATCGAACTCCTCCGCGATCAACTCGGTCTCTTTGTCGTCGAGGTGCGCCACGTCCGACTCTGCCCACAGGACGTTCCCGGATTCGCCCCGTAGATCCGATAGGCGGGAGAGGTCGTTGACCTCTACCCAGCCCGACTTCGCCGAGTGGCAGATGGCGGTCAGCATGGCCGGAACCTAACCTTTCCGGCATGCGTCCAAGATGCATGTTCAAGAGCGCTTCGGTTGCCTGCGTTGTCTCCTTCCTATTGCTTGTGGGATGCGGAGAGCCGTCGACCATCGGCGCGGGTTCTCCCGACGACCCCGTGGTGTCGACGCCGGAACCAGACGATCCCGATCGCATCGGGAAGGGACCTCAACGCGTTGTGCCCCGCACGGGGTTGGTCGATGTCGGGCCGATCTCGTGGCAGCGTGCCAAGCCAACCGGGGACGGGAGGTCCATCGAGGTCTTTTGGTACTCGGGTGTCGAGGAGTGCAATGGGCTCGACCGGGTCGAGCTGGCCGAGACGAGCGACGAGATCGAGATCACGCTTTTCGAAGGCCGCGTGCCCGAGGCAGAGGTATGCATCGAGATAGCCGTGAAGAAGGTGACCACCGTCGCCCTGGAGGAACCCATTGGCGATCGCGCGGTGACGGATGGCGCCGAACGGCACTAGCATCGCGATATGCCCGAGCCGCGGAGCTACCTCGTAGCAGGACGTTGGGCGACGGGGTCCGAGACTTTCGAGGTCAAGAGTCCTTTCGACTCATCAGTCGTTGCCGAGGTGGCGAAGCCCACCAAGCAAGATGTCGAGGCCGCAGTCGCTGCAGCGGCCGAGACTTTCGAGGTCGCACGCAAGCTGCCGGTTCACGTCCGTGCCGAAGCTCTGATGCACATCTCGTCGCGCCTGAAGGAGCGGGCCGACGAGGTCGCCGAGGCGATCGCGCGCGAGGGCGGCAAGCCGCTCAAGTGGGCCAAGGTCGAAGCGACACGCGCCGTGTCGACGTTCCGCTGGGCGGCCGAAGAGTGCCGTCGCCAAGGCGGCGAGCTGATGCGGCTCGACACGGAGGAGTCCCTCGGCTCCCGACTCGCGCTCGTCAGGAGGTTCCCGCTGGGCCCCGTGCTCGGCATCGCACCGTTCAATTTCCCGGTCAACCTCGTCGCGCACAAGATGGCCCCCGCGCTCGCCGTGGGCGCGCCGATCGTGGTCAAGCCCGCAACCAAGACGCCATTGGGTGCTCTCCTGCTCGGCGAACTGTTCCTCGAGACCGATCTCCCCGAAGGGATGCTCTCGGTGCTTCCTATCGGTGGATCCGAAGCGTCGGAGTTGGCCAAGGACGACCGCTTCGCCAAGCTGACATTCACGGGGTCGTCGCAGGTCGGATGGGAGCTCCGCAAGAACAATCCCAAGAAGGCCGTCACGCTCGAGCTCGGCGGGAACGCGGGCGTGATCGTTCATTCCGACGGGGACCTGAGATTCGCCGCCGAGCGGATCGCGTTCGGCGGTTACTACCAGGCGGGCCAGTCGTGCATCGCGGTGCAGCGCGTCTTGGTTCATGAAGATGTTGCGGACGATTTCGTCGAGCGCCTGGTCGCCGAAGTCGGGAAGCTCAAGACCGGCGACCCCATGGACCCACAGACCGACGTCGGGCCCCTGATCGACCACGAATCCCTCGAGAAGGTGTCGGCGTGGGTCGACGAGGCGGTACAGGAGGGGGCCGAGGTCCTGATCGGCGGCAAACGGGAAGACCCGTTCTACCTGCCGACGATCCTCACCAACACCGAACGCAAGATGAAGGTCCGATGCGAGGAGATCTTCGGTCCGGTGATCACATGCGAGCGCTACTCGGAGTTCGAGGACGCGATCGCCCAGGTGAACGAGACCCGCTACGGGCTGCAGGCCGGCGTCTTCACCAAGGACGTCGATCGGCTATTCATCGCGCACCGCGATATCGAGGTCGGGGGAGTCATCGCGAATGACGTGTCTTCGTTCCGGGCAGATCAGATGCCGTACGGGGGCACGAAGGATTCGGGTTCGGGTCGCGAGGGACTTCGCTTCGCGATGGAAGAGATGACCGAGCCGCGCGTCCTCGTTCTGTCGAACCTCCCGCTGTAGCGGGATGCGCGCTCTGCGCGTCATCTGGGCGGCACCGTATTCGTTGTTCGGCGCGCTGCTCGGCCTCACCTTTCGCTCGCGCCGGTTCACCGATGGCGTTCTCTTGTGCGAGGGTGCAACGTGGCCCCGGAGGGTCGGGTGGCGCTACCGCGCGATCACGTTCGGACATGTCGTGCTCGGAGTCGATCAGCTCGACGAAGGCGTCATGCGACACGAGTTGATCCACGTCCGCCAATACGAGCGCTGGGGACCGCTGTTCATCCCCGCCTATCTGATCGCATCCTTGATCGCTTTCGTACGGCATCGCCATCCCTATCGCGAGAATCCGTTCGAGATTGCCGCGCGCGGAGAGGATCATGAGCATGCCTGAAGAGTGGGATCACTCCTTTAGATGCCCGCACTGCGGAGGGCTCAACGACCTCGACGCGGAGTGGTGCATGCAATGTGCGCGTCGCCTCAGACCCGAGCGCAAGTCCATGGATCCATTGGCCGACCGCCCGACTGCGGGAGAAGTCGTCGGTGGTGCGCTCGACATCGTTGCGGGTGCCACCTATGAAGGCGACGACGAGGGTCTCCGGCAAGCGTTCTCGGTGTCAGGTGATCGCGTGGTGTGGAACTGCACGCGCTGCGGACAATCGAACCCGATCGAGGCACAGAAGTGCGAGGAGTGTGGGCGGCCGTTCGCGGAAACGGCTCACGTGCTCGCAGGGGTCGAGGTCGCCAAGAAACAGTCGCGATCGATGATGAAGACCCTCGGACTCGTGGCGGGAGGCGCGGTCGTGATGCGCCTCGTGGGCGGCCTGATCTCACCGTGGGCTGCCGCGGCATTCTTGGGCGGTGCGGTGCTGCGGTTCGTTGTGAAGTATCTGCGGAGCTAGGTGGGCACCGGAGCCGGGCGGGTGGGCGACGTGTGCAGGAAGAGATACGGACCGTTCCGTTCTTGCCGTGCCACTCCGATCAGCGCCGCGAACGCCTTCGCCCCGTACGTCGGATCCAACGCCAACCCATCCTGGGTCGCGAGATCGATCGCGGAACGGCTCTCGGCGGTGGGCTTGCTGTAGCCGGGACCGAGGTAACGGCGTTCGAGGCTCCAGGGGGCCGGGATGACGTTGTGGATGTGGTTTTCATCCAGGCGCCGGAGCAGCGACGAGATGCGCCGGGCCACCATCGTGCTCGTGGCGTACGGCCAATCGGAGACTTTCACTGCCGCCACTTCCACCGGAACCCGACCAAGACCTAGTCCAACCGCAAGTCCGGCGGCGGTTCCCGAGCTACCGGTGGCGACGAAGACTCGAGTGGGCCGAGGTGTTTCGCCGGTCTCGATCTGTGCCGCGAGCTCGGCCCCCGCGCGCGCCGAACCCAGGTCTCCGACCGTGCCGCTACCACCGACCGGGATGAAACGCGCGCGCAGCCCCGCACGGATCTGAACGGCCGCCAACGCGACGGGTGCGAGCGTGAGTCGAGGTAGACGAACCACCGTGGTCCCGGCCGCCTCGTAGAGGCGGACGTAGTCGTCCGGGATCGCGCCGCCCAGACCCAAGAAGACATCGAAGCCCGACGAAGGTCCATGCAAGGCGACGGCGGCGGTCCAGTTCGATGTCGCGGCCCCCCATGTCACGAGGTGTGACGCGCGCAAGCGGCGCGCCTCTTCGAAGATGTATTCCAACTTCCTGAGCTTGTTGCCGCCCCACGCGCCACAGTCCTCTTCGAGCTTTGCCCACACCTCGACCCCGAGCGCGTCGGACGTCACGTCGAGACGACGGACCGGCGTCGGCCACGTACCCATGGAGATGCGAGGTATCTCTTCGAGGCTCATGCCCCGCGGATTCTCTACCAGGCGTAGCTCAGCGCGCGCCGGCGAGGCGCTCGAGCGATGACGCTTCGGTCACGGTGATCTTGCGGCCGTCGAGAGCGATGTAGCCGCGTCCTTCGAAGGCCTTCAGGATCTGGTTCACCGTCGGACGAGAGCCTCCGACCATGTTGGCGAGCTCCTGCTGACTCACCCCCAGATCGATGACGCCGCCGTGCGCATCGGACGCCAGTTTCAGGAGCAGCTTCGCCACGCGTCCTTGCAGATCCATGAACACGAGGTCCTCGGCTTGGTTCGTGGAGCGCCGGATGATGTCGCCAAGGACCTTCAGGTAGCGCTCGATCAAGCTCGGGTACTCCCCGAGCAAGGCGAAGAATTGCGGACGTCCGAGCACGAACAGCCGGCTCTGCTCGACGATCTCGGCGAAGGCGGTGCGCGGGCCGCCATCGGCGATGGCGACCTCGCCGAACACGCTCGCATGTGCTCGGAGGCCGAGGTTCATTTCGTCGCCCTCTTCGGAGGTCAGGTAGATCTTGACCAGACCTTCGACGACCACGAACAGTGTCTCGCCGGGGTCCCCGGTCGCGAACAGGATCTGGCCCTTGCGGTAGGGCCGGACCGAACCCGTGCCGGCGATCGACTCGAGGGCCGCGGGTTCGAGCACGCCGAACATGTCGGTGCGCGCCAAGACCCCCGCGACCTCGCTTGTCCCCACGTATGTGATTATGCGCCACAAAGAGAAAGGCCCACCGGGGAGGTGGGCCTGTCTCTTAGGTCCGCCCTAGCGGTCGCGGGTCCACCGGGCGGGTGTTGAGAGAGTCTTGTCAGAGCATCGTGGTCCGCCGTCCGAAGGTCATGCGGCGATAGACGAACAACAGTCCCATCGCTACGAGGATCGCTCCGATCCATTCCGGCCCCCGGGTGTTGCCGAAGATCGCGATCCACAGGTAGCCGCCGACGATCGCGCCGACGATGCCGACGATGATCGTTCCGAGGATCCCGATGGGATCGGGTCCCGGCATCAGCAGCCGGGCGACGAGGCCGACGACCAGGCCGACGAGCAGGAAGACCAGGAACTCACCCACGCCGTGCTCCTTCCTTCTACGGTTGTAGTTCTTAGTTGGTGGGAGATGTACCCAGCCGTGGCAAGCTCGAAACGGAGCGTGACCGAACCATTCCGCTACGTAGCGTTACCAGGGCGAGCTCGGAGGCAGATGTGGATCTAACGGACAAAGTGGTCGTGATCACGGGGGCGTCGAGCGGCATCGGGCGGCGCGTGGCGGTTGATTTCGCGGCCAAGGGAGCGTGCGTCTGCGCGGCCGCCCGGCGCGCGGACCGGCTGCGCGCCCTCGTCACCGAGCTAGGCGGACCCGATGGCGGCCATTCCTTCTTCGTCACCGATGTGTCGGATCGGGATCAGGTTCGCGCCCTCGCACGACATGTCGAGGAGACCTATGGGCGCTGCGACGTCCTCATCAATAACGCCGGTTTCTCGCAGGCGGTGGACTTCGAGGGGCCGGAGGCCGCAGACGTCACCGAGGCAGTCATGAGGACGAATTTCCTGGGCGCCGTGTGGTGCACGACCGAGCTCATCGACCTCCTGTACCGGTCGGTCCCCTCGCACGTCGTGAACGTCGCGTCGGTGGCGGGACGTCTGGCGGCGGGATCTCCCGCCTACACCGCATCGAAGTTCGCGTTGGTGGGGTGGAGCGAGGCCCTACACCCGGTGCTCGCGGCGCGCGGCGTCTATATGTCGTCCGTGGAACCCGGTGTCATCCCCACCGAAGGCTTCCCGGCGACGGCGATCGAGTCGAATCGCTTACTGATGATGACGACCGGTACGACCGAGCAGGTCTCCAAGGCGATCCTCGACGCGATCGAGGGTCGCAAGATGCAACGAGTGGTCCCGCGCTGGTACTACCTGTTGCAGATCCCTCGGCTACTCACACCGGGCCTGTATCGGTTCGCCCGTCGAAAGCTCGTCGATCCGATCTACAAGCGCGACCAGACGAACGACCGCTCATCGGGGGAGCCGAGGCCGTAGCGCCGGTGTATCTGACCCGCGCTCTCGTAGGCGGAGCGCAGCAGCTCTTCGTCCGAGAGCTGCACGAATCGATATGCGTAGCCATCGGCGGCAACGTCGACGAGCGAGTAGCCGAACGGGTAGTCGCGGGGGATCGCGACCTCATGCGCGGGCACGCCGTCGTAGTCGCGTGTCCGGGCGTTGCGATGTGTGTGACCGGCAAAGACGCCCCATACGTTCCCGGAATCTACCGTCGCATGTAGTCGTCCGGAGTCCTCGTCGCGCAGTCCGAACAGGACCGGAGGGAATGCCGTGAACGGCTGAGGTGGGTGATGGAGGAATACGAAGGCCGGGGGAGCCCCTTCGGACGCGACCTCGGCCAGGATCTCGTGCTGCGGATCGGACAACGTGCCGCGCACGATCGCGCCACCCGGGCCCTCCATGAACGCGCCAGTTGCGAGGTTGAAGTCTGCGTAGGGCGACGACGCGTGCATGACCGAATCGAGGACCGCGAAGCGGAAGCCTTTGTGCTCGAGGATCGCGCCGTCGGGCTGCCGCTCGAAGGACGCCGGGTAGTACTCGCGTCCCGACAGTCGCTCCTCCTCTTTGGAGAAGACGTCGTGGTTGCCCATCATGGTGGCATACGGCACCTCCAGCGCCTTGAGCGATTCCATCGCCAGCTCGAACTCGGCCTTGTTGCCGTGGTCGGTGATATCGCCGAGCTGGATCACGAGCTCCGCGCCCGACCGATTGAGATCTGCGATCGCGGCCTTCGCCATCTGTTCGCCGGTGGCGGAACCGAAGTGGAGGTCGGCGAGGATCGCGAATCGGAACAACGTCTCCCCCGGAGGCTCGACCGGGATCGGCTCGATCGGTTCATAGGGCGGCGCGGGCGGCAGCTCCGCGGGGAACTCGAGCGACTCTCGTTCCTCGTCACCCAGGGTCTTCAGCTTCGCTGCGTCCGAGACGAAGCCCGACGCGTGGCCATCCACCCAGTCGCCGAGGCGAGACACGAAGAACGGCCCCAATGGGACCTCCCCGAGCTGGGCCCCCGCCAAGCCCCGCATCCACCTGGAATGGGGCTCGACGATGGCGGGGTCCGTCTGGTGGCCGCGCTCGACCAGGGTCTTCTCGACGAGACCCGCCCGTTCCGACGCTCTCTGTTGCGAGGCGACGTAGCGATCCTGGTCGCCTTGCTCCGACCAGGTCCCGTAGACCTCGGCGCGCGCCGATTCGATGATCCATGCGGAACGCAGTAGGTCGCGGATGACCTCATCGGCAGGAGCTCCCTGATCCACGGCCGGGACGATAACCGTCCTTGGTCCTTGCCTCCCGCGGACCGGACCGTTACGTTGGGGTCACTTCCCCGCACCAGAGCTCATTCATCGCGTCTAGGGGGAGGTCACGTGAGCATCGCTCACAAGATCACGGAGCATCAGCGAACGACCGACTGGGATCGCTACTTCCTGAACATCGCGCGCGAGACGGCAACGCGTTCGAATTGCACCCGTCGCCAGCATGGAGCCGTGATCGTGCGTAAGCGACGGATCTGCTCGACCGGCTATAACGGCCCGCCGTCGGGGCATCCGCACTGCGACGAGGGAGCATGCCCCCGCGCGAACAGCGAGACACCGAGTGGATGGGGATACGACTCCTGCATCGCGATCCACGCCGAGGCGAACGCGATCCTGTACTCGTCACCGGTGGAGCGCGAAGGAGCATCCATCTACATAACCGGTGTCCCGTGCTTCACGTGCGCGAAGTTGATCGCCAACTCCGGCATCACGGAAGTCGTCAGTGACGGTGAGCCCTACGAAGGTTGGCCGGAAGTCCGGAACTTCCTGATGAACTGCGACGTAAGGGTGCGCCTGCTGAGCTAGCTACTTCTTGCCGCGCGGGACCACGAACGTCCCGGTTACCGGCATCGTGTCCGCTGGGGCCGCGGTGCTGCTTACGAGAAGCGCGGGGGCCGCGTAGATCGAATCTCCGAAGCTCGACGGGAGAGGCGTGATCTTCGATCCGGGCTTCCCCTTGAGCGTCGCGAGAGGCACCGGGATCGTGATCGTCGCGGCGCCGGCGTCAAACGTTGCGTTGATGACGGCGACGACAGCGCAGTCTTCGCCCACCAAGCAGGAACCCTGCCGGAGGAAGAATGGACCGTCGGCGAGCGCGGCCGGGTCTCCGAAGGCCGGAGGACACATGGGGTCGGTGATCAGCGGATTACATATCCCCCGAACGAACTCGGTGCGTGCGCCGCTGAGCTGGAATGCGTCCGCGTCGATCGCGAAGTCCCAGTTGTAGCGCGACGACTCGGGGACGCCGCCCGTTGGCGGAAGGCTGTTCAGCTTGATCACGAAATTGACGGTCTTGGCATCGGCCATGCCGATGGACGCCTCGACCAGCTCCTGACCCAGGGCGTTCCCCGCCGGCGCGATGTTGGGGTCGACGTTCGCTCCCCAGTCGTCCGCGGCATCTTTGCCGACCACCACGGGGCCCGACTTCTTCTTCTTGGGGGCCGCACCGACGGGGCCTGGGAGCGCACCAAGAAGACCTACGACTACGGCTATGGCGAACAACGCTTTCGTCCTCATATGAAAGAGGATTCGGCCGATGCCCGGCACTTCCTGCTTAGGACTTCGTGGCTTGTATCAGGGTGGCCAGACGCTCACGTGTCGTGATCCGGGCGTGGAGACCCACCTCACGGAGCGCGTCGGCGACGTCGCTGCCCGGGCGCATCATCGTGGGGAGGCGGTCACGCAGGCCGCGCGGAAGCGGAGCGGGCAGCGTGACGACCGAAACCAACAGCGTGCCGCCCGGCGCCAGCACGCGCGCCAGTTCCGCCACCGATGCAGTGAGCCCGGGGATCACCTGGAGTCCGTTGGAACACAAGATCGCGCCGAATGCGCCGTCGGCGAACGGCAGGTGGTGGGCATCGGCCTGGAGGACCTCGAGATCTGACCCCGCCGCACGCGCGACGGAACGAGCCTGGCGAACCATTCCCGCGGCGATGTCCACGCCCACGACGAGACCCGGGTAGAAGCGGCCTACCTCCGCGGCGAAATAGGCCGTGCCCACCGGCATGTCGAGGATCGGGCGACCTTTTGCCAGCACGATCGCGCGCCGGCCTTGCAAGCGGACGAGCTCGTTCAGCGAACCACCGAAGAGCTTGAAGGCACCGTTTACGACCACCCGGTCGTAAACGCGCTCGGCGGCTGCCGAATAGATGTTGCCGATCAGACGCTTGCGGCTACTTCCTCTCTCACGCATCCACGCCGGCCGTCGCCGCGAGGTCCGCGAACAAGCAATCCGCCGGTTTCTTGTCAGGACGCAGGCCCTTGAAGGAAGGGGCGCGCAACCGTCCGACCGACGTGAGCTCTCTGAACTCCACCTGCGCGACGAGCTCCGGAGCAACCCAGCGCGGATCGCGGATGGGCTTGCCGAAGCGCGACCCACCGGGGGCCTTGCGCGGGTCGACCACGAAGGGCATCTCGTCGCTTTCGAGATCGTGAAGGCGGGGCATGAGCGCTTCCAACATCTTCTGGTCGAACCCCGTGCCGACCGACCCGACGAAACGCAGCCCGTCTTCTTCGTAGGCCCCCACGATCAGTGATCCGAACGTCGATGACCGATTGCCTTCGCCCGGCGACCACCCGCCGATCACAAGATCGGCTTCCATCACCGTCTTGATCTTGAGCCAGTCCTTCGCTCGCCGGCCGGGCCGATAGGTGCCCCCGAGTTTCTTGGCGACGATGCCCTCGAGTTGCTGCGCGTGCGCGGCCTCGAACAATGTTGTGCCGTCACCGCGAACGACGGGGGAGACCTGGAGCCAGTCCGCCGGGACGATCGCGGCATCGAGGATGTCCTTACGCTCCTCGAGCGGCGATTTCAGCAAGGAACGACCATCCATATAGAGAACGTCGTAAACGATGAAGGTCACCGGTATCTGCTTGGTGGCGCGCTCGATGTCGTGAGGGTTCTGCAGATTGATACGCGACTGCAGTCGCTCGAATGACGGCCGTCCCTTGTGCATAGCGACGATCTCCCCGTCGAGGATCGCATCCACCGCGACGACGCGATCGTGCAACCTCGCTAGGTCCGGGTAGGCCTTAGTGATGTCGTTCCGATTGCGGGAGACGAGCATCGTCTCTTCCACTGCACAGGTTGCCAGCGCACGGACCCCGTCCCACTTCGGTTCGAAGATCCACTTGTCGTCGTCGAAAGGTTCTTTCGTAGCTGTCGCGAGCATCGGGCTGAGCTCCGGCAGGGGGTCGGGCGCGGGCCGCTCGTCTTCGCGGATGCGGACCAACCAGTCCTTCGTGTCCGCGCCCTTCTTGCGCGTCCTAAAGAGGTGCCACACCCCCTTCATCCGCTTGCCGTTGAGACGGAAGGTCACCTTGCCCGGCTCCTGCTCGAGCACCTCGTAGGTCCCGTTGTCGAATATGCGTACCTCGCCGGCGCCGTATTGGCCCTTCGGGATCGTTCCCGAGAACGATCCGTAGTCGAACGGATGGTCCTCGACGTGTACCGCGAGATGGACCTCGCCAGGTGTCCACGGAAGGTTGCGAGGGACCGCCCACGAGACGAGCACCGGGGTGTCACCGTTCATCATCTCGAGCCGAAGGTCGTAATGGAGCCGCGTGGCGTGGTGTTGATGGATGACGAAGGTCTCGCCAGGCGGGGCCGTCCCGGGATCGACATCACCTTCGACCGCAGCAGGCGGCTCGGGTGTCTCGTCGAAGCGCCTCTTCTGCGAGTAGGTCTTGGCCTTAGCCATCCGCCGAGACTAAGTCGCGGAGCAAAGCCATTGCGCCAGACCTATCCCGCCGTAAGGATCTCCTGCCGGGATGCCCTCGTGCTTCGCGAACGCATACACGTCGCGCGTGGACGACTCTTTCTCCAGCAGCGCACGCCAGCCGTCGCGGGCCGCGTCGGAATAGCGCTCCGCGCGCAGACGCACGTACGCGAGGGGCCCGGGCGGCAGCTCTTCGGGGACCTCTCCCTTGGTCTCCGAGAGGCAGATCGTGCCGCCGCGCTCCGCGATCGCGGCTTTCACCGCGGGGTCGTCCCACGACTCGTGACGGAACTCGAATGCGTGGTGGCGTTCCGATGGGAGCGCGTCCATCAACGCGGCCAGATCTTCGTCGCCGCGCCGTCTATACGGTGGGAACTGGAGCAGCACGACGCCAAGTCGATCTCCTAGGGTTCCGACCGATTCGAGGAAGCCGGTCAGCAAGCCTTCCTTGTCGGTCGGCGCGATCGACTTGGAGTGGGTCAATCCCCGATGCGCCTTGATCGAGAAGCGGAACGTGTCGGATGTTCCTTCGGCCCACCGGCGGAACGTGTCCGGCGACTGCAGGCGATAGAACGTCGCATTGATCTCGCAGGCGGACAAGAAGCGCGCGTAGTGCTCGAGGAAACGCTTCTGGGGAAGCTCCTCCGGATAGAAGTCGGGTTTCCATTCCTTGTAGGCCCACCCCGAGGTCCCGATGAAGAGAGTCATCTTTTGAACTCTCGCGCTTTCCGCGGTTTCGCTTCCAGCTTGTTCAGCGCGGCATCGAGGCTCTGCCCGGGTCCCTCCGCTACCGGAAGGAACGGATCGCCCACTTCCGCGATGCGATCCATCATCGTCGCCATGGTGAAGTCCTCGGGATAGATGTCATCGATCTCGTCCCAATCGAAGGGGGCGGAGACGGTTCCTCCGGGTTCCGGCCGGACGCTGTAGACGGCCGCGATATTGGCTCCTTCCCGGTTCATGTTGACGTCGAGGAAGACCTTGCCCTTGCGCTTGGGGACCTCCCATTCGAACGTCGTGTGCTCGGGATCCGCCTCGTGGACCAGTTCGCTCACTCCTGCAACGAACCCGCGCACCCAGTCAAAGGTGAAGGTCCCATCGAGCGGAACCATCACTACCATTCCGGTAGCGCCGGTCGTCTTCGGATAGGACCGGAGCCCGAGCTGGTCCAGGACGACTTTGATCAAACCGGCCACGTGCTTCACGTCGTCGAATGTGGCCGGCTCGAAAGGATCGAGATCGAAGAACGCATAGGTCGGATGTTTCTGGTCGCCCGCGCGTGTGTGGAGGGGATGGAACTCGATGCATCCGAGATTCGCGACATAGAGGATGTCGGCCACATCGCAGACGGTGAGGAAGTTGATCGTTTTGCTCTCTGAGTCGGCTCGCACCGGCACGGTAGTCATCCAGTCGGGCGTGTGTGAGGGCGCGTTCTTCTCGTAGAAGAAGTCACCCTTGACCCCATTAGGCATCCGCTTCAGCGTTAGCGGCCGCTCGTACAGGTGCGGCAGCATCGTCGGTGACACATTGAAGTAGTAGGTGAGCAGGTCGCCCTTCGTGAACCCCTCGTCCGGCCAATAGACCTTGTCCAGGTTCGACAGCCGGAGCTGCTTGTCCCCCGCTCGAGCGTGCCAGTGCTCACCCTTCTTCTCGACGGGGAGCTCGAGGGGGAAGTCGATGGTTGTCACGGAGCCCACTAGGGCAAGATAAGCGCGCTACATAAGGTCTTCTTCTGAAGTCGCGGCCCCCGGCTTGGGCGAGGGGGACACGATCTCCAGTCCCGTCACGCTCTCGTACACGAGCGCGGCGGCGGATGCCCCGATGATCGGTCCCAACGCGTAGACCCCGAGATCTTTCCACGGGATGTTGAGATCGCCGTAGTCGAACCACATGTCTCCGACCCACGACGTAACGAAGGGTCCGAGCGAACGAGCGAAGTTCGCCGATCCACCGGTTGCAGTCGCAGTGACGAGGATGCCGGCCGCGAGCGAAAGACCGATGATCAATCCGGACCATCCCTTGGGGGCCCGCGGATCGATGGCGACGGCCATTATCGCGGTCACCAGGAGGAACGTGATGAGCGCTTCGGCCAATATCGCTTGCGGCATACGGAATCCATCGGCGACCGTCGTCGCTCCGAACAAGATGTCTTGTCCACCGAACGTCGCTCCGTCTTTTCCATAGATCCCGGAGATGACGAACGCACCGACGATCGCACCGAGACATTGCGACACCCAGTAGAACGGGACCTCGCGCCACTCGAAGCGCCGTACGACGGCCAGCCCGAACGTCACTGCGGGATTGAAATGAGCTCCCGACACGCCACCAAGTGCGTAGACGAGCAGCGCGAGCGCCGTCGCGAACGCGAACGCGACGGCAAGCACATCCGCGAACGAGCTACCGACGAACGTGCCGAACAGCAGTGATTGCTCTTGGATCTGTTGGGGGCTCGCCCCACCCTGTCGGGCCGCCTCGAAAACCGGGTCGAGACGTTGGAGGAGCCGTCCCGGGCCCAGAGCCAGCACCGTCGCGGCCCCCGTGCCCACGGCCACGAAGATGAGTGTCCCGAAGAATTCCGCGAACAGCCTTCGCCCCAGCGGCGCCTCACCGGTCGCCGCCACATCCGATGTCGTCTCTCCCGCAACGATCACAGTCTCTATCCGAGCGCTGTCATCAGCATCGGCCAATCGTTTCTCCTTCCTATCCGTCGTCGGTCACAGTCGCTTTCTCACGTATCTCGTCTAACACAGGAGCGTTCTGCAGCGTCGTAACGTCGCCCAGCTCGCGCCCCTCGGCCACATCCCGCAACAGCCTGCGCATGATCTTCCCTGAGCGGGTCTTGGGCAGGTCGTCGGTGAACACGATAGACGTGGGCCGTGCGATCTTGCCGATGACCTTGGCGACATGCTCCCGGAGGTCCGACATCAACTCCTTCGAGCCTTCGACGTCCGCCTTCGGCGTTACATAGGCGACTATCGCTTCACCCGCTTTGGGATCCCGCCGCCCCACCACTGCGGCTTCGGCGACCGAAGGGTGGTCGACGAGGGCGGATTCGACCTCGTAGGTGGATATGCGATGGCCGGCGACGTTCATGACGTCGTCGACGCGCCCCAGTAACCAGTAATAACCATCTTCGTCGAGCTTGCACCCGTCGCCGGGGAAATAGGTCTCGTCCCCGTACTTCGAGAAGTAGGTCTCTCGGTAGCGCTCGTCGTCCTTGTAGATCGTTCGAAACATCGCGGGAATCGGTCGACGCAGTACGAGATAGCCACCATTGCCGCGGCCTACGGATCGACCTTGCTCGTCGACGACGTCGGCATCCACACCGGGGAAGGGTTTGGTTGCGGATCCCGGTTTCATCGTCGTGATGCCGGGCAACGGGGTGATGCATATGGCACCGGTCTCGGTCTGCCACCAGGTGTCGACGACCGGCGTCGTGCCGCCACCGATGAACTCCTGGTACCAGACCCACGCTTCGGGATTGATGGGCTCCCCTACACTGCCGAGCAATCGCAGGCTCGAGAGATCGTGCTTGGCGGGGTAATCGGTTCCCCATTTCATGAAAGTGCGGATCGCGGTGGGCGCGGTGTAGAGGATCGTCGCGCGGTATTCCTCGACGATCGACCACCACCGATCCTTGTCGGGGAAGTCCGGCGCGCCTTCGTAGAGGATCGAGGTGCAGCCGTTCGCGAGAGGGCCGTACACGATGTAGCTGTGTCCCGTCACCCACCCGATGTCGGCCGCGCACCAATACACGTCGCTGTCCGGCTTGATGTCGAAGATCAGTTTGTGCGTGGAACTGACGCCGGTCAGGTAACCGCCCGTGGTGTGGACGATGCCTTTGGGCTTTCCCGTCGTACCCGACGTATAGAGGATGTAGAGCATGTCTTCGGAGTCCATCGGCTCGGCGGGGCATTCGGGGGCCGCGCGCGCCACGAGGTCCGCGTAGACCAGATCGCGGCCGTCGACCATGGTGATGTCTTTCTCCGTCCGCCGGACGACGATGACCTTTTCGATCGACGGGGTGCCTTCGAGTGCTTCGTCTGCGTTCGCCTTGAGCGGAACGATCTCGCCCCGTCGATAGCCGCCGTCGGCCGTGATCAGCACCTTGGCTTCCGCATCGTTGATCCGATCCCTCAGCGCGGCCGCCGAGAATCCTCCGAAGACGACCGAGTGGGGTGCACCTATGCGCGCACACGCAAGCATCGCGGCGGGCAACTCGGGGATCATCGGAAGGTAGATCGCGACTCGGTCACCTTTCTCTATCCCGAGCTCCTTGAGAACGTTGGCCAAGCGGCAGACCTCGTCGTGGAGCTCGCGGTACGTGATTGAGCGCGCCTCGCCGGGTTCTCCGATCCAGTGATAGGCGACGCGCTCTCCGTTCGATCCGAGATGGCGATCGAGGCAGTTGTGCGCGACGTTCAACCGGCCCCCGATGAACCACTTGTGGTGAGGTGGCGTCCACTCGCAGATCTGGTCCCACCGTTCGAACCAGTCCAGGCGTTCGGCCTGGCTTTCCCACCACGCCTCGGGATCGCGCTCGGCCTCGATGTAGATGGAGGCGTCGTTCGCGTTCGCCTGAGCGACGAAGTCCTCGGGCGGCTCGAACGTCCGGCGCTCCTCGAGGAGGGCCTCGATGGTCCGTTCGATATCCGCCTGGGCCATCAGCCGAGCCTAAGCCCCAGTCATGCCCCCGCCATATTCAGCTGGCCGCCGTCGACGACAACCGTTACGCCGGACATGTAGGACGCCCGCTCCGAGGCGAGGAACGCGATCACGTCGGCGATCTCTTCCGGCCGGCCGTACCGTCC
>Ga0299913_10001800_pt1 | contig 16332 bp, 13 predicted proteins | sample RVTome_9_FD_201360 | JGI IMG/M metagenome (GOLD analysis project Ga0299913, IMG submission 201360) | Soil microbial communities from uranium-contaminated site in the Upper Colorado River Basin, Wyoming, United States - RVT155D38 (version 2) ...
CGAAGTGGGCCGTCGTCTTGCCCCCCGACCCCTCGCTGCGCTTGGCGGGGGCTTCGTCCATCCCCCACATGAGCGCGGCGCCGGCGAGCGCGGCGGCGAGCGCGATAGCGATCGAACGGCGTGAGACGGCGTAGGTCACCGGTGACCCCCTCGAAAGATGTGATCTGCCCCGACCTCTACGGTTTCGACACGGGGGCCGTGGTGCCCTGCCCGGATGGGCCTGGGAAGTTATCCCGGGGTGTAGTAGTCGAGGCGGCGACACACCTCGATCGCCCGGCGCTCGAGCTCCTCGTAGTCGCCCTCGGCGGCGACCTCGTCATCGAAGACCGCGTCGGCGAAGCCGCACAGCTCGGCGCCTGACCGCAGGTACCCGAGGTAGTTCTCGGCCGTGAGCCCCCCGGACACGAAGATAGGGACCGGGCGAAGGGGCCCCAGCACGTTGGCGATGTAGTCGGGGCCGCCGAGCTGCTCGGCGGGGAACACCTTGACCCAGTCGGCCCCCGCAGCTCGCGCCTGGAAGATCTCGGTCGGCGTCGCCGCTCCCATGATTATCGGGATGCTCAGGGCGTGGGCGGCGTCGACCGCCTCCGGGATCAGGACCGGGGTGACCACGAACTCGGCGCCGGCATCGTAGGCCTCCTTGATCTGCTCGGGGGCCGTGATCGTTCCGGCTCCCACGATCGCGTCGACCTGGCCCGCCACGTCCGCGATCGCATCGGTGGCACCGGGGGTGTTCATCGTGATCTCGACCGCCTCGAAGCCACCCCGCACGGCCGCCTTGACCGCCTCGATCGCGTGCTCGGGGGCCTGGGTGCGAAAGACCCCCACGACGGTCGCGTCACGCAGGCGCTTGGCTCTCTGCTCGTAGAGCTGCTGGTTCATACATCCAGGGTACCCGGGCGCGGCCCCCCAACTTTTCGCGTTCGGCCCCTCAAACCACGTTTCTGTCGCACCCCCGCGCTAGCGTGAGCGGCATGGTGGACCTGAGGGCCGACCCGTGGCGCCCGGACTTCGGTGCGGGGGCCGAGATCGGCTTCGACGACGAGCTGAGCCAGGCCGCGGTGGACGTCTCGGTGGAGACGACCGACTGGTCGCGCGGCGTGATCGTGCCGCCCTGCGACCCCGAGGCTTTCTGTTTCGTGGACGGCGTGATGCGAAGCGAGCTCCGGGTGCTCGCCACCGACGGAGACAAGCGCGCGTGGGGCCTCGTGGGCAGCTTTGCGGCGGGCGGCGTCACCTGTAACGGAACCGCCACTTTCACCGCGGAGGACGACGCCATCGGGCGGGTCATGCTGCTCGGAAGCCGCGTCGAGGCCCCCACCCTCGAAGTCTCGATCGGCCACTCCACGCTGACCTACCGGAGCCATCCGGTCGCCGACGACTCCCCCACCGGGCTGCGCCGCGCGCTGCAGCGACTGATGCTTAGTGCCGAGCAGACCCTCGCCGCGCGGCTGTCCTCGGAGTCGCTCGTGTTCGCGGACGGGCCCTTGCATCTCGATGCGGGGGCCGCGAAAGCGCGTGTGGTCGGGGTCGTCAAACGCATGGTTCGCAGCTACCTCCCCGACGAACAGGCCGCGCTCCTCACCCATCTCAAGCCCGGCGAACGCTCGCCGGTGTTCGGGCTCGGCAACCAGGTGCTCGATCGCTTCGCGTGGTACGTGCGCCTGATCGACGGGGCGAGCTCGTGGCACGACCTTGCGGGCCTCGTGCGCTGCGAGGTCCGTATGGAGCTCGGCCTCGAAGAAGCCGTGCGCATCGCGGACCTGGTCGCATGTCACCTGCCGACGTTCGCGGGGCGACCGGGTGTGGACCCGCGTGCCCCGCAGAACCTCACTCCGGTCGGCGCACTCGAAGCCCGACTGAAGCACCGGCTCGGAAGCGCAGTATTGATATCGCGCGCGCTGCTCACCCACATCGCAAAGGAAGCCGCATGACGGTGACGTATCTGCCTACCGAATCCGAGAATGTCGGCATCGTCCTCGGCACCGAGGACTCGACGCCGCTCGCGTTCTGGGTCGGTGTCGCGGAAGGCAGCTACCTGCAGCTCGACGACGCGGTCCTGGTCGAGACCGACGTGCCGGGGCGGGGGACGATCCGCATCTCGGGACTCGTACAAGAGGTGCGCGCCCGCCACGAGGGACTCGCGCTCGACTCCGATGTGTTCCTCGTCGACAAGGGCGTGCTACCCGCCGGTATCGCGCAAGCCGCCCGCGTCGTCGCGACGCGCGTCGAGCCGGAGATCTTCGTGCCACCCCTTCCGGGACAACCGGCGCTGCGGGCGCGCGGCAAGGACCGTGACGAGGCCCTGTATCTCGACCAGATCGAACGGCGCCTTCCGGCGGGCCTCAGTCGCGACGGCGAGCCCATCTTTCTGGACCTCGACTTCCTCGACGGGACCCGCGGCGCACACGTGAACATCTCGGGGATCTCCGGCGTTGCGACGAAAACCACGTACGCGTTGTTCCTTCTCTACTCGATGTTCCATTCCGAGGTGCTCGGCGCGCACCGCGGCAACACGAAGGCGATCGTCTTCAACGTGAAGGGCGAGGACCTACTGCATCTCGACAAGCGCAACAAGAACCTCGACCTCGACCCAGACCTCGCGCGCGACTACGAACGGCTCGGGCTGCCGGCGGGCCCGTTCGAGTCGGTCGGGTTGTGGGCGCCGGTCGCACCGCGCTCGGGCGGCAAGGCGATCCCCGACACCGGCGGGCGCAAGAAGGGCGTCCAGCCCTATTACTGGACGATCAAGGAGTTCGTTCGCGAGGGCTTCCTCAAGTTCCTGTTCGCCGAGGCGGAGTCCGAGCGCAGCCAGATCGCAGACCTCGTCGCCCGAGTCGAGAGTTTCTTGGACCGCGAGGCCGAAGACGATCCCGACCACGACGCCACAATCCGCATCTCGGGTCAGGCCATCGAGTCGTTCGACGCGCTCGTCGAGTACATCAACGCCGAGCTCGACGACGACACCTCCCCATGGCGCGGGCGAATGGCCGAGGGGACGATCGCCGCGTTCCAGCGCCGGCTTGAGTCGGCGCGCTTCCGGGTCGGTCATCTCATCTGGGGCCGAGAAGCCGAGAAACCGGCGGCGCACCGAATCGACTGGGACGCGTCGCAGGTCACCGTGATCGACATCCACACACTGCACGATCGTGCGAAGCGGTTCGTGACCGGTGTGATCGTGAAGAAGCTCTTCGAGCACAAAGAGCGCCAGGGCCAGCGTTTGCCGCTCACGTTCCTCGTGCTGGACGAGCTGAACCGTTACGCGCCGCGCGAGGGCTGGAGTCCCATCAAGGAGGTCCTGCTGGACGTCGCCGAGCGCGGCCGTTCGCTCGGGATGATCCTCGTGGGGGCCGAGCAAACCGCGTCCGAGGTCGAACGTCGCGTGATCGCGAACTCCGCGTTCCGGGTCGTCGGACGCCTCGACACGGCCGAGGCCGAGCGCAGCGAGTATGGGTTCATGCCGGCGGTGACGCGAGCGCGCGCCGCGATCCTGAAGCCCGGTTCGATGATCCTCCAGCAACCCCACGTTCCGATCCCGATGCAGATCTCGTTCCCGTTCCCTGCGTGGGCAACGCGCGTCGACGAGGTCCCCACCGAGGCGACCGAGGACGTGTTCGACAACTTCAAGGATTGACACGCTAGTGAGATTCCTTCACACCGGGGACTGGCACGTTGGACGTTCGATCCGGGGTCGCTCGCGCATCGACGAGTTCGACGCCGCGCTGAGCCAGGTCGTCGAGATCGCGACATCCGAGGGCGTCGACTGCGTGCTCGTGTCCGGTGACCTTCACGACCAGCGCGCGGTGACACCCGACGCCGACCGCTTGATATTCGAGACCTTCATCAAGCTCTTCGAGGCCGGCATCCCCGTCGTCGCGATCCCCGGCAACCACGACTCGGCCGCGCGCATGGCGGCGTTTGCACCGCTCCTCGATCGCGTCGGGACGCGGATGGTGGCAAGGATGCGTCACCCAAACAAGGGGGGGATGGTCGAGGTCGGCTCGCGCAGCGGCAGCGAGACCGCCAGCATCGCGTGCCTTCCGTTCGTATCTCCGCGTCGTTTCCTCGACGGCACGTCGGAGTTCGAGGACCTCGCATCCGGCTATGTCAACTTCGACGAAGGTATGGGACATCTGCTCGAGGTTTTCGAAGGGACATTCCGACGCGATCACGTCAACGTCGTGCTCGGGCATCTGTTCGTTGCAGGTGCGCAGCCGAGCGGCAGCGAACGCGAGGTGACCGTGGGCTCCGATTACGCGGTCTCCGCGGCCCGGCTCCCGTCGACCGCGTCGTACGTCGCGCTCGGCCACATCCACAAACCGCAGAAGGTCAAGGGAGCCGCGGCCGACACGCGCTATTGCGGGTCGTTGTTGCAACTCGATTTCGGCGAGCGAGGGCAGGATAAGTCCGTGCTGGTCGTCGAGGGCGCCCCCGGCAAGCCTCCGAAAGTCACTGAGATACCGATCGAGGCCGGCCGCAAGCTGGTCGAGGTCGACTCCACCCTCGACGATCTCGATCGCCACGCGGCCCAGGTCGGCGACGCCTATGTGCGCGTGAACCTGTCGATCGAGTCGCCGGTGCCGGGCATCGCCGATCGCGTTCGCGAGATCCTCCCCAACGCGCTGGATATCCGGCTCGTGCTGCCGGAGCGAGACGAAGCCGCAGCCGTGACGTCGCTGCGCAGCCTCGATCCCCGCAGTCAGTTCGTCTCCTATTACTCGGCAGCGCACGAGGCCGACCCTGCCGACGAGCTGCTCGCCGCATTCGACCGCGTCTACGAAGAGGTGGCCTCGTAATGCGGCCGCTCAATCTCAAGCTCAAGGGCTTCACGTCGTTCCGTGACGAGCAAGAGATCGATTTCACCGATCTCGACCTCTTCGTGCTGTGGGGGCCGGTGGGAGCGGGCAAGTCGAGCATCCTGGACGCGATGACCTACGCGCTGTTTGGGCATGTGGAGCGCGTGGGAAACGAGGTACGGCAATTAGTGAGCCACGCTCAGCCGCGGCTGGTGGTGACCATGACCTTTTCAGTCGATGGGAAGACCTACCGTGTGACGAGACAAACGTCGGCTAAAGGACAATCCAAAGCCCTGCTCGAGCGCCAAGAGGGCGACGACTGGGAAAGCTTCGGCGAGGGAGCCGACCAGGTCCGCGAGGTCAACCGCCTCATCTCCAAAGAGTTGATCGGGCTTGACTACGCGGCCTTCACTCGGGCTGTGGTACTCCCGCAGGGCAAGTTCGCGCAGTTCCTGACGGGAGATGCGGCGAAGCGCCGCGAGATCCTGACCGAGCTTCTCGGCCTCGAGCTCTTCAAGCGCATGAGCCAGCGGGCCAACGAGATCGCAAAGAACGCACGCGTGCATCTCGAGAACAAGACCGAATTGCTCGACCGCGAGTACGCGGGTATCGACTCCGGGGCTGTGGCGGTGAGTAAAGCGCGGGCCGAGGAGCTGAAGGAGATGCTCGTCGCCGCGCAAGACCTCGAGAAGAGTCTCGCCGGGATCGAGAAGCGGTGGACCGCCACCGAAGCCGCCCACAAGGCGCTGACCGGATGCGTGACCGAGGTACGTGACGCCTCCGATTCGTTCGCGGATGCCGCGCGCTCCCTCGACCAGAACGCAAAGGGTGTAGCCGAGGCGGAGGCCGCGCTGGCAGCGGCACGCAAGGGAGTCCAGGACGCAGAGCGCGCGGCTCAGGCCGCCGCGAAGAAGCGCTCTACAGCAGAGGGCAAGTCCGGATCGCTCGAAGAGCTCGTGCGCCTCCGCGCCCGTGCGGAGTCACTCGACGAGGCCCGTGCCGAGCACGAAGCGGCACTCGCATCCGCGAAGGAAGCAGAGGCCGCCGCCAAGGAGGCCACCGCGGTCGCTAAAGAGACCGCGGTCGTGCTGGCGGCCGCGAAGAAGGAACGCGACGCCGCAATCCGCGCTCTCGAAAAGGCCGAGCAGGCCCATGCTGCCGCGCACGAGCAAGAGGCGATCGGATCCTTGGTCGCGGATCTGAAACGGGGCGACCCGTGTCCGATATGCGAACGACCGCTCGAGAAACTACCCAAGGTCACGCGCAAGAAGATCGAAACCGCGAAGAAGGCCCTCGATTCGGCACGTGGAGCCGACAAGGCTGCCGCGACCGCCCTCGCCGAAGCCGAGACCCGCGCCGCGGTTGCAACGCAGGAGATGACCGCTTCGGAACGCGACGCGAAGCGCTGCGAGAAGGAGGTCACGAACAAGAAGGGTCGCCTCGATGTGATCTCGAGCGAGCTCTCCGCCGTGATCGGACGAGCCACGGACCCCATCACGCAATTAGATAAGTTGATCGCGGAGCTGCGCGGCCTGGTGGAGGCCGAGGAGAAGACGGCTAAGGCCGAAGCGGATGCACGCCGAGAGCTCGGGCGCGTCGAGCTGGCCACGTCCAAAGTCACCGGGGAGATCGCACGCATCAAAGCGCGGATCACCGGCATCCCTCTCGGCGCGATGTGTGCCCGTGTTGGCTCGGCCGCACCCGATGTCGACGTTGGTGACATCTCGCTCGACGAGCTTCCCGACGCGGCCGATGCGCTCGCGACGGTTGCAGCCACCACCGGCAAAGAGCTCGAACGCCTCGCGCAGGAGCTCGACGGCCTGTTGATCGCAAACGAAGTGGAGAAGGGGAACCTGCTCGACGAGGCACGGACCCTCCTACCGGAAGGGATGCCTCTCGATGCGGTCGGTATCACTGGCGCAGTGAGCCAGGCGCGCTCGGCGGCATCACAACTCAAGGCCGACACCGCGCTGGCGGAGAAGGCGGCTATAGATCTAGCGACCAAATTGGCGACCAAGACGCGCTACGAGGAAGAGATTGCTCTGCATCGCGCCGAGCAGGCGACATATTCGGCGCTCGGCAAAGAGCTCAAGAGCGATCGCATCGTCCAGTTCCTCCAAGCCGAAGCGCTCGCCGTACTGGCACAGGCAGCAAGTGCACACCTGCAGAAGCTCTCCGGTGACCGCTACCTGCTCGACTATGAGGACGACAACTTCCATGTCGTGGACGCGTGGAACGGCCACGAGAAGCGCAACGTTGCCACGCTCTCGGGAGGAGAGACCTTCCAGGCTTCACTTGCTCTGGCGCTCGCGCTATCCGAACAGGCGCAATACCTTGCGGTCGCCGAACGCGGCCGGCTGGACAGCTTGTTCTTGGACGAGGGGTTCGATACTCAGGACATTGAGAACCTCGATGTCGTCGTGGATGCACTCGACCGCATCGGCGGAGAGGATCGGCTCGTAGGGGTCATCACGCACGTGCGCGCGCTGGCAGATCAGTTCCCGATCCGGATCGAGGTCGCGAAGGCGCAGCGCGGTTCGACGCTTACCCGCTCGACCGCGGAGCTGACTACCTAGGCGAAGCTCGTCGTCACGCGGCCTCGAGTGCCCTTCCGACACCGGCGACGACGCGCTCGACCCATTCTTCGGTCGCGGTGCGACCCATGAGCCCGATGCGGATGACTTGCGTCGCGAGCGGCGCGAGACCGCCCGAGATCGCGATGCCCTCGTTCACGATCAGGTGTTTGACGACACTCGGCGGATCGTCGACGTAGGCCGCGGTCACCAGGTTGGCTTCGTAGTGGGCCGGTGCGACGAGTCCGAGCCCCAGATCGGTGAGTCCCTGCCGTAGCTTCTTGGCAAGCTCGGAGCGGCGCCCGACCCAATCTTCGAGCCCGGCTTCCAGGATCCGTTCGATGCTCGCCGCGAGCGCGAGGAAGATATTCGTCGGCATCGTCACCGGATGTGGGTGGTGCGGCCATTCCCGCCGGTACCAGTCCCAGCGATCGAGCTCCAGATACCAGGTGCGGGGTGGCTCGGTGCGCGCGTCGACCTTGGCGCGGCCGCGGGGGCCGAGCGCGACTATCCCAACCCCGGGAGGAGCCTCGAGTCCCTTCTGCGTACCGGTAACGAGGACGTCGATCCCGTCACGATCGACGCTCACGAGCTCGCCGCCGACCGATGCGATCCCATCGACCATGAACAGCGCGCCGGCGGTTTTGGCGATCTTGGCGACCTCTTCGATCGGATGGCGAATGCCGGTCGTGGTCTCGACGTGGACCATCAGCACGCCGTCAACACCCTCGATACGGCCGGCGACCGCTTCGGGATCGACCGCTGCATCGATCGGAACCTCAAGCTCGTCTACTTGCAGGCGATGGGCGCGCGCTACCTCCATCAGGCGGTTCCCGAAGAAACCGGTGTTGGGGACGAGGACCCGATCGCCCTCGTCGAAGAGGTTCGCGACGGCGGCGTCGAGGCCCAGCGTCCCGGTTCCCGGCATCAGATAGGGCCGGTCGGCACACCCCAACAGCTCGCCCGTGCGGTCGACGACCCGGTCATGGATATCGGTCCACACGTCGCCGTAGTGGGCGATGATCTGGCGGCCGAGGACCTCGAGATCCTCCTCGTGGAGCTCCCCAGGCCCCGCGATCATGAGCGCAGGCATGTCCGGAAGCTTGCGCGGGTCGACCATGACCCGATGCTACGCCACCCTTTTGTGGTGACTCAGTCGCCTTGGGGCCGACCGGTCGCGGCAGAGAACGGCGGTCGCGTCAGCTCCCGCTCGGCGAGGGACTCGGCGCGGGTCCGGTGGGACCGTCGTTCGCCTTGCGCAGGATCTCGACAACGTGATTGTGCGTGCCCCGGTTCTGCCACGCCATCTTGCGCACCGACCCGAGCCCGAGGGCTTGGAACTCGTTGAACCATGCCTCGGTCGTCCATGCCTTGAGGTCCTCGCCCTGGTCGCGGATCAGGAAGTCCACGGCTTGCCTGAAGGACCTCCGGATCTGGTCGCCACAGCTCTCCCTCGTCGAGGTGCTGCGGTCGTCGCAGTAGTTCCGCGCATATGCGCGCCGCGCCCTCTTGTTCAACAGGTTGTGGACGAAGGACGAGAAGTCGTGCCACATGTCACGGTCGGTCACCGGGGTGGGGATCAGCTCGAAACCACGGGGGCCGAGCTCGTCGTCGAAGATCGCGTGGATCAGCGTGTCGAACCAGGTATCGAAGATCACCGCCGCAGGCCCGTTGTCCTCGCTCTCGTCGCCATCGGGTTCGCCATCGCCATCCAGGTCTCCATCCCAGTCGCGATTCAACCTGTGTGCGCCGTCACGGACCCACTTGCGGACGAGCTTCACGGCCTCTTCGTGCTTCGAGCCCGCCGCGACGTTTCCACTCGCGATGCGAAGCAACTTGGGCCCGAGATAGACACCGCGCGCGTCCTGGGTCGCCGCGTTCTTGATTACATCCACTAGATCCGAGAGGCGCGCCTTCCCGCGGCCCCCGAGCAGCTCGCGCATCTGGTCCTGCAGGAGCTTCACGCGATGGATCGGCCCCCACTTGATGCCGTCGTAGTTGTCCCAGCCGATCGCGGGCTTGTTGTTCCAGTTCGCAACCCAGCCGATGTCGGGGTTGATCGTCTTGGGGTGGAGACGGAAGGGAATCCGGCCGCGCCACTCCCACGCACCGGTACCCCACACGGGCAGCGCCGGATGCACGCCCTTCGGGCGCTTCGGGTAATAGCCGACGTGGAAGTAACCGATGTCTCTGTGGTCGGCGTAGAACGAGTTGAACGACATCGTGAACCGCGAGGCGGCCGCCTTGAAGTCGCCCACGTTTTGGACCTTGGTGTTCCACTTGTAGAACTGCGGGATCGAATCGACCTCTCGCATCCAGAAGAACCGTTGCTTCACGAACGCTACGGGCTTGCCGTCGACCTGACCGCGGGCGAAGACGGGACCGTGGACGGTCCTATAGAAGGTGTGGCTCTCCATTCCAGGGGCCCCGGGTGATCCCGCGGACGGCTTGATGATGAAGGTCTCGTCGCGCGACTCCATCTCTTTGCACTCGCCCTTGAACATGTAACCGTTGGATTCCTCGGTCGCTTCGCCGCCCTCGGGGTCACACAGCAGCTCGACCCGCGTGTCGACCGCATCCGAGTACCCGGTCGTAAGCGTCCACGCGTAGTCGGCACCACGGCCGAGCGGGATCAGCGCGGAGGTTCCCGGTACCGCGGGGCCGCGGAAGTGAACTCCCTCGGCGGCAACGTGGACGTCGATGTCCATGAAGAACGACGGAGCCGCATAGCCGACCTGGGGCGCGCCCACCTGCAAGGGGTTGCCGGTCACCGACTCCTTCGCGGAGACGATCAACGCGTTGGACGCCGGTGAACGGAAGCCCATTGCCTCGAGAAGCTGCTCCCGCGCCATCTCCTGACGTTGGGTGTCCTCGGCCAGTTGCTCTGCGTCGTCGGGGATCGCGAACGCCTTCGGGTTCGTCTCACCGAGGCTCTGGGAGGGGAAGCGCCCCTGACCCGGCATGATCGAGGTTGGAGAGCGCGGGTCATTGCGCCGCAGGAGGTCCTCGAAGACCTTCGGGCCGAGCCGCCCGCCGAGCTTCTCGACCAGGTGCGCGTAGAGACCTGCGTTCTGCAGCTCGTCGCCGGCGGTCTCCCCGAAGATGCGCAGCTGCAGGATCGCGACCTGAAGGGTGTCCGTCGGCGTCCACGCCTCAGGGAACGGCTCGGGACAGGGATTGCCGAGCGCCTGATACTCGGCCGAGCACGCGTTGGGATCGGTCATCAGCGTTGAGATGTACTCGTTGAACCCGTCCGCGTAGGCCTGGAGCCCTTCCTGGATCTTCGTCCCGATGGCGCCGAAGCGGTCGTCGAAGTCATCGAACATCTTCTGGACCTCTTCCTCGGTGTAGCCCTCGCGCCGCGTCGCGATGTCCATCTCTAGGAAGCCCGGCCCGACGAGCTCGGACAACGTCCCTTCGGCCGCGTGACGAAACACGTCGGACTCCCACAGCCGATCCTCGGCCGTCACGTAGCCGAGCGCGAAGCTCGCGTTCACCAGCGTGTCGGCGTAGACGTGTGGGATGCCCAATTCGTCGCGGTAGACGGTTGCGCCCTCGACCGGCTCGAAGCTGTCTTCGATCTCGCCCTGGGGACCGAACTGCATCGAGTGGAAGTGCTTGGCGAGATCGGCGTTCGTCACGTCCTCGTCGTCGATCAGGCCCGCGTACATGTCACGCTGGTCTGTGTAGTGGGCGCCGTAGTCGCCCGAGATGGCCTCGGCCGGCTTGACCTCGCCGTCCTGGCCGGGGGGCACGATCGAATAAGCCACCATCGTGTCCGGTTGTGCCGGAGGGGCTTCCTCCTGAGCGGTGACGGGAGCCGTCAGCAAGGCAGCTCCGAAACAGACGATCACAAGGACGGAGACGACGCGTCTCGCCATTGCTCCTCCCTTTTCTCAATGTGCCCGCAGTAAAAGCTGTTCGACGTCGCCCCTGATATCCCCGCCCGCGCCCCTGTAACAAACCCATCGCAGCCTGCTCCACTCGTTTGCCTCGTAACGCTCTGGGAAGGCTTGGCATGTGCGGGCAGGATCAATCATCCAGGAGCGATACGAGCTCGAAGCGCGCCTCGGCCACGGAGGGATGGCCGAGGTGTGGCAGGCGCTCGATACCCGGCTCAAGCGGCCCGTCGCCATCAAGGTGCTGGCTCCGCAACTCACCGAGGATCCCGAGTTCCTGGTCCGTTTCTTCTCCGAAGCCCAGGCGATCGCCAAGATCTCGCATCCGAACGTCGTGGAGGTCCTCGATTTCGGCCAGCACGACGGTTCGCCCTACCTGGTGATGGAGCTGGTCCCCGGAGGCGCGCTCACAGACAAGATGGGCGAGCCGGTCGCGCCGGCCGAGGCGTTCGAACTGGTCGCTGCGGCAGCGCGTGGAGCAGGCGCGGCGCACTCAGAGGCCATCGTGCATCGCGACCTGAAGCCCGCCAACATCCTCCTGGACGAGGACGGTCGCCCCAAGCTCGCCGATTTCGGGATCGCGGCCTCGGCGCGCTCCGAGCGGCTAACCGCAACGGGGGCCGCCATCGGCTCTCCGCATTACATCTCGCCGGAGCAGGCCTCCAGCGGAGAGGCGACCCCCGCATCGGACGTGTACTCCTTGGGCATCGTGCTCTACGAGCTCGTCACCGGCAGGCGACCGTTCGAAGGTGACAACGTCACCGCGGTAGCCATCGCCCAGGTGGAACAGGAACCGCCCGCGCCGAGCACCGTCGCGCCCGATCTCGATGCTGCGGTCGACGCCATCGTGCTCAAGTGCCTCGCGAAGGATCCCGGGGAGCGCTTCACCGACGGGAACGAGCTGGCCGAGATCCTGAGCCGGGGCCCGGCGGCTATCACCGTCCTCGAAGAGACGGCCACGCCGATCGCGGCCGCCACCGGCTGGACGCGCCGTCGCTCGCTTGCCGTCGCCGCCCTCGCCCTCCTGTTGCTGGGTGGGGTCGCAGTCGGGGTGATCGCACGCAACCACGACGTCCCTCCCGCAAGCGCGGACGAGGGATACGAACCGATGGAAGACGTCGGGGGCCTTCGGATCCAGCGCAGCCCGTCCGCGAGCGACGACACCGCCGATCGAGACGCGTCTCCCAGTCCGTCGCCGAGCGACACTCCATCGGGGATGCGGTCGCGGTCTCCGAAACCCCAGAAGGCCTCCGGCGGCGATAAAGAAGAGAGTGAGCCCTCACCCGAGCCGACGCCTACCGAAGAAGAGGAGCCCTCACCCGAGCCGACGACCGAGGAAGCGAGTCCCCAGCCTTAAGCGGTCTCTTCTCGGATAGGGATGTTCACCGGAGAACGCGGCCACGTCGTGATCGCGCGCGCGATCCTCTTCCGGAGCCGATAGCGGCGCACCTCGTAACCGATCGCTTGCGCCTGTTCCTCGCAGTCATCGAGCAACGTCCGCATAGCCCTGCGGTCGATCTCGTCCTTCCAGTCGATGCTCACGCCTCCGAACCATGCGCGGATGCGCGTGGAGAGCGCCTCGAAGGACTCCTCCCCTCGTCCGATGCGATAGGCCGCGATCGCGGTCTCGAACGGTTTCGCCTCCCACCCGAGGTCGCTAGGCACGAAATGACAGCCGACGCCTTCTCGGGTCACGAGCACGGGTTCGTCCTCTAGTTCGAGGCCGCGCGCGATGAGGCGCTCGAAAGCCTCCTCCTTGGTGAGGCCACCAAGGTTGATGTCCCGCACATACACGCCGTGATGGATGCGTCCCGCATTGATCCCGAGATCGAGCACCAGGCCGTACACGACAACCCCAAGCAGGATCAACAGCGCCAGCGAGATCTTCGCCCGCAGGGAAAGCGTCATTCGAGAGATGCTACGGCGACCCTCTCGATCGTCTTCCCTAACGAGGTTGGCGACTTGCCGGGTAGCGATATTTATGAGGTGCTGAGCCGACGTCCACCGACAGGAGAACTGGATGAAGCGAGTGCTTTTCGGAGTCAACGTTTCAATCTCTGCGGCATCGGGAGCGAACCCTGTAGCAGACGCTATGCGAGCCGAAGCCCTCGGCTACGACTTCATCTCGGCGAACGACCACCCGTGTGGGAGCGATCCCAGCTACGAGCTGTGGACGATGCTGACCTGGATCGCCGCGAAGACGAGCCGGATCAAGGTCGCGAGCCGCGTCCTTGGCGTTCCCTACCGACCTCCGGCCATGGTGGCGAAGATGGCCGAATCGCTTGATCGCTTCTCGGATGGTCGCCTGATCCTCGGCGTGGGCGGCGGCTATTCCGATGAAGAGTTCCGCGCATTCGGGCTCGAGGTCCCCTCGCCTAAGGAAAAGATCGACGGACTAGAGGAAGCAGTACGGATAATCCGCGGCCTGTGGCGCGAACCCACCTTTACCTTCCAAGGCAAGCACCACCACACGGAAGAAGCACAGTTGGAACCCAAACCGAGCCATGACATCCCGATCTGGTTAGGGACCTTCGGCAAACGGTCGCTCGCGGTAACCGGCCGGGTGGCGGACGGATGGATCCCCACCTACGCGATGGCGACCCCGGACGTCGTCCCCGCCATGAAGGACCGCATATTCGAAGCCGCCCTTTCAGCGGGACGAAACCCCGAGGACATCACGCTTGCTTACAACCTCGATTTCCGCATACAGGAAGCTCGATCCTCCGAGCCTGGAGTCGTTACCGGAACACCGGAGCGGGTGGCGGAGCAGCTGATCAGCTTCGCAGCCCTCGGTTTCACCGCGATGAACTTCAGCCCTGCGGGACCCGAACCCGAGCGCCAGATCGAACTTCTCGCCAAAGAGGTACTCCCGATGGTGCGACCTCAAATGCAAGGGAACCAGACAGATCGGCGGTGACACCGTGGTCATCGGCTAACCAGCTGCGGCCCACTTGTGAGGAAACCCTACGTTTCACCATTGCAGGTCTCGGTTGACCACAATCCTCGTTCGTCATCCCGAGCCTCCCTCTGGAGCTGCACGAACAGATCAGCGTGGCGAACATTGGGCGGATAGGTGTAGACGGCGGCGTAGCCGTTGACGACCAGGCGGGCGTTGGCCAGCTCGTCGCCGATGTAGACGTAGCGGAGTAGACGCTCGAAGCGGTCCGTTTCCTCGACGTCCTTGACCAACCGGATCTCGCGGCCCTCGAGTAGCGCCTTGGTCGCGGCCGACGACTCTCTCCCGAAGCATTCGATCGGCGTGCCCGGTCGTACCGACTCTGGTGTGTCGATGCCCAGCAGGCGGACGTCGTAGCTCTCGCCCGGGCTCGTCTCCCCCGCCCCCGGGCCGGCGACTATCTCCGAGATCTCCACCTCGATCGTGTCCCCGTCGATCACCCGGGTCACGACCGCCATCTCGTGGCCGCCCGGCTCGCTCGCGAAGGTAGCGGGGGCTTGGACGTCCAGCAGCACCTGGTGAGCGGCGCACCCGACGAGCAGAGCAAGGGCGGCCGCGGCTGTCTTCCGCATGCAACTCACGCTAGCCGGGGGGTGTGACAGAGATATGACCTCCGCCACTGGCGCTCGGTAAGCTCCCTCTTCCGAACAGCTACAAGGAGGCGAATGTGTCCGACGGATCCCTGCAAGCCGATCCCGCGCAACTGGCCGAAGCAACCAAAGGCATGTCGGATGAGGAGCTCGACGCCGTCCTCAAAGACATGGGCGCAGAAACCGTGCTGAAGAACATCTTCAGCGGGATGGAGGAGTCTTTCCAGCCCGACCGCGCCGAAGGCATCAACTCCACCCTCCAGTACGACATCGCCACCCCGGAGGGCACGAAGTCGTGGTCGGTCAAGATCGCCGACGGCACCTGCACCACCTCAGAGGGCCCGGGCGACGATCCCCGGCTCACGCTTTCGATCGGTCTCGTGGACTTCGTGCGCCTGATCTTCAACCAGGCCCAGGGCCCGCAGCTCTTCATGAGCGGCAAGCTCAAGCTCCAGGGCGACATGATGTGGGCGATGCAGATGCAGAACTACTTCAAGCGCGATTTCTAGCGCGACCGAGTGCCTCCCCGCGGGTGGCCGTTCGTCCGATCGGCGAAGTGCGGGGATAGAGCGCCGCTATAGCGTCCTGTGGTCCCCATGCTTCTCGAAGTTGTGGTGAAGATCGCCGGATAGCGACGCTTTTCAACCGAACTTCGTTCGTTCGCTTGTTCTCGGTGGCTGACGTCTTTCCCTAACGGGCGACGAGAACTCCGATCACCTCGCGCACGCGATACGTGCGGGAGTCTGACGTCGAGAAGTATCCGAGGTGACGCCATGCACCGCGGCCGAAGCGCCAGCGCGCTTCCCAGACGACCTCGACCGACACGCGATAGCGGTCGCGGGCCTCGTAGGTGTGCCCGATGTTGCCCGGCCGCCGACTGGTCCACCGGCGCCCCGGCTTCGTCGTCACGCGGTCGGCACCATCGCCGAACGTCCACACGTACTGGATGGGTCGAGCTTCGGCCACCACGACGAGCCCCGCTACACGCGCGCGTGCCTGTATCCGCCGGGGACGCTCGGCGAGCCAAAAGTACGACTCGAGGCCCGCCAGCCCGACCCCACGCGGCGCGAGCCGCAACTGAGGCTTGGGCGCGAGCGCGATAGCGCGATCGGCGAGCCGTCGCGCAACCTCGTCGGGTGATCGCCGCCGCGGCGCGGGATCGTCGGCGGCGATAGCGGGTGAGGGAGGAGCCAATGCGCAAGTAAGTCCCCCCGCCCACCGAGGATCATGCCCACACTCGACGTGCGCCACCAAAGGCTGTGGTGGTGGCGGGGCACCGGCGGGGCGGTTGGGGGACTGTGCTGGAGCACGATGGGATGAGTCGGTAATCGCAGGCGAATACACCTGGGCGTGGGAAACAACTCCCGGAGCAGTTCGTGGACCAAACGTCACGGAGGCAGATCCATCTTTGAGCTCCCTTGCGAATCCAAGCGATGGCAGCACGCAAACAAAGAGCGAGAGCAACACCCCGGCAGTTACTTGGTGGCTACGCATCGAGCGTTCGAGCGTGAGTAATCA
>Ga0299913_10001801_pt1 | contig 16331 bp, 11 predicted proteins | sample RVTome_9_FD_201360 | JGI IMG/M metagenome (GOLD analysis project Ga0299913, IMG submission 201360) | Soil microbial communities from uranium-contaminated site in the Upper Colorado River Basin, Wyoming, United States - RVT155D38 (version 2) ...
CGGTCACGACATTCATTGTCTAGCCACGAACCACAGGGGCGATCACTACCCCACCAAGGTCAAGCTCTATCGCCCCAATGCGGTGCAGGAACTCGATGTGTATGGGAAGAGCCGATACATCGAGATGCTCGCCAAGGTTGAGCCCGATGTAGTCGTCATGCTCAACGACCCGTACCTCCTTCTGTCACACCTTCTTGAGAATAAGTGGGACCCACAGCGCGTCTTTCTCCAGTATCGGCCCCTGCTGACGTATGTCCCGATCGATGGCTACAACATGCCGCCCGCATGGGAAATGCTCGGCAAGATCAGCAAGCGCGTGGCGATGAGCAAATTCGGCCAGTCGCAGATGCCCGGATCGGAGCTGGTGTATCACGGGGTAGATACCGATTTGTATTACCCCATCAGCGCACAGCGGCCGATCACCCTATCCAACGGGGCAACGGTAACGACCAAGAAGGAGTGCAAGGAGCAGTTCGGCTACGACCGCGACAGTTTCCTTGTCCTGCGTGTCGATCGCAACAGCGGGCGCAAAGACTACCCCGCCAGCTGGAACGCACTCGTGCCGTTGATGAAGAAGCACTCGGAGATCGTGGTGCATTTCCACTGCCAGGGCGTGGGCGACATGCACGGCGTGGATATGCGGGCGATGTGGTCTCGCGATGAAGAGACGGCTGGGCGCTTCTTTGTGCCTGATTTCGTCAACACCTATCTCGGGTGGAGCGATGCGGATCTCAACGCGTTGTACAACGCGGCAGACCTGTTCGTCACCACCAGCCGCGGAGAAGGCTTCGGGCTCACCATCGCAGAGGCGCTGTCCTGCGGCGTCCCGGTGGTAGCCCAGAACGTCTCCGCCATTCCAGAAGTGGTGGGGCCCGGCGGCATTCTGCTGGAACCGGAGCGTCCCATTACTGTCCCGGCCGGCCAGGATCACTGGCTAGCCAATATCGGGGCCTTTACTGAGGCCATCGAGCAGATGTACCTCTCGCGACGCATGCGTCGGGAGATGGGCGCTGCCGGCCTGGAGCATGTCACGTCGACCTTCAGCTGGGACGACGCTGCTGACAAGTTCCATGACTTTATCGAGGCACTCGCAAGAGGGAATGCCTCCGAAGGAGAAGTTACACATGGAGCGCAAGTTTCAGATTCTCAGCGGTCTGCTGAAGGCGTACGAGTCTGAAGACGGGACCCCCCGCCTGAAGACCACCGCCTCCTCGACCATTCAGGACCACGGCAAGGACCGGATGTTCCCCTCTGCTATCTCGCGCATGGCAGAGACCGCCAAGGACAACATGACCATCTTCCTGAACCACTCGTACGAGGTTCCCGAAGATGTTCTCGGCTCAGTGGAGAACACCGAGATTCGCCAGGCGGGCAGTGGCCCTGACGGCGTGATCTATGACCTCGACTTTGATGTCAGGGTCAATGCCACCAACCCCCGCGCTTTGAAGACGTGGGAAGCCATTAAGGCCGGCGTCAAGCTGGGTACCAGTATCGGCGCCATCGTGAAGGACTGGGAGAAGAATGCCGAGGGTGGCTGGGACATCAAGGATGTCGAGCTGCTCGAGGCGTCAATTGTCGGCATTCCCGCCAACCCACGAAGCTGGGTTCACTATGCGGTGAAGTCGCTAGAGTCTGAGACCATCACCCCTGCTTCGACGCAGAATCTGATGTTCTCACCCAGCCTTACGACCTCTGGGACGTCATCCACCATCACCCTGTTGGAGGTGGTGAAGAATCTAGAAGTCGAAGAGGTTATTGAGAAGGCAATGTGCCCCGGGTGTGATAATCCCGAGGGTGATTGCTCGTGCTCTGAAGGCTGCGAATGCGGCAAGAAGGAGCAGTCCCCTGAGCTCATTAAGGACCAGTCCAGTGAGGCTGCGGATGAGCTCACCCCCGAGGCCAGCGCGCAGGAAGCTGATGACAGCGCCCCTGAGGCCGCGCCCCAGGCCGACGAGCCTGCAGAGGAGGCCACTATCGAGGCCTCCGCCGATCCGTACGTGATCAAGCTCGGACAGCACATTGAATCCCTGGTGAACAGGATCAAGGAGCTGCTCGACGAGGTCGAAGAGGAACGCGAGATTCGTCTCGAAATGCAGGAGCGGCTCGACGATGCCGAGGCCAATCTGGCCATCGCCAAGCAAATCGTCGACCGCATCGCCGACCTTCCCCTGCCCCGTAAGGCTCGTATGCAGGCCGTGAATGAATTCCGGTCGCGAGTGTCGGGAATCTATGGGGAAGACTTCCTGAAAATGCTGGAGACAGAATAAATGGCAGAGATTGACCCGACGCTGAAGAGCGTCATGGAGTCGCTCGAGGCCCTGAAGGATCAGCTGGAGAAGCGCAACGAGGTGCCGACGACGGCTCCGGTGGCGCCTGTGACCAGCACGCCTGAGCCGAGCAGAATGCTCTCTCAGGCGGATATCTACAAGGTCCGTGGTGAACTCCGCAAGAAGAGTGACCAAGAACTGTATGCGCTCCTCGGTATGCAGATGCGTGCCAAGGAGACGGGCGTCCCGTTTGAGGCCTGGGCGAATCGTGGTGGCGCTGCTGTGCAGACCGCGATCCAGGGCAACGAGATGCTGTCCAAGACGCTCGACACGACTGGCGCCACGGCCCTGATTCGTCAGGACCTTGAGCCGATCCTGTACGAGCTGTATATTCGCGCCTTCCCGGCCTGGGATCGGTTCCCCAAGGAACCGGCCAATGGTCTGGTGCATGCGTATAACCGCACCACGTCGTTCGGTGACGCTCAGTTTATGACTGAGCTTGGCACCGTGACCGACGATGTGTCGGTCTACGAGCGGGCAACCACGCCGGTGAGCGTCATCGCGACGCGACGCGGCATCTCCCTGAAGTCGCAGTTCGCGACGGTTCAGGGCGGGGCTGGCTTTAATCCGGAGCAGCTTGAGCTGCAGGGTGGCCTCCGTGCCATGGCGCACAGGATGCAGAAGACCATCTTCCAGGGCAACGCGTCCGAGACGGGCGGTACCTCCTCGACTGAGGATGGCGCCTACGATGCGAACGCCTTTGATGGTCTGCGCTCGATCCTGAACACGGCGCGTGCGAAGGAAGTTAACCCGCTGAGCGGTACCGATGAGGATATCCGCGAAGCGATTGACCGCGCGATCGAGGAAGTTGTTGAGCAGGGTGGTACCGGCATCTCGGCTGTGTACCTGCACCCGCACGACAAGATCTCGCTCGATCTGCAGCAGGATGACAGGACCCGCTGGGTTGCTCCCAACCTGACGGGTGCGGTGGGGACCACGGTCACCAGCGTGAACACCCTGCTCGGTGCGCTGCCGCTGTCAGTGGTTCCAGGTGATTCGATTGGTACCTATACGGCGACCAACTCGAAGCGCGATATCTATCTGCTCGACGAGCAGACGATCTCGCTGCCGTACCTCGGCACGGATGGGCCAACGGTGCTCGATATCCCGATTGGGATCTCGGGTCAGCTGACCCACCTGTACATCGTGTTCGGTATGTGGGGCCTTGCTGTCAAGGTGCCGCAGTTCTCGAACAAGGTGCGCGTGCGCCAGAGCTAACCCTCTGAGCACGGGGGAGGGGACAAAGTCCTATTTGTCCCCTCCCCACCTCTATATGTCCGGAGACTGCCATGTACGTTACGCCCGATCGTTATCGGTCCATGGGCTTCGGCGTCGATCTCGACGGCGTCGAGGAATCAGATTTGCGCTCGATCCTGCGGGCGGCGTCCGCGGCAGTCGAAAGTTATTGCAACGTGCCCTTGCTGCCCCAGAAGCACGACTTCCGGGGCGGCACCATCACAGCCGAGCAGCACCAGTGGCGCATGGGCAACGACACCGGCTCTGAGATGGGCCAGCGTCGGTTCTACTTTTTCCACCGCCCGGTGCAGACCGTTACCGACTTCAAGATCCTCGTCACCAGTGGGCAATATGTGGATATTCCCGCCAGCGAGCTGTTCCTCAATCCGATTGAGGGATGGGCCGAGGTGGTGAGTCTCGCGGTGACCAGTATCGGCATCTTCGGCTCTGGTCTGTTGCCCAACGTTGGTCTGGCTCGTCCGATCGCCCGTGCCAGCTACACCTACGGCTGGCAATTCGAAGTCACCGGAGAGCAGCTCGACGCCACCGATGGTCTCACCTTCCGGGGCCAGAACCAGTGGTGGGTGACCGATAGCGTTACCATTTACCAGAACGGGACGGACGTGACCGATGATGTCACGCTGGATCTCACCGAAGGCACCGCCACCTTCACCGACCAGCCCGAGACGGCAGACATCATCACCGCCGATTACACCCACAAGCTGCCGTTCGATATCGCTCAGGCCACTGGCATCATTGCCACCGCCATGCTCAACGAGCGTGACCTTGTGGCATCCGGCCTCGGCCGTATTGAGGCCCTCCAACTCGAGGAAATCAGCGTACGTCGCTCGCTTCCTCAACGCTCTCAGCTACAGCTCAAGCAGATCCCCGAAGAGGCGGCCCTGCTGCTGGGGGGTTATACCTATCGGGCGGTGCGCTAATGAGTCTTCTACGACCTGGTCAAATCAGCGCGCTGCGACGCATTGCGGAACGCAGCCTGACCACTGATGTGTACATTCACAAGCGCTCTACGACGAGCTCCGCCTATGGCGACAACGACCAAGAAGTCTTCACCTTCTCAGAGATTGTGCAGGGCTGGATCCGCTCGGTCCCCGATGACCAGGTTGAAGTGCGCTACGGGCAGGAGAGTGTGCCCGCCACTCATCGCTTGTTCGTGCCGGTAGAGACCGATATCGAGTCGTATGACAAGGTCGTCATCGGTGGCAGGGAATTCAAGGTGATCGATACCAGCGTGGAAAGCACGTACAAGATCTTCTTGCGCTGCATGCTGCGACGGAGCGAATAGTGGGTACCTTCGCACTGAACGCCCAGAAGCTGATCGGCGCCATCGATGCTGCCGTCCTGCGCGCTCAAGAGCGCACGTCCAACTCAATGCTCGAGTACGCCAAGAAGGCGGCGCCGGTGCGAAAGGTGTTCGACAAGCGCTTTGGCAAGCGCGCCAATGATCTATTTCCCACCTTTCGCTTCCGCGATATCAGCACCGGCAAGATCACGAGCCTGAAGGGCGATTTCCGCCAAACGTTTCGCGAGCGCGGGACCGGTGCCTTCAAGCTCGTCAACGAGCGCGCTGAGGGGTTCCTGCGAGCTGAGGGAAGGCGGTCGCTAGCGCGCGGCCTCAACGTAGAGAAGCGCAACCGCGAGACGGGAGATTTCCGCAATACGGGTGGCGGCGTGGATCCGGTGACAGGTAGGCTAGGTGGTCGCCTGCGGCGTGAGATCGCGCTGATCCCGTCGTTTAAGGCATCTCCCACGCGTCGGGTGGCAGGCATTATCTCACCCACACCCTATGCCATTCACCAAGAATTCGGAACGCGCCACCACGCAAGCCAGCCTTTCATGCGACCCGCCTTACATCACAACGAGCGGATGTATGTGGCCAACCTGAAGGCTGAACTGGCGTCTGCCCACAACGTCAAACGGGGCGGACGACGGCCTTCCTTTCAATTGGATGACCCCGCCAAGGTGGCTCAGTTCATTCGCTTCCTAGAAGGGGGCGACGAATGATTTCGTCCAGCTCTCGGATTAAACAAGCTCTTGTGGCGACGATGCGCGCTGAGACCGCGCTTCGCACAGCAGTGAACGGCTTCCACGAGAGATTCGCCCCGGCGAAAACGAACTACCCGTTCGTGACGTACACACGCGTAAGCGCACCGTACGACTACGACTGGACCAATCTCACGCTACGCACAGTGTGGGACATCGTGGTCTGGTCCCGGGACCCCGTCGAGGCTGAGACCCTCGATGCGCTCGTGTCATCAGTGCTCAACGATGCGTCGTTGTCGGTGACTGGGCAATCCACCCTAATCTGCCGTCGCTTCGACGATTTGGGAGATCGCGATGTCGACGAAGAGGGGCAACCGGTGTATATGGCTGGCGGTACCTATCACATTTGGACCGACCAGATTATCCCAGTGCGGCAAACGAGTTCTCTCTCGGCCGCGGCTGTCCTCGTGTAGGAAGGGTTAATTATGGCTGCTAATACGGGCACCAAGCTTCACGGCAAGAATGGTGCTATCTATATCGACGGACTGAAGGGCTTCGGCACCAAGGTCGCGACCAAGGCGGAGTGGACGCTCAACCTGAACCGCGACTACGTGGATGCCACGGTGTTCGGCGAGACCAACAAGACCTACCTCGTGGGTCTCAAGGATATTTCCGGGACGTACGCGGGCCTGCTCGACGTGTCTGGTGACCTTCTGGTGAACGCCACCAGCTCCGACACGGTGAACATCTACCTGTACGTTGACGATCGGGGTGGCAGCGAGATTCTCGTGGCGCACGGCCCCGGTCTGTTCGACGCCGCGATTAGCGCTTCGAATACCGATGCGGTTCGTATCTCCGGTAACTTCCGCGCTGCCGGTTCATGGACCGTGTTCGATGATGGGTCGCTGACCTAATCATCACTCAGTAATGTGAGATCCGGAAAACGGGCCGGCTCTCCACCCTTACCTCCCTTTTTAGGAGAAGGATCAGATGTTCATTCGTTCCTTGACGGGGACCGATGGTGAAGTGAAGTTCCCCACCCTCGGTGCCCATATCGGTACATTCCAAAGCTGGAAGCTCACTCGGCAGCAGGACAACGGTGCTCACGATGGCCCGTTCATTCTGACTGCCGTTTTTTCATACGTGAACCCGTTGCTTTGGGATCAACCCTTTACCAAGTCGTTCGAGGTTCGGATTGGCAAAAAGCGGTATCGGCTCGATCAGATGCCCGATGCAAAGTGCGAACTGGTCCATAAGCAATTGATCATGGAAGGAGTCACACTATGTCCGCTGCCGTAACGTCCGAGTCCAAGAAGATCAAGGTGCGGGGCACCGAGTACACCATTCGTGAGCTCACCGCAGGTGAGTATGACGAGTGCATCCGCAACGCCACCAACGGTGAAGATGAGGTGGATACCGTCTTGCTGGCCAAGCTCATGGCCCTCAAGTGTGTCAACCCGTCGCTCACTGATAAGTCGCTCAGCGAGCTGCCGTTCCGCGTGTGGCGTGCCATCAACCGCACCATTAACGAGATCCATTACGTCCCGGAAGAGACGGAAGAGGGAAACGACTAAAGCCCGAAGAGCGCCTGTATTGGGAGCTCGGGGCCATCTTCCAAAAGTGGCCATGGGAAGTGCAAGCACTTCCCTTCCACCAGTTCCTGTTCCTTCGGGCAGGTTTCTTAGACCGAATGCAGCAACGGGCTGCATCCTCCACGCGTAGCCCGCTCGATGCGGCCGCGTGGGATGCGGAGTCGGTGACCACCCCCGCCGACTGAGGGTCAATCCTGTGGCAAACCGTGAACTTGAATCCATTAGCGTCAAGCTGTACGCCGACTACGAAGCACTCGTAGATTCCATCAAGGTGGCTGACCAGAAGATCGACCAGATGGTGGACCGCACGCGCAAGCGGACTGCCACGGTTGGTGTTGCCTGGAAGAAGGGCGCCATTGCCAAGATGGAGACAGAGCTGGACGCGCTGGAGAGCACCCAGCGGGATATTCAGGTTAACGTCAAGTGGAAGCCAGGTGAGACGCGCAAGGACCAATTCCGGCGGGATGTTCAGAAGGAACTGAACGCAGGGGATCCTATTACCCTCAAAAAGGTCAAGATTCAACTTGATAAGACCGAAGTATCCACGATTCGCCAGCGAATTAAGGATGCACTCGGCGAAATCGACGTAGATGTCAAGGGAGTTTGGCGGGGCTGGAAGCAAGGCCCCCCTGACGAACTCGAGATCCCGATACGCGGCGGTGGCGGTGGCGGCGGGGGTGCAGCTGGGGGTGGCGGCGCTGCGGCTGGCTTCACGTTACAAGATCTGAAGCGCGCTCTTGAAGATATCGGGACCGATAAAGAGCCGTCACGCGCCGCACAGCCCGTCTCTGGGGTCAAGGAGTCGCCGGCCTCGACGACCGCAAAGAGCAGCAGCACCACCGGTGGCAAGGCGGGGACGGTCAAGACCACCGAGGAAACCACGACCACCACCAAGAAGACGACCGAAGCGAAGCAGGCGCCATCGGCTCCAGCAGAAGAAACACCACAGTCCACCACGGTATCCAAGCCCAAGGCCACCCCTAGCCAGGTGCAGCCCTCAGCGGGTGGCAAGGTCACCCAGCTTGAGCCCGGCTATGCCCAGGGCGCGGTGGTGATGATGGGTAGGCACGCCTACGGTGGTGGTGCGACCCAGATGCAGTTTGGCGGCGAGAACGTGGTGACCGCTCAGCTAAAGCGGGTCATGGACGAGATCGCCGCCTCATCGGGGGGCACCGTTGAAGCGCTCAAGAAGTTCCTCACCGATTTCGGAGTCTCGTTCGGTGAAAAGGAAGGGAAGCGCTTCCTTGAGACGGGGGGCATGCACGTTCCCAAGACCAAGGATCCCGGCCAGCTCGGCATGCTCGAGGGCCTTGGCATTGACTGGCGCAGCCTTGAACCGTCCCAAGTCGTTGAAGAGCTAAAGACGCGGTTGGAGCGTGGCTTTAAGGCCATGCAGGCGTCTCCCACTCCACAGCCCGATACGGCTGACCCAAGCGACTTTGCACTGAAGCTTTCTGAGGCGATGGGCCTCGACCCCAACGCTGCTCCCGCTCAGGTTGACGAGGGGTCGCGTGGCGGCCTGCGCCCCGGCAAGAAGGGCATGCAGGCGGCCCGCGCTGAGTCTGCCTTCCGCCTGCTGGGCGGCATCGGCATTGAGGCCGAGCTCTCGGATCAGAACCTCAATGCGCTACAGCGTGATCTCGAGGATCCCGATCTCTCCGATCGCCAGCGCCACGATATTCAGCGTGAGATCTCCCTGATTAAGGAGAAGCGTTCCTCACGGGAGAATGCTGGTGCTGCCCGCGCAGGCGAAGAGATGTTCTTGTCGCACGAGCGCAAGCAGCAGATGGATCTGGCGCGGGGCGAGCTGTTCGAACAGATGGCTTCGGGCACCGATCCGTTCCTTCCCAAGGCCGGCGAGATCACGCGTCTCACTGATCTATTTACGGGTGGCGTCACCGAGATGGGCGGCGTGCCGCTGTCCGATACGATCCAGGGGCTCGTCGATGAGCTCGAGACCACCATGCGCACGATGTCGTTTGGTGAGTCAAAGGAGGCTAAGGACTTCCGCCGTGCGCTGGGCCGCGCTCGTGAAGGTAAGGGACCGCGCCTTCTCAAGGACACTCCGCGCAACGCCATGGAGAACGAGCGGCGCAGCAAGGAGAACCTGAGCCTCGAGCGGACGCTGCGCTCGATGCAGACTGCTCGCTCCTTCCTTGGTCGCGCCATTCCGGTCGACCCGCAGGATCCCGATACGGCCAAACTGGCGCGTGGCGGCAGGGTGGAATACTTCGCCGAAAAGGAAGCCGGCGAGATCGCCGCCAACCAAGCGCGTGTGGAGTCGGGTCTGTTCCTGAAGCTCTTTGAAGAGTTCATGGATATGAAGAACCCGGCTACTGGTCAGGCGTTTGGATTGCCACGTATGGCCGCCTCCAATCCGGTAGCGATGGATATTCAGCGCGTGCTGCTGGAGCGCAAGGCGGCGCGGGCCGAGATCAAGAACGCCCAGAAGGAACTCAAGAAGGGCGGCCCTGAGCTCGACGAATTCGTCAGCGATCCCGCACGCAAGAAGCTCCTCCGGCGGGAAGCCACCCTTGAAGAAGAGCTGCGTAATACCGAGGATGAACAGCAGCGCGCTCCACTGAAGCAAGGGCTCGGTGAGGTGAAGCGTGAGCTGGGTGGTCGGCCACGCCGCACGCGGCGCGCGATCCTCGAAGACATCGTGGACCGTGGGCTGCCCCAGCTGCCACAGCTGCCAGCTGATGTGCTCAGGCAGATCGAGAGCGGCAAGCTGGATCTGTTCGAGGCCACCCCCGAATACACCGATGCCTTTACGAAGTTCATTCGCAGTCGAGACGAAGACTTTGAGAAGCGGGCCGAGCGGGCCAGCGCCAAGCCGCGCCGCAAGATGCGCGACGACTCGCTGGACGTCATGGGGCTTCAGGTGCGCCGCGGAGAGATCTTCGAGCAGCTATCCGGTGGCGCCAGCGGCGCCCACGAACGCGAACTACGTGAAGAGCTGTCGCACATCGATGCCGCAGTAGCCACCAATATGACGGATTACCTGCGCAATCAGCTGGACGAGATGCAGGGCGTCCTACTGGCCCCGGGAACCGATACCAGGCTGCGCGTGCAGCTGCCCAAGATGATCGACCTCAAGAAGGCGGAGGTGCTGGAGTCAGAGGCTGCCGACATTCAGCGGCGCCTCGACAATCCGCATCGTATCGACCCGATGGAAGGTGCGGCCGAGGTCATTGAAAAGAAGCGTGGTCAAGCTGTCGAGCTTCGCGCCAAGCACGAGCAGACTCTCCCAGAGACCGCAGCCTCGCAGTATCTGCGCGACCTGATCGCCGGGGAGAACACCCCCGATCCTGACCCCGAGGCCGTCTTCCCTGTTGCCGAATACGATACAGATGACATGTTTCCAAGTGGCAAGTCGGGCACGTTCTATGAAAGCCCGCAGGATACGGCAGCACGCGAGGCGTGGGAACAGTCACAAGCTGGTCGTTTCTTTATTAAGAACAACATGGAGAGCGTCTCGGGCCGTTCGACCGAAGAGATGGAGCAGCTTAACGCCGAATATCGTCGCCTTAAGCAGCTTGAAGATGAATTCGAAGACACCGGCAACATCGGTCCCGGCGCAGCCGCTGGTCGGGAAATCGGTAATACCAATCCGCTGCGCATAGCCACCGCCCAGTCGCGGCTTGATTCGGCGGACCGCGCCCTCTCCCAGATTCGCTCACCACAGCACGCGCGCGGCATCCTGAGCCGCACCAAGATGCCCGTTACCCAAGCCGAAGCCACCGCTGCGGAGCGATATCTTCGTGGTGAACGGATTGTCGATGGAAAGCTGCAGGTTGCCGGTGGGGGCTCGAGCGGTGGTGTTCAACGCGTCCATGTAGTGAACTTCGGAGAGCTACGAGCGGATCTCGCCAAATTCGGTTCGGCGGCCGGCCGCGAGCTGGGTGAGTCCCCCGCCAGTGTCAAGGCCGCGCAAGGTACCACCCCGCTGGGGGCTCAGCGTCAGCCGTCACCCACCGCCGAGCGCATTGCGTCGCGCTTCTTCCGGGGGACTGGCACGCCACCCGGATTTGACCCACGTGTGCTGGAAATCCTTGAAACCGGCGGCTTTGCTCCCGGTGAGGCCCAGGAGATTGAAGAGAACATCCTCACGAGGCGGCAGGGCCTGAAGCTGCGTGAAGAGCTGTTCACTAGCCGTGCTCCGACGGTGGCCTTCGGTGAGGCGGTGCAGGCCCTCCTCGGTGGCCGTCCCGAGATCGTGACCGCCATTCAGCGTGAGAAGTCGCTGACCAGTGAGCTGGATACCATCGTACGCCGCATCGAACGACGCGAAACCCGATCCATTCCGCGACTGATCTTCCAGCGCGACCGGGCTCTCGCCGAAACGGGTGAGCCTGAGCAGCGTGCCGCGATTCAGAAGAAGTTCCAGGAGCGTATCGAGCTCGAGCAGTTCGATACGGCGGCAGATGTGGTGCGCGCGCGGGACATCCAGGAGAAGGAGCTTCCCCAGACCCAAGACATCGTCAATAGCGTGAATCCCTTCATTCGGTCCTTCACCGCCCTGACCACGGGTGCCATCACTGGTACCGTCCTGTTCGGGGCCGCGCTGGCTGGCCTGCAGGGCGCACTCAAGCTGACTGGGGAATTCCTGGGTCCGGTCATTGAGCGGCTGAGCGGATATCAAAACGTTACCGCCAAGATCACGACCACCCTCGCTGATCAAACCCGTCAGCAGCAGGGCGCTATCAAAGCCACCTTCGCGCAGACCGCTGCGGTGGCGGGGCTGTCTGCGACGAGTGCCGATGTCCTCGGTCCGGCGCTTGAGCAGCGCGGTCTCGCCGAGGCCGGAAATAAGGCACTCGCCGAACAGTTAGATCTCATCCGCGCCAATCAAACGGTGCGCCGTCAGAATGAGGCGCGGGGTGGTGAAGACCAAAGCCTCTTCCAAACCACCGCTGGCTTCTTTGGTTCTCCACTGTTTGGTATTCCGTCTACCGGAGAAACGTTTGCTAAATTCTTGGCTCAAATCCCGAGAGCCAGTGCTCCGAGCGTGGACTTTAAGACGGGGCGCGAAGCGCCTCGTCTCCTTCGCACCGACCCAAAGACCGGTCGCATTGTCGACTCTGGTGGACCGTTGTCCGAGCTTGAGGTTGAGCTCGGACAAGACACACGAGACTTCCTCAACGCTCAGTTCGAGAAGGGCGGAGCGCCCGGCACCCGCGTTGTGCAGGCCACCGCCGATATGGCCGATGAGATCAACCGCGTGGCGAACATCTTTGATTCGGCCGGCCTTTCCAATGTGGGAGACCAGCTGCGCGATGCGTTGAAGTCTGGTTCTCCTATTCAAATTGAGGGTATCAATAGCTTCCAGGATGCAATCCGTAGCATGCAAGCGATCCAGCGGGCGGGGACCATTGCTGATCCTGAGGTCGTTATTCGACAGCTGACCGACCGTACCCTGCCTGCGGCGTTCGAAGCCATTCGGGCGCGTGGTGAGTTTACGCGCGACCGCCAACTGCCGGGGCAACTGGCCCTTCAATTAGCTGCTCGCCCACTACAGCCGTTTGGCTTCAGCTTCAACGAAGAAAACCTCAACCTCGACACGCGTCAGGGGCGATCGGCACAACGTGGCATTTCCCGCTTGGCGAACATCACCGCCACCGCGGGAACGGGGATCGATCAGCTCGCCTCCACCGATGCCCTCTTTGATCTGGTGCCTCAAGATCTCCACGTGGAGTTCGGGGGCATTCTTGATCAAATCACCGCCATCGGCGAGCAGATCAATTCCATCACCCGCGGCGTCACCAGCCGTCAGCTGGCCCAAACGCAGGCCGAATACAACAATCAGCTGCGTATTACGCGGCGGACGTACGACGACATCCAAGATACGATCGCTGGTATCCACGGCGCACAGGGCGACACGCTGGGCCTCATTGAAGGACAGAACATCGCCCTGCAGCGTCAGTCTCAGGAGTTGCAATTCCGCTCCACTGCCCTGTCTCAGGAGCTACAGCAGCGGCAGATCAACTTCAGCGTGGCGGTCGCCGGCTTCACAGCACCGGGGCTTACCCCTGCCGAGCGTGCGGCGCGCATTGAAGAGGCCAAGATCGAGGCCGCCTACGCACAAGAACAGCTGGATATCCAGCGTGAGCTGCTGGCGTTGTCGCGTGAGCAGGTTGCTAATGCCAACCAGGCGCAGGATATCGGTCTCAGCCGCAGCCTCGAAGATGTGCAGGCCCAGATTGGCCTGATCGAGGGTGCTAAGGCGGTGGCTGAGTTTAGCGCGGCAGCGGGTGAGGCCTTGCAGTACCTGCAAGTGCAGCAGCAGGCGCTGATCGAGCAGGCGGGCACCTATATGCAGGAGGGTACCGAGGCTGCGCAGGTGGTCATCTCGGCTGGTCAGCAGGCCGCTGAGGCAACCGGTGAATCGATGTCCTACATCTTGTCGCGAACCGCGACAGCATGGGGAATCTTCAGTCAGCAGGCGCGCGCCGTGCTCAGTGCGCTGACCGGATCCGCCCCCGATAGCGACTACCTGCCATCGACCAGACGCCAGAGTGGAGACGCTGAGTTCGCCAGCGGCTTCCTCGGCAACATCACGGGTGCTACCCGTATGGTGGTGGGTGAGGCCGGTACAGAGACGGTGGCGGTGCTACGCAATCCGCGTGAAGAACTGCTGCGCGCCGCCGATTCGGGGGGCTCCGCGTTGATCGTGAACATCACCGTCACCGGTAATAACGTGGGGACCAATGAAGATGCCGAGAAACTGGCCGCCCTCATCCAGCGCAAGGTAGAAGATGGGCTCGGACGCCGCATGAGCACATTCGGGCTAGGGGTCGCCCGCTAATGAGGTGGGGTCTACAGTGGGGACGATGGTGGTTGTGGCAATGGGCGCTAGACGGTTCGCTTAGCCTCGGCATTCACATCGACCCGCAGCGTCGCCTTGGTGATAAGGGCCCATACGGCCCCTACGTAGATTTACACCTCGGCGTGTGTGTGTTGTCGCTGGGTTATCACCCCGCCCGTGCGAGCGGGCTCGCTGAAATGGGACAGGGCGGTATTATGCGGCCGCCGGATCGGGTCACATGACCACCACTCGACGTGCAGCTAATCGTCATACGATCGTCGCTACAGGGTGGACCGCCCCGGAGAACGCATATGCGCTCACCGCGGATAGTACCCACGCCACCCTAACGTCTGCCAAAAACTCCACCTTCAGTGGTGACTTTGGGTTCCCCAATATCACCGCGTCCGACGTCCCCACCGGACCATTTGGGGGTACTTGGTCCAGCAACAACCGCGGCACCGTGCCCATGCGCGGCCTTGCCTATGGCGACGGCTACTGGGTCTCGGTCGGCTCCGGCGGAGCCCTTTTGTATCGTGCCACCGATCCGACCGGCACGTGGACTGCCAATAATCAGACTGGCACGCAGGAGGCTGTGGCCTACGGTAATGGTTATTGGGTGGTGGTCGGCGGTACCAACCTCCTTCGTTATCGCGCTACCGACCCGACTGGTACGTGGACCAACAACTCGCATACGGGTAGCTGGACTTCTGTCGCCTATGGCAATGGATATTGGGTTACCGTTAGCAACTCCAACAATGTGCGTTATCGTGCCACCGACCCAACCGGAGCGTGGACCGCCAACAATCAGACTGGGTCGTGGAATTCGGTTGCCTATGGCAACGGCTACTGGGTCATGGTGGGTAACAGCGGTGCTCTCCGCTATGCCACCGATCCGACCGGAACGTGGACCGCCAATACTCAGGGCACCGCCAGCTGGCAATCGGTCACCTACGCTAATGGGTATTGGGTTGCCGTTAGTGACAGCGGTGCATTGCGTTATGCCACCGACCCGACCGGAACATGGACCGATAACACCCAAAGCGCATCAGACATTCTGTGGTCGGTCGCCTACGGCGATGGCTTCTGGGTAGCTGCGGGCGCGGATAGTGGAACCGAACTTAACCGTCTTCGGTACACCTCTGATCCAACCGGCACCTGGACCGCCAACGATCAATCCGACATCATCTCCACGGAAATTCATTACGGGAACGGCTACTGGGTAACGACTGGCTCAAACCCAGTCTTCTTCAATGCGGATCGCCTACGTTATGCCGCCGATCCCACCGTGGAGCCGGGTATCCCTAACGAATCGACCATTAATAGCGTCACCGTTCGCGTTAACTGGGGCATGACCGCCTCGGTAACAGGCGGCACGCTGGGGCTTCAACCGCGGCTTAACAACGCCAATTCCGGCTCCGAAACTACAAAAACCTCCACGACTCAGGAGGATGGCAGCGCCACGTTTGGGACGGTAACGCTGTCTGATCTGCGCTCTGCCCAGAGCAGCGATTTAATCGAAGCACGCATTCGCGTCACTAAGGGCAGTACCAACTCGGCCATGACCGGGAACCTCGATTTTGTGTATCTCGAGGTTGACTTTACAGCCCCCGGCAGCAGTTTTAGTGGCAGTGTTACGGCCGATGCCATCGTGCAGGACACTACAACCGGTTCATATACCGCCGACGCAGTTATCGCACTTCCCGACGCCGATTCGTTTACCGCCCATGCCGTCATCGCTGCGACCCAGTCCGCCTCGGTCAGCGCTGATGCTGTCATTATCAAGCTCACTGTTACCGCTGATGCCGTGATTCATGCGCCGCAATCCGCCACCTTTGTGGCTGATGCGTTGCTCAATATTCTGGTATCAGCTTCGGTTACGGCTGACGCTGTTGTGCGCACCACGGTGGCCAACACATTCACCGCAGATGCAGTGATGGCCACACAACCTCTGCGTTCGCTACTAGCCAATGCAGAGATTCTCAGCGCTCCCGGTGGCTCGTTCAGTACTAAAGCCTATATCCTCATCTCCGAAAGTCAGTTGCCATCGCGCCCCACTGTTCAAGCACCGACCATCGCGGCTGATCTCAAGATCACCCTCGGCGGTACCGACATCACCGGCTGGGTCGAGGTGGCGGGCTGTGAGTTCACCGCTGCCAGCAATGGTGGTGTGGGGCGCGCCCTGCTGCCGCTCAAGGATCTCGAACACGAGCTGAATGTCCCAATCGGTGCCGAGGTCATCATCCGCATCGATGGTCGGCGGGTATGGGGTGGCTTTGCCTTACGTAAAACGCACCGGTACTACTTTGACGGCACCATTCCCACCACACCCGTGCCTCGCCAGTTTCGTATCGAGGCCTACGACTA
>Ga0299913_10001804_pt1 | contig 16321 bp, 17 predicted proteins | sample RVTome_9_FD_201360 | JGI IMG/M metagenome (GOLD analysis project Ga0299913, IMG submission 201360) | Soil microbial communities from uranium-contaminated site in the Upper Colorado River Basin, Wyoming, United States - RVT155D38 (version 2) ...
CGCCCGGAGGTCGCGCCGGGGCACCTGCACGCGACCGTCTGGACGCCTGTGATCGCCGGGAAGCTCGAAGGTGATCCGCCGCTCAACCTGACACCGCTCCCGCCCATCCAGCCGCTGGCGGTCGCCTCGCTCCAGCCGCAGGCGACCGAACCGCTGGCCAGGCCCATCGTACCGCTCGATCCGATCACCGCGATCGAGATTGCACCATTGTCCCCGCCAGACGGGCGGGAGTGAGGACGACATGTCGAAACGACTTCTGACCGTGTCCCTGGTGGTGCTCTGCCTCGGCGCCCCCGCCGCCGCACGGCAAACTCCACCCGCCGCCCCGAAGCCGACGACGACCGGCTCTGAGGCGGCGGCCGAGACACAGGCGGAGAAACGGTCGCCCCCCCCGGCGGAGCAGCCCCAACCCGAAGGGCAGCCGGTCAACATCAGGCTCGATCTGACGATCAGCGATCATCACGGAGCCGGCGAGCCGGCCAAGCGCGCGGTCACCATCATCGTGGCCGACCGGCATGTCGGATACATTCGGACGTCGGGCACGAACAGGACGCCGGGCGTCACGTCGAGCGTCCTGCTCAACGTCGATGCGCGGCCGCACATTCTGGCCAACGGGAAGGTGCGCGTCGGGATCAGCCTGCAGTACACACCGGCGGCGACGGATCCCACGGTGGCCGTGTCCTCATTGAACCAGCAGTTCACGCTCATCCTCGACCCCGGCAAGCCATTCCTGATGTCCGAGGCGGCCGATCCCCTGTCGAACCGCAAGATGACGGTGGAAGGGCGGGTCACGATCATGAAATGACGCGGATTGGCGGGACGGATCCCCCCCATTCCCCAAGTCCCCACTCCACGTGACGGGCTTGCCCAGCCAGGTGAACTCGGCGCAGCTTCCGTCCCGGCCGGTTTCAACCCGCCGTTCGCTGATTCGCCTCGCGGAATGGGAATTGGGAATTGGGAGTTGGGAGTTGGGACTTGGAGGTTGGGAGTTGGAAGTCGTGACCACCCGGCCACGTCACTGCGACGTTGCGACCCTGACAGCCTCCAGCGCCTCACCCGCTTTCGTGTTGGCCCCCTGCTCCAGCTTGCCGGCGAGGCGCTGCCCTTCGGTCAGGTGCTCGATGGCCGCCGAGATACTCCTGACCGCACCGGTTCGTCCCTCGTCCACGTAGCGCTGGTGGACGCGGCGCAAGGGCGCTTTCGCCTCCTCCATGCGCCTGCTGGCCTCCCCAAAATTCATGTTGTAGAGGCTCACGCGCGCGTCCAGGATGTGCCCGCGTGCCTCGGCGATGTCCAGCTGCTGGCGGGTCTCGTTCAGCGCCGATTCCACGGTGAAGCGGCCCGACGCGCCCCACACGTACCCGAGCCCGAGCAGCACGATCGCGGCGCCGATGGCGATGAGGATGTTCCTGCCGGTGGGACGCATACAGGGAATTGTAGTGGAGCGCGGCGCGGAGAGCAGCAGATGGCCACACAAGGTCACGAGATCGACCGGCACCGCAGGAGATCAGGACCTGGGGATCAAGAGAGCAGGGCACAAAAGATCAGAGAACAGAGGTCGGGGGATCGAAACGTCGGGATCGGGAGGTCAGGAGATCGAGGCACAACACATCAGGGTCCATCCTGACGTCTGCCTGTAGCACCAACGAGCAGGATCTGGAGGTCGCCGACATTCGTGCCGGTCGGTCCCCATCGAATCAGATCGCCGAGCGGCTCGAAGAACGCGTACGCATCGTTGCGCGCGAGCGCGGCGTCCGGATCGATACGCGCGCGCGCCGCGCGGGCGAGGGTCGTCTGGTCGACGACCGCACCGGCCGCGTCGGTCGGGCCATCCACGCCGTCGGTGCCGGCACTGGCGAGCAGCACGGCGCACTGCAGGTTGGAGGCGAGCGTCGCAACCGCGACTGCCCCGCCGAGCGCGAACTCCTGGTTGCGCCCGCCCCGGCCGTTGCCGCGTACGGTAACGGTGGTCTCGCCCGACCCGATCACGCAGACAGGTCGTGACGGGCGGCCGAGATGCGGCCGGAGCGAGTTCACCCACGCGCGGGCGCTCTCGCGCGCCTCGCCCGCGATCGCCGTGTCTTCCACGATGACCTGGTAGCCCCGGCGTTCGGCCTCGTCGCGCGCGCCCGCCGCCGCGGTGTGGCGATTGCCTATGACCACATACTCGGAGTCGGTCACGCGGACGTCGCCGGGCTTGCTCGTCTCCGGCAGCTCGCCGCGAGCTCCGCGCGACAGGTGCACGAGCGCCGCCGGCGGAATCTCGACACGCCGCTCTCGTACGATCTCGAGCGCATCGGCAAACGTCGTCGGGTCCGGCACCGTCGGACCCGATCCGATGACCGACGGATCGTCGGCTCTCGGCGCGTGGACGTCCGAGAGTGCGAGCGTGACGGTTCGGCCGGCCGCGGCCGCGAGCTGTCCGCCCTTGATCCGCGACAGGTGCTTGCGCACGCAGTTGAGCTCGTCGATGGCAGCGCCCGCCTCCATCAGCGCTCGTGCCGTGGCCGCCTTGTCCTCGAGCGTGAGCCCCTCCGCCGGGAGGGCCAGCATGGCGGACGCCCCGCCGGACAGCAGCACGAGCAGTCCTCCGCGGCTGGCGCCGTCACGCGCGAGCGCGAGCGCCCGTGCTCCCGCGGCCGCGCTGCCCTGGTCCGGCGCTGGATGCCCCGCGACGATGACATCCAGGGGGCCGCCCGGCGGGGGCACAGAACCCGCGGGGACGGCGACAAGTCCCCAGTCGATCGGATAGTCCTCGGCAAGCGCCGCAATCATCGGGCACGCCGCTTTGCCGGCAGCCACGACCTGGCGCGGCAGGTCCCCCCGGCCGCCGGCGCTGCGGTGAACGAGCGCCGTCCGTACGAGCTGCCCCGCTTCCACGGCGTGCACGCCTGCGCGCAGGATCGCCCGGGCGTCGTCGTGAAGCTGTCGAAGAGAACTCAGTGAAGCTGCTTGGGATCCGACCAGCTGGAGAGCCCGGTCACGGCGTTGAAGGTCCTGAGGAGGCTGGCGATGACCCGGTCCGCGTCATCGCACGCACACAGCTGTTCGAGCTGGTTGAGCACCCGCGCCAGCGCCTCGTCTGCGTCGCTGATGGCGCGTTCGGAGAAGTACTCCCTCTGGAGGGCGAGGCATTCCCGATGTCTGATGAATTCCTGTCGATAGAAATCGGCGGGCAGGCGGAGAGGAGTACTGACACGCTTGTCAGGGCTGACGATCCGGGCCATGCGACTCCTCGCGTGGTTCATGTGTGGGCGGATAAATTCAGTGTAAACGGCTGCCGAGCCGGTGTCAACGGGAGCGCGTCCGCCCGTCCCGGACCCGTATGCCGGCGCGGCCTGCCATCAGCCGGACCTCACGGAGGTCACCGCACGCTCCGGGCGACGATCATCCCCCCCACACACCCGAGCACCATCCCTCCCAGCAGGAGGACCGCCCAGAGCTGGCCGGGCAGGAACGTCAGCGAGGTGACGCCCAGCATCTCGGCCGCCGCCCCCCCATATCGCGCTCTGATGCCCGCCAGCAGCGCCGCCAGGACTCCGATCGCGACGAGGGCCCCCGCGCCTCCCTGAAGGATGCCCTCCAGCACCAGCGGCCCCCGGACGTAGGTGAACGGCGCGCCCACGAGCTGCATGATCTCGATTTCGTCTCGCCGCGCGTGCGCTGCCAGCCGGACGACGTTCGCCACGGTCAGGGCCGCGGCAAGGGCCAGCAGCGAGACGATGAGGATGCCGACCGCGCGCACGAACCGCACGATGCGCTCCAGACGCTCGAGCCAGCGGCGGTCGTACTGCACATCGGCGACGCCCGGCAGCGCCTGCAGCGTGCTGACGAGCGCATCGACCCGCCCGTCTCCTCCGGCCGCGGGGACGGTCCTCACGTCCACAGAGGCGGGGAACGGATTGCGATCGAGACGATCCACCGTGGCGGCCAGGTCCGGGAAGTCCTGCTTGAACCGCTGCGCCGCGTCCGCCTTCGAGACGTGGCGATGCTCGGCCGCGATACCGCTTGCGAGCACCTGCGCGCGGATCGCATCCACGTCCGCGCTGGTGGCCTCGTCGTGCAGGTAGACCGTCAGCTCCGCGGTCTGCCCCCAGTGCGCGGTGACCCGCTGCAGATTCGCGTGCACGACCAGGAAAAAGCCGAGCACGAACAGCCCCGCGGCGATCGTGAGAATCGCGAGGAGTGCCGCCTGCCTGCCCCGCCAGAGGCTGGCCGCCGCTTCCTCGACGAAGTACCTCAGCGCGCGCATGCGGTCACGATTCCTCGACGACCCGTCCATGGTCGAGCGTCAGCGCGCGGCGCCCGACCCGGCGAATCAGCTCCCGGTCGTGTGTGGCGACGACCACCGTCGTCCCGCGCGCGTTCACCTCGCGCAGCAGGTTCATGATCTCGAGGGACAGATCCGGGTCGAGATTGCCCGTCGGTTCGTCGGCCAGAATCACGACAGGATCGTTGACGAGCGCCCGCGCGAGTGCGATCCGCTGCTGCTCGCCGCCGGACAGCTCGCGCGGATACGCGTTCATGCGATGCTGCAGCCCGACCCACTTCAGCACCTGGAACGTGCGTCGCTGCTGCTGGGCGAGCGCCATGCCGAGCACACGCGGCACGAACGCGACGTTCTCGAGCACGGTCTTCGCCTGGAGGAGCTTGAAATCCTGGAACACGAACCCGAGAGAGCGGCGATAGGACTGGACCTGACGCCGGCTCAGCGCCGCGAGGTTGCGCCCGCCCACGACGAGCTCGCCTTCGCTCGGCACGTCCTGCCGCAGGAGGAGACGGAGGAGCGTGGACTTGCCGGCGCCGCTCGGGCCCGTGAGGAAGACGAACTCCCCCTTGTCGATACGGAGCGACAGGTTCTGCAGCGCGTAGACGCCGCGGCCGAACACCTTCGACACGCCGTGGGCTTCGATCATTCAGCGGTCCTGTCACCGTCGGGCGCGCACCTGGGCCGGCCCTCAGTCGGTCTGCGCGCCGAGCAGGTCCTTCAGCAGGCGGTTGACGAGCGGCGGGTTCGCCTTTCCCTTGGTCACCTTCATCACCTGTCCCACCAGAAACCCGACGGTCTGCTGCTTGCCGGCGCGCACCTGCCGCACCGCGTCGGGGTGTGCGTCGAGGACGCTCTGCACCACGGCACGAATCTCCGACTCGTCGTCGATCCGCGAGAGCCCTTCCTGCTCGACGATCTCGGCCGCCGGGCGGCCGGTGGCGTACATCTTCTCGAACACGTCACGCGTCACCGGTCCGCTGATCGTGCCGGCGTCGATCAGACGGATGAGGCCGGCAAGCGCCTCCGGCGTCACCGGCAGTTCGCCGATGTCGTCTCCTCGCTCGTTCAGCTTCGCCGTCACGGCCCCCATGATCCAGTTGCTCGACGCCTTGGCGTTGCCGGATGCGGCCGCCGTCGCCTCGAAATAGTCGGCGAGCGCCGCCGACGTGGTGAGCACCGACGCATCGTATTCGGGAAGCGCGTATTGCTCGATGAACCGCAGCCGCCGTGCCTCCGGCAGCTCCGGCACGCGGGCGCGCACCTCCTCGATCCATGCGTGATCGAGGACGAGCGGCGGGAGATCGGGCTCGGGAAAGTAGCGGTAGTCGTGCGCTTCCTCCTTCCCGCGCATCGCGACCGTCCGTCCTGTGCCCGCGTCCCACAGCCGCGTCTCGTGGTCCACGGTGCCGCCTCCGGCGAGGACCTCGATCTGGCGCGCGATCTCGAATTCGAGGGCGCGCTGCACGTGGCGGAAGGAGTTCAGGTTCTTGATCTCCGTCTTCACCCCGAGGCGCGCGGTCCCCACGGGCCGCACCGAGACGTTCGCGTCACAGCGGAGGCTGCCTTCTTCCATATTCCCGTCGTTCACGCCAACGGCGACCAGGATGGCGCGGAGGCGCGCGAAGAACTCGGCGGCGTCTGCGGCGGCGCGCAGGTCCGGCTCGGTGACGATCTCGATCAGCGGAACGCCGCTGCGGTTGAAATCGAGGTAGGTGCGGCGCGTCGAGTCGGTGAACCCCTCGTGCAGCGACTTGCCCGCGTCCTCTTCCATGTGGATGCGCGTGATGCCGACGCGCGCGCGTCCCGAAGCCGTCTGGAACTCCACGACGCCGCCCATGGCGAGCGGACGATCGTACTGCGAGATCTGGTAGCCCTTCGGAAGATCGGCGTAGAAGTAGTTCTTCCGGGCGAACACCGACGCCGGCTGCACGGCGCAGCCGAGGGCACATGCCGCGCGCACCGCCAGCGCCACGGCATGCCCGTTCAGCACGGGGAGCGCACCGGGCAGTCCCAGGCAGACGGGACAGACGCGTGTATTCGGCGCGCCGCCATAGGCGGTGCTGCATCCGCAGAAGATCTTGCTTTCGGTCAGCAGCTGGCAGTGGATTTCGAGGCCGATGACGGGTTCGAAGGGCACGGTATCGCCAGATTGTCCACTGGAGAAGACATCTGCGCAACCATCAAGATCGCTTCGCTCAATGGCCAACGAGCTGCTTCAGCACCTGCACCACGTGAGGGTCGAACTGCGTACCGCTGCACCGATCGAGCTCCAGCAGGGCGTCCGGGCTGCTCAGCGCGACGCGGTAGACGCGCGGGTGCGTCATCGTGTCGTACGCGTCGGCGGCCGCGACGATGCACCGGCCCATTTCGATGGTGGGTGGGCCATGATCCGCCCCAGGCTCGTGGTGCCGGTCCTGGCTGGCACGGACGATCGCCGCGGCGTCGGCGAGCATCGGGATGCTGGCGAGCAGCTCCGCCCCGGCTCGCGCCTGGCGCCGCACGATGGCCTGCTCGTCGCCGGTCAACGGCGCCGGCTTGCGGAGGATCGCGTCGGGCACTGTCAGCTTGCCGAGATCGTGCAGCATCGCGGCATGTCGTATCGACGTCAGGGTGCTGCCCGTCAGGCCCATCGCGCGTGCGATGCTGGCGGCCAGCGCGGCCACGCGCTGCCCGTGCGCGCGCAGGTCGGGATCGCCGGCCGTGATGCGGGTCAGGAGCCCGTCCACATCGTCGTCGGTCGCGACGGGATGCCGGGCGATCAAGGTGGCGATCCCTGCTTGTGCCGCGTCCGCCTCCCGCTCGAGCTGTTCACGCCAGGCGCGCGCGTCGGTTGCGGTGCGGTGCCATTCCAGCCCGCGCGCGACGGCATCCTGCAGGCGGTCGCGTCCGAAGGGCTTGGTCAGGTAGTCCACGACGCCGTGCCGCAGGCCCGCGACCGCGGCGCCCACGTCGTGGACGCCCGTGGCCATGATGATCGCGGTTTCGGGGAACTGGTGGCGGATGCGTTCGGCGAGCCAGAGGCCGTCCCGCCCCGGCATCCGGATGTCGCAGAGCACCACGGCGGGAAGCGTCCGGCGCATGAGCCCGATCGCCTCATCAGCCCCCGCCGCGCAGAGGACGGAATAGCCGCGCGCCAAAAGCCAGCGGCTCATCAGCTCGCGAACGCCCGTTTCGTCGTCCACAACGAGGACGGCGTCGGATGGAGAGTGGTGGCGAGTAGTCATCTCGTTCTCTGCGGCGTGTGCGTCTGAGTGCGCGGCGGGACCTCACCGGTCCGCCGCCGACGAGGGCGGCGTGCCGTGCCCCGGCCGTGAACAGCGCCCGAGAGCGCGTGGGCAGCGCCTCTGCGCCGCCCCGCCGGAGCCGTTCCTGTGCGCAGGCATGAATCCGTCAGCCGGACAACGCGACGAGCTCCAGCTCGCGCCGCCGGCTGATGTTGCCGCCAAGATCCAGGCGATCGAGCCGGCGATACAGCGCGCGGCGGCTCAGGCCCAGCATCTGGGCCGCCAGCTTCTTGTTGCCACCTGCCTTGACGAGCGCGCGCTGGATGTGATCCCGCTCGACACGCGCGAGCGACTCGCTCTCGGGGCCGGACGGCTCCGGCGTGCCGCGCCCGATACCGAACGCGGAGGGACGCACCGCTGCGGGAGGAGACATGGCAGGCATGGCCAGGACGAGCTCCCGCTCGGTCAGGAAGTCTCCCTCCGCCAGGATGCACGCCCGCTCGATGACGTTCCGCAGCTCGCGGACGTTCCCCTCCCACGGCGCCGCGGCCAGGACCCGCTCCGCGCCGGCGGTCAGCCCTTCCAGCGGGCGGCGGAGCCGCTCGGAGGCGTCGCGCACGAAGGCGGCCGTGAGATAGGGGATGTCTTCGCGCCGGTCGCGCAGCGGCGGCAGCTTCACTTCGACGACGTTGAGGCGATAGTACAAATCGCTGCGGAAGCGGCCGCCGGCCACGTCGGCGCGCAGCTCGCGGTTCGTGGCCGCCACGACATGCACGCTGACCCGGCGCGGCTCGAGGGAGCCCACGCGATGGACTTCGCCGAGCTCCAGCACGCGCAGCAGCTTGGCCTGCACGGTCGGCGGCAGCTCCCCGATTTCGTCGAGGAACAACGTGCCCCCGTCAGCCGCCTCGAACAGGCCCGGCTTGTTTTCCGTCGCGCCCGTGAACGCACCGCGCACGTGCCCGAACAGCTCACTCTCGAACAGCGACTCGACGACGGCCGAGCAGTTCACGGTGATGAAGCGGCGCTCGCGCCGCGGTCCCGTGGAGTGCAGCGCACGCGCGACGAGCTCCTTGCCCGTGCCGGTCTCGCCCGTGACGAGCACCGTCCGCACGTGCGGCGCCAGCCGCCGGATCATGCCGAAGAGATCCTGCATCAGCGCGCCGCGGCCGATCATCCCGCAGAACTCGAGACGCTTCGCGAGGTCGCGTTCCATCGAGAGCACACTCCGGCGTCGCTCCAGCTCCTCGCGCAGCCCCGTGAGCATCTGGTGAAGACGCTCGAAGTCGAGCGGCTTGCTCAGGTAGTCCATCGCGCCGAGCTTGATGGCTTCGACCGCCGTGTCCACGGTGGCATAGCCGGTCATCAGCACGGCCTGGCAGTTCGGGTTCGACTCGCGGATGGCGCGCAGCACCTCGAGCCCGCCGACGTCCGGCATGCGCAGGTCCACCATGGCGAGATCGGCGGGCCCCGCCTGGATCCGCGCGATGCCCTCGCGCCCGCCGGTGCACGGCACCACGTCGAAGCCGGCGCGTGCCGCGAACCGTCCGACCACGTCCAGAATGCCGTGCTCGTCGTCGATGACGACCAGCACTGGTCGCTGCCCAGTCATACACACTCCTGTGCACACGCGCGGACTGCATCCAGCAGCGCGTGCAAGTCTACGGGCGGCACCCGTTCCGCCACGCCCTCCTGTCCAGACCATTCACCCGCCCCGGCATCCGGCGTCGACGGGATCACAATCACCCGCACGCCGGACTGCCTCACAGACGTCCACGGCTCCACGTCGTTTTTGGCGAGCTGCGTTGCATCGAGCAGCACGAGGTCCACGCGCGCGCGCTCGAGAACGCTCCGCGCCTCCCGCAGCGCCGCCGGCGTCGACGTGTGGGCGCGGTCGCCCGCCGGTGCGAGGTCGACGAGGAGGATGTCGGACGGCTCGCGCTCGATCAGCGCGATCGCCTCGTCCACGGACGCGGCCGCCCGCACGGCATAGCCACGCGCCTGCGCCTCGCGTGCAAGCCGGCGAGCGGATGCGGCATCCTGATCGACGATGAGGAATGTAGCGGTGTCTGTCATGAAATCGTGACGCCCCGGACAGGGACGTGCCGGCAGTCCTCGCAAGAGGCGGGCCGCCTCGCGCCGCATCGGGAGGCGCCGGTTTCCGGAATGTTTCGTGGGGTGGAGCGGCGGTGCGGAAACGTCGGGCAGGCGCCCGTTTCAGCGTTGCAACACCGGGCGTTTCAGGGGTGAAACGTGCGAAGGCTCTCAGTGGGCGGGTGTCAGAGGTTGTGCTTCTTCATCAGCCGCCACATCGTGGTGCGACTCACCTGCATCTCGCGGGCGGCGGCGCCGACCTCCCCGTTGTGCCGCGCGAGCGTGGCGCGAATCATCTCACGTTCCGCGCGCTCCCTGGCGGCCGCGACGCTCCGTTCCGACCCGGCCGCCGGGGGCGGCGGCGCCAGGACCTCCTCGGGCAGGTCGTCGACATCGAGCATCTGCGCACGCGCGACCGCCACCGCCCGCTGGATCACGTGCTGAAGCTGGCGGACATTGCCCGGATACGGGTACGCCATCAGCGCCTGCCAGGCCGCGGGCGTGCATCCGATCACCGTGCCCCCCCCGTAGCGGGCGATGAAGTGCTCGGCGAGCAGGCGGGTGTCGTCGCCGCGATCGCGAAGCGGCGGCAGGTGCAATCGGTGCAGGTTGAGCCGGTAATACAGGTCGCTGCGGAACTCGCCAGCATCGACGGCCGACTGGATGTCCACGTTGGTGGCCGCCAGGAACCGGACGTCGACCTGCCGCGTGTCGTTCTCGCCGATGCGGCGCACCTCCCCCGCTTCGAGCGCCCGCAGCAGCTTCGCCTGGAGCCCTTTGGCCATCGTGCCGATCTCGTCGAGCAGCAGGGTGCCGCCGTGCGCGTGCTCGATGAGCCCCGGCCGAGCCGTCGCCGCGCCGGTGAACGCGCCGCGCGCGTGGCCGAACAGCTCGTTCTCGAGGAGCGACTCGGTGAGGGCGGCGCAGTTGAGCGCCACGAAGGGCTTTTGCGCGCGCGCGCTGGCGCCGTGGATGGCGCGCGCGGCCACCTCCTTCCCGGTGCCGGTCTCGCCCGTGATGAGCACGGTGCCCGGAGCGGCACCGGCCCGGGCAATCAGCTCCTTGATCCGCTGCATCGGCGCGCTCGAGCCGATCAGCGCCGCGACCGATGCCGGCGCATCGACCTGGCGCTGCAGCAGATCCACCTGTCGAGCGAGCTGCCGCCGCTCCGTCGCCGACCGTACGCGCATCAGCAGCTCGTCGCGGAAGAATGGCTTCTGGACGAAGTCGACGGCGCCGAGCTTCATGGCCTCGACCGCGGTGTCCACCGTGCCGAAGCCGGTCATGATGATGAACGCGGCGTCGACCCGCGCGTCGCGCAGCCGCCGCAGGATGTCGAGCCCCGACAGGCCCGGCATGCGCATGTCGGACAGGATCACGTCGAACCCGCCGTGCCGCGCCAGCTCCAGGCCGTCTTCGCCGGATGCCGCGCCCTGCACCGCGTACCCGGCCGCACGGAGGGTACGCTCCATCGTTTCGCGGACGCCCGCATCGTCGTCGATCAGCAGGATTCGGGACATGTGGCCCTGGCGCGGCCCGCGGGCGGGCGGCGCCCGCGTACGTTACCACCGACCTGCGGCCGATACCCAGGAGGTGCGCGCGCGTGAGGCGAGTGAGATTCGATCCCCGAGTGCGGGCGCACGGGCAGTGCTGCGGCACGCCGGTACCGCCGTGTCGGTCGCCGGCCTCGCCGTCGCGGCGGCGGCGTGCGCGCCGGCTGGAACACCTTCTGTGCGCGGTCCCGCGCCAGGAGCGCTCCCGTCACATGTGCGGGTGAAGCTGTCCCCCGGCGGGCCGGTACGCGCGCTCGCGCTCGACGAGTACGCACGTGGCGTGCTCGTCGCCGAGGCCGGCGTCAGCACACGTGACGGGCTCGCCGGCGAGCGCATGCTGGAGGTGCAGGCCATCATCGCGCGCACCTACGCCGTCGCGCACCTCTCACGGCACGCACGTGAGGGCTTCGACCTCTGCTCGGCCACCCATTGTCAGGTGTATGACCCGCGCCGCCTCGAGACGTCGGGACACGCCGGCGCGGTCAGGAACGCTGTGGGCCGCACCACGGGCATGGTCCTCTGGCACCGCCGGCGGCCGGCGAGCACCGTGTTCCATGCGGATTGCGGCGGCCATACGAGCGCCGCGCGAGACGTCTGGGGCGGCCAGGCGCATCCGTACCTGACCGCCCGCCGCGACGATGGGCCCGCTGAGGCGGCACACCGGGCCTGGCGATTCGACGTCGGGCACGAGGCGATGCGGCTGGCCCTCAATCGCGACGTCCGGACACGAGTCGGCCGCCGGTTCCTCGACATCGCGATCGTGTCCCGCGACCAGGCGGGACGGGCCATCCGCGTCCGCCTGGACGGCTCCACCGCCGCGGAGGCCAGCGGCGAACAGCTGCGAGCCGTGGTGAACGGCGCGTTCGGGCACGGCGCGCTGCTCAGCACGCTATTCGACGTCCGCCGGTCCGGCGACGGCTTCCGCTTCGAAGGCCGTGGTTACGGTCACGGCGTGGGACTCTGCCAGGTGGGGGCGCTCGCGCGGCTGCGCGGGGGCGCTTCCGTGGCTGTGGTGCTCGCCCGGTACTACCCCGGAACCCGGCTCGGCGTGACGCCGTAGGGAGCCCGCGGGGAGGCTTTTGGTGGGTGACGGTGTGCAGCCGGAGGTATAATGCCCATAACCACTTGCACTGCTTGCATTAAAGCCCCCATCGACGACTGCCGGCGGTAAACGTTGAGAGCATCCGGGCGTAATTACATGACAGGAGCGCACGCGGCGGGGCTGCCGCCGCGAGAAGCGGACAGCGCGGCCGCATCAGCGGTCAAGGCCCTGCAGGCGGAAGGGCGGCACGCGGAAGCGCGGGAGCGGTATACGGAGCTCGTCGTTCGTCACCAGCGGCGCGCGGGCAGGATCGCGTTTCACTATCTTCGGGACGCCGCCGAGTCGGACGAGGCCGTGCAGGACGCGTTCGTCAAGGCATTCTCGCACCTGTCGACCTTCCGGGAGGAGCTGCCGTTCGAGGTCTGGTTCACGCGGATCCTGATCAACGGCTGCCTGGACCGGATCAAGGCCCGCACCCGGCGGGAGCGATGGATCGTGGCAATGCCCGATGCCGGGACCGGGGACCGCGATTTCGCGGAGCGTATGCCGGGCCGGGGCCCGTCCCCGGAGGATCAGGTGCTCGCGCGCGAGCGGCGGCAGAAGCTGGCCGCCGCGCTGGCGAAGCTGCCCGAGCGGCAGCGCTCGGTGTTCATGCTCAGCCACTACGAAGGCTGTACGTCGCGGGAAGTCAGCGCCGTAACCGGGCTCAACGAATCGACCGTCCGCGTGCATCTGTTCAGGGCCATCCGCAAGCTGCGCGGCCTGTTGACGGAGGGGAAAGGTGGCACTGCGTAATTCGCACCTCGACGACGCCGCGTTTGCGGATGTCTGGACCGAACGGACCGCGGCCGGCAGCCCCGAGTCCGACCGTCCGGCCGAGGCGCACCTCCGCGACTGCGCCGACTGCCGTGCCAGGTACAGCACGTTCGCCGGCTGGCTCGACACGCTGCGGGCCGACGCGGCGGCCGAAGCCGACGAGGTGTTCACGGCCGATCGGCTCGCCGCCCAGCAGGCGCAGATCGCGCGCCGTCTCGAGGCGCTCGGGCAGCCAGGACGGGTGATCGCGTTCCCGCGGTTCGCGCAGCCCATCGCGAGCCGTCCGGGCGAGGGCCGTCGATGGGTGGCGGCGGCCGCCGCTGCGGGGCTCGTCGTCGGCCTGGGGCTCGGGCAGATGCTGGATTTCGGTGCCTCCTCCCGCTCGGCGGCGCCGTTCAGCGCGCCACAGCAGGTCGCACGCGGCGCGGCCGGCGGCGACGCTGTGCGCGTCGGGCTGCAGCCGGTCTCGGCCGCGCTCAGCGACGAGTCGTTCCTCGAGGACGTCGAGCTCATGCCCAGCCAGGCCAGGGTCCCCGAGTCGCTCCAGTATCTGAACGCGATTACGCCCAGCGCGCGCGATTACGACACGCGCTAGCCTCCACTGTTGCCGGTGTCCCTCGCCAAGCCGCTCATCTTCCGCAAGGGCCTCGACATGAAGGAGGCCGTGGCCAGCGAACTGGCCGCAGCCTACGACAGTGCCGTCGTCGACGAGGTGCGCGAGGCCGCCTACCGGTTCACCTCCGGCCGGCTGACGCTGCACCTGGCACACGAGTTCGGGTTCTGCTACGGCGTGGACCGCGCCGTCGACTACGCCTATCAGGCACGCCGGCGCTTTCCGGAGCAGAACGTCTTCCTGACCGGAGAGATCATCCACAACCCGCATGTGAACGACCGGCTGCGTCAGAGCGGCATCCGGTTCCTGTCCGATTCCCACGAGGACCGCGGGCGCCTCGGCACGGGGGACGTCGTGATCCTGCCCGCGTTTGGCGTGACGGTCGCGGAGATGGCGCGGCTCGTGAAACAGGGATGCACGCTGGTGGACACAACCTGCGGCTCGGTCCTGAACGTGTGGAAGAACGTCACTCGCTACGCACAGGACGGGTTCACCGCCGTGATCCACGGCAAGGTCAAGCACGAGGAAACGCGCGCAACGGCATCCCAGGCCCTGAAGTACCCGGGCGGACGCTATCTGGTCGTGCTGGATCGTGACGAAGCAGCCCTCGTGTGCGACTACATCCGGCGCGGCGGCGACCGGGGACGGTTCCTGGAGCACTTCGGGGCCGCGACATCGCCCGGCTTCGATCCCGATCGCGATCTCGAGCGCGTCGGGTGCGCGAATCAGACCACGATGCTCATGTCGGAGTCGCTCGCGATCGGCGAGATGTTCCGGGCCGCCATGGCCGACCGGTACGGCGACGCGGCGCTCGGCCACCATTTCCGTGCGTTCGACACCATCTGCAGCGCGACGCAGGAGCGGCAGGACGCCGTCATCGCGCTCCTCGAGCGCGAACCGCTGGATCTGATGATCGTGGTCGGCGGGTACAACAGCAGCAACACGTGCAACCTGGCGCGCATCTGCGCCGCGCGCGTGCCCACGTATCACATCGCGGATCCCGAGTGCCTCCTCTCGCGTGACACCGTCCGGCACCGGCCGGTCGGCGCCCCTTCGACCACGACGGGCCGGGAAGAGACCACGCAGGCATGGCTGCCGGCGGACGGGCCGATTGTCATCGGGCTCACCGCCGGCGCCTCGACGCCCAACAACATCGTCGGGCAGGTCATCAAGCGACTGGACGCGTTCTGCCGGTGAGACATCCGGCGGCGGCGTTTCAGCGCTCCAGACGAGCCGGGCCGGTCGGCCCCGCCTCGGTCAGCGTGATGCGAACCTTCTTGCCCCGGTGCCGCGCGAAGAACTTGTAGAGATCCGAGCCGGGCTTCACCATCAGCGTGGCCGAATCACCGAGCGTGAAGTACCCCTCCTGCGCTTCGTGCTCCGCCGAGCTGACGAGGACCGTGAGGACGGTCTCGTCCTGATCGGCAGCCTGAAAGGCGCCGAGACCGGCGAGGCAGCCTGCGGCGACGAGGAAGGCGACTCCGAGACCAGCGGCATGACGCACGACGAGGACTCCTCGGTTCGGACCGGCCCACGCGGCCGGCGCGGCACACCCACGATAATGCAAGTGCACTGCCATCAAATATCCACAATTGCGTCAACGGTTTAACAACACGAGGCGGCGATAATTGACCTGGCTGCGGACCTCCCGGCGGTAAACGTCAGCGTCGGCCGGATCGTATTAGCGGGTGTAGCCGGCGATGTTCGTGTGTGAGCACGGGCGGTTCGCAAACGGCGCAACGACCGGCCGCCACGCGCCCGCGCAGGCGGCGGTTCGAGACCGCACATCTGGCAGACGTTCCGAGAACAGCGATGGCAAGAACGACAGTGTGGCTCCTGGCCCTTGTCCTCACGTGTACGCCGGCCCTGGTGGCGGCCTCGTTGGAGGATCAGCGCCGGGAACGGCCCGAAAAGGCGGCGCAGGGCTCGAAAAAGGACGAGAAGCACAGGCCCCAGGCCGCAGCGGTGACGCGTCCGCCCGACGACCGCTGGAAGTGGTGGCTCTACGACCGTGCTGAGCTCGGTATTACCGACCAGCAGTCGGCGGCGATCAACGAGATCTTCGACTCGACCATCCCGAGGCTGCGCGCGGCGCGGCACGAACTGGAGCGCGCCGAGGAGGAGCTCTCGCGGATGATCAAGGAGCACAAGGCTGACCTGACGGTCGTGAGCCTCCAGCTCGACCGTGTGGAGAACGCGCGCTCGCAGCACAACAAGATGCGCACACTGATGCTGTATCGGATTCACGCGCTGCTCAGCCCCGAGCAGCGCGCCAAGCTCGAGGCGCTCCGCGCGCGGCAGAACGCAGCCCGCGGCGAGAAGCCGGCTCAGTCGGGGCGGTAGGGACTCGGTGAGGAGGTACTCGTGAACGTGAAGAACATCGCAACATTCTGGACCGCAGCCATGCTGGCTGCGGCCGTCCCCGCCGCCGGGCAGGAACCGTCGGCGGAGCGCGTGAGGGAGCTCGTCGCGTACGCGATGCAGCAGGCCGGGCAGACGCAGCCCGCGCAGCCGGCACCCGGTGTCCTCCCCGCCGGGCCGGTCGTCAGCCTCTCGGCCGATGACGCGGTCGCGCGCGCGCTCGAGCGCAACCTGGACATCCAGGTCCAGCGGCTCGAGCCACAGCTGCTCGATCTGCAGGTCGCCGGGCTGTGGGCGACCTACCGCCCCACGTTGACGTCGAGCCTGTTCACTCAGGGACAGACATCG
>Ga0299913_10001805_pt1 | contig 16318 bp, 12 predicted proteins | sample RVTome_9_FD_201360 | JGI IMG/M metagenome (GOLD analysis project Ga0299913, IMG submission 201360) | Soil microbial communities from uranium-contaminated site in the Upper Colorado River Basin, Wyoming, United States - RVT155D38 (version 2) ...
GACTGGTGGACGCGCAGGAATATCGCCGGCTTTCTTTCGAATTTGAGCGTTTCGAACCGAAGGTTCGGGACGCCTTGCTGGAGGAATGCAGTAAGAACTGTTCCTTGCAGGACGGACAATTGCTGATCGAGCATCTTTATATCGAGCGTCGTCTGATTCCGCTCAATCTCTTCCTGCTCAATGCTGCACCGGAGGAGGCTGCCCGAGCCGTCGTCGATTACGGTCAAGCCGTGCGGGACCTGGCGTCGAGTAATATATTCGCGGGCGATCTGCTGATGAAAAACTTCGGCGTGACGCGGCACGGGCGCGTGATCTTCTATGACTACGACGAGGTGGTATTCGTCACAGACTGCAATTTCCGACCGTTGCCCGAGAGCACTTCTCCGGAAGACGAAATGTCCGCGGAGCCCTGGTTCTTCGTCGGCCCGAACGACGTGTTTCCGGAGGAATTCATCAAATTCTTCGGCTTTAACAGGGAGTTGCAGCAAATATTCCGGAGGTATCATGCGGAGCTTCTGTCGCATGGATGGTGGTCCGGAATCAAACGGCGACTCGAAGACGGCGAGACCATCGAGGTTCTCCCATACAGCGCAAAAAGCCGAACGACCAAGCTCGCCGGCGCGGGCCTTTACGCGGGCAGGACCCGGGGCTGACATTGCCATCTTCGAGCGTTTCGCCGAAGAAGGAGTCGAGTGCCTCGTACTGCCGGTCATCCTTGATGCTGGACCCGTGATTCCTGGTGGCCATTGGTCCCTCCTGCCTGGTCGAAACGACAGGCGATGGGGTGCAAATTCTGTGCCACGGTGGCGGCGCGGGCTCCGACAAACAGCGCCAGGCTTCGCCGGAAGCGCGCGATGTCGTGCCGCGCGGTACAATGATCGCCTCGCATCGGCGGCGGATCGAGAGATCGCGAGCTTCCGGGCGCAAAAATGCTTGAGAAGGAACGACTGGGGACGAAATTCATGACCGGATATCATCGCTGATGTCTGCGGGAGACGCGGCATGAGCGTGCCGAAAACCGGATTCGGGATCGCCGGAGCGAGGCAGGCGGAGGAGGCGCTGGAACTCCACGGCGGCACGATTTGCGCCCACAGTGACGGAGACGGGCAAGGCAGCGAATTCGCGGTCCCTCTGCCGGTCCTGGCGACGGCGCAGGACGAAGGAGAGGCGGACCCCTCCGGCGCTGCGTCGCCGCTTTCCGCGCGGCGCATCCTGGTCGTGGACGACAACAGGGACAGCGCAGACTCGCTGGCAATGCTGCTCGGACTGCACGGCCACGAAACCAGGGCTGCTTATGACGGCGTGGCTGCGGTTGAAATGGCAGAGAGCTTTCGCCCGCACATGCTGTTTCTCGATCGTGGGCTGCCGGTAATGGATGGAACCGAGGCGTGTCGCCGTATCCGGGGACAGCGATGGGGCAAAGAGATGGTGATCGTTGCGCTCACCGGGTGGGGCCAGGAAGACGATCGAAGCAAGTCAAAGGAAGCGGGATTCGACGAACACCTGGTGAAGCCCGTGGACAATGCGACGCTGCTCGAGGTGCTCACAAGGTTCCTGTCCTGATACTTGCGGTCGAAGTTCACCAGACGGGCACGCCTTCCCTGCGTGGACCCAGCGGAAATTCCTCTTCGAGTCGCTGAACGGCGTCTTCGGGCAGTTCCAGCGCAGCGGCTTTTGCGTTTTCCTCGACGTGTGTGCGGTTGCTCGCCTTCGGTATCGTGAAGCCGCCTGATTTCCGGACGAGGAACGAAAGCGCCACCTGACGCGGGGTCGCATCTACAGTAAGCGCTACGTCGGCGAGCACGTCTGCCCCGGACCTGGAGGGTGGGGGAAAATTGCCGGCCCCGAAGGGGCTGTATCCGACGACTGCAATTCGCTGGTCACGGCAATATGGCGCTACCGTGTGCTCAATGGAGCGTTCTCCGAGGTGATGCATCACCTGGTTGCAGCATATGCGAGTGATGCCGGCGACATCGACGAAACGGGCCAGCCTTGAATCGTCAAGGTTGCTGACGCCCCAATGGCGGATCTTTCCCGCCGCGACGAGTGCCTCGAACCCGGCGACCGTATCGGCGACAGGGTGGGACGATTCCCAGTGCAGGAGGTAAACGTCCAGGTAGTCGGTGCGAAGTCGCCGCAGGGATTGGTTGCAAGCACCGATAGTCCCTTCGCGCGACGCTCGCGATGGATGAACCTTGGAGACAAGGATGACCCGTTCGCGGATGCCTTGCAGAGCATCTCCAACAAGCGTTTCCACCGCTCCGTCACCGTAAATTTCCGCAGTATCTATATGCGTCAGGCCGAGGTCCACGCCGTGACGCAGGGCGTCGACGCTCAACTTCGACTCCCGCTCCATGTTCCACGTACCCTGACCGACCACCGGAATCTTCAGGTCGGTCGTGCCGAAGGTCTTGTAGATAGGTGCTGACATGACTTCCAGGCGTGAGCGGGTTGCGATGGATCCCGCTATGCGAATAATCGAATGATAATGCAATCATATGCCATCGACGGGCCGGGGTCGCCCGCAATGGCCGGCACCCAAAAGTGACCTGGACAAGGCGGTGCGCTAGCATCGGCGCCATGCGGCGGACCTTGTACATATCCCTTTTTCTCCTGATCCTTTTCCTGTCTGCCGTTTTCCAGACCGCCTGTTCCGGCGATCTTGCCGGTAACCGACCTTACATCCTTGCTACCGCCACGGTAGGCGGAACTTACTATCCGGTCGGCGTCGCGCTCGCCACGATCACCAAGTCCCGGTTGCACGCGGAGCATGGCATTTCGCTTGCGGCAATCAGTTCCGCCGGTTCGCTGGAAAACATAAAGCTTCTGCGAGACAACCAGGCGCAGTTCGCGCTTCTCCAGGGCGTGTTCGCCGCGTGGGCCTGGAACGGCGAGGGCCCGGTTCGCGAGCCGCAACGGTGGCTTCGAAGTGTCAGCGCCATGTGGCAAAACGTGGAGCACTTCGCACTGCTGGCCGAGTATGTCGAGGACGGGACGCTCAAGGACCTTGGCACGCTGGACGGGCTGCGCTACGTACTGGGGGAACGGAACTCCGGTGCAGAACACACCGGCGCCTACATCCTGGATAGCCTGGGCATTGATTATCGCCAAAAGCTGGACCTCGCTTACATGGGCTATGGCGCGACGGCCGACGCGATCCAGGACGGCAACATCGTCGGCATGAACGTTCCAGCCGGAGTACCTGTGAGCGCGATTACTCGGGCATGGGCCGTGCTCGGTCAGCGCATGGTCGTGCTGGATGTCAGCGAATCCGAACTGGCCCGGATCAACAGCCGGTATCCGCTCTGGGATTACTACGACATACCGGCAGGCACTTATCCGAACCAGCACGCACCGATTCGTTCCGCAGGGCACCCGAACGTACTGGCCGTCCGCGCGGACGTGCCGGAGGAAACCGTATATCGGATCACGAAGAGCATGTGGGAGAACCTGTCGGCGCTGCAGGAGATCCACCGGTCAACCAACGACATGAAGTTGGAACTCGCGTTGAAGGGGCTCGGAGCTCCTTTGCATCCGGGCGCGGCGCGTTACTATCGCGAACGGGGGCTCGTCATCCCGGACCACCTCTCGCCACCATGAATGGAAGCCTTATACGTTGGAGCGCGTTCCTGTTCGGCGTATTTCATATCTATGTCAACGTGTTCGCCTCGCTATCCGAACTCTGGTTCTCGGCGATTCATTTCGGTGGCTTCGGTGCCTTGTGCGCTCTGTCGTTTCACAAGCCTGCGGCATACGCGCCCGGCGAAACAACGGAGAACGCTTTGCGGGTGGTACTGGCAGCTCTCTCGGTGGGCGTTGCCGCTTATCTCGTCCTTTTTGAAAATGCGCTGTACGCCCGCGAAACGGAGTTTGTTCTCGCCGACTACCTCTTTTCGGGACTCGCCGTACTGCTTGCCATAGAGTTCACGCGACGCACCAGCGGCTGGTTCATGCCCGCCCTGATTGTCCTTAGCTTGTCCTACATGCTGTTTCTGGGTCGCTATGTCTCCGGCGTGTTTGCCTTCCCGGGCCTGAGTCCGGAGACGGTCCTTTATCGAAGCTATTTCAGCAGTACCGGGATGTTCGGTTTTGTTGCCGGCATCTCGGCGACGTATGTATTCATGTTCATTCTGTTCGGCTCGTTTCTGCTGAAGTCCGGGGGCGGAGAATTCATCATCAGACTCGCGCATAGCGTCGCCGGTCGCTTCACCGGCGGAGCGGGGATCGTTGCAGTGATAGGTTCCAGCCTCATGGGCTCCGTCACCGGTTCTGCGGTGGCGAACACGGTATCTACCGGTGTCATCACCATACCGATGATGAAAAGCGCTGGTTTCACGGCGAGGTTTTCCGCCGCCGTCGAATCTGCGGCTTCGACCGGCGGACAGCTGATGCCGCCGGTCATGGGCGCGGGCGCATTCGTAATGGCGAGTTACACGCAAATTCCCTATACGCAGATAATTGCGGCATCCGTACTTCCCGCGCTTTTGTACTTTCTCACGGTGACGTTTTTCGTTCGTGGCGAAGCCAAACGCACGGGGCTGGCCATCGCCGACGAGCGCGAAGCGCCGCAGCTTGCCGCCGTACTCAGGGAAGGCTGGCATTTCATCACTCCGGTCGCAGTCCTGATCGGGTTCCTGGTTGCAGGCTACACGCCGATCCGCGCTGTTTCCTTCGCGATCGCCGCGGTAATAGTCACGTCGTGGATATCGAAAACGCCGATGACACCGAGGCTCTGCTTCGATGCGGTCGTCGACGCGATGCGAACCATGGCGACCACCGCCGTCCTGCTGGTCGCTGTCGGGATCGTGATCAACGTCGTAACGACAACCGGCCTCGGCAACGCATTTTCCCTGATGATCGTGGAATGGGCGAACGGCAATCTCCTTGCTACTCTGGCATTGATTGCGTTCGCTTCGCTCATTCTGGGTATGGGCCTTCCCGTAACGGCAGCCTATGTCGTGCTCGCGGCGCTGTCGGCGCCGATGTTGTTCGACCTGATCAGCCGCGACGCCATGTTGTCCGTCATGCAGGCGGCGAACCTTCCCGGCAGCGTTCAGGCGACCATCGATCTGTTCGGTGGAGACCCCGCCGTGGCCATCCGGGAAATGCCGCTCGAGATGAAGCAGATCCTGCGGCAGGAACTCCTCGATCCCGGCCTGTTGGCCGGAATGCTCCTGAGCGCTCACCTCGTGATTTTCTGGCTGTCGCAGGACAGCAATGTCACTCCGCCTGTATGCCTCGTCGCCTTTGCGGCGGCGGGCATTGCGGGAAGCAGGCCGATGGCCACCGGCTTCACGGCATGGAAGCTGGCAAAGGGCTTGTACCTGGTCCCGCTCCTTTTCGTCTACGCTCCGCTGATCACCGGAAGCTGGTCGCAGCGACTCGAAGTGTTTGCCTGGGCATGCCTCGGCATCTACGCGATCTGCGGACTACTGCAGTGGTACCTCGAGAAACCATTGTCTCCCGTATCTGCCGCACTGCTCCTGCTGAGCGCCGTCTTGTTGCTCTGGGTGCCGTTCGCCTTCTGGACGCATCTTGCGGGTGCCGCTTTGCTCGCGGGAATCGTCTTTTGGCAGAGCCGCGCTGTCGCGGTGACAAAAGAAGGCGGATCGCGGGCGGCCTGAAACGCAGGACTTGGCTTTTTTCTGCTTTTATGTTGTAAAGGTGGCGTCGCGGACACTTACGACTACCCATGAAAAATCGCTTTACGTTCCATCGCTTCGACCAACTGCCTCCATATGTATTCGCTGAGGTGACCGGACTCATGCTCGCGGCACGCCGTGCGGGTGAGGACGTGATCGACCTTGGCATGGGCAACCCCGATTTGCCCACGCCGGGGCATATCGTCGACAAGATCTGCGGGGCGGCGACCAATCCGCGCACGCATAGGTATTCGAGTTCGCGTGGCATTCCGAATCTTCGGACGGCGATCTGTGAGTGGTACGCGCGCCGTCACAGCGTCACCCTCGATGCCGACAGGGAAGCTATCGCGTTGATCGGGTCGAAAGAGGGACTTGCCCATTTCGTGCTGATGACAATCGGACCCGGCGACATCGTCTTGTGTCAGGACCCGGGCTACCCCATCCATCAGTACTCGGTGGCGATTGCAGGTGGAGAGCTCCGGACCCTGCCGTTGAATGATACGGATGGGTTTCTGGCTTCGCTCGAGCGGGCGGTTCCGGAGCTCCGGCCGAAGCTGCTCATCCTGTCGTTTCCGCACAATCCAACCACACATGTGGCGACGCCGCAGTTTCTGCAACGCATCGTCGACCTCGCTCGCCGGAACAACGTAATGATCCTGCACGACTTTGCCTATGCCGAGCTCGCGTTCGACGGTTATGAGCCACCGAGCCTGTTGCAGGTTCCCGGAGCCGCCGAAGTTGGAATCGAATTCACCTCGTTGTCCAAGAGCCATTCGATGGCCGGCTGGCGGGTAGGCTTTGCATGCGGCAATGCAGACATGATTCAGGCATTGGCGCGGATGAAAAGTTATCTCGACTACGGAATACCGACGCCGATTCAGGTCGGAGCGATCGAGGCGTTACGCGGCTCCCAGGACTGCGTCGCGGAGCATGTCGCTACGTACCAGGCAAGAAGAGACCGTCTCATCGACGGTCTGGCCGTTCCAGGTCCGGGCCAGTGGCTCATCGAAAGGCCGAAGGCCACGATGTTCGTGTGGGCGAGAATTCCGGAACCGTATCTGGCCGAAGGCTCGCTCGGTTTTTCAAAGCGGCTGCTCGAGTTTGCCAACGTGGCGGTCTCGCCCGGTATCGGGTTTGGTAAATCGGGAGAAGGCTATGTGCGGTTCTCACTGGTGGAGAACGAGCAACGCATTCGACAGGCTGTGAGAAATATCCGTCGGATGCTCGGCCGACGGGAAGATGCCGTCGTCGACAATGCTGTCGTTTCCGGGGGCGCGTAGAAAACTTCGGCACGCAGATGGAATCCATTTGAAAGAGGATTCGCGAAGTGACGCCCTTGTTTACGGAACAGCGGTCCTGGCCGGAGCGGCCCTGGTCTTCCAGATCCAGCCGATCGCCGGCAGGTTGTTGCTACCGTCATTCGGCGGAGGCGCTTCCGTCTGGACGACCTGCATGTTTTTCTTCCAGTCCATGCTGCTTGCCGGATACGCGTATGCGCACCTTCTGAGCAGGATTTCGGAGCCGCGTCGACAGGTAAGCGTGCATGTCGCAATGCTTATCGTTTCGCTGCTGTTTCTTCCGGTCGGCGTGGCCGGGGACGAGCTTTCCGCGGGCACAGGCAATCCCGTCTCCTTGATATTCCTGGTATTGCTGATGTCGATCGGCGTCCCATTCGTCATGCTGGCAAGCACGGCGCCGCTCATCCAGAAATGGTCGTCCATCACCCGCCCGGGACGTTCGCCCTACCGGCTGTATGCCCTTTCGAATGCCGGTGCACTCCTGGCGTTGCTGACTTATCCGCTGCTGGTAGAGCCGAACATGAGCCTGCGTGCTCAGTCGCTCGTGTGGTCCGCAGGCTACGCGGTATTTGTCGTCGCACTCCTCGGTGCCGCATGGATAGTTGCGATCCGCAACACGCGAACTGCGAGCGACCTCGGCGGCGATATGCGGCAGGATGCTGCTCCGGTGTCCGGGAGACGGAGCACGCCGCTCAATGTCTTGTTGACTGTCTGCCTGGCGGCATCCGGCGTGATTGTGCTGCTTGCGGTCACCAACGAGATCACGCAGAACGTCGCACCTGTCCCGTTTCTCTGGATACTGCCTCTGGTCTGCTATCTCACGACGTACGTCGTCTGCTTCAGCGGCGATCAATGGTATGACCGCGCCATCTGGGGCTCGTTTTTCATCGTCGCCGCCGGCAGCCTGATCATCCTGCACTTTTTTGCAACGTCGTTCTCGATTATCCCGGTCGTCGTTGCCTACGTACTCGCGCTTTTCTGTGCGTGCATGGTTTGCCACGCGGAGCTGTATCGTTTGAGGCCAGGGTCCGGGCAGCTCACTGGCTGGTATCTGTTGATTGCGCTGGGCGGAGCGATCGGAGGAGCGCTCGTCTCGGTCGCGGCACCAGTGGTTTTCGCCAGGTATTGGGAAACGCTGGCTGGCGTGTTTCTGATCTACATCGTCTTCGGTATCGCAACTCTCCGCGATCATCGTGACAGGCGCCGGAGCCGCATTTCGAGAGCCGTACCGGATTTCCGGATGACGCTCGAGCGCTGGGGGATGCGCCTGTTCGCGATCGGTTGGATACTTGGCATCTTTCTTCTTCCTGCCGTCGTGGTGCAGCTCAACACCCTGCGCATCGAGTACGACGTTGCAAGTTCCCGTAACTTTTATGGATTGCTGAACGTAAGAGACGTTGTTGCCGACGGTATGGCGAGGCGAATTCTCGTAGATGGCACCACGATCCACGGGTTCCAGTTGCTCGGGGAGGAAGACGGAAATACGCCAACCAGTTACTACGGAGCGAACACCGGTATCGCCCTTGTCATGGAGAATGTGGAGCGAACCGGCACAGGCCTTCGTGTCGGGATTGTCGGCCTCGGCACCGGGACTCTCGCGGCCTATGGCGAGGCTCGGGACGAGTATCGCTTTTACGAGCTGAATCCCGCGGTAGTCGATGCGGCGCGACGCTACTTCTCATTTCTCGAGGACTCCCACGCCTCCGTGGACATTGTCCCTGGCGATGGACGCATTTCCATGGAGCGGGAATTGAGGCAGAGCGGGAGCCGTCAGTACGACGTACTCGTGGTCGATGCTTTCAACAGCGATGCCATTCCCGTGCATTTACTGACCCTGGAGGCGCTCGAGCTCTACTGGTCCCATCTGAAGGCGGACGGCGTGCTGGCATTGCATCTGACGAACAACTACCTCGACCTCGCGCCGGTTGCCGGCAAGCTGGGGGCCCGGTTGGGCAAGGACGTCCTGCTGGTCACGACACCGGCGGATGGTGTCAGTTCGGCCGCGGACTGGGTACTGATCCTGGAAGACTCCACGACGATTGCCGGCCACCTGACAGGCAAAGCAAGCGCCGGTGAGGTGACGATGCCCGGTTCGGAACGGCTCTGGACCGACGACTACAGCAATCTCCTCGGCACGGTCCGTCGTAATCCGAAGTAGCTGTTCAGCGTCGAAAGAAGGTGCCCGACGATGCCGATTTTCCAAGCGCATTTTGTAACAAGTACAAACACTAGCCCGGATATCTCACCGATTCGTGGGCATCTCGGGCTAACCCGCGAAATCGGTGAGATATCCGGGCTTAGCCGGGCACGTAGCCGGCTCGGGAGGGCAGGGGCTGCCCCGTTTGCGCGGGACGGCAGGAATTCGGTATAACCCGAGGGGCAACCAACCATTATGTAACGTGATCCAGTGCGCAGACCGGCGGCTTTCGGGGAGGTGATAATCCTTCCTTGATCCGGTTCGCGGTGCGAAAGGCCCACCGCAGCTCTGTAGCTGCGGGGCTGAACGATTCCATCCACCGGAGGCAGACAGGGGGCAGGTGCAGCCGGACAAACATAGCGGCCGGCACTCTGTTTGCCGGATGCCTGCGGATCGCAATGCGGCGATTTCGGGGGTCACCACGTTCACCCTCGCCAACGACCGACCGGCAGGAACTATGAGAGTGCTGCAGAACCGATTGCTGGTTGTCGACGATGAGCCAGCCATATGCGCGCTGATCAAGCGCGTCGCCGAACCTCTGGGGTTCGTCGTGCAGTCGCTTACCGAGCCCGCACGCTTTCTGGAAACGCTCACGGCATTCCAGCCGTCACTTCTCATCCTCGACCTCAAGATGCCGGACTGCGACGGCGTGCAGCTGCTGCAACAATTGAAAGACGGCCAGAGCGAAGCACAGGTCATCGTCATCAGCGGCATGGATCAGCGGGTTCTGAACACGGCGGAGAAGCTGGGCCGTTCGCAGGGCCTGAGAATGATCGGCGTCTTGCACAAGCCGTTGAAGCGGGCAGAGCTCGAGCTCAAGCTTTCTGATGCTTTGAGCGACACGAGCGTGTTCAGTCGCGAGACACTGCAGGCGGCGATGCGAAATCGCGAACTGGTTGTTTACTATCAGCCAAAGGCAGCGCGTACAAGCAATGGGTGGTCGGTCGACAGCGCCGAGGCGCTTGTGCGTTGGATGCACCCCGATCAGGGCTTGCTGTTGCCAGGCAGGTTTCTCCCGTTCATCGAAGAATACGGGTTGATGGAAGAGCTGACCGATTTCGTTGTCGAGTCGACGATCCAGCGGCTTGCCGACTGGAGAGGTCGCAGTCTGGACGTGCATGTTGCGGTGAATCTTTCGGCCAGTCTTATCCATGATCTCACGTTTCCTGAAAGGATGGCGGCGCTGCTGCAGAAGTACGCCATATCAGGCAGCATGCTCGGAATCGAACTCACCGAGTCCACCGCCATGGCTGACGCCACCAAGGCCATGGACATCTTCCTGAGGCTCTGTGTCAATGACATCAGCCTGTCCATTGACGACTTCGGCACCGGCTTTTCGTCCCTGCAGCAGTTGTATCAGTTGCCGTTCGATGAACTGAAGATCGACAGAATGTTCATCAGGGGGCTGCCGGACGACGAGGAAGCCAGGGCCATCGTGCGCGCCACCGTGGATATGGCTCACGCGTTGAATATCAAGGTTTGCGCCGAAGGCGTCGAAACCCGAGCGGCACTGGCTTACCTCGAATCGGTTGATTGCGATCGCGTTCAGGGGTTTCTGATCAGTCCGGCGGTACCGGCACCTGAATTCGAAGGTTTTCTGGGCCACTGGAACGGACAGCCCGGATGACCGACATCACCCAACTCGGCTCGGCTGGTTCCGGCTGAGGTGCGGGACTACCGGACAGGCCGCTGGAGGAGTCAAGCCGTGAAACGGCGCGCAGGCTCAGGCCGTCAGACGGGATGGTCGCGCACAACATTGTCGTTCGGAATCACGGTGTGTTTTGCAGCCACTTTGACCTGGGCCGCACCCGTTGGAAGCCAGTCGGTCGATTCCGCTTCCGAACAAAGCATCAAAGCGGCGTATCTGTACAAGTTTACGGACTACGTCGAGTGGCCTTCAGACGTTCTGGACGATCCGGCGGTTCCGCTGACGATAGGAGTGCTTGCCGACGACGTCCTCGCCAGGGAACTGGAGACAATGACACGCGGGCGCGTCGCGCACGGGCGGTCGATCGTCGTCAGGCGAGTGGCACCGCGGGATCCGCTCGAGGGCATGCACGTTCTCTTTGTCGGCTCGGCGGGAACTGCCGACCTTCCGTATCTCACGACCGCGGCCAGGCAGTACGCGATTCTTGTGGTCACCGAAAGCGGTAACGCGCTCGAGCTCGGCAGCGTGATCAACTTCCGCCCAATGGACCAGAGGATCCGATTTGAAGTCTCGCTGGATTCCGCCGATCGCAGCGGCCTGAAACTCAGTGCACGGCTTCTGGCGGTTGCCGTGCACGTCGAGCCGAGGCAGCAGTGATGTTGTCGGCGCCCACAAAGTCGGTCCGGACAAAGGTGCTCAGGGTAGTGCTTGTCACGGCTACGCTGGCATTGCTGATCAGCGGAGCGGCAATGGTTTTCTATGAACTCCAGGACTTCCGGAATACGTGGGTAAACGACCTTTCGGCGCAGGCGGATGTCATCGGACTGGCGGCCGCGCCGGCGCTGCAGTTCGAGGATCCCAAGGCGGCACGCGACTATCTGGCGTTGCTGCAGGCCAAGCCGAATATAACCAGCGCAGCTATTTACACCGCCAACGGTTCGCTTTTCGCCAGCTATTCCGCAACGGGTGAGGACGTGTCCTTCCCCCGGCTTCCCGACGTCGATGGACACCACGTCGTCGAGAATGAGCTCGTTTTGTTCAGGCGAATCGTTGCCGGCGGCGAGATCGTCGGTACCGTTGGTCTCCGGGCTCATTATGACCTGAGCGGAAGGCTCCTGGATTACGTAGGGATTCTCGGCGCGATCATGGTCCTGAGCCTGATCGGAGCCGCGCTGGTTTCGCATCGGCTGCAGCGGTCGATTACCGAACCGATCTCGGCAGTAACGTCGGTCGCTCGCACCGTTCTGGAGACGCGCGACTTTGCATTGCGTGCCCCAAAGACGACTAACGACGAGATCGGTCTGCTCGTCGACGCGTTTAACGACATGCTGGATGAGCTTGGACATCGTGCCGAGGTGCTGGAGCAATCGAACGAGCAGCTCGAGCGCCAGGCTCTGGAGCGGAGGCGCGCCGAAGAGGCCCTTGCTGCGGGCCAGCGCCGCAATCGAACATTGATCGACGCGATGACCCAGGTCGTATGGAGAGCGAACAACTCGGGTCTCTTCACGGGCGAGCAAAGCGGCTGGGCGAAGTACACCGGGCAGTCTCGCAATGAGTATCTCGGTCTCGGATGGCGTCTGGCTTTTGCGGAAGAGGCTCGGGACCGTCTGGATCTCGCATGGTCTCGCGCCTCGGCCTCGCGCGAGACTTTTGAGCTCGAAGCGAGACTCTGGCATGCGCCGTCCGAATCCTACCGCCTGGTGCGCTTGAGGGCCGTCCCCGTCTTGTCCGGCGATGCCGAGATCGTCGAATGGATGGGCGCGATCAGCGATGTGGAAGACCAGCGTCGCGCTGAGCTCGAGCTTCGGACGCTCAACGCCGAACTCGAAGATCGCGTGGTCGCGAGGACCCAGGCCCTCGAGGCAGCGAACAAGGAGCTGGAAAGCTTCAGCTACTCGGTGTCGCACGATCTGCGCGCGCCACTGAGGGCCATCAGCGGGTTCTCGAATCTCCTATGGGAGGACCATAAGGATCACCTTGACGAAGAGGCGAAACGGAAGCTCGGGATCATTCGCGGACAGGCGGAGCGCATGGGGCAGCTTATTGATGACCTGCTTACGTTCTCCCGATTCGGGAGGAAGGCCATAGAACCCAGCGAACTGGACATGGTGGATCTTGCGAAAAATACCTTTCAACGCCTGCACAACGGCTCGGAGGGCAACTCCATAGAGTTCAACGTGGGGAGGTTGCCATCCGCAACCGCAGACAGGAGCCTGCTGGAACAGGTATGGTGCAATCTGCTTTCGAATGCGATCAAGTTCTCTTCGCAGAGGGACAAACCCGTCGTCGAGGTCGGCGGAATAGTCGAAGAAGACGAGAATATCTACTATGTGCGTGACAACGGCGCGGGTTTCGACCCACGTTATCGCGACAAGCTCTTTGGTGTGTTCCAGCGACTGCACGACGAGAGCGAATTTCCGGGGACGGGGGTCGGCCTGGCCCTGGTTCATCGGATAATAACGCGTCACGGTGGCCGGATCTGGGCGGACAGCCAGCCGGGAGACGGAGCGACATTTCACTTCAGTCTGCCCAGGGAGGCTCGACATGGATGAATACCAGCAGGTGGAGATTCTCCTGGTGGACGACAGTCCATTGGACGCTGAACTCGCGATGCGGGGCCTGCAGGAACACAATCTGGCCAACAACATCGTGTGGGTCAAGGACGGCGAACAGGCCCTGGACTACGTCTATCGTCGCGGAGATTTCAAAGGACGCGAGGGCAGCGGCCCGCGTCTCATTCTTCTCGACCTCAAGATGCCAAAGGTCGACGGAATTGAAGTGACCCGCGTTCTGAAAGGCGACGAGCAGACGCGCCATATCCCGATCGTCATCATGACCTCTTCCAGGGAAGAGCGGGACATCTCGCAGTCGTACAGCTTCGGAGCAAACAGCTACATCGTCAAACCGCTGGATTTCGAGTCGCTGGCGAACGTCGCCAGTCAGGCGGGCTATTACTGGCTTGCGATCAACCGCGCGCCGTCATCGTGAGCTGTCCACAGTGATACTAGAGACGATGAAAACTCAACTACGTGTGTTGTTCGTCGAAGATTCCGAGATCGATACGGAGCTCATTTGCTCCGAGTTGAGACGGGGTGGCTACGACGTACATTTCAAGAGGGTGGATACGGAATCTGAATTTCTGTTGGCGCTCGCGAACGAACCGTGGGATCTGATAATCAGCGATTTCTCGATGCCGCATTTCGATGGAATTGCGGCGTTCCAGTTGTATAGCAAACAGGGCCTGGACATTCCTTTCATTTTCGTTTCCGGCGAAATGGGCGAGGAAAGAGCCGTTCAGGCGATGAAAGCTGGCGCCCGGGACTATATGCTCAAAGGGCATCTCGGGCGGCTGAATGCAGCCGTCCAGAGGGAACTCCGGGAAGCCGCGCGCAGGCGGGAACAGCGTTGCGCGCAAGCCGAAAAATTGAGGGAACAGAAACGGCTGGCGGTCGCGCTGCGGGCAACCGGCGCCGGAGTCTTCGAGCACAGCGTTCCACCGGACGACACCGGGTATTGTAACGAGCGCTTTGCCGAAATCTTCGGCTTGACCAGGGATGAATTGCCGCCATTCAACCGGCTTCCGGACTGGTTAGTCGACCAGATACATCCCGAGGACCGGCCGGGTGTCGTCGAACGGCAGCAACATTTCATCTCCGGCCGCAGCAGCGAATTTGCGCGGGAGTTCCGCACGAAGCACAAGGACGGGAAGTGGCGCGACATGTCCTGTGTCGTGCACGCCGTGAGCAGGCGAGCGGACGGGACGGTCAGGGACCTCGTCGGGGTGCTGATAGACCGTACCGAGGAGAAGCAAATGGAGGAGCAATTTCGCCAGGCGCAGAAGATGGAGGCGATCGGGCGGCTCGCAGGCGGGATTGCCCACGACTTCAACAATCTCCTGACGGTCATCTCGAACTTTGGCGAGTTCGTACTGCAACACCTGAAACCGGGTACGGAAGTACATGACGACATGCAGGAGGTAATGAAGGCGGCAAGTCGGGCAGAGGCACTGACTGGCCAGTTACTTGCCTATTCCAGACACCGCCCGGTCCTTGCCACGGTGCTGAATGTCAACGATCTCGTTGCAGATGTCGACAAGATGCTGCGGCGCCTCGTCGGCTCCTCAATCGAAGTCAGAACGGAACTGGTTACCGACCTCTGGCGAGTACGAATCGATGCCGGGGGGCTGGAGCAGGTGCTCGTAAACCTCGCGGTGAACGCGCGCGATGCAATGCCGAACGGTGGCCGGTTGTGCATCGAGACGGATAACGTGAAGGTCGGCGAGGAGTACGTGTCGTCCAAAGGTTTTGACGTACCGCCCGGGCAGTACGTGAGGGTTACCATCACGGACAACGGGGTGGGAATGGATGAATCGACCCAGTCCCGTCTCTTCGAACCTTTCTTTACGACCAAGGAGCCCGGCAAGGGCACGGGATTGGGGCTCGCGACCTGTTACGGAATCATAAAGCAGGCGAAGGGTTTCATCTGGGTCTACAGCGAAGCGGGACACGGCAGCTCTTTCCGGCTGCTCCTGCCCAGGGAGCATGCACCCGAAGATGCCGTAGTGGAACCGACGCAATCCGAGAAGCTGCGCGGAAGCGAGACGATTCTGGTAGTCGAGGATGACGAGCCGGTGCGGAAGCTCGTCGTTCGCCTTCTGGCAATGCTTGGATACGACATACTCGAGGCCGTCGACGTCGCGGACGCGCTGCGAATAGCCGATACCAGCGAGCAGCCGATTCACGCCGTCATTACGGACGTCGTAATGCCGGATACCCACGGACCGGAACTCGTCCGGCAATTGTCCGTATCTCATCCGAGCATCAGGACCATCTACATGTCCGGATACACGCGCGGCTCCATTGAAATGGATGAATCCATCGTGCTGGTACAGAAACCATTCGCACCAAAGGATCTTGCGCGCAAAATTCGCGAAGTGCTCGATCGGCCCGCCTGAGCCAGCACATTTTTTGCCAACGGGAAAAGTTCTGCCGATACAGATGTGAACACTCCTCGAGACGACATGCCTATCAGGGTGCTTGTGGCAGACGATGACGTGCACATCCTGCGTTGCTATCAGAGGGCGTTTTCAGGTCCTGCAACGTCGAGCGATGAGGCTACGCTCACCTCGCTGTCAGACGAGCTGTTCGGCGATGGTGGCGAAAATCCCACACGGGCGACGTTCGATGTCGTTGCCTGCAGTCAGGGGGAGGACGCGGTGAAGAAGTTCGCAACCGCTTCCGGAGGACTACAGCCGTTCGACGCTGTGATCCTCGATGTTCGTATGCCGCCCGGAATCAACGGGCTCGAAGCAGGCAAGAGCATACGGAGGATGGATCCCAACGTTCCGATCGTGTTTGTAAGCGGGTACTCGGAAGTATCCAGGGAAGAGCTGCTGCAAAGCGTCCCGCCGTCTTCAAGAGTCCACTATTTCAGCAAGCCTTTGTCGTTCAGCAATCTGGCGCAGGAAGTTGCCGAAATCGTGCGTGTGGTCCGGAATTCAGGCTAGGAGTCTGCGCCGTAGAAACGAAGATTT
>Ga0299913_10001807_pt1 | contig 16310 bp, 17 predicted proteins | sample RVTome_9_FD_201360 | JGI IMG/M metagenome (GOLD analysis project Ga0299913, IMG submission 201360) | Soil microbial communities from uranium-contaminated site in the Upper Colorado River Basin, Wyoming, United States - RVT155D38 (version 2) ...
CGTGGGGAGGCATCTCCAGCATGTTTGAGTGGGCGGGAAGGACGGGAGGAGGAGCCTCGGTGGTCCGTCTTTTCCATCTTGCACTTCTGCTCCTTGCATCTGCGAGTGCCGCGAGTGCCCAGGGAACCCGCGACCTGGAGGAAAGTCGCCGGCGACTCGAGGAGATTCGCGCGGAACGAGATCGCCTGGAGCAGCAGCGACGCAGGCTTCAAGGCCAGGTGCACGACGTCAATGACGAGTTGAACAACCTGGAGCGGCAGCGGGAATCGACTCACCGGATCGTGAACGAGATCGAGCGGCAGATCGGGGGTCTGGCGTCACAGCTCGACCGGTCGAGTGCCGAGCTCATCCTGGCACAGGATAATCTGGCCGAGCGGCGGGCAGTGCTGGAACGACGCCTGGTAGACATCTACAAGCGGGGGCGGCTCCACACCTTTCAGGTGCTGCTCGCAGCCGAGGGATTCGGGGACCTCCTGAGCCGATACAAGTACCTGTACCTGACCAGTCAGCAGGATCGCTCGCTGGTAACCGACGTCGAGAAGCTGCGAAATCGGGTCATCACCCAGCGAAACAACATTCTGAACGTCAGGGGAGAGCTCGACCGCCGCCGGGATGAACGTGAGGCCGAGTTCAGCAAGTACAGTGCGCTGGCCTCCGAGCGCGCGCGAAAGCTCCAGACTTTGCAGCGTTCTGCGCGGAGTACAGAGCGCCGCCTGACCGCGCTCCAGAAGGACGAGGCGCGGCTGAATGGCCTTCTCGCCTCGTTGGAACGCGCCCGCCGCGACGAGCTCGCGCGCGGGGCGCTGCGTGGTACGGTTACAGCCCCGGGGTCCATCACTACGGCAGACCTGGGGAAGCTCGACTGGCCGGTCGAAGGTGGAATCGTCTACGAGTTCGGACGGCACACCCTACCGAGCGGCGGAATCATCCGCTGGAACGGCGTCGGCATAGCCGCAAGTCTGGGTACGCCGGTGAAGGCGGTAGAAGCCGGGGCAGTGCGGTTGGTAGGAGAGTTCGGGACCTACGGTCTCACGGTCGTGGTCGAGCACGGGAATGGATACTACTCCGTATACTCGCATCTCGAGTCGGCGGCGGTGAAGCTCGGAGCATCGGTGAAGAAGGGTGGGGTGATCGGCAAGGTGGGAGGCCAGAACTCTGATTATGGGCCTCATCTGCACTTCGAGATCCGGGGGGAGAATCAGATCGCGCTGGATCCTACGACGTGGCTGCGGAGAAGGTAGGTCCCTCGCTTCGCTCAAAATGAGGTACAGTACTTCTGCCCGCTGCCCTCCTGCCCCGCTGGTTATACCGCCACCCCGATTCGCTCGCCCGACTGGGCCTTCCCCCGCATGAGTGCTGCCTCCAAGATCGCGTAAAGTTCATCGCTCTGGGACACTGCTGGATGGGGATAGCTGACGATGCCGGCGCTGAAGCGAGGGTGCTCGAGCCTCGGATCACCGTCCGAGGGTACCACTGCGAGCCGCTCCCGGACCCGGAGAACCGACTGCCGCGCTCCCGCAGGCCCGGTTTCAGGCAGGACGATGGCGAACTCACTGGAGCCATAGCCGACCACGAAGTCGGGCAGCCGCAGCTCCCGCCGGAGTACGTCCGCCACATCGCGTTTCAGCCGTTCAGCCGCCTCCGGACCGAGGCGAGCGCGTACTCCATTCAGTTCGTCGATGCCCAGCAAAACAAGGCTGAAGCTGAGCGAGTACCGGCGGGCTCGTTCGAACTCCTCGCGTATCCGGCGATCGAGCGCGTGTAGGGACTCCGGAGATTCAGGAAGTATGAACGGCCGATCAGGCAGCGTGTCCCCGTTGACCGCAGCGCGCTCATTCTCCTCCAGCGCTGCAGCAGCGGTTCGCGCGAGTCCAGCGGCAAATTCGAGTTGCAGGGGACTCAGGCGGCGGTGGCTTTCGCGGGGCCGCAGCAGCAGCGTCCCTGAGATCCGGTTATCGGCCTCGATCGGAACTACTACCAGGGGACGCGGCTCATCGGCGGAATGACTGGTATGCGCCGTTTTGACGACCGGTCTCCGGGTTCGGATCGCCTCCGCTATTTCCGGATGATCGCTCAGCTCCAAATGCTCGCTCTGGGGCGACGGCCGCTGGACCTCGGCAATGACGCGAACGCTTTCACCGCCGGGCGCCACTGAGACAAAGGCGCAGTGGGCCAGGTCGAATGTCCGAGCCAGGCGCCGCACCAGCGTCAGGACCAGCTCGTCGGGATCGAGGCCCGGGTGCATTACCGTTTCGGCGGCCTCTCGAAGCTCTTGCCAATGAGGTCCGTGGGCCAGGTCGAGCTTATCGTGAATGCGGGCGTGCAGTCGGGCGCAGAGTTCTGGAAGATGGATAGGGCCGGACATCACGTCGGCGGCACCCCGAGACAGAGCCAACGCCGGCGCATCTCGGTCTGGAATCGGAGTAATGACAATACGGGGGGGAACGATCTCGGGTCCCGGGGTAGAGGCCGGCAGGTGATCACCGAGCGAGGCTTCCTTGATATCGTTCAGGGTTATGAGGATGGCATCGGCCTCGGGATCCACTGCCGGGTCTTCGCGCTCGACCAGCTGGAAGCCGGCACGGGTGAGTGCCCGCTCCAGCCCGTCGGGGCGAGCCGATGGGTCGCCCACCAGGAGGATCCGAGGGCGGACGACTGGCTCCATCGACTCCGGACTCACGCGTTGCTGAGGAGCAAATGCATCAGCTCAATCCGCCAGAGCGTCTGGGCGCTCATGTGTCCGTTCAGGGCGGCGTGCACACGGCGCCGCTGAGAGGCAAGGTGATCGGCGCGACCGCGATCCAGGTTTTCACCAAAACGCCCAGTCAGTGGCGGGAGCCGGGCCTTTCAGCAGAGTCCTGCGACGCGTTCCGTGAGGAGTGCGGACGCCACAATATATCCAGTATAGTGGCGCATGATTCGTACCTTATCAACCTCGCCTCGCCTGATCCGGTCTTAAGTGCTCGCTCCGAGGCCTCTTTCGTGTCCGAGCTCAGGAGATGCAAGGCATTCGGAATCCCCTATCTGGTGTCGCACCCCGGCAACTACATGGATGACCGCTCGGCCGGGGTGTCGCGCAACGCCGCCGCTTACAGCCGGTGCCTTCGCGCGGTGACCGAATCGCCCATTGTGCTGCTCGAAACTACGGCCGGCTGCGGCACAGCCCTGGGATGCAGCTTTGAGGAGCTGGCGATGCTCCGGGCTGCCGTTGCCGAAGACGTCCGCGACCGGGTCGCATTCTGTGCCGACACGTGCCACCTGTACTCGGCCGGGTATGATCTCCGGAAAGACTACGATCACGTATGGCAATCCTGGGACGAGATCCTCGGGCTGGACAAGCTCTTGTGCCTCCACCTCAACGACTCCAGGACAAAGTTTGCATCCCGCCGGGACCGGCACGAGCTGATCGGCGAAGGTTCGCTGGGCCCGCAGCCGTTTCGGCGGATCATGACCGACCCACGCCTGGCTCACGTTATCAAGATCATCGAGACTCCGAAAGGTGATGACGGGGTAAGCGCAGACCGGAAAATGCTGCGGCGCCTCCGGCGGTATGCCCGGGCCGCGACAGTATTACGTTGACCGCCCCCATTTCTGCGGCCATACTTGCCTCCATGCGATCCATCCTGGCGGCGTTGATCATAGCCGTAGCATCGACCACAACGGAGCTGCAGGCTCAGCTGGACTATAACGCGCGTGTTGGTGTCACCTGGTCCACTGCACTCATTCGCGACGACATCGTGGCAGAGGTCGAGACTCAGCCCAGGCTGGCGCCAACCCTGGTCTTGGGCGCGTCCTTGCCGATAGCACCCTTGTATCAGGCCGGCCTCGAAGTCGCGCTGACCAGTTCCGGCTACCGGGCCGAGGAGGCCGGGATCTCGAGAGATCTCGGGACGCTGCGTACCGGCAGCGTTAACCTGGGACTCCAGGGGCCGATCTCCGGGAGCTTTCGTTGGAGAGCTGGAGCCGGGCTCCTCGGATACTGGCCAAAGAACGAGCGGGGCATCTTTCTGAGGGGTGGAACCACCCGCTTTCTGGCTGGAGCGGGAGTAGACTACCGCCGGCCGGTGCACTCGCAATGGGAGATGATCGTTTCAGTGCGGTATGACTTTCACCGGTTCACCACTGAGGAGCTTCAGGCCCGTGGCTTCAGCCAGAGCCAGGGCGTGCAACGCGTCTCCGCGACCGTGGGCCTGGCCCGGGGTGGCCGATGAGATGCGGGGTGCGGTGCCCACTCTGGTTAGTGGCTGGAACGATCCTCCTCTCCTGTGCCGATATCGCCGCACCCAGCCGCGGGAACGCTTACGAGTGGCGTCGTTTGCTGCCATCCGCCAGCGGGGTTGATACTCTCAGCTTCCATTGGGCGAGCTCGGACCTTCCAGTGCGGTTCTGGGTGGAAGACTCGCTGAACCTACCGGCTCATGTCCTGAGCGGTATCGATCAATGGGAGGCCGTGTTCCTTTATGGGGAGTTCAGCGGAGCCGTGGTGTCGGATTCCAGCACCGCGGACGTGATCGTCAAGACGGGGATCGCGCCGAAAGGCGGATTCTCGATTACTCGCCTTGGGGGCATGGCGCCTGAATGCCAGGGAGCAACCGACGTCGAGCTGTCCGCGAGTGGTCAGGAGATTGTCCGGCCCATCCGTGTCTACATCGATCCGCGGTTCGCAGTTGGCTCACCCGGACTGGATGAGTGCATGGCGCTCACCACGACGCATGAGATCGGGCACGCGCTTGGCATATTCGCCCACTCGCCGAATCCGGAGGACATCATGTATGGCGATCCCATAGTTTCGGCCCTCAGCCGGAGTGATCGCTCGACTGCCGAGCTGGCGTATCATACCCAGCCTACTCTCGGTATCGCTCCACGGTGAGGTTGCAAGGAGCGACGAAGCTACCGAGATTTGAGGCATGACAACCGAGACCACGGCTGCACCACGCGAAAGCCTCACCCTCGTCGAGCACGGCCTTTTCCCTGTCCGAATACATCCCAATCTGACTCCGCCCCAGCTGATCGAGCACGCGATCGGACGAGGAGAGGGTGTGTTGACCGACCGCGGTGCATTTACCGCTGTCACGGCTCCCCACACGGGACGATCGGCCAAGGACAAGTTCCTGATCGAGGAACCTGGCACCCGGGACCGGATCTGGTGGGAGAAGAATCCGCGTCTCGATCCCGAGGCTTTCGACAGGCTGCAGGAGGACGTGCGAGCCTATCTGGACGCACGCGAGGTCTTCGTACAGGATCTCTTTGCCGGCGCAGACCCGGCCTACCGGCTGGCCGTCAGGTTCATCACTCCGAACGCATGGCACGCGCTCTTTGTGCGCAACATGTTCATTCGGGCGGTTCCCGCCGAGCTGGCCCAATTCCGTCCTGGGTTTACCGTTCTGCATGCACCCGACTTCCAGGCAGATCCCGAGCGGCATGGCACTCGCACCGGGACCTTCATAGTCATCAACTTCGCCAAGAAGGTCGTATTGATCGGCGGAACCCGTTACGCCGGTGAAATGAAGAAGTCCATCTTCACGGCTCTCAACTATCTCCTGCCGAACCGGGGCGTCATGCCCATGCACTGCTCCGCCAACATAGGAGCGGGCGGCGACACAGCCATCTTCTTCGGACTGTCCGGCACTGGAAAGACGACCCTCTCCGCAGATCCGAGCCGACAGCTTATCGGCGATGACGAGCACGGCTGGAGTGACCGGGGCATCTTCAACTTCGAGGGCGGCTGCTACGCCAAGGTGATCCGGCTTCGCCCTGACACCGAGCCCGAGATCTACCGTGCTACGCAGATGTTCGGCACCGTGCTGGAGAACGTGATACTCGATCCGGCCACCAGGGTCGTGAACTTCGATGGCGACAGCATCACCGAGAACACCCGGGCCTGTTACCCGATCGAGTCCATTCCCAACCATCTGCCGAGCGGCGCAGGAGGGCACCCCAGAAACGTCGTGTTTCTCGCAGCCGATGCGTTCGGCGTAATGCCCCCCATAGCTCGACTTACGGCCGAACAGGCGATGTATCACTTCCTTTCCGGCTACACCGCCAAGGTGGCCGGTACCGAACGCGGCGTTACCGAGCCAGCCGCGACGTTTTCCGCCTGTTTCGGCGCACCCTTCCTGCCGCTCCACGCCGGGATCTATGCGGAGATGCTGGGGGAGCGGATTGCCAAACACGGGGCCACTGTGTGGCTGGTGAACACCGGTTGGACTGGCGGCGCGTACGGCACCGGCTCCCGGATGAAGCTGACCTACACCCGCGCCATGCTGCGCTCGGCGCTGTCCGGCGCCCTGGATAACGGAAAGTTCAGGAAGGATCGCGTCTTTGGTTTTGAGGTGCCGGTGGCGGTTCCTGAAGTGCCGGAAAGCGTGCTCTCCCCTCGGGACACCTGGGCCGATCCGGTCGCGTATGATGCGCAAGCCAGGAAGCTGGCCACGATGTTCAAGGAGAACTTCGAGCAGTACCGGGCCGACGTGCCCCCCGCCGTGGCCGCGGCTGGTCCCGTGGTGTGAGCCGCAAGGCCGCTAGTGGAGGTAAAGGCAATTCAGGCGGCAGCAGTAAGAGCGGTGGGGACCGAGGGGTGCTCTCCGCCTCCGCTGCGGCCTCCGACGTCATTCGCGACCCTCTGTGGGACAACATCCGACTCGATCGTGCGGCGCTGCTTGCGCTCGACACAGCTGCCGTTCAACGCCTCCGCTACATCCGCCAAGTCGGCCACAGCTTCCTGGTCTATCCCGGAGCCACTCACACCCGGTTCGAGCATGCCCTTGGCGCGTATCACCTGACGCGGCGTGCGCTCGCGGGCCTGGACGAGCTGGGCGAACTGTCCTCCGTCGGCCCCCATGAATGTCTGGCGGTCCGCATGGCGGCACTGTTGCACGACATCGGTCACTATCCGTTCTCCCACGCGCTCGAGGAGGCAGGCTTCCCGTCTCATGAGACCCTGGGCGTGGCTAAGCTCACTCAGGGTGAGCTAGGTGAGCGGTTGGTTGAAATTGGTGGAAAAGAGTTTCCCGGGGAGATCGGTGCGCTGATCAGGGGCGTAAGCGGGAGTCCACTCCAGGGACTCATCTCGGGCTCGATCGATCTCGACAAGGTGGATTACCTGAGCCGCGATGCCCGCATGTGTGGAGTTCCGTACGGTACCGTTGATGTTGACCGGCTCCTCTCCTCGCTGACCCTGGTCGAGGTAGAACCGGGGCGCTACGAGGTCGGGGTGCAGGAGAAAGGCATCAGCGCGCTGGAGTCGCTCCTGTTCGCCAAGTACCAGATGTACCGAAATGTGTACTGGCATCATGCAGTGCGGTCTGCCACGTGCATGTTCAAGCGAGCCGTGCGGGAGGCCGTACGGCGAGGAAGCGTGACCGCCGAGCTCATAGCGGAAGCAACCGACGATGGCTTGATGGAGCTCCTGATTCGCGAAAGCCCGCACGGGCTCGCGGCCTCGATCAGAGCCCGGCGTCTGCACAAGCGCGCGCTCGACCTTCCGGCAAGCGACGTTCCCGAAGACCTTCAGCCATGGGTGGCGGAAGACCCGGATCTGCTGGAGCTGGTGGAGGACTCCGTTGCCGAAACGGTTGGGCTTCCATCAGGCGGGGTTCTGTTGGACTATCCAGCGCGGTCATCGATGCTCGGCGTGAATCTGCCGCTTCGTACCCGCCGCGGAATGATCGAGCGCCTAACGGATGCCGGGCGAGCCGGGCAACTGGGGCTTCCCCGGGTGGCAGATGAGTTGTATCGCAGCGCCCGCCGCCTTCGTATCTTTGTCTCCAGTCAGCCGAGCGCATCTTTGGAGCCCCTGGTGGGGCTGCTCAGCTATCCCGCCGATGTCGTGAGACGGCGCATTCAACAAGGAGTAAATCTGTTGTGAGCGAGACAGGTACGATTAAAAGACGGGTATTCGTGGCCCGTATTGCGGGGGTGGTAGCCGTCGGGTTGACCGGCAGCCGGTTGTGGGCCGAGCTGCCCGGCCTGGCGCCGAAGCCCACACCCATCACCGTCTATAAGAGCAGCAGCTGCGGATGCTGCGCCAAATGGGTGGATCATATCCGGGATAACGGCTTTGCCCCGACCGTACATGATGAAGAGGAAATGGACGATTTCAAGGACATGCTGGGGGTGCCGGGCGGCGTGCGCTCGTGTCACACCGCGGTGTTAGAGGGCTACCTCATCGAAGGGCACGTGCCCGCCTCCGATATCCGACGCCTCCTGGCCGAGCGACCCAAGGCTGCAGGTTTGGCGGTGCCCGACATGCCACCGCTGACCCCGGGAATGGCGCCACCCGGCGTAAAACCCCGTGACTACGATGTTCTGGCGTTCCAGTCCGACGGCTCCACGCGGATCTTCGCCCGCCACTAGCCCGAGCGGCCCGACCTGCGCAGCACGGCTCCCGCCACGAGAGCCAGGCCCAATCCAAGGAGGATTCGCGGCAACGGGTCGGGAACGGGAGGCGGAACAGTTACGACGCCCCTCTCGTCGGCCACGGCGGGTTCTCGTACATAGCGTCCGTTCCGAGGCACCGCCAACCGATCGAAGTCCCAAGCCAGTTGCTGAAGGTCACGCCGCATCTCCTTGCCTTCCATCGGCGGGCCGTGCCCCGTCGCCACGCGCCACGGTTCCAATGCCGCCAGGGCTTCTACCGAACGGCGGGCCGAAATCCAATCCGGGGTGAAGTAGGACGGCGGTCCATTGATCTCCGGCCGTTGCGTGAGCGCTGCGTAGGCCGACTCCTGCTTGGTCGTAACGAACGCGTCGCCTGCGATGAGGGTGCGGTCGGACTCACGATAAAGCGCCACATGGCCCGGTGTATGTCCGGGAGTGTGGATCCAGCGCCACCCGGGCATGCCAGGCACCGAGCCATCAGCTGGCAGGGGCTGAATTCGGTTGGCAAAGTTGTAGGGGCCGCGGGGGTAAAAGCGTGACATCGACGCCATGGCGCCACCGCCAACAGTAGGATCGGGAGGCGGATACGCCGATCGGCCGGTAAGATATGGCAATTCCAGACGATGGGCGTACACCGGCACGTCCCATCTCTCCAGCAGACTTTGAAGCGCGCCAACGTGGTCGAAGTGACCGTGGGTCAGAATGATCGCCGCGGGGTGAGCCCAGCGGCCGAATCTCTCCTCGGCCGCTGCCACAATCCATGGAGCCGAGCCGGGCAACCCGGCGTCGATCAGCACCCATGATCCGTCTGGGGCGCCTTGGCGTCCATAGAAAAAAAGATTAACGAACACCGTCTTGAGGTATGCCACGTCCGCCGCCACCGTTCGTTCCGGCGGGGCAAGCTCCGGCTCTCTGATCTCAACCTTGTGCATGTGAGGCTCCCATCCGGCCGAGTCTTCTCTCCGGACCGCTATAGTTGCTGTCGTGGCGCCGCCGCCGTTCGATCACCGCATCGCCCGGGGCACTTTCTGGCCGGGCGGTGGCCGAATCCAGCTTGGCTGCCGATGCGGGATGCTTTCCGTGCGCACCCGCGTCGGAGGCACCACCCATGGCGGATTCGGGAAGCGAGTCACCTGGGTTATTCGACATGGAGTTCTCCTTGCAGTCTGTCTATTGAGGAGGGATCGTCAGGGTCACAATGTCACCTGGCTGCACCGTCATTTCTTCGCTAACCGGCGTCCGGTTACCCCCGACAGGGTCGGCAAGAAAACGGATGGTGCCGCCGCCCCGGACGAGGTGCCGTGGGATGTCGAACGTCTTGGTGGAATTGCCGGTAGCGAGTCCCAACCGGATTCTCTGGCCTCCGTTGAAGACATACAATACCATGTCGCTGAAGCCTTGATTCTGTACCTGCACCATTGCCGATTCAGCCGGTTCCGGGCCGGTCTCCTGCGAGCGGCCGGCACAGCCAATCACCAGCAGCAGGAGGAGAACCGCATGACTGAAGAAGGCCATGGAATTCCGCTCTGAAGAGGCCGCGTCGGGTCCAACCGTGGTGCCGTACAGGGAGGAGTTCAAGTCCGCCTTCGAGCAGCTGAACAGCGAATGGATCGAGTCGTATTTCGAGCTCGAGCCGGCGGACCGCCGAGTCCTGGGAAATCCCCGGGGGGAAATCCTCGAAAAGGGAGGCCAGATCTTCTTCGTCCTGGAGCAAGGGGAGGTCAAGGGAACCTGCGCCGTTCTCCGCCATGCTTCAGACCAGTGCGAGATCGCCAAAATGGCCGTCGCTCCCACGGCGCGCGGCCGGGGCTTCGGCGATCTCCTGATGGAGGCATGCATCGACTTCGCCAGGCAGAACGACATTCGGCGGATCACAATCGTATCGAATACGCTTCTGGAGCCGGCCATCCGTCTTTATCGGAAGTACGGCTTCGTCCAGGTCCCCATCTCCGAAGATACCCGCTATAAGCGAGCAAACATCCGGCTGGAGCTGGAGCTCGAACCTAACGCGGCCTTGCGCCCCGGAGCAGCCGGACAATGAGGAGGAGCACCACCGCGCCGACGAAGGCAACGAAGATAGCTCCAGCCAGACCTGCAAACGGCGCCCCCCAGCCCATCTGGCCGAACAGCCAGCCGCCGAACACCGCTCCTAGAATACCGATGATGATATCGCCCAGTATGCCGTAGCCAATACCACCCATGACAAGCGATGCCAGCAGGCCCGCCACCAGTCCGACGATGATCCAGGTCAGAACGTCCACGGCTCCTCCTTGCTGGGAGTGGCGCAAGTCCGATTTGCTATCGAACCGAGCCTAGTCTGAAGTGCTGGTGAGGGATGTGCGGGGGATCACCGGTGGAGAGCTGTGGCGAAATGTTGGCACCGAGCCTCCACCCAGACTACGAGCGCTGGCTGGCCGCAGCAGGCACGGTTGGATGCTCTCCGGTGTCGCTATCTACCGAATCGATGCGGACTACGATGGCTGTGATATTATCGAGACCGCCCCGGCGATTCGCTTCCGCTACCATGCGGTCGACCCATACCTGAGGACCGCCGTTCGACTCCATAATGTTGACGAGCTGCTCGTCTTCCAACATCCCGGTTAGGCCGTCGGAAGCCAGCAGGAGAACGTCGCCTTTCTCCAATGAACCGAAATAGATGTCTGGGGCCACATCGACTCCGGCCCCCACGCACCGGGTGATCACGTTGCTGTAGGGATGCACTCGGGCCTGGTCCGGGGTAAGCAGGCCGGCGTCGACCTGCTCCTGCACGTAAGAGTGATCCTTGGTGAGTTGATGCAGCTCCCCCTCCCGCAGCAGGTAAGCCCGACTGTCACCCACCTGGCCGATCAGGTATCGCTGAGGCAGCAGCACCAGCACTGTTGCCGTGGTTCCCATCCCCCGCTTGTCCTGCTCGGACAGCGTCCGCTCGAAGATTGCGTCGTTGGCCGTCCGGATGGCGCCCCGCACCCGCTCACCCGCCTCTTCGTCGCTGAGGCCCCGTAAGGTGCCGATTTTCTGGGCCGTTATGCGCACAGCCATCTCACTTGCTACTTCACCCGCGGCATGCCCACCCATGCCGTCAGCCACGATGAAGATGCCGTGCTCCGCCAGCATCAAATAGTTGTCTTCGTTGCCCGATCTGACGATGCCGACGTCGGTGCGGGCGGCGCAGGTGAAATTCACGAGATAGGTCAACTCAACAGCAGGTAAAACAGAACGGCCAACATGACCAGGAGCGAAATAACCAGGACGGGCGAAGGGCCCTTTGTGCGCGGGGGAACCACCCTGATGGGCCGCCGCGGCCGGATTGCCTTCTCATGGTCCTCGGCCGGCGCTGATACCGGCGGGAGTCGGTCGAGTCGGCCCATCATCCGGGTCTGATTGGTACGCGTGGCGGGTACATGATCGTCCAGCGGCTCGAACAGAGCGATGACGTCGCCAAAGCGAAGCGTCGTCCCCGGGGTAAGCGCAACCTCACCGGTGAGTCGCTCCCCCTCGACGTAGGTGCCATTGGTGGAGCCGAGATCGGTAAGAATCCAGACTGCCTCGCGGCGCTGCAGCTTGGCGTGCATCGTGCTCACGCTGGGGTCGCTGATCACGATGTCGTTGTAATCCCCTCGACCGATATTCACCACTGGCACTTTGATCGGAGACCGCCGGCCTTTGAGGTCTCCACTTCTGAACAATAATGATGCCAGCGGGGCCGCCTCTGGCGATGGTGGGGTGTTGCGTTGGACCTGCTCTTCCGGCATTCCGTGCATGGTATCGGCCAGGCGCTGTGCCGCACCAACCGGTGGCAGCACCGGCGGGGCTTCGCTCTCAAGCCCTGCAGGCTTGATGGCGGGCGCAGGTTGCCTGGTGGGGTCGGCGTAGAAGCGGAATTCATCGTGTCCGATCCGGATCACGTCGGCCCGGGCCAGGAGATGGGTCTTGCCTATCCGTTCACCATTGACATAGGTGCCGTTGACGCTGTGGTCCAACAGCAGGTACCCCTCGGCTTCGCTTCGGATCTCGGCATGGTGGCGCGAGACCTGGTCCCCGGACACCACGACATCGGATCCCGCGTCCCGGCCCAAAGAGAGCGCGCCAGTGCCGATGTGGTACTCACGTCCATCGGTTAAACAGACCAGACGGCCGCCGGTCCTGATTCCCGTCCCTCTGGTCTCTGGCGGCGGAACGAGATCGGCGAAAGCACCCGAATCGAATAGCTGAGTGCTCCCGGCCCGGGCCGGATCGACCACTAGAAGCTCCTGGCCACTGATCTCGATCTTGTCTCCGTGCAGGAGTGGGGTGGGATCGGATCCCAGACGCACCCCGTTCACCCGAACCTCCGCCTCCGTGTCGGCGGCGCGGATCGCGGCTGCTCCGGCTTGCATTCCCTGCACCACGGCATGACGTGGCCGCACCCCGACCCCTTCCAGAACCACTGCGCTGTCCGAGGCCGAACCTATAACCGTCTCGCCGGCGGCGATGGGGTAACGCTCGCCGCCGATTTCCAGAAGGATCATCGAGTGGTCCCGAGGAGAAAGTCGAGTGCGGTGTAACGTACCGCGCGACTCATAACCATGCAAGGAAACTGAGGTTAACCCTACGCAATCTTCCGCTCCTCCTGCCCTCTGAGCTGCAGCTGGTAGAGGCGGTAGTACAGTCCCTGTTGCGCCAGCAGCTCGCGGTGGCTGCCACGCTCCCGGATCTCGCCGTGCTGAAGCACCAGAATCTCGTCGGCATGCAGGATCGTGCTCAGCCGGTGAGCTACGACGAGGCTGGTACGCCCCGACATGAGCTCCGCGATGGCCAGCTGAATCTGTCCTTCGGCCTCGGCATCCACCGAGCTGGTCGCTTCATCTAGCACGAGGATCGTCGGATTCAGCGCCAGCGCCCTGGCGAAGCTGAGAAGTTGGCGCTCGCCGACGCTCAGGCTGCGACCCCGCTCGCCCAATCGATGGCTATAACCATCCGGAAGCCGCTCGATGAACCGATCCGCCCCCACTCTGCGCGCCGCGGCGCGTGCCGCGTCAGGCGGGATGGCAGCATCCAGCGTGAGGTTGTGCTGGATGTCCCCCGCGAAGAGGAATAGGTCCTGCTGGACGAATCCGATCAGCGACCGGAGCTCCGAGGTAGCCAGTCGCCGGATATCTACTCCGTCGACCAGTATGCGCCCCCGCTCGGGATCATAGAAGCGGAGCAGCAGGTTCACTATGGTCGTCTTGCCCGCCCCGGTATGGCCCACGAGCGCGATCGTCTGACCCGGCGATGCCGTGAAGGAGACGTCACGCAGTACCCAGGGACCTTCCGGGCCGTAGCGGAACCATACTCCCTCGAATTGAACCTCCCCGCTGATCGGCTGGAGAAGCGGCACCGGGGTCGCCGGCTCTATTACGGTCACCGGTTGATCCAACAGCGCGAACACTCGCTCCGACGACGCCATGGCGCTCTGCAGCAGGTTGAACTTCTCCGAGAGATCCTGGAGCGGCTGAAAAAAACGGCGGGTGAGTTGTATGAACGCGGCCAGCACACCCACCGTGATGGTACCGCCCATCGCCCTGAGCCCGCCATAGTAAAGGAGCAGCGCCATGGAGATGGCGGTAAGGAGCTCGACCACTGGAAAGAAGACGGCGTAGATGGTGATCGAGCGGCGATGCGCTTCCAGGTGGTCCTGGTTCAGCTCGGCGAACCGGGCCGCAGAATCGGCTTCTCGGCCGAACAGCTGCACTATCCGCATGCCGGAGAGCCGCTCCTGCAGGTATGCGTTGAGGCGGGCGAGCCGCACCCGGATGTCGCCGAATGCCTGGCGCACCCGCCGCCGGAAGACCCTGGCGGTGAGCCAGACCAGTGGAATCACGGCGAAAGTCACCAGGGCCAGGCGCCAATCGATCAGGAGCATCATCACCATGATGGCGACCAGGGTGAACACGTCCCCGAACACCGTCACCACACCGGAGGAGAACAGCTCGTTCAAGGTCTCCACATCCGAGGTGACCCGCGTCATCAGCCTGCCGACCGGATTACGGTCGAAGTAGCTGATGCTCAGTTGCTGCAGATGGCTGAAGATCTGCATCCGAAGGTCGTACATGACCCGCTGGCCGAGATAGGTGGTCAGCAAGGTCTGCCCGTACTCGATCAGGAACTCGAGCACCAGGGCGGCCAGAAACAGGAGAGCGAGAGTCCCCAGGAGCCCGGTGTCGCGCGCGGGAATGGCAACATCGAGAGCCCGCTGGGTCAGAACTGGACCGACCAGCGCCAGGCCGGCTCCCCCGAGCAGCAGCAGCACTGCGAGCACTGTTAAACCGCGGTAAGGCCGCAGGTAGAGCAGCAATCGCCGGAGCAACCTGGCGTCGTATCCCTGGTCGACTGCTTCGTCCTGATCCATGCCTACCCCGCCGATTCCACCAGCGACTCATCCACTCCCTTGAGCCCGCGCCGTACCCATCCGGAGAACACTAGAAAGCCAACTGCGATGGTGAAGTAACTCAGCGTCAGCCGCCAGATGAGGATGTAGATCGGGGTGAGCTCACGGGGTACGTACGAGGACATGACGGCGGCCGAGAGCACTTCACCGACGCCGGATGCACCGGGGGTGGGCGCAAAGTACAGCAGGAACATCACCAGAGTCTGCACCAGGAGAATGTCGACGAAGTTCGCGTGCAGCCCGACGGCTCGAAGCGCCACATATCCCGCCAGGAGCTTGTTGGCGTGTGAGGGCCCCGAAAGAATTGTGGCCCACAAGAGCGCCAGCCACCCCCGCGGGCTGTTGAATGCTACGACGCTCTCGTGTGCGTGGTCGATGCCCTCGCGGAGCTTCTCCAGCCGGTCTGCCACTCCGCGGTGCCGCCGGCCGATCGCCTCGGCGGCCCGGTGAAGCAGATCGCGCACCATTCTCGGAAAGAAGATCACGACCGCCATCAGGAGCCCGATGCCGGCGATGATCACCAGACTGCCGAGAAACAGATCGAAAAGCGAGAGGCCGAGGACGTTGCCCCGCTGGCCCAGTGAGCGCCCGGCGCCAAAGAAGACCGCGAGCGGACCCGCGATGGCGAAGAACAGGACGGTGGAAACGAAGCTCATGAAAGTCGAGGTGACCGCCACGGGCAGCGGCACGCCGTAGCGCCTCATCGTGTACATCGTGGTCGGCCCGGCCCCGGAGTTGAGGGGTGTGATGTAGCCCGCCCATGCGCCCATGCCGCCGGCCAGAATCAGCCCCTTCAGCGGCGGCCTGGGATAGATATGCCGGGCAACCACCCACAACCGGAGTCCGCCGCCGATCCAGTCCATAGAGGCAAGCCCGACCCCCGCCAGGACCCAGATCCACTGGACTCGGGCCAGGCCCGCGATGAAGGCGGGGAGGTCGTTGCCGTACAGTAGCGTGATTGCCCAGCCTGCCAGCGAGGCGACGAGGAAGATCTCGAAGCCGCGTAGCAACAGCTTGGGAGTCAGAAGAAGGGGCATCGGCACGGGAAAATAGCGGCAAGAGAGGCAGCCGGGCACCGGGAGCCGCCCGCTGAATCACGGCCCGGCTATTTTTCAGCCAATGTCCCAGTCTGTCATCCGTATTGTGAACGCCCGGCAGAACAATCTACAGGGCATCAGCGTCGACCTGCCGCACCGCTCCCTGATCGTGATTACCGGGCCGTCGGGGTCCGGCAAGAGCACGCTGGCGTTCGACACCCTCTATGCGGAGGGGCAGCGGCGTTATATCGAGTCGCTGTCCACTTACGCCAAGCAGTTCCTCGATCGCATGCCGAAGCCGCTGGTGGACCGCCTCGAGGGGCTCGCACCGGCAGTGGCCATCGAGCAACGCAATCCGGTAGTGTCCAGCCGCTCCACCGTTGGAACCGCAACGGAGGTGCATGACTACCTCCGGCTGCTGTGGGCCCGCATCGGCAAGTGTCACTGCCGCGTCTGCGGGGGTCCGGTGCGCCGCGACACACCCC
>Ga0299913_10001808_pt1 | contig 16305 bp, 15 predicted proteins | sample RVTome_9_FD_201360 | JGI IMG/M metagenome (GOLD analysis project Ga0299913, IMG submission 201360) | Soil microbial communities from uranium-contaminated site in the Upper Colorado River Basin, Wyoming, United States - RVT155D38 (version 2) ...
GTCGAGGCCATCTACCGCCCGAACAGCTCGACGACCTACCGCGAGGCGCTGCCGCCCGCCGACTCGTCGGGCACGCTCTTCTGGAGCCCCCGCGACGCGGGCCCGGTGACCCTCGAGGCCCGGCCCGCCGGCGCCGTCGAGACCGCGCCGAGCCCGCCGGCGGCCAGCCCGCCGGCGACGAGCCGGACAGTCGCGGTGCGCTACCCGGCGTTCCCCGCCTCGGGCCTCGCGATCATGCTCCTCGCCGGCGCCCTGCTGCTCGGCGGCGCGGTGCTCGGCTTCGTCATGCTGCTGAGCGGCTCCCGCGCCGTCGTCCCCCTGGAAGAGCCGCCGAGCACCTAGCCCGCATTCGGCTCATCGGGGCCGGGCGGCCCAGGTCTGCGAGCCGCTCAGCCGGTCGGCGAGGGAGCGGCCGCCGAGCGGCCCCAGGGCGAGGAGCAGCGGCAGGCCGGCGGCCGCCAGGGTGAGCAGCCCGCCGAGCCAGCGCAGGCCGGTCTGGCCGAAGGTCAGCGGGCCGCCGTCGTCGTCCCGCGAGACCAGCCCGGCCGCCGCCATCCCCGGCGTGCGCCCCCAGAAGGCCAGGGGCACCACCGAGTAGACGAAGGAGAAGACGAGGGCGAAGAGCGCGAGCGGGGCGAGGGCGTCGGTGTCCGGCCAGACGCCGAGGAAGGTCGCCCCGAGGCCGCCGCCGACCAGGGCGATGCCGAGGAAGGCGCCGTCGGCGAGCGACGCCAGCACGCGCGAGGACCAGCCGGCCGGGACCGCGGCCGCCGCCGCAGTCGCAGGGTCCGGGCCGTCGGCCGCCTCGGCCGCCTCGGCCGCGCCGCGAGCCGGTCCGCGCTCCCGATCCGGGAGATCCGTGGCCGGCACCGAGGCGGGCGGCCCCGGGGAGTCCCCGGGGTAGCCCGCCTCGTCGGCAGCGTCGGCCGCGAGCCGTTCGGCGTCTTCGGCCGGGAACAGGGGGAGCTCTCCCGCCCCCGCCGGCCGCGGCTTCGGCGACGTCGGGCGCGCCGGCCGGCTCGCGAGGTCGAGCGGGTCGTCCTCCGCCCTCTCGTCCTCGGCCGGGGCGAGCGGCAGGTCGAACAGCGACGGCTCGTCGGGGGGCACGGACGACCGGTTACCGCGGAGGGAGGTACTTGACGTAGATCCGGTAGAGCATGTCGCGCTCGCGCTGCGCGTAGGTGCGGGCGAAGCGCAGGTTGCGCCGCACGTCCGGGTCGTCGGGCGCCAGCTCCAGCGCGTCCTCGAACCGGTCGGCGGCCACCCTGGGGTTGCCCCGCTGGAGCTCGCGGACGGCGAGGTTGTAGTAGGAGTCGACGATCATCCGCCGCACGTCCGGATCGTCGCCGTCCCCCTGGTACGCGCGCCACAGCTCGGGCAGGGCCATCTCGTAGTCGCCGCCGCGGTAGAGCTCGACGAGGCTGGCGATCGGCGCCAGCTCGCGGTCGACCGCGGCGGCGAGCTCGGCCTCCTCCCCCTCCAGCGGCACGATCTCGTCGGCCCGCTGGAGCAGCTCCGCCGCCGCCAGCTCCTCGCCCCGCTCGGCCGCCGTCCGGGCCGCCGCGACGAGCCCGGCGCGCTCCTCGAGGTCGCGGGCCGAGGGCTCGGCGTCCGTCTCGTCGTCGGCGGGCGGGCCGGCCGCGGCCTCCCACTGCGAGATCAGCGCCTGCGCCTCCTCGTACTGCGGGGCGGTGGGGGGCAGGCGCCGGAGCTGGTTGACGGCGATCGCCGTGCGTCCCGCCTCGTGGAGCCGGGTGGCGCGGGCGATCGGGTCCTCGGCCTCGACGAGCGCCACCTCGTCCGAGTTGGGGAAGATCGCCTCGCGGTTCGTGTAGACGAGCCAGCTCACCGCCGCCACGGCGACGAGGACGAGGCTCCCGATCAGCGCGAACCGGCGGCCGGCCTTCGACTGCCGGACCGCGGCGAGCGACGGGCGCGCCGGCGCCGACGGCTCCGGCGCCTCGGCCCCCGGCTCCGGCGGCACGAGGATCTCCTCCTGGAGGGGCTCGGCCGAGGCGGCCCGCGCCTCGTCCGCCGCCTCCGCCTCCACGCCCCCGGCGCCCGCGGCCGCCGCCCCCGCCGCGGCCTCGGCGCCCTCCCAAGGGGGCGGCGTCCGCCGGTCCGGCGGGCGCACCAGGCCCTCGTCCTCCTCCACCTCCCAGCCGCCGACGAGGCGGTCCATCCGCTCGCGCGCCTCGAGGTGCCCGGGGGACATCTCGAGCACCCGCTCGTAGCCGAGGCGGGCGGCCCGGGCGTCGTCGGCCTCCTCGGCCCGCTGGGCGTCGTGGAAGACCTCCTCGACCTGCCGCTCCTTCTCCGACTTGAGCCGCCGTGCCTCGTCGATCCGCCGCGACGCCTCGGCGTGGTCGATGTCGATCAGGAAGATCCGCGACCAGGCGTCGATCGCCCCCTGGTGGTCGCCGCGGTCGAAGGCCCCTTGCCCCTCGGCGAGGAGCTCGTCGATGCGGCCGTCGCCGTCGCCCTCGTCCGAGGCGGCGAGCGAAGGCTCCGGGGGTGGCAGGTCGGCCGGCGCGGGGGCGGCCCCGCCGTCGCCGGCGAGCTCCCGCCCGTCGGGGTGGTCCGGGTCGAGAGCCCGCGCCTTGTCGAGCGCCGCGGCGGCCTCCCCCTCCCGACCCTCGGCGCGCGCCTCGCGGGCGGTGGCGAGGAAGCGCTCGACGTAGGGGGCGGCCTCGTGCCGCGACGCCGCGGCGGCGACCAGTCGCGAGAGCTCGGCGTCGGCCGCGATCTCCTCCCGGCGGCCCTCGGCAAGCGAGAGCAGCGCCTCGTCGCGGCGCTCACCGTACAGCCGCTGGACGTCCCGGCGCAGCTCCTCTCGGTGGGCGGGGTCGTCCCCCCCCTCGCCCGGTGCGTCGGCGAACGGGTCGGCGAGCAGCTCGTCGTCCACGTCCGGCAGCTCGAAGAGCGCCTCCTCCTCCGCCGTCCCGTCCGCGCCCCCCGTGGCCCCGTCCCCGGTCGCTTCGTCGCCGCCCCGCAGGTCGTCGACCGCAACCGGCCCGTCCGCCGCGCGGAGCCGCTCCTGCAGCGCGCGCGCCGGTGCGAAGGCCGGGTCGAGCTGGAGAATGAAGTCGCAGCCGAGGCTCGCCTCCTGCCGGCTCCCTCGCTCGGCGAGATCGAGGGTCTGCCGGAACGTGCCGAGGATGCGCTGCCGGACCTCCGGGGAGACGGCTGGGTTGCCGGCGTAAGTCATCGCGGAGGACCGGTATGCTAGCAAACGCCACCTTCCCATGCCATCCCTCGAGACGGTCCCCAACGTCAGCGACGGCCGCCGAGCGGAGCTGCTCGACCGCCTCGCCGCCACCGCCTCGGCCTGCCGAGGCGTGACGCTGCTCGACGCCTCCCGCGACCCCGACCACCACCGCTCCGTTCTCACCCTCGCCGGCGACCGCGGTGCTCTCGTCGAGGCGCTCCTCGCCGTCTTCGAGATCGTCGTCGCCGAGATCGACCTGCGCCGCCACCGCGGGGTCCACCCGCGGATCGGCGCCGTCGACGTGGTCCCCTTCGTGCCGCTCGCCGGGACGCCGATGGCCGAAGCCGTCGCCGCCGCCCGCGAGCTCGGGCGGCGGGTGGCCGAGCGGTTCGGCGTCCCCGTCCTGCTCTACGAGGAGGCGGCCACCGCGCCCCACCGCCGCCGGCTCGCCGACCTGCGCCGCGGCGGCTTCGAGGCCCTCGGCGAGCGGCTCGCCGACCCCCGCTGGCGCCCGGACTTCGGTCCGCCCCGGCCGCACCCGTCGGCCGGGGCCGCGGCGGTCGGCGCCCGCTTCTTCCTCGTCGCCGCGAACGCCGTGCTCGACACCGACGACCTCGCTCTCGCCCGCGACGTCGCCCGGGCGGTGCGCGAGTCGGGCGGCGGGCTGGCGGCCGTGCGCGCGCTCGGCGTGCCCTTGCCGAGCCGGCGCCGGGTACAGGTGAGCATGAATCTCGTCGACTACCGCCGCACCCCTCCCGCCGCCGCCTTCGCGGCCGTCGAGCGGGAGGCGGCGGCGCGCGGCGCCCGGGTCGTCGAGCGCGAGCTCGTCGGCCTGGTCCCCGCGGCGGCGCTCGCCGGCGACGACCCCGGGTCGCGGGCGCTCGCCGCCCTGTGGGCCGACCGCGTCCTCGAGGCCCGGCTCGGCGGGTGACCGCGGGCTAGGATGCGGGCCGATGCCGCCCACGAAGAGCCGCCGAGCGAGCGGGAAGCCCGCCGCCCGGTTCCCGATCGAGCCGCCGGTCGAGCCGATGCTGGCGAAGCTCGCCACCGAGCTCCCGCCGGGGGAGGGCTGGCTGTTCGAGCCGAAGTGGGACGGCTTCCGCGCCCTGGTCTTCCGCGCCGGCGACCGGGTCTACACCCAGAGCCGGACGAAAAAGCCGCTCGACCGGTACTTCCCGGAGCTCGAAGCGATCTTCCTCGCCGGACTGCCCGAGCGCTCGGTCGTCGACGGCGAGATCGTCATCGCCGGCGAGGGCGGCCTCGACTTCGACGCCCTCCAGCTCCGGCTCCACCCGGCCGCGTCGCGCGTCCAGCTCCTCGCCGGCGAGATCCCTGCCTCGTTCGTTGCCTTCGACCTCCTCGCCGAGGGCGACGAGGACCTCCGCGCCCGCCCCCAGTCCGAGCGCCGCGAGCGGCTCGAACGGGCGCTCGCCGGCGCCGCGGACACGCCCGACCTCCACCTCACCCCCTGCACCCGCCACCGCTCGGTCGCCGCCGACTGGTTCCACCGCTTCGAGGGCGCCGGGCTCGACGGCGTCGTCGCCAAGCACGAGTCGACGGCCTACCAGCCCGGCAAGCGGGCGATGGTCAAGGTCAAGCACGTGCGCACCGCCGACTGCGTCGTCGGCGGCTTCCGGTGGCACACGCAGGGGCCGGGCGAGCTGGTCGGCTCGCTGCTCCTCGGCCTCTACGACGACCGCGGCACGCTCCACCACGTCGGCGTGACCTCGTCGTTCAAGATGGCCGAGCGGCGCCGGCTCGTCGAGGAGCTCGAGCCGCTACGCAAGGGCGCCCTCGACGGACACCCGTGGGCCGACCGGGCGGAGGGCGGCGACGGCGGGACCCGCATGCCCGGCGGTCAGAGCCGCTGGAGCGCCGGCAAGGACCTCTCCTGGGAGCCGCTCCGGATCGAGCGCGTCTGCGAGGTCAAGTACGACCACCTCCAGGGCGACCGCTTCCGCCACGCCGCGATCTTCCAGCGCTGGCGCCCCGACAAGGACCCGGCCGGCTGCCGCTACGACCAGCTCGACGTCACCCCGCCGGCCGAGCTCGCGGAGATCTTCCGGCGCGGCTGACGGCGGCTCGAGCGGGCAGGCCGGTGGTTGCGGAGCCCGGGCGTGTCGGGCCGGGGCGCTCGAGCCCCGGAAGTCAGTTGCCCGGCCCGGCCTTCCGAGCCCGCATCGCGGCGGCGATTTCGGGCCGGGCCTCGGCGTTCGCGAGGTAGCGCGGCTCGACGCGGCGGTTCGTCTTCAGCTCGTAGGCGTGGCCGAGGGCGAGAAGCTGCGCGTCGCGGTCCTTGCCGCCGAGGAACGAGAGACCGACCGGCAGGCCGTCGACCGTGCCCATGGGCACCGACAGGTGCGGGTAGCCGGCGATCGCCGCCATCCACCCCGCGCCGGCCCAGTCGGGCCACACGTCGCCGTTGATCGGGTCGACGGGGGGCGCCAGGGGACCGGAGGGCGAGACGATCGCGGCGAGGTCGTGCTCGCGCAGGAGCTTGTCGAGCCCGTCGGCCCGCGTCGCCTTCTGCACCGCGTCGCGCGCCTTGACGTACTCCTCGCTCTCGAGGCCGCCGAGCTCGGCGGAGCCCTCGAAGATGTCCTGGCCGAAGAGGGCCAGCTCGACGTCGGCGTGGGCCTCGTTGAAGGCGATCACCGCGGCGAGGTCGCGGGCGGCGACCGCCGGCGCCGCGTCGGCGAGGTAGTCGTCGAGGGTCGCCTTGAACTCGTAGCGGAGCACCTTCCGCGAGCTCGGCCAGAAGTCGTCCGGCGTCTCGTGCTCGTCGATCTCGACGAGGACGGCGCCGGCCGCGGCGAGGTCGGCGAGCGCGCGGTCGAACAGCGCGACGATGTTCGGGTTCGACCCCTCGGCGAAGCGGGCGACGCCGAGGCGCGCGCCCGCGAGGGCGTCCGCGTCGAGCGCCGCGACGTAGCCGGTCTTCGCCTCGCCGGTCGCCATCGCGTCGAGCAGCATCGCGGCGCCCTCGACGGTCTTGGTCATCGGCCCGGCCGTGTCCTGGGACGACGAGATCGGCACGATGTGGCGCTGCGAGACGAGGCCGACGGTCGGCTTGAAGCCGACGATCCCGTTGACGGTCGCCGGGCAGCTGATCGAGCCGTTCGTCTCGGTGCCGACGGCGCCCGCGGCGAGCGACGCGGCCACCGCGACCGCCGACCCGGAGCTCGAGCCGCAGGGCGAGCGGTCGAGCATGTGCGGGTTGCGGACCTGGCCGCCGAGCGCCGACCAGCCGCTGATCGAGTCGTTCGACCGGAAGTTCGCCCACTGGCTGAGGTTGGTCTTGCCGAGGACGATCGCGCCGGCGGCGCGCAGGCCGGCGACGAGCGGCGAGTCCCGCCCGGTGACGTTGCCGGCGAGGGCGAGCGCGCCGGCGGTCGTCGGCACCGGGTCGGCGGACTCGACGTTGTCCTTCAGCAGGATCGGGACGCCGTCGAGCGGCCCGAGCGCCTCCCCGGCGGCACGCCGGGCGTCCGAGGCGCGCGCCTCCTCGCGGGCCTCCGGGTTGAGCGCCAGCACGCTCTGCAGGGTCGGGCCGGAGCGGTCGATCCTCTCGATCCGGGCGAGATACCCCTCGACGAGCGCCACCGACGTCGTCTCGCCGGCGGCGAGTGCCGCCGCGATCTCGGGCAGGGGGCTCCCGAGCACTCCGTCCGGTGCGTACGGCGGCGGCTCGGCCGCCGGCGGCGCCGGGCCGGCGGCCGCCGGGAGGCAGAGCGCGAGGATCGTTAGGGACGTCGGGAGGAGGAGCGTCGGAAGCCTGACGAAGGTTCGCATCGAGAAGGCCCTGGGAAGGTCGGTGCCGAGACCGGCTCTCGCCGGCGGAGTTCGGGAGCTGGCTCGCCAGACTACCATCCGTCCGTCCTGGCCGGCCTTCCGGCGGCGGCCGACTCGAGATGCCGGGCGGAGACCGGGCACCCCCGCTCAGCTGTCCTTCTTCCTTTCACCAGCCTCTGTACTCGTCCTTCCCTTGCCGGCCTTCGCCCCCGTCGGCTTCTTCCTCTTCGACGGGGCGACGCGCGGCGGCTCGCCGGCCTGCTTCGCGTAGTGGGGCGGCCAGGGGGCGTCGCCCTGGCCCTCGGCCTCCTGGCGGGCGGAGAGCTCGAGGAGGGCGTCGAGGGCGCACGGGTGCTCGTCGATCCCCGCGTGGCGATCGCCGATCTCGGCGAAGCGGGCCGGCATGGTGCGCAGGGTGAAGTCCTCCGGGCGACAGTCGGCGAGCTCGTCCCAGGTCACCGGCGCGGAGACCTCGGCGTCGGGGCGCGGGCGCACCGAGTAGGCGCCGGCCACGGTGCGGTCCTTGGCGTTCTGGTTGTAGTCGAGGAAGACGCCGTGGCGCTCCTCCTTCCACCACTTGCTGGTCGCGAGCTCCGGGGCGCGGCGCTCGACCTCGCGGGCGAAGGCGAGGGCGGCGCGGCGGACCTCGGTGAACGGCCAGCGGGGGTGGATGCGGACGTTTACGTGGATCCCGCGCGAGCCGGAGGTCTTCGGCCAGCCGACGAGGCCGAAGTCGGCCAGCGCCTCGCGGACGACCGCGGCCACCGCCTGGAGCTGCGCCCACTCGACTCCGGGCACCGGGTCGAGGTCGACGCGGAGCTCGTCCGGGTGCTCGAGGTCCTCGGCCCGGACCGGGTGCGGATGGAGCTCGAGGCAGCCGAGGTTGGCCATCCAGGCGAGCGCCCCGGCGTCGCGCGGCACGACCTCCTCGGCCGATCGGCCGGAGGGGAATCGGATCGCCACGACCTCGACCCAGTCCGGCCGCGAGGACGGTGCGCGCTTCTGGTAGAAGTGCTCGCCCTCGATCCCGCCCGGGTAGCGGACGAGCACGTTCGGCCGCCCGCCGGAGCCGCGTAGCGCGCCCTCCGCCACGGCGAGGTAGTAGCGGACGACGTCGAGCTTGGTGATCCCTGCGGCGGGGAAGTAGACCTTCGCCGGGTTGGAGACGGAGACTTCCCGCCCGGCGACCTCGAGCACCGCGGGCTCGCTCCTGCCGGCCATGCGCCAAGGATACGGCGACCGCCGCCGCTACTCTTGCTGGATCTTCCGGACCTCGTGGGTGACGTCGAAGCCCGGGAAGTGCTCGCGGTGCAGCGCGATCGACCCGCGGGCGACGTCGAGCGCCTCCTCCTCCGAGTCGACACGGACGAGGAAGTAGCCGCCGATCCACTCCTTCGACTCGGCGAAGGGGCCGTCGACGACCGTGACCTGGCCGCCCCTGAGGTCGATCCGCTTCGCCTCCTCGACCGGTCCGAGGCCCGCGGCGTCGACCAGGGTGCCGTCCTCGGTGAGCTTCGTCACGAAGCTGCCCATGGCCTCGTAGAGCTCGCCGGGGACGTCCTTCGGCTGGGGTCCGTCGTGGACGACCATGATGAGATATCGCATCAGCGCTCCTGTCTCGTTCGTGGGTTCGTCGGGTTCCGTCTCGTACGTCTCGTAGTCGAATGACGGGGGCCCGAATCGACACCCTGGCACGGCGCCGGGGCGTCGAGAGACCTGGCTCCGCTCGGGACGACGGAGGGGGTGACGCGCCGGCCGCCCCGGCTACCGTATGCTCGGAGGCGGACCCGAGGAGACCGCGATGCTCGAGACAGACCCCGCCGCCGCCCGCCTCGCCGACCAGCTCGAGCGCTCGTTCCGGGGCGGCGCCTGGCACGGGCCGTCGGTGACCGAGGCGCTCGACGGCGTCGACGCGGCGGCCGCGGCGGCCCGGCCGCTCGCCGGCGCCCACACCGTCGCCGAGCTCGCCGGCCACGTCGCGGCGTGGATGGACGTGGCCGCCCGGCGGATCGGCGGCGAGAAGGTGCTCGACCTGCCTCCGGAGGAGGACTTCCCGCCGGACGGCGCGGCCACGCCCGAGACCTGGCGCCGGACCCTCGACCGGCTCGACGAGACCTACCGCCGCCTCCACGCCCTGGTCCGCGACCTGACGGCGGAGGGGCTGGAGGCGCCGGTCGTCGGCTCCGACCCCACGGTGCGCGGTCTCGTGCTCGGCGTCCTCCAGCACAACGCCTACCACGCCGGGCAGATCGTCATTCTCGCCCGGGCGGCCCAGGGCGCCGGATGAGCGCGGTCGAGGAGCGGGTGCGGGCCGAGCTCGAGTCGCGCCGCGAGCGGCTCGCCGGCGCCGCCGCCGAGCGCGGCGAGCAGCGGCTGGTCGAGCTGCTGGTCCGGGTCGACAGTGCGCTCGAGCAGCTCGAGCACGGGAGCTGGGGGCTGTGCGCCGCCTGCGCGGTGGCGATCGAGCCCGAGCTCCTGGCCGCGGACCCGCTGGTCTCGGTCTGCCTCGAGTGCCTCTCCGAGGAGGACCGGCGGGCGCTCGAGCGCGACCTCGAGGGCGCCGCCCGCGTGCAGCAGCGGCTGCTGCCGCCGCCGACCCTCGAGCACGACGGCTGGGAGCTCGCCTGGCTCTGGGAGCCGCGGTCGGCCGTCTCCGGCGATCACGTCGACGTCCTCCCCGCCGGCGGGGAGGACGAGCCGCTCCACCTGCTGGTCGGCGACGTCGCGGGCAAGGGGGTGGCGGCCTCGCTGCTCCAGACCCACCTCCACGCGCTGTTCCGTGCGCTGGCGACGCCGCGGGTCGGCCTCGCCTCGGTCGTCGGCCAGGTCAACCGGCTCTTCGCGCAGGCGACGGGCCTGGCGAGCTACGCCACGCTGATCGCCGCTCGGCTGCACCCGGACGGCGCGGTCGAGCTGGTCAACGCCGGCCACCCCCGGCCCCTCGTCGCCGACCGCCGCGGCGTGCGGCCGGTCGAGGGAGCGGGGCTGCCGCTCGGCATGTTCCGCGACTCGGAGTACGTGGCGCACGAGCTGCGGCTCGTGGCCGGCCAGGTGCTGCTGCTCTACACCGACGGCCTCACCGAGGCGCTTGCCGGTGGCGAGGAGTACGGCGTCGGGCGCGCGGCGGCGGCCCTGCGCCGGCACGCCGGGAGGCCGCTCGCCGAGCTCCTCGGCGCCTGCCGCGCCGAGCTCGAGGACTTCCTCGACGGCGGCCGCCGCGACGACGACCTGACGCTGGTCGCCCTCCGGCGGACGAGATAGCGCCGCCCTCGCCGAGCTCGCCGGCAGGTAGCCGGCGTCCCGGACGCTCGACCCGACCCGGCTCGTGCAGTCGGGCAGCTCGATCTCGATCGAGGCGATGCCGCGCTCGGTCACGCCGAGCGCTCCGCGGCGACCGTCTCGCGGATCGGCCGGACCGGGCGCACCTCGACGCTGCCGACCCGGGCCGGCGGGATCTTCGCGGCGAGCCGGATCGCCTCGTCGAGGTCGGCCGCCTCGATCATGTAGAAGCCGGCGAGCTGCTCCTTGGTCTCGGCGAACGGGCCGTCGGTGATCTCGACCTTTCCGCCGCGCACCCGCACGGTCGTGGCCGTGTGGACCGGTTGCAGCGCCTCGGAGGCGAGGCAGCGGCCGTCGGATCGGATCGTGGTGTCGAAGTCGACGCACTCGCGGTCGGGTACGGCCTCGAGGGCCGCTTCTTCGCTGTAGACGAGGCAGAGATATTTCATCGCGTTCTCTCCATTGTGAGCTCGGTTCGGTACCCTCAGCCGGCCCGCGCCGCGCCGGCCGCCAGATCGGCGAGCCGCCGCTCGAGCAACCGGCGCTCCGGCTCCTGGCGGGCGAGCTCGAGGGCGCGCCGGTACGCGGCCCGCGCGTCGGCCGTCCGGCCGAGCCGCCGGCACAGCTCGGCCCGGGCCGAGTGGGCGAGGTGGTAGTCGGCGAGGTCGCCGCGGTCGAGGATCGCGTCGACCCGGGCGAGCCCGGCCGCCGGGCCGTCGCGCATCGCCACCGCGACCGCCCGGTTGAGCTCGACGACGGGCGACGGAGCGATCCGGGCGAGGACGTCGTAGAGGCCGACGATCTGCGACCAGTCGGTCGAAGCCGCGTCGGGGGACTCGGCGTGCACGGCCGAGATCGCAGCCTGCAGCGCGTAGGGCCCGATCCGGCCCGAGGACAGCGCCCGCTCGACGAGCGCCCGGCCCTCGGCGATCAGCTCGCGGTCCCAGAGCGCGCGGTCCTGGCCCTCGAGCAGGACGATCTCCCCGTCCTCCGAGGTGCGCGCCGCCCGCCGCGACTCGTGGAGCAGCATCAGGGCGAGGAGCCCCCGGACCTCGGGCTCGGGCAGGAGCTCGACGAGCAGCCGGCCGAGGCGGATCGCCTCGCCCGAGAGGTCGGGCCGGGTCAGCGACTCGCCCGACGACGCCGAGTAGCCCTCGTTGAACACGAGATAGACGACCTGGAGCACCGCGTCGAGCCGCTCCGGCAGCTCGGCCGGTTCCGGCACGCGGTACGGGATGCCGGCGTCGCGGATCTTCGCCTTGGCGCGCACGATGCGCTGGGCCACCGTCGGCGCGCCGGTGAGGAAGGCGCTCGCGATCTCCTCGGTGGTCAGGCCGCAGACCTCGCGCAGGGTGAGCGCGACCCGGGCGTGCGCCGGGAGCGCCGGGTGGCAGCAGGTGAAGACCAGCCGCAGGCGGTCGTCCACGATCGTCTCGTCGTCGTGGGCCTCGGGCTGGGTGACGCCGTCGCCGAGACGGTCGGCCACGTCGGCGACCGAGGCGTCGAAGCGCGCGCGCCGGCGGAGGACGTCGATCGCCCGGAAGCGGCCGGCCGAGACCAGCCACGCCCGCGGGTTCGCGGGCAGACCGTCGCGCGGCCAGCGGTCGAGGGCGGCGGCGAAGGCGTCGTGGAGCGCCTCTTCGGCGAGGTCGAAGTCGCCGCCGAGGAGCCGGATCAGGGTGGCGAGGACGCGGCGCGACTCGGTGCGGTAGACCGACTCGACCGCCTCGCGGATCCGCCCGGCCTCGGCCGTACCGAGGGGCTGCTCCCGATCGTCCCCGCTCCAGGCCACGTGCGCCTCCGCTCGGTCAGGCCCCGGCCGCGGCCGCGGCCGGCTCGGGCTCGCCGGGCAGCCGGACGTCCCCGGCGACCGGCCGCACCTCGACCGCGCCGTGGCGGGCGGTCGGGATGCGCGCCGCGACCTGGATCGCCTCGTTGAGGTCGCGGGCCTCGATCAGGTAGTAGCCGGCGAGCTGCTCCTTGGTCTCGGCGAAGGGGCCGTCGGTGATCGACAGCCGGCCGTTGCGCACCCGTACCGTCGTCGCGGTCGCCGGCGGCAGCAGCCGGTGCGAGCCGAGGTACTGGCCGCTCTCCCGCAGGTCCGCGGTGAGCCGGCGGTACTCGTGGACCAACGGCACCTGCTCGCCCTCCGGCAGGTCCTCGTAGGTGCGCTCGGCGTGGATCAGGCAGAGGTACTTCATCGCGACTCTCGGAGCGTCGCCAGGTAGTCGTCGAGCCGGTCGTAGCTCTGCGCCCAGCCGTCCTGCATGCCGGTCGCGATCGCCTTCTCGCGCGCCTCCTCCGAAGGATAGAGGACGGTGCAGGTCAGCGTCGTCCTGCCGCCCTCCTCGGTGAAGACCAGGGTGTCGAGCGCCTCGGGCCAGTCGCCGCCCCAATCCTCGGTCTGGACCAGCCGCTCGGGCCGGTCGATCTCGCGGTACTCGCCCTCCATCCCCATCTCGCTGCCGTCGTCCTTGCGCCAGACGTGGCGCCAGGCGCCGCCGGGGCGGAGATCGACCTCGCACACCGGCATCGTCCACCCGTCCGGGCCGAGCATCCAGTGCGGCAGGTGCTCGGGGCTCGTGTGGCAGTCGAAGACGAGCTCGCGCGGCGCGTCGAAGACCCGCGTCGCGACGAGCTCGCGGTCGGAGGGCTTGGTGAACGTCGTGGTGCTGCGGTCGGTGTCGGTGGGCATGGCGGGTCTCCTCGTCTCGTGGTGGTCGATCGGTCCCCCTACCCTAGTGGTCGTCCGGGAGGCCGGCGGATCGACAACGGCCAAAGGCCGGCGCGTCCCTCAGCCCTCGAGCCGCATCACTCGCTCGGCCACCCCCTCGTCGTCGACCCGCTCCTCCTCGACGGTGAAGCCGCACTTCTCGAGCACCCGGATCGACCCGGCGTTGTGCTCCGCGACGAACGCCCGGAGCGGCCGCTCCTCGACGAGCTCGAGGAACCCCCGGAGCGCCCGCGTCGCGATCCCGCGGCCCCAGTGGCTCCGCCCGATCCAGTACCCCACCAGCCGCCGCCCGTCGGCGACCCAGCTCGAGACGTTGCCGACGACCTCGCCGTCGCACAGGACGGTCCGCAGGATCACCGTCTCGTCCCGGAGGATCCGTTCCCAGTGCGCGAAGTGCGCCTCCCGGTCACGGGCCGTGAAGGCCGCCATCCGCCCGCCTTCCGGGTCGGCCTGGTGCTCGTAGAAGACCGCGACGTCGGCCCTCTCGACCTCGCGCAGCGAGACCACGGTGGCGGGCTCACGCAGCATCTCCGGCTCCGCCTGTCGTCGGGAGTCCTCGCGGCGCACCGCGGCAGCATAGCGGCTCGACTCGGCGCGCCGGCGCGGACGGTTCTCTAGACTGTGTTCGCCGGCGCCGCCCACCGCCCCCCGGACCGCCATGTCCTTCGAAGCCCTGCTCCTGCTCGCCTTCCTGGCGGCGGCTCTCGTCTCGTTCTTCTTCGAGCTGCTGCCGGTCGACGTCACCGCCCTCTGTCTGCTGTTCGCCCTGATGGCGAGCGGCATCGTGCCGCTGGACGAGGCGGTCGCGGGGTTCTCCAACAAGGGCGTCCTGACGATCGGCGGCCTGTTCGTCTTGAGCCACGCGCTGATGCGGACCGGCCTGCTCGAGGTCGTCGGGGAGCGGCTGAGCAGCCGCTTCGGGAGGCGGCGCTGGGTGGCCATCGGGGTGCTGTTGGGGCTGGTGGCGGTGATGTCGGGGTTCCTCAACAACACGGCGGTGGTGGCGATGACGATCCCGCTGGCGGTCGAGCTCTGCCGGCGGCTACGGATCAACCCGAGCAAGGTGCTCATGCCGCTGTCGTTCGCCGCCATCTTCGGCGGCACCCTGACCCTGATCGGGACGTCGACGAACCTGCTGGTGAGCGCCATCGTCGAGGAGGCGGCCGGCGAGCCGCTGGGGATGTTCGAGTTCACGCCGCTGGGGATCGTGTTCCTCGCCTGCGGGCTCGGCTACGTGCTGCTGCTCGCGCGGCGCCGCCTGCCGGAGCGCGTCCGGCTCGAGTCGCTGACCGGCGAGTTCGAGATGGGCGCCTACCTCACCGAGCTGCGGGTCGTCGAAGGGTCGAAGCTGGTCGGCAAGGGCGTCGAGGGCGTCCAGATGAGCGAGCGCTACGACGTCACCGTGCTCGCGATCATCCGCGGCGGCGAGCGGATCACGGAGAACGTCCGGGCCGAGCGTTTCCGGGCCGGCGACGTCCTCCTCGTCCGCGGTGCGCCCTCGGGGCTGCTGCGGCTCCGCAACGACACCGGGGTCGCTCTGCTCAGCGACGCCAAGCTCTCCGACGAGGAGCTCGCGGCCGGCGAGCAGATCGTCGTCGAGGCGCTGGTCAGCCCGAACAGCAGCCTCTTCGGACGCACGCTGCAGGAGGTCGATTTCCGCCGCTCCTACGGCGCCTTCGTCCTCGCGATCCGGCGCGAGGAGGCGACCCTGCGCGAGCGGCTGGCCCGGACGCGGCTCCGCTTCGCCGACACGCTGCTCGTCGTGGTGTCCCGCGACCGGCTGCTCGAGCTGCGGCGCAACGACGACCTGATCGTCACCAGCGAGCTCGACCTCCAGCTCCGGCGGGGGCGTCTCTGGTGGCTCCCGCTCGTCCTGATCCCGGCGATCATGGTGCTCGCCGCGGCGGGCGTCGTCGACCTGCTCGTCGGGGTGCTCGGCGCGGTGGTCCTGCTGCTCGGCCTGCGCGTCATCCGCCCCGAGGAGAGCTACCGGGCGGTCGACTGGCGGGTGATCTTCTTCATCGCCGCCTTCATCCCGGTCGGCGACGCGATGTTCCGCACCGGACTCGCCGACATGCTCGCGGCGGCGGTCCTCGTCCCCGGCAATTTGGCGCCCGAGCGGCTCGCCCCCTGGGTGGCGGTCTCGGTCCTCTACCTCGTCACCTCGCTGGCGACCGAGAGCGTGACCAACAACGCCGCGGCCATCATCCTGACCCCGGTGGCGCTCAGCATGGCGGCCGAGCTCGGCGTCGACGCCCGCCCCCTCGTCTTCGCCGTCTGCTTCGCCGCCTCGGCCTCGTTCATGACCCCGACCGGCTACCAGACGAACATGATGGTCTACGGCGCCGGCAACTACCGCTTCACCGACTTCACCAGGTTCGGCGCCCCCCTCAACCTCTTCTTCTGGCTCCTCGCCTCCCTGCTGATCCCCGTCGTGTTCCCGTTCGGCTGAGGGCGCAACCACCCGGTCTCGAGGAGGAACCTCGCGGAGAGCCAGAGGGGGCCCGCCTCGAAGTGCTCCCGGGGCCACGGGGTCCTGACGCCGGGGTACTATCGGCCCTCCCCTCCCCGGAGGTCCCCGCGAACCGATGACCGAGACCATCCTCTGGCCCGGTGCCTCGCGTGAGTGAAGGCCTCGTCCCGGCGATGCGGCCGAGGGATCCGCACGAGCCCGGGCGGTCCGCCACCCCGCTCGAGCTCCTCTTCGACCTCTGCTTCGTGGTCGCCGTGGCGCAGGCGGCGTCGAGCCTCCACCACGGCGTCGCGGAAGGGCACGCCAGCGCGGCGATCCTCGGCTACGGCCTCGCCTTCTTCGCCATCTGGTGGGCCTGGATGGGGCTCACCTGGTTCGCCTCCGCGTTCGACACCGACGACCCTCTCTACCGGGTCAAGGTGTTCGTCCAGATCGCCGGCGTCCTGGTGCTGGCCGCCGGCGTCCCGAGAGCGTTCGAGCACCGCGACTTCACGCTGATCACCCTCGGCTACGCGATCATGCGCGCCGGCCTGATCGCCCAGTGGCTGCGCGCCGCGAAGGCGAACGCCGGGCTCCGCCGCACCGCGCTCCGCTACGCCGGCGGGGTCGCCGCCCTGCAGGTCGGATGGCTCGCCCTCCTCGCCGTCCCGCCCGAGAGGTGGATCGTCGGATTCGCGGTCCTCGCCCCCCTCGAGCTCTGGGTCCCCTGGTGGGCGGAGCGCGCCGGCGCCACCCCCTGGCACCCGCATCACATCGCCGAGCGCTACGGGCTGTTCACGATCATCGTCATCGGCGAGTCGGTGCTCGCCGCGACCATCG
>Ga0299913_10001809_pt1 | contig 16303 bp, 13 predicted proteins | sample RVTome_9_FD_201360 | JGI IMG/M metagenome (GOLD analysis project Ga0299913, IMG submission 201360) | Soil microbial communities from uranium-contaminated site in the Upper Colorado River Basin, Wyoming, United States - RVT155D38 (version 2) ...
TCATCGTGCTGGACACCAGCCTGTCCATGCGCGGCGAGCGGCTCGAACTGGCTCGCGAGACCGCCGCGACCTACCTTCGCGCGCTGCCCGCCGACGTGTCGGTCGGCCTGGTGACCTTCGACGATCAGGCGGAGCTGACCGTGCCGCTCACGCTCGACCACGCGCCTGTGCGCGCGGCGCTGCGCGATGCCACGCTGGCACCGCACACCAGGCTCTACGACGCTGTCGCCCTCGCGGCGGACACGCTGGCCGACTCCCGAGGGCGGCGCAAGCTGCTGGTGGTCTCCGACGGGGAGGACACCGGCAGCGCCGCGACGCTGGCCGAGGCGGTCCGCGCGCTGCGTTCGGCCCGGGGCATCGCCGACGTCGGTGTCCTCGGCCCGGCCACCGATGGTGGCCGCGACCGGCTCGCACACGCCACCGGCGGCAGGCTGCTCACCGCGGCACAGGCCAAGGCCCGCGCCACCGAGCTCGCTCCGGCACCGCTCGCCCCGGCTCCGTCGGCCTGGCCGCTTGCGGCAGGGCTCGGCGCGATGTTCCTCGGGCTGTTCGGCGCCTGCTTCGCGCTGTTCCGCCGCGTCGGCCGAGCCCGCACGTCGGCGCTCACCGCCACCCTGCGGCTGTACCAGCTCTCTCGTCCCCAGGCGCAGCCCAGCCAGGACGACAGTGAGTGGACCTCTCCGCTGCGGCATCTGCTGGCCTACAGCGAGCGCATCCTCAGCATCAAAGGGTGGCGCAACCGCGTGACGGCCGACCTCGACCTGGCCGGGCTGTCGCTACGGCCCGCGGAGTGGCTGCTCGTGCGGGCCGGCATCAGCACCGGCTGCGGTGTGCTGCTGATGGCGATCGGACTGTCGGCGCCGGGGTTCGCCCTCGGCCTGCTGCTCGGCTGGCTCGCGGGGCGGATCTTCGTGAAGCTGCGGATCTCCCGGCGGCAGGCGGCGTTCGCCGAGCAGCTGCCGGACACGCTGCAGCTGGTGGTCGGCGCCCTGCGAGCAGGTTTCTCCCTGCCGCAGGCACTGGACGCCGTCGTGCGCGACGACACCCAGCCCATCGCGGGCGAGATGTCCCGCGCACTGGCGCGCACCCGGCTCGGCGTATCGGTCGAGGACGTGCTGGACAAGATCGCCGAACGGATGGACTCGAAGGACTTCGCCTGGGTGGCGATGGCGATCCGCATCCAGCGGCGAGTCGGCGGCAACCTCGCCGAACTGCTCGCCACCACCGTGCACACCATGCGCGAACGCACCGGCCTGCGCAGACACGTCAAGGCGCTCACCGCGGAGGGCAAGATGTCGGCCTATGTGCTGATCGGCCTGCCCATCGTGATCGGGCTGTGGATGAGCCTGGCCCGCCGCGAGTACATCGCTCCGCTCTACACCAACCCGGTCGGCTGGATCATGCTCGGCTCCGCGATCGGATCCGTGGCGGTGGGCTGGTTCTGGATGAGCAGGCTCGTCAAGGTGGAGGTCTGAGATGACAGTGCTCGGTATCGGCCTCGCCGCCATCGCCGCAGCCCTCGCACTCACCGTCACCGGCGTCGCGATGCTGCGCGCCCCGGGCAACCGGTCGATCACCGCGGGATTCGCGATGATCGAGACCAGCTACGGCGGCGCCGTGGCAGGGCGGGCGTCCAGCGGGGACGACGAGTTCACGCTGCCGCCGCTGCTGGACCGGCTGCGCGGCATCGCCGCCGCACTCTCGCCCGGGGCCATGACCTCCTCGCTGGCCCGCAAGCTCGACCTTGCCGGCAACCCGGGCGGCTGGACGGTGGAGAAGGTGCTCGCCTACAAGGGCCTCGGGCTGTTCGTGGCCGCCGGGTTCGGCCTGCTGCTCGGGTCGGGCTCGCTCGCCACCATGCTGGGCTACGCCCTGCTCGCGGGCCCCGCCGGATTCTTCCTGCCGGACCTGCTGCTGCACAACGCCGCCAACCAGCGGCAGCAAGCCATCCGCAAGAGCCTGCCCGACACTCTCGACATGCTCACCGTCTGCGTCGAAGCCGGCCTGGGATTCGACGCCGCGCTGTCGCAGGTCGCCGACAACACCGAGGGCCCGCTCGCGGCGGAATTCCTGAAGATGCTGCAGCAGATGCAGCTCGGCAAGTCCCGCGTCGAGGCGCTGCGGGCGCTGTCCGAGCGGAGCACCGTGGCCGAGCTGCGGGCGTTCACCTCCGCACTGGTGCAGGCGTCCGAGCTCGGCATCCCCACCGGCCAGGTGCTGCGCGAGCAGGCCAAGGAGATGCGCACCAAACAGCGGCAGCTCGCCGAGGAGAAGGCACAGAAACTGCCGGTGAAGATCCTCTTCCCGCTGATGTTCTGCATCTTCCCCGCGCTGTTCATCGTGGTACTCGGCCCGGCGGCGATCAGCCTCATGGCCGCGTTCACCGGCTGAGCACCGGGTGGGAAATTCGCAACCCACCTGCACCCGAACGGCACTCATTCACACAACGCGGGCCTGGCTTCCTTAGTCGCGTAGCCCCTACCAGAGCACGCGAGGACAGCACATGACGATTCGCCTGATGGTCATCGACGGCCACACCCTGCACCGGATCGGGCTCGCCTACATGGTGCGCGAGCACGCCGACATCGAGATCGTCGGCGAGGCCGGCACCGCCGCCGACGCCGTGCGCAAGATCGCCGAGCTCACGCCGGACGTCGTCACCATCGACGTCTCGCTGCCCGATGCCAACGGCCTCGCGCTCGCCCGCGAGCTGCGCGATCGGTGGCAGGCGCTCGGCATCGTCATGCTCACCTCGGTGGGAGAGGACGACGTGCTGTTCCGGGCAATGGAAACCGGGGTGTCCGCATTCGTCTCGAAGACCGCTCCGGCCGCCGAGATGATCACCGCCATCCGCCACTCGGCGGTGGCCGCGACCGCGTTCACCGCGTCGGGGCTGGCCGCGGCACTCGATCGGCTGCGCACCGGGCACCACCGGTCGCCGTTGAGTCCGCGCGAGACCGAGGTGCTGCGGCTACTGCACCGTGGCGACTCCACCGCCGAACTCGCCCGGGCCATGCATGTCAGCCTCTCCACCGCCAAGACCTACGTTGCCCGTCTCTACGACAAGCTCGGCGTCAACAGCCGCTCGCAGGCGCTGGTCGCCGCGCTGGACCTCGGGCTGCTTCCCCGCAGGCCACCCGCCCAGCGGATCGGGTAAGCGGCACGGCGCAACCGTTTCGCACCCGGACGACACCGAAAACCGCAGCATTCGCTGTCTACAACAGACAGTGCGAAGTCCGGCCGGAACCGCCGAGCCGGCAAGGACGAAAGGAAGAACCACACAATGCGTAGGTCAACCAGGATCGCCGCCACCGGGCTGGTCGCGGCTGCCGCCATCACCGGAGTCAGCGCCTTCACTGCGAGCAACACCGTGCCCACCAGCACCGCGGGCTACGGCAGCGCGGCGGTCTCCGGCGCCGTCGCCACGAAGATCAGCTACACCACCAGCGCCGACGGCGCGACGATCTCCGGCGCGACCATCACTTTCCAGGGCGACCAGACCGGCAACGTCGTCAACGCCGGCTTCGACTCCGCTGCCCAGCGCGACTGCACCGTCGGCTCCTTCTTGCCGGGCCTGCTCGGCGCACCGGGCAGCACGACGGCGACCTGCTCTGGCTTCAGCCAGCCGACCGCGGACGCCACCACGTTCACCGTCACGGTGACCAGCTAGCAGGACGCCGAGACCCCGCGTCCTGCGACCGAGGGGGAGATGATGATCCTGATGAGGGCAGTCGCGATCGTGATCGCGCTGGGGGCGGGCTGGCTCATGCTCGCCCCGTCATCGCTCGGCGGGCAGCTGTCGTTCGTGACGACCCACGGCACCAGCATGCAGCCCACATTTCACACTGGCGACCTCGCGGTCGTCGTCCGCGGCGACGGCGACTACGAGACCGGTGAGATCGTCGCCTACCGCAGTCGCTCGCTCGGCGTGGTGCTGCACCGCATCGTCGCCGAACGCGGCGACCGCTACGTCACCCGGGGCGACAACAACACCTGGCTCGACGCCGAACACCCGACGGCCGAGGACGTGCTCGGCAGCCTGCTGCTGCGCATCCCGGCGGCCGGACATCTGATCCAGGCGACCCGCACCCCGCTGTTCTGGACGGTCGTCATCGCCGCGATCGCGTTGACCGCGAGCGCGACCAAGCGAACGCGAAGGAAGAAGAAACCACTCATGACCACACCAGATCGGGCCGGGGCGCGCCGACGCGAGACGATCGCGCGGACGGCTGCGGGCGCCGCCGCCATCGCTGCGGTGCTCTCGGTCGCCGGCTTCCTCGTTCCCGTCACCAGCACGGCTGCGGCGGCACCGGCCGGCGGCGGGGCGATGACATGGCACTACACCGCCAGCGCCCCGGTGTCGGTCACCTATCCCGACGGCAGACTCACCACCGGTGAACCGATCTTCCTGCGACTGATCGATCAGCTCACTGTCCAGGCCACCGACACCACAACCGGGCCGCTGCCGGCCGACACATTCACGGCCCGGGTGCACACGGGCGCAGGATGGCAGGCGGACGTACCGCTCGCCGCCCACCCGAACGGGGCCCGGATCGATCTGCGCGGCCTCGCCGCGCGGCTGGCGACGCTGACCACCGAGACCGGCGTCAGCCAGGGGGACACCACCCTCACCGTCACCGCGCGCGGCGGGGCGTCGCTGCGGTTCAGCTACGACGGCACCCAGCTGCACCCCGACCCCACCGCGCTCGCCACCAGCCCGCCCCCGGTGCCGGGTACGCAACAGGACCAGCCGCTGCTGGCAAGCATTGCCGACCCGCTGCGGTCCGTGCGCTGGATCGCCGCCGCCATCGCGGCGGCGACCAGTGCGGCAGCGTGGCTGCTGCTGAGCCGGGCTCGCTCCGCGAGCCCACGCGTGGTGCCCGGTGCGATCGGCGCCGCGAGCATCCACGTTCCTGACGATCGGGTCGTCGTGGACCTCGCCGACAGGACCGAGGCGCGACGAATCGCCCGCCGTGCCGAGCGGCCCTTGATCCACCACGGCACCGGGCTCGTCGTCGACGACGGTCACACCGTGTACCGCTACACAGCCACCGAAGACTGAAGGGCGCGCTCGTGTCTCCCATGAAACCGAAAAGCGACCACCACCGGATCACCAAAGCCGAATACGACAACCTTCGCCGACAAGGCTTCGCAGGGCGCACCGCTGACCTCCTGCCGGAGCCGCGAAGCCACTGGGACGCCCCCTACTGGTCGCTTCAGCACACCGTGCACGGCCCGACGCTCGTCCCCACCGAGATCGCCAACGACGAGTGAGATACCTGGCCACCATCGCGGCCGTCGCCCTCGCGTTCGTCAGTGGCGCGCTGATCAATGCCGCCCCCGCGTCCGCCGCCCTGGGACCTGCTGCGTCCGGCCCTCGGCGAGGCGCTGGCCGGGTTCATACCCGACCCGAAGACGTGGTCCGAGCCGGAAGTGTGCCCCGCAAACCCCAAGGCGCCGAGCTTCACCAGACCCAGACCGAATTCAACACGCAACTCTCGAAAATCCGCGCCGCCGTGGAACGCACCGTCGCTCACCTCAAAACATGGCGCATGCTCAGCGAAGAAGAGGCGGCCGCTCCTTGAAAGCAACTAACGCGCGATCTTTGCACCGTCTCGCGGGCGGCGGACCAAGCCGGCGTCGCGGGCCGTGCCGGACTTGTCGAGGCGCGCGTGGAGCAACGCGGTCAGTTCGGGCGGGCCTGGACGTCCATGGAGCGGGTTGCGAGCGGCGGTCGCGGCGCCCCGGAGGTAACGGGTGTGATACAGCGGATTATCACCCGAACAGTGACCACCCCTGGCGCGCTGCCAGGGGTGGTCACTGTTCTGTCGGTCAGTTCATCAAGGCGCACAGCGCCCATGGCTGCACAGTCACGTCCGTGACGCCCTCGTTGGTGACCTGTACGGTCCAGCCACGAGCACCCCAGCGGCCCGCCGGGTCGTTCTCGTCAGGCTCGGACACCTGCTCGACGGGGTCCGGGTAGGAGGCGTTGATCGTGACCATGCCTCCGTCGACGGACTGGGCACCGCCACCCATCGCCACCTCGCCCTGCTGCTCCGCACCAGAGTCCGTGCTCGCGCACCGGGTGTTGATCACTTCGGTTGTCCCGGCGGCGACGGTCACCCGGTCGGCGCTTCGGCCGACGACCTCGTAGCCGGACACGCCATCCTTACCGTCTGCGCCAGCCGGGCCTTGCTCACCCTGGGGGCCAGGATCACCCTGGGGGCCAGGATCACCCTGGGGGCCTTGCTCACCCTGGGGGCCTGGCTCGTTGATCTGCTCACGCAGCTCGGGCGTGAAGACCTTTTGCCCAACCGAGTCCTCCTTGATGTCGCCGCCCACGAGAGTGCGGTCGAGGACTTCCCATGAGCCGACCGCGCCCTGGTGAACCTTCGGCTTGGTGACGGCGCCGTCCTTGATGTCGCGGGTGCCGATCATGTCGGCCGCGACGGCGGTGCCACCACCCAGCAGTACCGCCAGCGTCGCACCGGCGATGGCGGCCATCGCACGGCTATGGGCTACGCCGCGCATCTTTTCGATCAGAGTCATCGTGCTCCCCCGTTCGCTAGGAAATTACCAGCCCGATATTCCGCTCATATCAGTCATTTCGATGTCGGGCACTCGGCGAACGCTACGCCGTAACGGACAATAGCTTCTAGACGTGCAACTAAACGACAACCGTGCAGCAACCAGTCATTTGCACTTGCTATCGCGAGGCAGGCGCAGCCACGAAGCCAATCGGAGCCCGTCGTGATCGGCTGACGCGCGAGACGGTGGCGACCGGGGCCTTGAAGTTGTCGCGGTCGATGTTCATCGTCACGCCACCGTGGGTCTCGTCGTGGGGACCGTGGAACTGCTTGCCGCGCTGGCCGCCCGCCCACTGGGTGTCGGGGATGTCCGGCCAACCGGTGAGCGAGGGGTCGCCGTCCCAGCGGGCGATCCAGAGCGCGTCCGGGCGGGCGTAGCGGGTGGACGAGTACACCTCGGACAGATGCTTGGCGCCGGAGTACAGGTGCGCGTAGACGCCGGAAAGATAACCCCTGCGGTGCAGCTCCTTGGTCCAGGCGGACAGATACCGCAGCACCGTCGTGCGGCAGGCGGCGTTGGCCGGGTGGTAGTGCTCCATGTCGCCGTAGATGGCAGAGCCCGGCGCCATCCCGAGCGCCCTCGCCTTCGCCACCGCATCAGCCGCCGAGGCCGCGCCCTGCGCGGCGGCGCGGGCCGGGTCGATGTTGACCGAGCCCGGTCCCCGGTAGGTACAGGGCGCCTGGCGGCCCAGGTAGATCGGCACGATGCGCCACGACATCCGCGACACCTCGGTGACCCAGCTCGCGGTCAGCTCCGGCTGGGAGCAGGTGCGGTTCGGCCCGCCGATGTAGACGCCCACACCTCGGTACGGCGAGGACCGCCAGGCCCGCATCGCATCGACCGACGGCGCGGCGCAGGTGTCGAAGGCGAGACCGGCCAGCCGCGTGGTGGTCGCCGCCGCGGCCACGGGCGGGCTGAGCACGGACGCGCCGAGCACCACCACCGCGACCATTGACCCGGCCAAGGACGCGCGGCGGGGTGTCACCCTCAGCGAGCGCGCCGAGCGCCCGGAGTTGTTGCGTGTTCCTGAGACGGCTGCCGCGAGGAGCTCCGAGCGGTGTCCGGGCGAACGTCGCGCCGAGCGCGCGCCCGCTCCAGCCGGTTCGCGATGACACACAGCAGCGCGCCGACGACGATCAGGGCCGCGCCAAGGGCGGCCAGTGCTGGCAGTGCGATCACGTGATCACCCCTCAGCCCACGGTCAGCTTGCGGATCGGGCTGATGCCGGTCGCGTGGTCGAGGTGACCCGGCGTGGACGTGCGGTAGACATACGTGCCGGCGCGGTCGCGCCGGACCGGGAACGCATACCTGCTGTCGGAGTTCAGCGTTGTGCGGGCGATGGTGTGCCAGCTGCCGTCGTAGCGGCGTTGCAGCAAGATCCGCTGACCGGCGTGGTTGGGTGCCACGGCGCCCCGGAACCTCACCGTGGTGCCAGAGGCAACGGTGGCGTCGCTGAGCCACCCGGCGACGCGTTGCCGCACCGTGGCCGCGGCCATCGCGGACGTCGCGCCGAGGTAGTCGGTGTTGCCCGAGTCGTAGCGGACCTGGAACTCCCGGTTGGTGGGTGGCTCCACGCTGAAGGCGTAGCCGCCGTCGCTGCCGGTGGTCGTGGTGGTGACGTCCTGCCAGGTGGTGGTGCCCTCCTCGCGGCTCATCAGCGCCAGCTGCCAGCCCGGTTGGCCGATCCCGGTGTCGACGCCGGTGGCCCGGCCGCTGATCTTCGTGGTCGAGCCGTACGTCATCACGGCGGGCGAGACGGCGCCGGTGATCTCCACACCGCTCAGGCGGGTGGTGGCCGCCGGCCCCTCGTACGTTCCGCTCCGCGCGTTGACGGTGAAGGTGTAGCTGATTCCGTCGGCGAGCCCGTCCACCACCTCGCTGGTCGCGGTCGCCGGGATGCTGTCGATGACCCGGTCGCCGGGCGACACGGCGACGGTGTAGCCGGTCAGCCCGTTCTGGCCGGACGCCTCCGGCGGTGTCCACCGCACGGTGGCTGTGCCGGGCTCGCCGGTGGCGGTGACCGACCGGGGCTCGCTCGGCGCGTCACAGGTGTAGAGGTTGACATCGTCGAGCGTCCAGCCGTCGAGGCGGCTGCCCGGGTAACCGTCGATGCGCCACCGGAACTGCACGGTCTTGCCCGCCAGCGAGCTGAGGTCCAGCCTGCTGGACACGTAGCCGTGGCTGTCGCCACCGAACCCGGAGTAGCTGCTGCCGGAGTCGGGCTCGATGGTGCGGTCGGGCCCGTTGTCCCAGGGCAGGCCGGACGCCGACTGCCACGATCCCGAACCGACCCGGTACTCGAGTCGCGCGCCGGCGCGATACACCGGCGGGGTCGTGGCGCTTCCCGGCTGGTAGGCCAGCCCGTAGACATGGTCGAACCGCAGGTACGCCGGCACATCGCCGGGGACGGCGAACGTCGGGTTCAGCGTGGCGTAGGTAGTCGCCGGGTCGCCGTTGGCGATGTCGGGTTCCTTGCCGTAGAAGCTGACCGTGCCAGTGCGGGCGTATCCCGTCATCCGGCCCCACATCCGTGAGGTGATCGACCAGTTCCCGGTGTAGTTCTCGAAGCCGTCGAAGAACAGGTCCTGTTTCGCGTATCCGGTGCAGCCGACCGGGGCCTCGGGGGCGGCGGCGTCGGCGCTTTCCGGCTGCAGGTTCATCTCGGTCGCGGTGACCGCCTGGGTCACGGTCGGACAGTCGTCCGCCGAGACGGCGTCACCGGTGGCGGCGAGGTCACGGCACGCCTGCGGCAGCACGTTGTAGAGGTCCTCGTAGTCCGCACCGGAGGGCAGCATCTCCTCCGCACTGAAGTAGATCTTGGCGGCCTTGCCGTAGCCGAGGCCGGTGATGGTCTGGCCGTTGAAGGTGCGAGTGCCGGGCTCGGCGATCAGGTACGCGGCCTTGTTGCCGACCCCGCTGTTGGTGTGAACACCGCCGTTGTCGCGGCGCCACACGTCGGTGCGGTAGTACGGGCTGGTCATCCGATCCGGGGCCTTGCGCACGGTCGGATCGGCCATGTTGCGGATCCAGCCGCCCACCGTGTCCTCCCCGATCAGCCAGGGCCGGGACAGGCCGGCGTCGCTGCCGTTCGTCAGGTCGACGAGCTCGCCGAACACGTCCGACATGGACTCGTTGATCGCACCGGACTGGTACACGTAGGCCAGCCCGGAGGTGTGCTGGGTGACGCCGTGGGCGAGCTCATGGGCGACGACGTCGTCGGCGATCGGATAGCCCTGCCCGTAGTAGACGCCACGACCGTTCCAGAACGCGTTCCGGTACGGGTGCGACGCATCGCAGACGGCCTGCGTGCTGACCGGCGGGCAGTAGCGCACCGTCGAGCGCAGCCGCTTGCCGCCGCTCTCGCCGGAGTCGTCGGAGCCGATCAAGTCGGTAAGACTCGCGACCCCGGCGCGGTTCTCGAAGAAGGACGCGGTGTCGCCGGCGTACTGGTAGGCGGCGTCGGTGTCGGCGACGCCGGTCGGGGCAACGCCTTCGGTGCGCGTGGCCGTCGTCGTGGTGCAGCTAGTGTTGGTGGTGGAGGTCTCCCGGGCGAGGTTCCGGTCGCAGACCACCCGGTCGGCGTGCGGGACCTGGTTGTACTCCAGGTCGATCTCGCCGCTGACGCGGTCGACGAGCACCACGTGGCGGATGTTCGACCGGCCGCGTACCTCGAGCCGCCACACCTGCGACAGCCCGGGCACGTCCCGCGCGCCGATCAACGCCGGATCGTAGACGTAGGCCTCGGGCGTCGTGATGGACAGCGTGCTCCGGCTGACGCCGGCCTCCTCGGCGGCCACCGTCAGCGCCGCCCGCCGCGCGGCGCCTTGCGAGACGGTCGGTTTCTCGGGCGGCAACGTCAGCGGCGTCGTCTTGCCGCTGACCGACTCCAGGTCGCCCTGCTGGTCGAGGGCGACCGCGAGGTTGGCGCCGAACACCGGCATGCCGTCGACGGTCTGCTGGAACCGCACGATCGGCGCACCGGTCGCGCTACGCCGGGTGCGGGTGACCTTCGCCGCGGCGCCCTCGTTGTCCAGCGCCCACAGCGCGTCGTAGCGAGCGAGGAATTTGGCGGCCACCTCCTTGGGTGGGCCGTCGTCGGCGCTGTCCGGGGCGGGCAGGTCCTCCTCGATCTGGGTGCCGAGGAGCCGGACGATGCCCCGCTCGCCGCGGCGCACCGTGACCTCGCCGGTCGCGTCGTCGCGCAGCTCACGCTCGGCCCCGCTCGACGCGCGGTCCTGCGTCAGGCGAGCGCGGCCAGGACCGGCATCCGACGCCGCGCCCCAGGTGACGAGGCCACCGATCGTCATGACGACGATCGCGGCCACGAGAAGACGTGTCAGCTGCATCGGCCAACCCCCATTCGTCAGTCACGCCGCCGGAGATAGCGATAGCCGACACCCCGGACGGCCTTGATCGGGGCATCCTCGCTGGACCAGCCGAGCTTGCGGCGCAGCCGCAGCACCGCGAACTTGACGCGTTCCGGCGCGAGCCCGGTCGGGTCGTCCCAGACCCGCTCCAGCAGCTGCCGGGCGGACAGCACCGCGCCCGCATGCCGCACCAGGGTGTTGAGCAGCCGGAACTCGGTGTTGGTCAGCTCCACCTCCCGGCCATCAGCCTCGACCCGCCTCGTGCGGGGATCGACGTGCACGACGCCGTCGTCGTACGGTTCTTCCCACCCGTCCGACGCTGTGGTGTCCGCACGGGACGCGCCGGATCTGCGCAGCAGTGCCTCCACCCTGGCGAGCAGCTCGTTGTTCGCGAAGGGTTTGGTGAGGTAGTCGTCCGCGCCGGAGCGCAACCCGCGCACCTTGTCCGACTCCTGGCTGAGCGCCGAGAGCATCAGCACCGGGACGTCCGCGATGTCTCGGATACGTTCCAGCACGCTCCAACCGACCATCTCCGGCAGTCCCACGTCGAGCACGACGAGATCGGGCCGACCCCGATGTACCTGGCGGAGCCCGCTGCGTCCGTCGGCCGCCGCCGCGAAGTCGTAGCCTTCGCGCTCGAACAGCATCCGCAGCGCGAGCTCGATATCCGGCTCGTCCTCGATGGCGAGAATCGTGGTCATTCGGACTCCTCAGGCTTGAGGGGCAACGTGATCCACACCGTCGTGCCCCGATCGATGACGCTGTCGATCGCGAGTTCGCGGTGGTGCAGCTCGACAATCTCCCGGCAGATCGCCAGGCCCAGCCCGCTGCCGGACAGCCGCCGCGAGACCGCGTTGCCGCCACGGACAAAACTGCCCGTGATGTGCCGCAAGTCCTGTTCGAGAATGCCGATGCCGGAGTCGCTGACCTCGATCACCCACCGCGGGTCGGTGAACAGTGCCCGCAGCCGCACCGTGCCCTCCCCGACGGTGAACTTCACCGCGTTACCCAGCAGGTTGCCCAGCACCTGATGCAGCCGCGCCGGATCCCCCTGCAGCGGCGGCCCGTCGCCGACCTCGACGGTCATCCTCACCCCGGCCCGGCGCGCGTCCGGCTCGCGATCGGCGACAGCCTGCCGGACAAGCTCGGGTACGTCGACGCTGGTTCGCTCGACCGGCAGCGCGTGCCGTTCCAGCTGGGTGAGCAGCAGCAGGGCGTCGATCGCGGCCCGTTGGGCGGGGGTCTGCGGCTCCGCGTCAGGCTCGCGCAGGATCTCCGCGAAGCTGATAATCGCGGTAAGCGGTGTACGCAGCTCGTGCGAGACGGCCGCCAGGAAATGATTGTTGAGCTTCGCTGCCTCGGCCAGCACCCGGTTACGTTCCCGCAACTCGTGCTGGGCGGTCGCGAACTCGGTGACGTCCCGGAAATACCACAACGACCCCAGGTCGACGGCCCCGTCGCCGATCGGGACACGGTCGAGCGAGATGCTGTGCCCGTTCATCAGCTCCAGCCCATGGCCGAGACGCTTCTCGTGGGTATCGGCGATCGCGGTGAGATCGGACAGCACCGTCAAGTGATCCTGGCATTGGCGGCAGACCGCGGCGAGCACGTCCCGGCGCTCCGTGTTTACCCAGGCCTGGCCATCGGCGCGGCCGAACAGCTGAGCGAAGGTGTCATTCGCGAGTACCGTCCTGCCGCGGGTGTCCTCCACCAGCACCGCGGCGTTGAGATGGTGCACCAGCTCGCGCAGCCGGGTCCGCGCGGGATCGTGCGCGGTCATCTCGGCCGATCCCCCCACAATCGTGCCTCCTCGTCGGTGACGTCGCTGTTTGTCTCCCCGCGGTCGCTGGTGAAGGTTGGCGGCCGCACCTTGCGGGCACGGCGGCCGCCAACCGGTGGGAGTCACAACACCGATCTCCAAGGAGCTCCCATATGGAACCTTCGCAGCATTCGTGACAATGTGCTTCACCTACAACGGGTGAGTGCGTGGTTACTCTTGTCACCTGGTCGTGGGTCAACGCATTTCCCAGCCCGCTGACATCGCAATTTCTCTTAACCTCTGTGTAGTGGGGGACCAGAGAGACCGACTTCGCGCACCGACGTCCGCATCGAAGATCACGGTGCCGCGGTTGCCGAACTTCCACGTGTCGAGCGCGCGCCTGAAAGGGCTCGTGACCGGGAGGCCGGGACTCGGCCAAGACATGCCGACGGTAACTCTTGTGTGCGCACCGGCCGGATTTGGCAAGACCACACTGCTCGCCGAGTTGCTGGCCACGAAACGACGCGACGGCGCGGTGACCGCCTGGGTCGGTCTCGACGAGCACGACGATTGTCCCCTTGTTCTGTGGTCGTCGATCCTAACGCGCTGGAGCAGGCGCAGATCGCCGCTACGGGCGAGGCTACGAGCCTGCCAAGGCCGCCCCAGCGAGGCGGCGACGACCGCTTCACCGCTGAGCTGGTCGACGCGGTCCAGCTGCAGGAGCGCGAGACGGTGCTGGTTCTCGACGACCTGCAGCGACTGCCCGAGCTGGCATCGCATGAGCTCGAGTCGCTGCTCGACCGGTTTCCGGCCGGGCAGCGCCTCGTGATCAGCAGCCGCGTGAGTCCGCCACTGCCGCTGCAACGCTTCAAGGTCACCGGAAACCTGCTGGACCTCCGCGCCACCGAACCCAGCTTCCGCGACAGCGAGGCCGCGGACCTGCTCCATCGCCATGGGGTCACGTTCTCGCAGACCGACTTCGAGCGTCTGATGGCACGCACCGGAGGGTGGCCCGCCGGGCTACGGTTGGCAGCGCTTGCGCTGTCGGAATCGGACGACCCCTCGGCGCTGGCGCTGCTGTTGGTGGCCTTCCTTCTGCCCGCTGCGGTGCTGATGCACGGGTTCTGGAAGGAGACCGACGCACAGGCCAGGCAGATGGAGATGGTCCAGTTCATGAAGGACACCGGGCTGGCCGGTGCCGCCCTGATGTTGTTCGCGTTCTTCGCCCACAACGAGGACCTCGGCCTCGCCATCACCGGCCCGTTGTTCTCGCTCGGTTGAACGTGAGCCGTGTACCCCACCACAACCGCTCACTTCGCCGACCTCGGCACGGGCGCCGCCATCCCGGTCGTCGGCGGCACGGGCGCCTACAGCGGCGCGTCCGGCACCGTGGTGCTGGTCGGCGGCGAGACCGCTACGACGGCCACATTCGACTTCACCACGAAGTAGCCGCTACCGGCGTCCGGGACCGGAACGGACCTCCTGCCGGGAGGCAGCGTCTGCCCGCAGCAGCCCGCTCAGCCGCCGGACGCCCGGCCACTCATGCACAGACCGCAGTGTCGGTACGGTCGGTTGCCGCGCACCACGCGGCAACCGGCACGCTGGTCAGTCGGTGGCGGGTTGGATGTTCTGGTTGACGTGGAAGACGTTGTCCGGGTCGTAGCGGTGCTTGATCCGGCTGAGCCGCTCGTAGTTGCCGAGGTAGGACGCCTGGACGCGGTCCTGGCCCTCTTCCATCAGGAAGTTGATGTAGGCCCCGCCCGCTGAGGTGGGGTGCAGGGCTGACCAGTAGTCCTTCGTCCACTCGGTGATGGCGGGCGCGTTGCCTGGGTCAGGGTCGACGCCGACGATCACTCCTGCCCACCCACCGCCTCGGTAGGCGAACGCGGTCGCGTCGGCAGGAACCCGGCTCGCGGCCCCGTCGATCGGGTACAGGTGCATGGTCGAGTGACCGGTGGGCAGCTTGTTGCCGTACTCCAGGTGGATGTCGATCGCCTCGTCGGAGATCTCGTTGAAGAAGTCGGCTCGCCAGTACCACTGGAGACCGGCTGGGTAGAGTGCGTCGAACGCCGTCTGGAGTGCGGTGAAGGGCATGTCGTGCAGGCCGACGAGCAGTGGCGAGCCGAAGCTCCGCACCGGCTCCAGCACCTCGTCGAGGCGGTCGTGGGACCCGGTGTAGCACCAGATGATGCCGCAGGACTTCCTGCCCCAGAGTTCCTCCGGGAACGGCGGCGCCGGTGGGATCGTCAGCAACCCGAGCCAGCCATTGAGCTCCTCGGGCAGCGAGGGCAGCAGCTCGCGGTACCAGCGCATGACCTCGGGGGTGTCGGCGATGTCGTAGAGCACGGGGCCGCCGTAGACGACGCCGTTCTCGCCGATCGGGTGGCAGCGGAAGGTGAAGGACGTGACGACGCCGAAGTTGCCGCCGCCCCCGCGCAACGCCCAGAACAAGTCGCTGTGCGAGTCCTCGCTCGCCGTCACGAACTCGCCGTTGGCGAGCACGACGTCCGCGGACAGCATGCTGTCGACGGTGAGCCCGTATTGCCGGGTCAGGTAGCCGACGCCGCCGCCGAGGGTCAGCCCGCCGACTCCGGTCGATCCGATGAAACCGGATGGGGTCGCCATCCCGAAATCGACGGTGGCGTGGTCGACGTCGGCCCACGTGCAGCCGCCGTCGACACGGACGGTGCGTCGCTCCGGATCAACCGTGGTGCTGCGCATCGGCGACAGGTCGATGACGAGCGCGCCGTCCCAGGTACCGAGCCCTCCCGCGTTGTGGCCGCCACCTCGGATCGCGATCTCGACGTCGTGCTCACGCGCGAACCGCACGCAGTTCCGTACGTCGGTGACGTCCCTGCACTGCGCGATCGCCGCAGGGAACCGGTCGATCATGGCGTTGTAGACCTGCCGGGCCTCGTCGTAGCCGGGGTCGTCAGGGGTGATGAGCGTGCCGCGCAGCAGTCCAGCGAGTTCGTCGAAGGGGGCGGCGGTTGCGGCCCGCGCTGCGGGGTCAAGGGTTGTGCTCATGGGTTGGCCTTCCAGCTGTGGCGCGGCGGTGATGCCGTGCTACCTCTGAACCTAGGAGGCCTGCGTTCGCTCAGCGTTCGCCGATCGCGGACCGTTCCGCGAGGTCGTGTTCGCAGCGCAGCAAGAGTGTGACGCTGTCCTGCCGCCGGGCGACGTCGACAGCGGCAGTGAGCCGGCCGACGGCCTGCTGATCGGCGTCGAAGGCCGCACGTTTGCGCATCAGCTCAGGGATGTACCAGCGTTCCTCGCGCGAGTTCGCCATGACAAGAGCGGCGTCGAGAGTGGCCGCCGCATCGTGGTCATCGGTCAGTGTGTCCGCGAGCAGGGACAGCCAGTACGGCATCCGGGCGAAGGCGTTCTGGGCCTTGAGGTTGTCGATACCCGTCCGGATTCGCGCGATCCCGGCTGTCCCGCCGGTCAACCAGCCGTCGAGCACCAGGCCCCACTCGCAGTAGTACGCGAAGTCGTAGCGGGCGCACAGCTCGCGAAGCTCGACGATGACCGGATCGAGACCTTGCCGGTCGTCCAGGAGTTGTGTGGTGATGCCAGCAAAGGCCAGTGC
>Ga0299913_10001810_pt1 | contig 16302 bp, 16 predicted proteins | sample RVTome_9_FD_201360 | JGI IMG/M metagenome (GOLD analysis project Ga0299913, IMG submission 201360) | Soil microbial communities from uranium-contaminated site in the Upper Colorado River Basin, Wyoming, United States - RVT155D38 (version 2) ...
GGGTTGAACGGGAAGCGGAGCTCGACCCAGTCGCTCCACTCGCCCGGCGCGAGCTCGAGCCGCGTCCCGGAGACCTCGATCGCGAGCCGCGAGCGGTCGTCGGCGACGGTCAGCGTCATCGGGATCGTGATGTAGGGCTCGCCCTCGGGGAACAGCTTGTTCGGCGGGCCCTTGATCTCGGTCTCGATCACCCCCCGGTTGTCGATCAGCTCGACGAGCTCGAGGGCGAAGTCGCCGCCCGACTTCGGCTGGAAGAAGAGCTCGGAGGTGAAGTAGAACGGCTTGCCGATGCGGAACGAGAGGTCGGGCACGCCGAGGCCCGACAGGAGCTCGCCACCCGGATACCCCTTCGGCGGGAAGGTCACCGGCACCCGCACCACCCGTACCCGGCGGCCGGCCTCGCCCAGGAGCTCCCAGAACGTGTCGCCCTGGCGGCGGTTCACCGCCAGCGGCCGCTCCTCGGGCAGGTAGCGCGCCGCGGCGAAGCCGGTCCCCGCGCCGAGGACCAGGGCGGCCGCGGCCGCGACCGCCAGGGCCACGGCGGTCCGCGCCCGGAAGAGCTTCGCCAGGCCGAAGGCGAGCAGCAGGAACACCCCGCCGGCGATCAGCCCGAGGACGGTCCCGTTGCGCTCCCCCCACAGGAACGGCACGCTCCTGTCGTCGATGGCGGCGAAGCTCGGCACGTACGTCGCCGGGTCGCGCTTGAGGAAGTCGAAGATCGAGTGGCGCCCCGGGTCGAGCCCGGTCGAGAAGGTCGACCAGGAAACCGGCGTCTGCGAGGGAATCGTCGGCATCAGCGACGTGAACGTCCCCTCGTCGCGCAGCGCCGCGAGGTGGGGCAGCTCGCCCTCGTCCATCCAGCGCCGGGTCAGCTCGGCGTCGGCCCCGTCGAAGCCGAGGACGACGACCTTCGAGGGCGGTCCCGGCGCACCGCCTGCGGGGGGCTCGGCCGCCCCGGCAGGGGGTACGGCGAAGAGTGCGGCTGCCAGCAGAGCCGGGAGCGACGCGGCGAGCCGGCGGGTGCGCCGGCCGCCCGGACGGGAGAGCGAGGAACGAGCCATCGACAGGAGCTCCGCGACGAAGGGAAGGAAGGAAATCTCGAGGCTACGATCGACCGCCGAGGGCGACCGGATCGGTTGGACTCTAGCAGAGCGAGGATGCCGCGCAGGTCGCGCGAAACCGCGGGCGGCTCCACCCGGCGGCCCCGGCCGCCGGCCCGGCGCTGGCCGCGCAGCTCGCGCCGGCCGCCGATCTGATCGACAATGGCCCGATGCCGCTCGACTCCAGCCATCGCCGGTGCGCCGGGGTCCTTGCCGCCGGGCGCCGGGCCGCGAGCCTCCCGTTCCTCGCCGCGCTCGCCGTCCTCCTCGCCGGGGTCGCCCCGTCCGGCTGCGCCCGGCGGGCCGGCCCGCGGGCTCCGGCCGAGGACGTCGTCGTCGTCGGGCGGACGTCGGCGGCGATGAACCTCGACCCGCGGGTGGGGACCGACGCGGCGTCCGAGGAGGCGGCGGACCTGATCTACGACGGGCTGCTCGCCAAGCGGCCGGACGGCGACCTGGTGCCGGCCCTGGCCGAGAGCTGGGAGGTGCTCGACGGCGGACGGCGCTACCGCTTCCGGCTGCGCGAGGGGGTCGTCTTCCACGACGGGAGGCCGCTGAGCGCGGCCGACGTCGTCTGGACGTTCCGCTCGATCGTCGACGGCACGGTGGCGACCGCGAAGCGTGCCGCCTTCGCCCAGCTCGTCCGCGCCGAGGAGGTCGGCGAGCGCACGGTCGAGCTCCACCTCGCCGAGCCGTACGCCTCGTTCCCGGTCGAGCTCACCCTCGGCGTCGTGCCGGAGGGGTCGATGCCGGAGGAGATCGGCCGCCGGCCGGTGGGGACCGGGCCGTTCCGCTTCGTCTCGCGCTCGCCCGAGCGGCTCGTCCTCGCCGCCTTCGCCCGCTGCTGGTCCGGCCGGCCGCGGCTCGACCGGGTCGAGCTCGCCGAGGTCCCCGACTCCACGGTGCGGGCGCTGGCGCTGCTCAAGGGCTCGGTCCACCTGGTGGTCAACGACCTGCCGCCCGACGTGGTCCCGCGCTTCCGGGCCGACCCCGCCTTCCGCGTCGTCGAGGGACCGAGCGGCGACTACGCGTACCTCGGCTTCAACCTGCGCGACCCGGTCCTCTCCGACCGCCGGGTGCGCCGGGCGATCGCCCTGGCGATCGATCGCGAGCGCCTGGTCGCCACCCTCTGGCGCGGCCTCGGCGAGGTCACCGAGACGATGATGCCGCCGGGCCACTGGGCGCGCGACGAGACCCTGGAGCCGCTCCCCCACGACCCGGCCGCCGCCCGCGCCCTGCTCGACGCCGCCGGCTACCCCGACCCCGACGGCCCGGGGCCGCGCCCGCGCCTGGCGCTCGAGCTCAAGACCTCGACCTCGGAGACCTACGCGCTGCAGGCGCAGGTGATCCAGGCGATGCTCGCCGAGGTGGGGATCGACCTGACCGTCGTCACCCGCGAGTTCGCCACCTTCTACGAGGACGTCAAGCGGGGCAGCTTCCAGACGTTCACCCTCTTGCGCACCTCGATCGTCGACCCGAACGTCTACCTGCTCAGCCTGCACTCGCGGAGCGTGCCGCCGACGGGCCAGAACCGCGGCTACTGGTCGAACCCGCGATTCGACCGGCTGATCGACCGCGCCAACCGGGTGACCGACCGCGCCGCCCGCCGGCCGCTCTACGTCGAGGCGCAGCGGATCGCCGCCCGCGAGCTCCCCTACGTGTCGCTCTTCTTCAAGCGCAACGTCGCGGTGATGCCGGCCGAGCTCCGCGGCTTCGAGACCTACGTCTCGGGCAGCCTGCAGAGCCTGCCCGAGCTGTGGTGGGACCGGGTCGGGGACCCGGCGGGCACGGCTCAGAGGTAGCCGAGCGAGCGCAGGCTCTCGAGGTACTCGCGGGCGTCGCCGGCGTCGCGGCGGGCCGGCTCGCGGCTGCCGTAGGAGGCCAGCCGGGCCGGGGGCGCGGGCCACGGGCACGCGGCCGGGGGCGGCGGCAGCTCCTCGCTGGCCGGCAGGCCGAGCGCGGCGAGCAGCCCGGCGGCGACCTGGGCGGGCGCGAGGCCGCCGGCGGTGCCGGTGCGGCACCCCTGCCGCCGCCAGAGGAGGACCCGCCCCGCGGCGTCGCCCCGGCCGCGGCGCCCCGGATCGACGACGACCGCGATCGTCCCGGGCCCCTGCGCGGCGGCGGCGCGGCGGACGGCGCGGTCGGTGCGCGCGAGCTCGCGGCGGACCAGGTCGGCGAAGGCGAGCTCGGTGCCGTCCCACCCCTCGGCGGCGACGTCGATCCCCGGCAGATAGAGGGCGGCGATCCGCGGCGGCTGGGCGGCCGTCTCCACGCCGCGCAGGGCGGCCTGGCGGTAGAAGCGGTCGGGCCGTAGCGCGGTGTCGGCCACCCGCGCGGCGAGCGCCGGCGGCAGCGCGCCCGCCGGGGCCGGCGGCGGCGCCGCGGCGACCCGGCGGCGCAGGTCCGCCAGCTCCTCCTCGGCGGCGGCGGGCGCGACCGCCCCGTCGACGCCTTCGCCGAGGAGCTGGTAGGCGCCGTGCGAGACGACCAGGCCCGGCACGGGGTCGGCGGGGAAGGTCGACCACCAGTCGACGACGACCGCCGTCGACCCGCCGCGGGCGGCGAGCTCCCAGACGGTGAAGGCCGTGCGGCGGGCGGCGAGGAGCGGCCGGTACTCCGCCAGCCCGACCGCCGCCTCGGCCCGCCACAGGGCGCGGAAGGGGCCCGAACGGGCGAGCGGCGCGGAGACGCCGAGCGGCCGGAAGCTGTCGACCGCGCTGACCCCGTGCTCCGGCGCCGGCCGGCCGGTGGCGACCGTGGTCCAGAAGGCGGCCGGCGGACCGGGGGGCCGGCGATAGGCGAGCAGCCGGCCGCCGTCGCCGAGGAGAGCGCGGAGCGCCGGCAGGTCGCCGCGCTCGAGGAGGTAGTCGAGCTCGCCGGGAAGGACCCCGTCGACGCCGACGAGGAGGACGCGGTCGCCGGGCGCCGTGGGCAGGGCCGGAGGCGCCGGCGGCGGGCCGGGGCCGACCGCCAGCAGGGCGGGAAGCAGCACCAGGACGAGGGCGAGGGCCGCGGCGAGCGCGACGAGCGGCCAGCGGCCCGGCCGGGCGCGCGTGCGGGGCGGCGTGTCGGTGAGCCGGATCGCCAGGCCGAGCAGCCCGCCGTGGACCACCCGCACGACGCCGGCGACGAGCAGGGCCGCTGCGAGCGCCGCGCCCACCGCCGCGGCCCAGCCCCCGGGCCCGCCCGCCGCCTCGTGGAGCCGGGCGGCCGCGAGGGCGGCGACGGCGGCGCCGGCGGCGAGCGCGACGCCCAGGCTCAGGCCCTCGATGCGCCGGGCCGGGTAGAGCCGCAGCAGGGCCGCCAGGAGCCCGGCGAGGACGACGAACGCCAGGCAGCTCGCGGCGGCGACGGGCAGCGCCACGTGGGCGAAGAGCGCCGCGAGGTCGAACGGGCTCGTCGTCAGCAGGTCGTTGGCGGCGGCGAGGGCGAGGACGAGGACCAGGGCGACGCCGACGCCGGCGAGCAGCCCGACCCGCAGCGCCAGCCCGGCGAGCGACCGCCCGGCGCCGCGCGGGCGGAGGGCGTCCTGGAGGAGGAAGCGGTCGAAGCGGTCGGAGAGGTAGCCGAGCCGCCGCAGCTCGCCCCGGACGCGGTCGAGCTCTCGGGCGGGGTCTGGGTCCGCGCGCTCGTCCACCCGTGGACGCTATCAGCCGCGGCCCGCCCGCTCCGGCGGTGCGGGGTGCCTATCCGCCGCCGCGGCGCGAGACGAAGCCGGCGAGCTCGCGCAGCGGGTCGGCGCGGCGGCCGAGCGGCTCGAGGGTGGCGACGGCGAAGTCGAGGAGCTCCGCCGCGAGCGCCCGGGCACCCTCCACCCCGAGCAGGCCGACGAAGGTCACCTTGCCGACGTCCTGGCCGACGTCCTTGCCCGCCTCCTCGGCGGTCGCGGTGACGTCGAGCAGGTCGTCCGAGATCTGGAAGGCGAGACCGAGGTTCTTGGCGAACCGGGTGACGACGGCGAGGTCGCGGCGGCGGGCGTCGGCGGCCATCGCGCCGAGCTCGCCGGCGGCGATGAACAGCGCCCCGGTCTTGTGGCTGTGGATGTACTCGAGCCGCTCGAGGTCGAGCTCGTCGGGCCCGCTCTCGAGGTCGAGCGCCTGGCCGCCGATCAGCCCGCCGCTGCCGACCGCCGCGGCGAGGTGGTGGACCATGTCCTCCGCCGTGTAGCGCCGCGGCGTGATCCGCTGCGCCGCCTCGGCGAGAACCCCGTAGGCGCGGTTGAGCAGCGCGAGCCCGGCGAGCTGCGCGCTCGCCTCGCCGAACGCCCGGTGCACGGTCGGCCGGCCTCGCCGCAGCTCGGCGTCGTCCATCGCCGGCAGGTCGTCGAAGATCAGCGAGCAGGCGTGGACCATCTCGACCGCGCAGGCGAGGTCGAGCACCGCCGCCGTCCGCGTCCGCGTCCCGAGGCGCGAGCCGAGCATCTCGGCGACCGCCAGGGCGAGCGCCGGCCGCAGCCGCTTGCCCGGGCTGGTCAGCGCGTAGAGCATCGCCTCGTGCACCCGCTCGGGGCGCTCGGCGGGCGGCGGCACGAGCTCCGGCAGGCGCCGGTTCACCCGCCGGGTCAGGCGGGAGAGCCGGTCCTCGACGGAGCGCGCCGGCACCATGGGCACGCGGGGCTCAGCTCGGCCTAGTACGTCGCGACCGCTTCGTCCTCGTCCTCGAAGGTCTCGAAGACGGTGATGAGCTGGGTGATCTGGAGGACGTCGTTGACCTTCGGGGGGAGGTGGAGGAGCTTCAGCTTGCCGCCGCGGTTGGTCACCGTCGTGTAGGTCGACACCAGCTCGCCGACCCCCGAGGAGTCCATGGTGGTGACCCCCGACATGTCGATCAGCAGGTTCTTGGCGCCGCCGTCGAGCTGCTCCTGGACCGCCTGGCGCAGCGCCACGTCGCCCACCCCGATGGTGATCTTGCCCTTCGGCTCGAGGATGGTGACCCCGTCCCGAGTTCGCGCGTTGATCTTCATCGCTCCGTTCCCTCTCCTCTCTCTCCTCCGGTCCCGCCGGCGGCCGCCGCCGCGGCCGGCCCGCCGTTGCGCGCCGGGCCTGCGACCTGCTTGCGCAGGGTGACGACGGTGCCGCCGCCGGACCGGACGGCGTAGTCCACACGGTCCATGAAGCTCTGCATGTAGAACAGCCCGCGGCCGTTGGGGCGGAGCAGGTTCTCCGGGGCGCGCGGGTCGTTCACCGTCCCCGGGTCGAACCCCTCCCCCTCGTCGGCGACCTGGACGACCACCTCGTCGCCCTCGACCGCGAGGTCGATCTCCACCTTCTTGGCCGGCTCGCCGCGGTTGCCGTGCTTGATCGCGTTGGCCACCGCCTCGCGCACCGCAAGGTCGACCCAGTGCCGCTCGTCCTCGCCCAGCCCGAGCCGCTCCAGCGAGTCGTTGACGACCACCTGGACGAGCTCGATGTTCTCGAAACGGCTGTCGATCGCAAGCTTGAAGTGGAGATGGTCAGACGGCATCGCCCCCGGCCTCGTGGCGCGCAGTCTAGCAGAGGCGCGGCGGCCCTCACGCCGCGCCGGCGGCGCTGAGCCGCTCGACCGCGAACGGGATCAGCACGAGGAGCTGGACCGCGTCGAACACCGCGTGCGCCGCCGCCGCCGCCCACACGTCGCGCCGCCGCCGGGCGAGCAGGGCGTAGACCACCGAGAGCAGCGCCACGCCGACGAGCATGAACGGCTCGCCGTAGCTGGCGTGGGCGAGGACGAAGAGCAGGCTCGACGCGACGATGCCGATCCGCGGTTGGAGGAAGCCGCGGAAGAACGCCTCCTCGACGAGGCCGGCCGAGAGCGCCGCCGCGACCCGCACCCACACCGGCTGCCCGACGACGAAGGTGACCAGCTCGGGCGGGCCCTCGGGCAGGAGCGCCTCGCCGCCGAGGGCGAGGACGGCGGCGGCGATGGCGAGGAGCAGCGCCAGCACGGCGCCCCAGATCGCGACCCCGGCGCCGACCCCGAGGGCCAGCTCGCGGGCGAGCGGGTGCGCCGGCGCGAGCCGGAAGCCGCGCAGCGCGGCGGCCAGCCCGCCGGGCTCCGGACCCGGCACCGAACCGGACTCCGAGGCTGCGGGCTCCCGCCAGGCCGCTCCCGCCCCCGCCGCCTCCGCGACGCCTCCCCGCTCGCCGACCCCCGCCCAGGCGAGCACCGCCCACGCCGCCATCGAGGCGACGAGCACCGCGTGCAGCGCGAACAGCTCCCACGGCTGCACCGCCGAGAGGTCGAGGTCGACCTCCATGCCGACGGTGCCCAGCGCCGCGAAGGCGGTGACGTAGAAGACGCCGGCGAGGATCGCGAGCCCGCCCGCCCGCCGCCACGGCTCGGCGAAGCCGGGCGGCAGGAGCCCGCGGCGGGCCATCGTCCGGTCGGCGGCGAGGGCGGCGGCCGCGGCGAGGGCGAGCGGCCCGAGGGCGCGGAGCACGATCTCGAAGTCCATGGCAGGAGGCCGATGCTACCCGCACGCCCGGCCGCCCGCGGACGATGAACCGCCGGGGTCCGTGAGCGGACGGACCGGAGGCCGGCGGGCGGCGGTCGCCGGTCCCGCCCCCGGGCTTCCCGGCGGCATCCCTCGGGCGCTCCTCGCGCCCGGGGGCCCCCGGCCGGCGGCACCCGGTCGGGAGCCGCCGTCCCGCCGGCTGTCCCGGATGATTCACGACTCGCCCTGCCGCGAGCTACCGGCGCTCATGAACCCTCCGGGATAGACCTCTACGGACTTATCACCACGGGCTGCCGGCGCCACGGGTACAATCGCCGCCGCCGAGCGGATCGCCGCCGCCCGGCACGTCCGTGGGCACGAGCCTGTTCCGATCCCCACCTGGAGAGCCCGCCATGAGCAGACGCCGCCCCCTTCACCGGGCCTTCGCCCTCCTGCCGCTCGCGGCCCTCCTCGCCGCCGGCGCGGCGGGTGCGGTGGACGGCCCTCTCGACGACGACGCGGCCCGCCCCGGCGTCCGCCGGCCCGCCACGGCCACCCCGGCCGAGGCCGCCGCCGCGCTCCGCCTCCTGGCGCCGCGCGACGACCGCGAGGGCGGCGACCGCCCGGCGCGCCCGGCGCCGCGGGCGCCGCGGGACGAGCCCCGCCGCCTGGCGGCCGAGCCCGGCCGCTCCGCCCGCGGCGCGGCGCGCGGCCACGTCGTAGTCCGCTTCGCCACGGGGGTGCCCGGGTGGCAGGCCGCGCAGCTCGTCGCCGGCCTCGGCGGCAAGCGGTTGCGGCCGGCCCGCTTCGGGTCCTTCGCCCGCGTCGAGGTCGCCCCCGGCGACAGCCCCGAGGCCCTGGCCGCGCGCTTGCGGAGCAGCGGCTCGGTGGCCTGGGCGGAGACCGACCCGCTGGTGCACGCCGCCTATGCCGGCCCCGCCTCGGTGCGTGCGGCGCTCTCCGTCAACGACCCGTTCTTCTCGCGCCAGTGGCACTTCCAGCGCATCGGGCTCGCCGAGGCGCTCGACCGCAACCCCTCCGACGGCGCGGGGGTGGTCGTCGCCGTCCTCGACAGCGGCGTCGCCTTCGGGAGCGGCGAGACCTTCCCGTTCCGCCGCGGCCTCGACCTCGAGGGCACCTCCTTCGCACCCGGCTTCGACTTCGTCGACGGCGACGACCAGCCGCTCGACCTCGGGACCGGCGATCCCGGCGAGAGTCGCTTCGGTCACGGGACCTTCGCCGCCTCGATCATCGCTGCGACGATCGACAACGGGCTGGCCGGCGCCAGCGTCGCCCCGCGGGTGACGATCCTCCCCGTCCGTGTCCTCGACGTCGACGGCTTCGGCACCTTCTCCGGCGTCGCCGAGGGGGTCCGCTTCGCCGTCGCCCGCGGGGCGAAGGTGATCAACATGTCGCTCGGCGGGGCCGGCGGCTCGACGCCCCTGGCCGAGGCGGTGCAAGAGGCCGAGCGCGCCGGCGCGGTGCTCGTCGCCGCCGCCGGCAACGAGGCCGAGGACGAGGCCTTCGGCGAGGAGCTCGGCAACGACGTCGCCTTCCCGGCCCGCTACCCGACCGTCCTCGCGGTGGGTGCGACGACCTTCTCCGACGACCGTGCCGCCTACTCGAACTTCGGCCCCTCCCTCGACCTCGTCGCCCCCGGCGGCGGCGACAACGAGTTCGTCTCCGAGGGGATCCGCGACGGCGTGCTGTCGACCAGCTTCCTCTTCGACCCCGACACCGGCGAGACGCTCTACGGCGGCTTCTGGGCCACCGGCACCTCGTTCGCCGCCCCGCACGTCGCCGGCGCCGCGGCCCTGCTCGTCGCCCTCGGCGTCCGCGACCCGGCGGCCGTCCGCGACATGCTCGAGCTCACCACCCTCGACCTCCGCGACCCGGGCTTCGACACCGAGACCGCCCACGGCCTCGTCGACGCCGCCGCCGCCCACCGCGGGATCGGCTTCACCTTCTGAGCGGGTCCAGCTCCCGCTGCACCCCGGAGACCGCGAATGGACCGAGCCCGTCACCCCCCGTCCCATCCGGCCGTCATCCGGCGCGATCGCCCCTCTCGCGATCTCGCCGTCTCCCCGTCCCGTCTCGTCGGGGGAGACGGGCGAGGGCCAGGCCGCGCTTCCGCGCGCCTCGTCCTCGCGCTGCTCGCCGCCGCCGCCGCCCTGCCGGCCGCCGCACAGCCCGCCGACGAGCCGGCCGCGCCGCCGCCCACGCCGCCGAGCTGGGCGGCCGGCCTGCGCGCCGGGGTCTTCGACATGACCAACTCGCCCGACGCCTATGACGCGGTCTTCGGCGACCCGATGCCGCGCCTGGGCGCCCAGCTCGAGCTCGACGCCTGGCGCCGCTGGCGCTTCGCCCTGACCGTCGACTACGGCACCGTCGACGGCGAGCGCGTCGTGCTCACCGACCCGCCCCGGGGCACCGGCGTCGACGAGGAGCTGACCACCCTCCCCCTCCACCTGACCGCCGCCTGGCGCTTCCGCCCGCGTGCACGCTGGGACCCGTACCTCGGCGCCGGCCCGTCGCTCCTCGACTGGGAGGACGAGAGCGAAGGCGCCTCCCAGGGCGGCACCGACCCCGGCGGCAACGTCGTCCTCGGCCTCCGCCGCCAGCGGCCCCAGGTCCCCGGCCTCCGCCGCCCCGGCGGCTGGGAGTGGGGCGCCGAGCTCCGCTGGTCCACCTTCCCCGACGCCCTCCCCGACTCCGGCGCCGCCGGCTTCTTCGGCGAGGACGACCCGGGCGGCCTGTCGCTCACCGTCCTCGGGTTGCGTCGATTCGGGCCTTGACGCGGCCGCCCGCTCAGGTCTTCCGCTTCAGCCGGTAGCTGCGCAGGATCATCAGCGCGGTGTTGATCCGCTGGATGCGCTGGTTGCGGTCGCGGACGGCCGGGACGTCGTCGAGCGGCGGCTGGTCGCCGCGGATCTCGCGCAGGTGGCGGTCGAGCTCGAAGCGCACCTTGTCGAGGTCGGGCGGGTCCATGCGGCCGAAGGTCCGCTCGGTCACCAGGTAGTGACCGGCCGCGATGTCGCGCGCCATCGCGTAGGCGCTGCCGCCGGGGAAGTTCGCCACGTCGCCCAGAGGATACTGCGTTCGGATCAGCGAAAAGGATCGACCACCTCGACCCCGCGGAAACGCTGACCATGGCTCAAGTCCTCGGTGCAGAGGAGCCGAGCGCCCGAGGCGATCGCCGATTGAACGATGAGGGCGTCCCAAAACGAGAGCTGGAAGCGCTCCTCCAGCTCGAGGGCGTCGAGCAGGGCGGCGCCGTCGTTGATCACCACTTCCCAGGCCAGGTAGTCGCGGACGAGCTGTGCGGCTTCGGCGGTGGTCACCGGCCGCGCAGCTTTCTTTCGGACGTTGACGACGAGCTCCTGCAGCACCTGCGTGCTGATCACGCCGGAGCGGTCGTCCCAAAGTCGTTCGACGAGCGCCCGGGCGGCCCGGTGCCGCTCGCCCGCTCCCTCGTCGTGGGCGTAGACGAGGATGTTCGTGTCGACGAAGGTCTTGGGGCTCACGGGTCTCTCAGCGCTCGTGGAGCTCGTCACGGGACGTAGGGGGCGTCCAGCCGAGATCGTAGCCTCCGGCGAGCCGTTCGAGAGCGCGCCGCCGCGCGGCTTCGTAGGCTTTCGCGTCACGCACCAGAGCCTCGAGATGCTCCCCGAGAAATCGGCTCAGCGACGTACCGCGCCGGGCCGCCAGGATCTTGGCCTCCTTCACCAGATCGGTACCGAGCCGGAGAGTCACGTTGGTGGACATGCTTTTCATTCTAGCACGATAATCGTGCAGCACACTCTTCGTGCAATTTGGGCTCGGCACCTCTCCTGGTATACTTCCGCGCCGGGCCGCAACCGTCCCCGCCCCGGCGCGCCGGCGCCGATCTCGACCCCTCAGGAGGTTCCCGTGAGCCGTTTTCCCGGTGTGGATTTCGCCGATCTCGACAGCCTGCTCTCCGACGAGGAGCGGATGGTGCGCGACACTGTGCGCGACTGGGTCGACGACCGGGTGGTGCCGATCATCGAGGAGGCGCACCGCGAGGCGCGCTGCCCGATCGAGCTGGTGCCGGAGATGGCGGAGCTGAACCTGTTCGGCGCCAACCTCGACGAGTACGGGCTGCCCGGGCTCAACAACGTCGCCTACGGGCTGATCATGCAGGAGCTCGAGCGCGGCGACTCGGGCTTGCGGAGCTTCGTCTCGGTGCAGAGCGCCCTGGTCATGTACCCGATCTACACCTTCGGCTCCCCCGAGCAGCGCGACCGGTGGATCCCGGCCCTCGCCTCGGGCGAGGCGATCGGCTGCTTCGGGCTCACCGAGCCGGACTTCGGCTCGAACCCCGGCGGCATGCGGACGACCGCCCGGCGCGACGGGGACTCCTGGGTGCTCGACGGGTCGAAGCAGTGGATCACCAACGGCACGCTCGCCGACGTCGCCGTCGTCTGGGCGAAGACCGACGACGGGCACCGCGGCTTCCTGGTCGAGAAGGGGACGCCCGGGTTCACCGCCAGCGACCAGCACGGCAAGTTCTCGCTGCGCGCCTCGGTGACCTCGGAGCTCGGCTTCTCGGGCTGCCGCATCCCGGCCGAGAACGTGCTGCCGAAGACGACCGGGCTCAAGAGCGCGCTGATGTGCCTCAACCAGGCGCGCTACGGGATCGCCTGGGGCGGGCTCGGCGCGGCGATGGACTGCTACGTCACCGCGCTGGAGTACGCCAAGGAACGGGTGCAGTTCGGCGGCCGGCCGATCGCCGCCCACCAGCTCGTCCAGGAGAAGCTCGTCTGGATGCTCTCGGAGATCACCAAGGGACAGCTCCTGGCCCTGCAGCTCGGCCGGCTCAAGGACCAGGGCAAGCTCGAGCACCAGCACGTCTCGCTCGGCAAGCGCAACAACGTCTGGGTGGCGCGCGAGTGCGCGAAGCTCGCCCGCGAGGTCCTCGGAGCGAACGGGATCGTCGACGACTACCCGGTGATCCGCCACATGCTCAACATCGAGTCGGTCTACACCTACGAGGGCACCCACGACATCCACGGGCTGATCCTCGGCGAGGCGATCACCGGCATCGCCGCCTTCGAGCCGCCGGCCGCCCCGGCGCCGCGGCGCGACCGGCCGCCGCGCGGCGCCGAGGGTCCGGAGGGCGGGCGCGCCGCCGGGCCCGCCGCGGCGGATCGCGAGCCCGAGCCGGCCGCCGTCGAGGGCGCCGCCTGATGTCCGCCATCGACCGGGCGCTCGAGCAGGACTTCATCCGGGTCACCGAGATGGCGGCGATCGCCGCCGCCCGCACGATGGGCTACGGCGACCGCACCTGGTCCGACCAGATGGCGGTCGAGTCGATGCGCGAGGAGATCGAGGCGCTCGACGTCTCGGCCCGCATCGTCATCGGCGAGGGCGAGCGCGACAAGGCGCCGATGCTCTACATCGGCGAGGAGCTCGGCAAGCGCAAGGGCGAGGACGGCGGGCTCGGGGTCGACATCGCGGTCGACCCGCTCGAGGGGACCAACCTGTGCGCCACCGGCGCCAACGACGCGGTCGCGGTGCTCGCCGCCGCCGAGCGCGGCGGCCTGCTCCACGCGCCCGACACCTACATGGAGAAGATCGTCGTCGGCCCGACGGCGTGCGGGTGCATCCACATCGACGCCCCGGTGGCCGAGAACCTGCGCAACATCGCCAAGGCGTTCGACCGCGAGGTATCCGAGGTCACCGTCGTCGTGCTCGACCGCGACCGCCACGAGCAGCTCGTCGCCGACATCCGCGCGGCCGGCGCACGCATCCGGCTGATCACCGACGGCGACCTGTCGGCCGGGATCGCGGCGGCGGTCCGCGGCACCGGGGTGCAGGCGGCGATGGGGATCGGCGGCGCGCCGGAAGGGGTCATCACCGCCGCGGCGATGAAGTGCCTCGGCGGCGAGATCCAGGCGCGGCTCGTGGCGATCGGCGACGACCAGCACCAGCGGCTCGCCGATCTCGGCTACCACGACCTCGACCGCGTCTACTCGACCGACGAGCTGGCGCCGGGCGAGCAGATGCTCTTCTCGTGCACCGGGGTGACCGACGGCGAGCTCCTCCAGGGGGTGCGGTTCTTCGGCGGCGGCGTCCGCACGTCGACGCTGTTCATGTCGCTCTCGCGCCACATGATCCGCTTCGTCGACACGATCCACCGGGCGCGCAACGACGTGCCGATCCACTTCGCCTAGCCCGCATCATTCATGACGCGCCCTGCTGCGAGCGCGGATGGCACGCCACCTCGGGCGGTCCTCGCTCTTCACTTCCTCGACGTACTCCGAGTACGCCTCGGTCGTTCATCGCTCCGGGTCGCCCCTCCAGCCGCGTTCGCGGCTGCGGGCGCACCCTCCACGCTCTCGCGACGGGCGTTCATGAATAATGCGGGCTGAATGATCAAGCCGGACCGCTGGATCCGCGCCTGGGGCGAGGGCGGAGGGGTCGAGCCCTACGCGCCCGAGCAGGTCAACGCCGCGAGCTACGACGTGCGGGTGTCCGACCATTGGATCTGCCCGACCCGCGACCCCGAGGAGTTCTCCGGCCCCCACGTCAAGCTGTTCCCGGGCGAGGTCGTCCTCGCCTCGACCCTCGAGTACGTCAAGATCCCGCGCACCGTCGCCTGCGACCTCAAGCTCAAGTCCACCCTCGGGCGGCTGTGGATCAACCACTCGCTCGCCGGCTGGTGCGACCCCGGCTTCGAGGGCAACATCACCCTCGAGCTCCAGAACCTCGGCCCCGAGCCGTTCGTTCTCGACGCCGGCCGCCGCATCGCGCAGCTCATCTTCGTCGCCATGGAGTCCGAGCCCGAGGTCGCCTACGGCGAGCCCGGCTCCTCCAGCCACTACCAGTGCCAGCGCGGCACGACCCCCGCGCGCGACTGAAGCGGCAGGAGTCGCGTACGACGCCGCCGCGAGCGCCGAGATCGGCTCCCTCGGCTCACAGCCGCGGCCGCGAGACGTGACGGTTGCCGCGCTCGGCGAAGCGGAGCGGCCAGGCGGCCGCCTCGCCGGCGTAGGCGACGCCGATCCGGGGTCCGGCGGCGACCTCGTCGGGCGCGACGGGCTCGCCCGAGGCGATCAACAGCGGACCGCGGTAGAGCGGCGCGCCGTCGAAGGCGCCGCCGATCGCGAGCGCCTGGCACAGCTTGCCCGGCCCGCCGGCGACGTCGCCCGGGCGGACCCGCCGCCCGTCGAGCCCTCGGCGCTCCCGCATCGACGCCTCCCCCTCGACCGGCTCGCCCGCCCGCAGCAGCACCGCGCTCCCCACCCCGCGCCGGCCGGAGACCGCGTTGAGGCAGAAGTGCATCCCGTAGATGAAGTAGACGTAGGCGTAGCCGCCCGGCCGGTACAGGCTCTCGTTGCGCGCCGTCCGCCGGCCGCCCGCCGCGTGGCTCGCCGCGTCCGGCGCCCCGAGGTAGGCCTCCGCCTCGACGATCCGCAGGACCAGCCGCCGTCCGTCGTCCGCCTGCCGCACCAGCCAGCGCCCGAGCAGCCCCCGCGCCACCTCCTCCGCCGGCCGCCGGTAGAAGGCGACGGGGAGCGGAGTGAGCCTCTCCGTCTTCACTGTCAGAGTATAGGCAGCGGGGGACGCTCTTCGTGGCGTCCCGATTGCACTTCCGACCCGCGATGCCCCTCCCCGACCTCTTCGCCGAGATCCCCGAGCCGTTCCGGGACGCGTTCGATCCCGAGGCGCCCTGGGCGCTGCTCGGCGAGCCGCTCGACGCGGTGCTCGAGGCGCTGCCGTCGGACGGGATCGAGGTCCGGTTGGGGCCCGAGGTCCACCTGGCGGGCGACCGGATCGCCATCGGCCGCGGGACGACGATCGGGCCCGGGACCACGATCCACGGCCCGATCCGGATCGGGCGCGACGTCGAGATCCGGCCCGGCGCCTTCCTGCGCGGCGGGGTGTGGCTCGGCGACGGCGCGGTCGTCGGCGCCTCGACCGAGGTCAAGCGGTCGATCCTCTTCCCCGGCGCCCACGCGCCGCACCTCAACTACGTCGGCGACTCGATCCTCGGCCGCGGCGTCAACCTCGGCGCGGGGACGATCCTGTCGAACTTCCGACACGACGGCCGCGACATCGTCCTCCCCGACGGCGACCGCCGCATCGCGACCGGACGGCGCAAGCTCGGCGCGGTCCTCGGCGACGACGTCGCCACCGGCTGCAACAGCGCCCTCCACCCGGGCGTCGTCGTCGGCCGCGGCACCCAGATCTATCCCGGCGTCCAGCTCCGCGCCGGCGTCTACCCCGCCGACAGCGTGATCAAGCTGCGCCAGCAGATCGAGATCGTCGAGCGCCGCTGAGCGGCGCACCCCGGGCGCGGGACTCCGCCGCGGGCGTCGGCCCCGGCGTCCGCCGACCGGGACGCCCGCCGCTACAATCGGCCCGCCATGCGCCCTCTCCCGGTCACCGTCACCCTCCCCATCCAGTGGGGCGACATGGACGCCCTCGGCCACGTCAACAACGCCCGCTACTTCACCTGGTTCGAGAGCGCCCGCATCGCCCTGTTCGAGCGCGTCGGCCTCGAGGCCGTCGGCGCCCCCTCCGCGGGCCCCATCCTCGCCCGCACCCACTGCGAGTTCCTCGCCCCCCTCCACTGGCCCGGCGAGATCGTCGTCGGCACCGGCATCGCCCGCCTCGGCACCAAGAGCTTCACCATGCTCTACGAGCTCGCCCGCACCGACGCCCCCGACCGCCTCGCCGCCCGCGGCGAAGGCGTCGTCGTGATGCTCGACTACCGCCGGGGCGAGACGGTGCCGATCTCGGACGAGCTGCGGGGGCGGCTGGAGA
>Ga0299913_10001811_pt1 | contig 16291 bp, 17 predicted proteins | sample RVTome_9_FD_201360 | JGI IMG/M metagenome (GOLD analysis project Ga0299913, IMG submission 201360) | Soil microbial communities from uranium-contaminated site in the Upper Colorado River Basin, Wyoming, United States - RVT155D38 (version 2) ...
TGATTCTCGTTCTCGCAGCACCGAGCCTCGCCGGGGGGCGCCACCGCGGGCACGGTCCCCGGGTCTTCGTCAGCGTCGGTCCACGCTTCTGGTGGGGGCCATACCCGTATCCCTACTACTATTATCCGTACCCGTACTACGTCTACACGCCGCCCCGGGTGGTCGTCCGGGATCCTCCCGTCTACGTCCAGCAGCAGGCGACGCCCACCGCGCCCTCGGAGACCTCGGCCCCCGCCGAGGGCTACTGGCACTACTGCGCCAGCGCGGGCGGGTACTATCCCAGCGTGCCGAGCTGTCCCGAGGCGTGGATCAAGGTTCCGCCGAGGCAGGAGGACTGATGCGCCCGATGCGACCGAGAGCCGTCGCGGTCTGTCTTGTCGCCGGCCTGCTGACCACCGCCTGCGCCAGCGTGCCCACGGGCCCGAGCGTGATGGTCCTGCCCGGGACGGGGAAGAACTTCGATCAGTTCCAGCACGACGACGCCGTGTGCCGGCAGTGGGCGGCCCAGCAGACCGGCACGACGACCGAGCGGGCGTCCACGAACACGGCTGTGAGCGGTGCGGCGATCGGGACGGTGCTCGGGGCCGCGGCTGGTGCGGCGCTCGGTGCGGCAGCGGGCAGCCCCGGCACGGGGGCGGCCGCCGGCGCGGGCGTGGGACTGCTGGGCGGGACGGCGGTGGGCGCGGGCAACGCCAGCACTGCGTACGGATCGGTCCAGCGCCGCTACGACGCCAGCTACATGCAGTGCATGTACGCCAAGGGCCACCAGATCCCCGTGGCCCGTGGCTCGGCCCCCGCGTACACGTCGCCCTCGGCCCGGCCAGCGAGCACGCCGCCGCCGCCGCCACCTCCGCCGGCGGGAACGCCACCGCCACCACCCGGGACTCCGCCCCCGCCGCCGCCGGACGCCACGCGCTGACGGCGGCCGGCGGCAGCTGCTGAGCCGCTACGCCGGTCGAGCCAGGGGACCGCGCAGCAGCCGGCCCGGCAGAGCCCCGGTGTGCTTGCCGTCCCGCAGCAGCACCTCGCCGTTCACCACCGTGGCGGCGATGCCGCGGCAGCGTTGCGTGAGGCGCCTGGCACCGGCCGGAAGATCGTGCACCACCTCCGGCATCTCCGCCGCGATCGTGTCCGGATCGAAGACGACGAGGTCGGCGGCCAGGCCCTCGCGGAGCAGGCCGCGATCGGCGAACCCCCACTGGGTGGCCGGCACCAGCGTGAGCATCCGCACCGCCTGCTCCAGCGTGAACGCCTGCCGCTCGCGCACCCAGTAGGCCAGCAGGTGGGTCTGCAGCGAGGAGTCCATGAGCTGCGAGACGTGGGCGCCGGAGTCCGAGAACGTGACGACGGCACGCGGCAGCCGCATGAGGTCCAGCGCGATGTCCTGATCCTCGTTGGCGATCGGCTGCAGGAAGAAGACGTTGAAGTCCGTCTCGAGGCCGAGGTCGATCATGGCCTGCACGGGGTCGCAGCGGCGCTGGCGCGCGATCTCGGCCACCGAGCGATGCGCGCCGTGCACGCTCTCCATGACGAAGATCCAGTCGAAGACCGCCGGCCGCGCCTCGGTCCCGCGGGCCTCGCCGCCCTCGTAACGGGCCCTGGCCGCCTGCACGAGCCGGGCGCACAGCTCCGGGTCACGGAATTTCGCCCGCTGCTCGGCCAGGGGCAGCGTGCGGATCTCCTTCCAGACGGGGAGCTTGTCGAAGGGCAACTGGGTCCGGAAAGACAGGACCGCCGAGAGCGCCCGGCTGTGGACCTGGGCGAACATGCGCCCGCCCGCGGCGGCCGTCTCGTCCAGCAGGTTCACGTAGTCCTTGTAGACGCCGGGCGCATCCTTGCGTGAGAACAGGCCGAACGTAATCGGGCGCCCGCTCTCGACGGCGAGGTCGCGCAGGCGCACGTGGTAGTCGCGGCGCTTCGCGGGGTCGACCTTGTCGCTGCGGTCGAAGCTCTCGCCCGCCAGCTCGAAGATCCCCGCGTTCAGCTCCCCCATGACGCCGACCAGGCCCCGGACCTCGTCCCAGGTGGCCAGGCGGCTGGCTACCGGCCGGCGGTCGGGTGTCTCGTGGCTGACCGAGCGGGAGGTGGTGAAGCCGATGGCACCGGCCTGGATGGCGTCGCGCAGCTCGGCCTGCATGGCGCGCAGGTCGTCCTCGGTGGCGGCGCCGTCGAAGGCGCGCTCGCCCATGACGTAGGTGCGCAGGGCCGAGTGGCCCAGATAGCCCGCGTAGTTGATCCCCTTGGGCAGGCGCTCGACGGTGTCGAGGTACTCGCGGAAGGTCGTCCACGACCACTCGATGCCCACGTTCATGGCGTCGGCGGAGATGTCCTCCGCCCTCTCGAGATTTCGCATGACGAGCTGCTTGTCCTTGTCCGCACAGGGGGCCAGCGTGAACCCGCAGTTGCCCATGACCACGCTGGTGATGCCGTGCCAGCACGAGCAGGTCCCGAGCGGGTCCCAGAAGATCTGGGCGTCCATGTGAGTGTGGCCGTCCACGAAGCCCGGCGCGACCACCCGGCCCTCGGCGTCGATCACCTCGCGCGCGCTCTCGCGGATGCGCCCGATGGAAGCGATGCGGCCGCCGCGCACGCCGACGTCGGCGCGGTAGCGGGGCAGGCCGGATCCGTCGATCACCACGCCGTTCTTGATCACGAGGTCGAAGGCCATCTGAGGCTCTCCTTGGGCCCGATCGGGGCCGCGCGTCCGAGGTGCCCGTATCGTACTGCAACTCGTTCCGGCGAGCACGCTGCTCGGGCCTATACTGGGCCCGCCGCCGGGACGGCGGCTCCGACAGGGGGACTGCGATGGGCATGCTCGACGGCAAGGTGGCGGTCGTGACGGGCGGGGGGACAGGTATCGGGCGCGCGGTGTCCATCGGGCTGGCGGCGGCGGGTGCCAGGGTGGTCGTCAACGACTATGGCGTGGGCGTGGACGGGCGCGATCCATCGAGCGAGCCGGCCAACGAGGTCGTCGGCGTGATCGAAAAGGCCGGCGGTCAGGCGATCGCCAGCCCCGAGAGCGTGGCCACGATGGCGGGCGGCAAGGCCGTCGTGCGCCTGGCGCTCGAACAGTTCGGCGACCTGCACATCCTGGTCTGCTGCGCCGGCATCCTGCGCGAGCGGATGATCTTCAACATGTCCGAGGAGGAGTGGGACGCCGTGATCGCCGTCCATCTCAAGGGCCACTTCACGGTGATGCAGCCGGCCACCGCCCACATGCGCGAGAAGAAGCGGGGCTGCATCATCGGCTTCACGTCCACGGCCGGGCTGGAGGGGAGCCCGGGCCAGCCGAACTACTCCGCCGCCAAGGAGGGCATCGTCGGGCTGATGCGCTCCACGGCGCTGGCCATGGCCAAGTACGGCGTGCGCTGCAACGCCATCTCGCCCACGGCCGACACGCGCATGACCCAGCGGCTGCCGAGCGAGCGCCGCGGGGCGGCGACGGCGACGCCGCCGGAGGCGATCGCGCCCGTGGTGGCGTTCCTGGCGAGCGACCGGGCGGCGCACATCACCGGGCAGGTGATCGGCGTGCGGGGCACCGAGGTGAGCGTGTACTCGCACCCGGCGCCCATCCGGACGGCGACGACCACCACGGCGTGGACGCCCGAGGACCTGGCCGAGGTGTGGGACCGCACGCTGGGGCAGGACCGGCTCCGGCGGCTGGATGCGATGAAGATCCCCTGGCCGCCAGGCCGATGAGCGCACCCGATGGCGCGCTCGTCTCCGACTAGATCTGTGAGTACCCGGTGCCCGCCGTCTCGACGCCCCGGCCGCGCGCCTCGGTGATCTCGCCGAACTCCTTGAGGATCTGCTGGCTGTAGGTCACGCGTCCGGTCACCCGGTCGAGCGGCTCGCTCGCCAGCAGCAGCACCGCGCGGGCCATGAGCTCGGGCCGCTCGCCGCGGGGGTCGTCCATGCCCTGGACGAGCTTGTGGTAGACGGTGCCGGGGGTGGGCACGACCTGCGACGGCGACACGCACGTCACCGACACGCCGAATGGGTAGACCTCCGCCGCCAGCCCCTGCGTGAAGCGCTCGAGCGCGGCCTTCTGCGCACCGTAGCAGGTGCCGCCCCGGGCGCCGGCCGCGGGATCGGGGTAGGGGCCGCGGCCGGGGCCGATCGCCGCCCCCGAGCCGATGTTGATGATCGCGCCCGCCTTGCGGGGGATCATGTCGCCGAGCGCGAGCTGGCTCAGCACGAAGGGCGCGTGCACGTTGACGGCCCACGACGCCAGCCACTTGCCGACGGCGTAGTCCTTGATCGGGACGAAGTAGGTGAGCGCGGCGTTGTTGACCAGCACGTCCACGGGCCCGTAGACCTTGCGGGCCTCGTCGAGGAGCCGGGCGCACTCTTCCGGATCCGCGATGTTGACGGTCACGGCGTGGGCCTGGCCGCCCCGGGCGCGGATGGCGTCCACCGTGGTCTCCAGCGAGCCGGCGAGGCGATGGTCGCCCTCCCGCAGCGTGCGGGCGGCGCACACGACCCGGCCGCCCTCGGCGGCGAGCAGCGCGGCGATCTCGGCGCCGAGTCCCCGGCTGGCGCCGGTGACGACCACGACCTTGCCGTCCAGGCGGCCCATGTCAGTCGATCGGCACGAAGATGCAGTTGCGCAGCTTGCCGTCGATCGCCTTGGACAGGTGCCCCTTGCCCCAGGTGTCCTCGACCAGGAGGACTTCGCCGGCGCCGATGCGGCGCGCCTCGCCGTCGCTGGCGGTGATCTGCACGCCGGCGTCGAGGTTGATGATGTACTGCCGGCGGGGCGCGGGGTGCCAGTCGAGATCGTAGTCGGGCTGGACCTCGCGGAAGATGATGCCGGTGGCGGGCAGGCGGGCGGACAGCCGCCCGGCCCGGGACGACTCGACGTACTCGACCTCGACGTCCTGGAAGTGCGATTCGCCCTGTTGGTCGACGTAGAGCCTGTGTATCTTCATGGCTGCCGATCATAGCCTGGAGGCGCGATGCTTCGCTACGCCAAGCCCGCTCCCGACTTCACGCTGCCGTCCACCGAGGACCGTCCGATCAGCCTCACCGAGTACCGGGGCCGGGACGTCGTCCTGGCCTTCTACTGCTTCGACTGGGGCAGCATCTGAACGCCCGAGCTGAGCGGCCTCGGTGAGGCCGTGCAGGAGATCCGCACGCGCGGTGCCGCGCTGCTGGCGATCAGCGCCGACAGCCCGTTCAGCCACGCCGCCTTCGCCCGGGCGCGCGGCTTTGCCTTCCCGCTGCTGAGCGATATCCACCGGTCGGTGATCCGGGCCTACGGCGTCCTCGACGAGGAGCGCAACGTCGCGTATCGCTCGACGTTCGTGATCGACCGGGACGGCGTGCTGCGCTGGGGTCAGGCCGGCGACCGTCACATGACGCGCGACGGTCGGGAGGTGGTGCGCGTTCTGGACCTCGTCGCCTCCCTGCGCCAGCGCGACGGCTGACATGCCCGTGGCTCGCCCGGGCACGCCCGCTGGCTTTCGGCTTGCAGATCGACGTGCAGATCGTGGCGCGAGGAGGTGCCGGTGCCGGTCGTGGCCGTCATCAACAGCAATGCCGACACCGTCGAGATGCTCCGGCTGGCCCTCCAGGGGCACGGCTTCGAGTCGGTGACGGCGCACATCGACGAGATCAAGCGCGGTGCGATGGACTTCACCCGCTTCCTGGAGCGTCACGATCCCCGGGCGATCATCTACGACATCCCGCCCCCGTACGAGCAGAACTGGACCTTCCTCAACCTGCTCCGGACCAGCGAGGCCATGCGCGGCCGGGCCCTGATCGTGACGACCACGCACAAGGCCAACCTGGAAAGGCTGGTCGGCCCCACCGAGGCCATCGAGATCGTCGGCAAGCCATACGACCTCGACCAGGTCGTCACGGCGGTGCAGCGGGCCGTCGAGGACCGCTGACCTCTCGGTCGCCCGCGTGCGGTCCACCCTTCATCGGTTGTCCTTCGCGGCACGGGACCGCACCCGGGTATCCCGATGGCGAGTCTCACCGGCGCTGTTCTTGCTACCCAGGAGTGGGACCGGCTCGTATGGGCGGAGTTTCTGCCGCTTCCTCCGCCCCGTGCGGTCCCCGAAGCAGAGCGGCGTCAGGGGGCCGGCGAGCCGGTCCACCCTGTCGCCTTGACGCCTCTGGCGTCTCCGCATAGCCTCGCGCCATGAGCCAGCCGATCGCGCTCGACGACGTCCTCACCACGGCGGACCCCGCTCTCCTGCAGGTCACGACGGCCGGCGCCGGCCCCCAGGGCCGCCTGCCGCTCACCGCCGAGATGCTCCTCGAGCGACCGAGCGGCGACGTCTTCGGGCTGACCCAGAACGCGGGGATGGGGTGGGCGCCGCACGAGCTGGGGCGCCCCCAGTTCCTGATGCTCGGCACCAACGGAGGCATCCGCGCCGCCGACGGCACGCCGGTCGCGCTCGGGTATCACACCGGCCACTGGGAGATCGGTGTGCTCATGCACGCCGCCGCCGTCGAGCTGCGCGAGCTGGAGTGCCTGCCGTTCGCCGCCTTCTGCTCGGATCCCTGCGACGGGCGGACGCAGGGGACGGTCGGCATGATGGACAGCCTGGCCTACCGCAACGACGCCGCGCAGGTCTTCCGCCGGCTCATCCGCTCGCTGCCGACCCGGCGGGGGGTGCTGGGGGTGGCCACCTGCGACAAGGGGCTGCCGGCCACGATGATGGCGCTGGCCTCGATGCGCGATTTGCCGTGCGTGCTCGTGCCGGGCGGCGTCACGCTGCCGCCGCGCGACGGCGAGGACGCCGGCAAGGTGCAGTCGATCGGCGCGCGCTTCGCGCACGGCGAGCTGACGCTCGAGCAGGCCGCCGACCTCGGCTGTCGCGCCTGCGGCTCCCCCGGCGGCGGCTGTCAGTTCCTGGGTACCGCGGCGACCTCGCAGGTCGTCGGCGAGGCCCTGGGGCTCTCGCTGCCTCACTCGGCGCTGGCCCCCTCCGGGCAGCCGATCTGGGTGGACATGGCCCGGCGCTCAGCCCGGGCGCTGGTGGCGCTGTCCCGACGAGGGCTCGCGGTGCGAGACATCGTGACCGACGCTGCCGTGCGCAACGCCATGGTGGTCCACGCGGCCTTCGGCGGCTCGACGAACCTGCTGCTGCACATGCCGGCCATCGCGCACGCCGCCGGGCTGCGCCGCCCGACGGTGGACGACTGGGTGGACGTGAACCGTCGCGTCCCGCGGCTGGTCGACACGCTGCCCAACGGCCCGCACCCCACGGTGCGGGCGTTCCTGGCCGGCGGGGTGCCGGAGGTCATGCTGCACCTGCGGCGCCTGGGGCTGCTCGACGAGCGGGTGCTGACGGTGACCGGCGAGCCGCTCGGGCGCCTGCTCGACTGGTGGGAGGGCAGCGAGCGCCGGCGCGTGCTGCGCGAGCGGCTCCAGGCCGCCGACGGGGTGGCTGCCGAGGACGTCATCATGGATCCGGACCGGGCGCGGGCTCGAGGCCTCACGAGCACGGTGACGTTCCCCCGCGGCAACCTGGCGCCCGAGGGCTCCGTCATCAAGAGCACGGCGATCGATCCGTCGGTGGTCGACGCCGACGGCGTCTACCGCAAGGTGGGGCCGGCGCGGGTGTTCACGCGCGAGCGCGACGCGATCGCGGCGATCAAGGACCGCGGCCCCGAGGGGCTCAAGTCGGGCGACATCCTGGTGCTGGCGTGCCGGGGACCGCTGGGCGCCGGCATGGAGGAGATCTACCAGATCACGGCGGCGCTGAAGCACCTGTCGTGGGGCAAGCACGTGGCGGTCGTCACCGACGCGCGCTTCTCCGGCGTGTCGACGGGCGCCTGCATCGGGCACGTCGGGCCCGAGGCGCTGGCCGGCGGGCCGATCGGGCGCCTGCGTGATGGTGACCGCATCCGCATCGTCGTGGACCGCACGCGCCTGCAGGGCACCGTGGATCTCGTCGGGGAAGGGGACCGCGACTTCGGCCCCGAGGAAGGCGCGCGCGTGCTCGCGGCTCGTCCGCCCCGGCCGGACCTCGCCGCCGACCCCGACATCCCGGCCGACACCCGTCTGTGGGCGGCCCTGCAGCAGGCCGGGGGTGGCACCTGGGGAGGCTGCGTGTACGACGTGGACGCGATCGTGAGGGCCATCGAGCGCGGGCTGCGCTAGGTCGGGCGGCCGCGGGCCGGCCGCGCGGGGTCCGTGTATCCTGCGAGGTGATGGCGCGCCAGCGAGCCGACCGCGACTACTACGCGATCCTGGGGCTGTCTCCGGAGGCGTCCGAGGAGGAGATTCGCCGCACGTACCGCCGGCTGGCCCTCGAGTGGCACCCGGACCGGAACCCGGACAACCCGCGCGCCGAGGAGCGCTTCAAGGAGATCAGCGAGGCGTACGCGGTGCTCATCGACGCGGCCAAGCGCCGCGCCTACGACCGCGCGCGCGGGGCCGGCGAGCCCACCGGCTTCGATCCCTCGCGCGAGGACGTGTTCCGCGACCTGTTCGCCGACCCGCGGGCCAGCGCGATCTTCGAGGAGCTGGCGCGCGAGCTGTCCCGCAGCGGCGTGCGCGTGGAGCGCGGAGACTTCGAGCGCACGCTCTTCGGCGGGCGCGTGGTGATGTCCGGCCGCGTCGTCGTGGTCACGCCGGTGTCGCCGGCGCGGCTGCTGTGGCGCCTGGGCCGGGCCGCCCTGCGCGCCTCGCAGCCGCCGCCACCTCCGCCGCGGCCGGCGTTCCCGCAGCCGAAGGGATTGCTGGGCCAGGCCGTCGAGCTGGGCCGTCGCCTGCTCGGGCTGGGTGGGGGGCAGGCGCAGGGCGGCGACGTCGCGTTTCCGCTGCGCCTCACGGCCGCCGAGGCCGCCCGGGGGGGGCGCAGGCAGGTGACGCTGCGCCGCGCGGAGGGGGACGACGAGGTCCTGGTCACCATCCCGGCCGGCGTGCGGTCCGGCACCCGCCTGCGGCTGCGCGGCAAGGGCCGTCTCCGCCAGGGCGGCGGCCGGGGTGACGCCTACCTGATCGTGGACGTGGCGGGCGAGGGCGCCTGAGCGGTCAGCCGCGGCGCGGCAGCACCACGATGGCCTGGCCGGCGGCGATCGTCTCGCCGCGCTGGTTGACCGCGTCGAGCCCGAGCGTGACCTCGCCGCGGCCCTCGGTCAGCGCGTGGCCGGTGACGGTCCCGCGGCACCAGGTGGTGTCGCCGATCAGATTGTGGCGGCGCACCTGCACCGCCAGCCGCGCGAGCGTGCCCGCGTCGCCCATCCAGTTGGTCACCAGGTGGCCGAGCCAGGCCACCCGCTCGGGTCCGTAGTCGTAGGCCGACGGCACGCCGACGGCGCGCGCCAGGGCGTCGTCCCAGTGCACGCGCTCGGGCGGCTCCGGCACGCCGAAGGCGTTGGGAATCGCCAGCGCCGGGTGGCGCTCGAACAGGTCGAAGGCCAGGCCATGCGCGCGGACGTAGAGGCTGCCCCAGCCCTGCACGAACGCCACGACCGACGTCACGGTCAGGGGACCCTTGACGACCTCCGGCAGCGTCTCGCCGATACGCACGTCCTCCCAGTAGCGCGGTGTGGCCCCGCGCACCGCCTCGTCGCGGTAGCCGCGCCGGATGTGCTCGAGCTCCTCCGCCGTGTACGTGTACGGTTCGGCGGGGGCGTACTTGGCCCGCTCCCGGGCGGTGTCCCGCTCGGTGCGGAAGCACCAGGAGTCGGCCTCGCAGACCGTCGCGCCGTCGGTGTCGACGAAGCTCGTCCGGTACGTCTGCTTGATCGCCCGGCGCGCGAAGGCCGAGGCTTTCTCCTCGAGATCGAGGAGCACGCTGTGGCCGATCAGGTGGTCGCCCTCCCGGATCGGGCGGCGCCACCGGAAGTCGGTGCCGCCGTACATCGCGTGGATGCCGGGCAGGCCGCCGACGTAGCCGGACACGATGCGGTCCATCGCGAACAGGATGGTGGGCGGCGCCAGCCGGGCGCCGGCCCAGACGGGATTGCGGTCGCCGATGCCGTGCGCCCAGTGCCGGATGGCGTCGCGGGTGGCGGTCTCCACGTAGGGCTCGGGGCGGCGCACCGGTTGCCCGATCCGCGCGCGCAGCGCGTCCAGCGCCTCGCCGGTGATGGTCGGAAAGCTCATCCCGGGGCCTCCCGCTGTACCGCGCGCGTCCGGAGCGCGTGGCGATCGATCTTGCCGGCCGGCGTGCGCGGCAGCGCGTCGACGAACCGCACGTCGCGCGGAAACTCGTGACGGCCCAGCCGCTCGCGCACGTGAGCCTGCAGGGCGTCGGCGAGATCGGACGCCCGGCGCCGGGCCACGATCCACGCCTGCGGGACCTGGCCGCGGAGCGGATCGGGGATGCCGACCACGGCCGCCTCGCGCACCTCGGGATGCGTCAGCAGGGCCTGCTCCATCTCGATGGCGCTGAGCGTCCAGCCAGCGGAGATGATGACGTCGTCGGACCGGCCGCCGTGATGCACGTAGCCGTCGGCGTCGAGCCAGCCGCGGTCCTTCACGGGGAACCAGGCGTCCTTGCGCCGGACGGCGATCTCGCCGACCTCGCCCACCGGCAGCGGGAGCGAGGTCTGGGGATCGACGATGCCCACCTCCCACCCCGGCGCCGGCTTGCCGAGCGCCCCGCGCCGGACGCGGTAGCCCTCGAAGCCGGGGTAGTTGACGACGATGACGCCGACCTCGGTGCTGCCGTACATCCCGCACGGCGTGATGCCGAGTGTGTGCTCGATCCAGTCCCAGGTCGCGTCGTCCATCGGCTCTCCGGTGTAGGTCAGCTTGGTGAGCGCCAGGCCGGTGCGGTCGGCCAGGCCGGACTCGCGCAACAGCCGGTACACCGTCGGCGCCGCGGCGAGGTTGGTGATCTGGAAGGCCTCGAGCGCCTCGCGGAGGCGGAGCGCGTCGAAGCGGCCGGAGTACGCGCCGGCGGCCAGGCCGAGCGCCAGCGGGCTGAGCGTGCCGTGCCAGAGGCCGTGGCCCCAGGCGGGCGAGGACGGGCAGAAGTAGCGGTCCTCGGGGGTGAGGCCCAGACCGTAGAGCGCGGCGATCATCAGCGTCACCACGGCGCGGTGCGTGTGCCGCACGGCCTCCGGCAGCGCCCGGGTCGTGCCCGAGGTGTACTGCAGCACCGCGAGGTCGTCGGGGGCGGTGTCGGGCGCGTACCGCTCGGGCTCGGCGGCCAGGCGTTCCAGCAACGCGGCGTCGAGCCGCATCACCGTCGCGCCGGCGACCGCGTACCGTGCGGGGTCCGCGTCGGCACCGACGACGAGCAGCCGCGCGCCGGAATCCTGCAACCGCGGCGCGAGCGCGTCGGGCCCGAACAGCGTGAACATCGGCACCGCCACCGCGCCCCGCTTGAGCGTGCCGAACAGCGCTCCGTAGAAGGGCAGGCCGGGCTCGAGCAGGAGCGCGACCCGCTCGCCGCGCGCGACGCCCATGCGCGCCAGGAGGTGGGCGAACCGGCTCGACCACGCCGCCACGTCGCCGAAGGTCCACGTCTCACGCCGGCCGTCGGCGAACTGCAGGCGCAGGGCGGTGGCGTGGTCGGGCCAGCGGTCGACGCACTCGTGGGCCAGGTTCAGCTGGCGGCGGTCGCCATCGACGAGGTCCCAGAGCGCCGGCCACTGGAACGTCTCGACGACCTCGGGATAGGCGCGGCGGCTCGGTGGGGTCACGCCAGTGATCTTGCCACGACTCGGGGCCCGGGGTTAGAGTGCGCGCAGATCGGAGGGGTGCCATGTCCGCCACCGCGCTCGAGATCCAGTCCCGTGGCCTCGTCCTCGACGGGCAGCCCTTCGGCGCCGCCGGCGCCTACGAGAAGCTGACCGGCACGCTGCGCTTTGCCGTCGATCCGGCGCATCCGCTGCACGCCGGCATCTGCGACCTGGACCGTGCCCCGCGCAACGCGGTGGGCCGCGTCGAGTTCGCGGCCGACTTCGCGCTGCTGCGGCCGGTCGACCCCGCACGCGGCAACGGCGGCCTGCTGCTCGACGTGCCGAACCGCGGCCGGAAGATCGCGCTGGCGATGTTCAACAGCGCCGTCCGGGCGGCGGATCCCGGCGCGCGGGAGGACTTCGGCAACGGCTTCCTGATGCGCCACGGCTGGACGGTGGCCTGGGTCGGCTGGCAGCCGGACGTTCCGCGGATCGATGGTCTCATGGCCCTCGACGTGCCCCGCGCCCGCGGGGCCGGCGGGCTCGTGCGCTGCGAGTTCCGGCCCAACACTCGGGCCGATGTCCTGCCGCTGGCCGATCGCTACCACATCCCGCACCCCGCCGCCGAGGTGGACGACCCGGGCGCCCGCCTGAGCGTGCGGGAGCACGTCGGGGCGCCGGCCGCCGCGGTGCCGCGCACGGCCTGGCGCTTCGCCCGCCGCGTGGACGGCCGGCTCGTGGTCGATGCCGGCCACGCGCACCTGGAGGGCGGCTTCACGCCGGGGCGGATCTACGATCTCGTGTACCGAGCCGCCGACTCGCCGGTGGTCGGCCTCGGCCTGCTCGCCGTGCGCGACACCGCGGCCTTCCTGCGCTGGGCCCCCGCCGTGGCCGGCAACCCGTGTGCGGGGACGCTGGAGCGCGCCTGCGTGTTCGGCGTGTCGCAGAGCGGCCGGTTCCTCCGCCACCTTCTGTATCTCGGCCTGGACGAAGACGAGCAGGGGCGGATGGTCTTCGACGCGGTGGTTCCGCACGTGGCCGGCGCGCGGCGGGGCGAGTTCAACCTGCGGTTCGGTCAGCCCTCGCTCAACGCGCAGGAGTCGGTCGGCAGCCTGTTCCCGTTCACGGACGAGATCCAGACCGACCCCGTCACCGGGCAGCGCGACGGCCTGCTGGCGCGGGTGGCGGCGCGCGGGCGTCGGCCGCGCATCGTCACCATCAACACCTCGGCCGAGTACTGGCGCGGGGACGCCTCGCTCGTGCACACGGACGTCGCGGGCCGGCACGATGTCGAGCCGCCGGCCGACGGGCGCCTGTATCTCTTCGCCGGAGCACAGCACACGCCCGGCGCGCTGCCCCCGCCGCCGGCCGACGCCAACACCGGCGGCCGCGGCATCCACCCCTTCAACGTGGTCGACTACGCCCCGCTGCTGCGGGCCGCGCTCGTCAACCTGGACCGCTGGGTGCGGGAGGGCGTGGAGCCGCCGTCCAGCGTGTTCCCGCGCCTGGCCGACGGCACCGCGGTGACCGCGGAGTCGACCGCCGCCCGCTTCGCCCGGATTCCCGGCGTGCGCTTTCCCGACCGGCTGGCCCGGCCCGCCCGGCTCGACTTCGGGCCGGAGATCGCGCGGGGGATCGCCAGCGAGCTGCCGCCCAAGATCGGTGCCCAGTACCCGACCTACGTGCCGGCGGTGGACGCCGACGGCAACGAGACGGTGGGCATCCGCCCCGTCGAGGTGGCCGCCCCGCTGGCGACGTTCACGGGATGGAATCCACGCCACCCCGAGCAGGGGGCCCCGGGCGATCTCATGTCGATGATGGGCTCCACGCTGTCGTTTCCACGCACGCGCCAGGAGCGGGAGCAGCGCGGCGACGCCCGCGCCTCGATCGAGGAACGCTACGGCTCGCGGGCCGGCTACCTGGCGGCGGCGCGCGCGGCGGCCGAGGCGCTGGTGGCGGCCCGCCATGCCCTGGCCGAGGACGTGGAGGCGATGGTGGAGCGGGCTGCCGAGGGGTGGGACCTGATCGACCGCGGGCTCTAGCCGCTCACGAGCGCTCGCAGCGAATGGTGACCTCGGGCTTGTCGCCGAGGGCGGCGCGGAGGATTTCCAGGAGGTCGGGCTCCACCCCCTGATCCTCGAGCAGCTCGATGGTGTCCGCGCTGATCGTGCAGTCGGCGTCCTCGAGGTCTTCCTCCTCCAGGCCCTCGGTGAGAATCTCGTACTGCCGGTCGCTGAGCGTGCCGCAGAGCTGATTCGTTCCGGTCTCGTACAGCCTGACCATCCGCACCTCCCGACGCCGCAGCTTAGGGCGGGGCGGTCCGAATGGCAAGCACGCTACCAGTGGATCCACGCCCCCGTGCTCAGGATCTCGATCCGCTCGGCCAGGCCACGGTGGAGCGCCTCGGCCAGCAGGCGCTCCGGGGGCTCGCGATACGGCTCGCGATTGAGGGCGAAGGTGCCCCAGTGCATGGGGACCATCAGCCGGCCCTGGACGTCCTCGAGGAGCCGAACGGCCTCCTCGGGGTTCACGTGATTGGGGTGGCGGGCCGAGAACGCGCTGTAGCCACCGATCGGGATCGCGGCCACGTCGAAGGGGCCGAGCCGCCGGCCGATCTCGGCCATGCCGGGGTCGTAGCCGGTGTCACCGGCGAAGAAGAATCGCCGCTCGCGGCCGAGGACCGCCCACGAGGACCACAGCCGGAGATTCTGATCGGCCAGGCCGCGCCCGGAGCCGTGCTGCGCCGGGGTGGCGACGAAGGTGAGTCCGCGATGGACATGGCGCTGCCACCAGTCGAGCTCGACCACCTCGGCGATGCCCCGCTCGGCGAACCACTCTCGCACACCGAGCGGCACGAAGAACGTCGGGGCGTGCGTGCGGGCCAGCCGCTGGACGGTGCGCAGATCCAGGTGGTCGTAGTGGTCGTGCGAGATGACCACCGCGTGGATCGGCGGCAGGTCCTCGAACCGCAGGCCGGGCGGTTGCAGTCGCCGCGGCCCGAAGCCGAAGGGGCCGGCCTGGTCGCTCCAGATGGGATCGGTCAGGATGTTGACGCCCTGGAGCTGGACCAGCAGCGTGGCGTGGCCGACCCAGGTGACGGTCGGCCGGGTGCCGTTGGCTCGCAGCTCGGCCCCGTCGTTGGGCACGCCGACCGGCAGCGGGCCGCGCTCGGGCTCGCGCTGCACGACTCGCCGCAGCAGGCGCAGGGTGCGGCCGAGGACCGTGTAGTCGTAGCCGGGGTCGAGATTCCGGAAGCCCCGCGTCAGATGGTGGGCCGGGCGCTCGAGGCTGCGCGGCTCGGCGAGCGCCAGCGAGGCGCCCACGGCCACCACGAGTAGCAGGGCGATGAGCCCGACACGATTGCTGAGCCACGACAGCGAGCAGGGCCGCATGCGACCCTCCCACGCTATCACGGGCCGCAAGGGCGGCGTGGCGGCTTGGGGCGGGGCTCAGCCCTCCAGCAGGCAGACCGCCTCGGGCGTCACCGTCTGCGGCGCGACCGTCTCGACGCAGAAGAGGTGCACCGCGTCCCGGTCGTGGAGCCGATACCCCGTGGCCAGGTCTCCGCCGACACTGAGAATGAAGTCACCGCCGCGCGTGGAGAAGACCGCGCCCGCCTCGCGCACCACGGGGGAGCGGTGCACGGCCGCGAGCACGTCGCGGAGCTGGCGCGCGGTGGGGTAGCCGGTCTCGTCCACGGCCTGCAGGTACTCGTAGTATCGGGCCGGGGGGAGGACCGCCTCGTAGGGGCCAGGGATACCGCCGGTGTCCAGGATCTCCACGGCCTTGACGAGGTCGGTGAGGACCTGGCCCGGCCGCTTCCAGTCCTGGACGTGGGTGCGGGGCGACTTGCGCCCGGTCAGGAATCCGCTGCCGGTCGGGTCGCCGTACAGGGCCACCCGATCCTCGGCCAGGGCCAGCTCGCGGGCAGCCACCTCGGCCGGACCGGTGTCGAGCACGGGCGCGCCGCGCTCGAAGACCTCGATCGCGGCCCAGGGCAGGCTGAAGTCCACCCGGACCTCGAACAGCAGCACGACGTCGGGCACGCAGACCACCGCCTCGCCCTCGGCGCTGCGGCAGGGCGTGCTGGTTCCCAGGCGCGTCGCCACGTGCTCCCAGCCCCGGGGCCCGTCGAAGGTCGCGATGCGCCGCGCGGCGAGGACGTGCCGGGCGGCCTGCACGACGGCCTCATCGAGCGCCTTCCAGACGGGCTCGGACATCGGCGCGGCTTGACGGCGCAGGTAGTCCATCAGCGACCTCCTCGCAGCGAGCCCACGCTGGCCCGGCCGCCCACGGTGCCGTTGGACCTGCTGCCGGCGCCGGCCGAGGCCTGCTGCTCGAGGGCGGCCTCGCGCCCGACGATGGACCCCTCGCTGAACAGGTACTCGCGCAGCTTGGTGTCGAGCACCGGGTCGTGGCGGCGGATCCACTCGAGCACCATCGCCGCGTGCTCCTTCTCCTCGTCGCGGTTGTGGCGCAGGATGTCGCGCAACTCCCCGCTCTCGGTCGCGTCCATGCGCTGCTGGTACCAGTCGACGGCCTCGAGCTCCTCCATGAGGCTCACGATGGCCCGGTGCATGTCGCGGGTGGCGGGGCTCAGGCGCTCCTCGGACTCGTGAAACGTGGTCGACCCCTGGGGCATGCGTCCCTCCCGGATGGCGATCCTTCCACGGCGGAGGAACGCAGGATCCGT
>Ga0299913_10001812_pt1 | contig 16279 bp, 12 predicted proteins | sample RVTome_9_FD_201360 | JGI IMG/M metagenome (GOLD analysis project Ga0299913, IMG submission 201360) | Soil microbial communities from uranium-contaminated site in the Upper Colorado River Basin, Wyoming, United States - RVT155D38 (version 2) ...
CCGAAGCCGATCAGGTTGTCCCAGTAGAACGACGTCACCAGGAATGTCGTGGGCACGGCACGCTCCGTGAACTCCGTGTTGGCTTCCGCCTTCGCGTCGAAGTGCGGCACCTTGTAACTGCCCATGAGCGTCGGCATGCGATCATCGCTTAGCGGTACCCACTGCCGTGTGTCTTCCAGGGTTGACCAGATCACGTGTGACAGGCCTTCATCTTGCGCCGCCTGCGCCATGTTCGCAGCCTGCGCCCGCTCTTTTTCCGGCGAAAGATGTTCCCAGAAGTTTGTGACGCAATAGGCGCCGAAGGCGCCGCTGAACGCCCGATTCAGGCTGGCACGATCGTCCAGGTCCGCTTCGACGACTTCCGCGCCGAGACGTGCGAGCTCCCTTGCCTTCTCCGACGCTGCATTTCTTGTCAGCGCACGCACCCCGAAACGGCTGTCCGGGTCCTTGAGAATCGCGTACGCGAGCCCGCCTCCCTGGGCGCCTGTCGCCCCAACCACTACAATTGTCCTGCTCCGGTTCATAGGTCCTCCCGCCTAACGCGTCAAAACAACAGGTTCAGATCATCCAGACGTCGGTCGGCAGTGCACAGGGCCGGACTTGGCAATGCAGCTCCCGGCAAACCGAAATACCTCGATCCGGTCGTGCTATTCGGGTGCGCTGATTCCTGTGATGCTCGATTCGCCGGTAACGTCGCTATGCTCTACGACGCTGAACGAGCCGTCCGTTTCCAGCACGACTGCCTCGATGTCGCGTAATGAGAGTAGTCCCGCAGAGCGTATGGATGCGCGAACTTCGTCCTCCGTAACCCGCGCCGAACGCAACGCCCGCGGCAGGAATTCTCCCTGATAGAAAAGGAGGGCCGGTTCGCCTGTCACCAGCCGTCGAACCCATCTGACCCGGACGCTGGTCCAGGTGACGACGAACTGAAGCCCGATCAGCAAAGCGAATGCCAGCATTCCCTCGGTCAGCGTCACATTCCGGTTGAGAAGTATAGTGGCGAGAGTCGATCCGAGCGCTACGGTGACGATCAGGTCAAACGCGTTCATTTTGGACAGCGTACGTCGCCCTGACAGCCGCAGCAGGCAGACCACACCGGCGTAGGCCAGAAAACCGACCAGTAAGGTGCGCATCAGCGTTTGCCAGTTGTCGAAAAAAATCTGTTCCAACGTTGTTTCCTCGTGCGACCTGCTTGCAAATCATTTCCGCGATGGTGAATACAATCGCCGGTCCAGTGGTAAATCTCAGGTGCTGCGCTGCCCGTTCCCGACTTGCAGAACATTCCAGGCAGCTCTTGCAATAATCTGCTCTTCATCCACTGGAATTACGTGAACGTCGATCGTCGAGGCGTCGGCGGAGATACGTCCGGGTACGCCGACACAGTTCGCATTGGCCTTCGTGTCGAGCACCAGGCCGAGCCATTGCATGCCTGCACAGACGCGCGTCCTGATAACCGGCGAGTTCTCCCCGATGCCGCCTCCGATGACGATCGTGTCGACGCCGCCCAGTACTGCGGCATAAGCCCCCAGGTACTTGTTTATGCGGTGACAGAACGTTGCAAGCGCGAGTCCGGCGCCCGCGTGCTGCCGCGTCTCGAGCTCGAGCAGCTTCCTGACGTCGTCGGATTCGCCGGAAAGGCCGAGGAGCCCCGACTTCCGGTTGAGCAGTTCCTCGAGTTCGTCCGGAGAATGGCCCTGCCGCGCCAGGTACAGCAGGATGCCTGCGTCTATATCGCCCGAGCGCGTACCCATGACAAGCCCCTCGAGCGGCGTGAAGCCCATGCTGGTCTCGACCGGCCGACCGTCACGAAGCGCCGTTACCGAACAACCCTGGCCGAGGTGCAGACTTACTACCCTGGCGCTTCTCCCGCCGCTCGAATCGAGCTGGCGCGACATGTACTGATGCGCGAGCCCATGAAACCCGTAGCGGCGAATTCCGTAACGCTCGGTGAGTCCGGATGGAATCGCATACGAGCGCGCCGTCTCCGGCAAATCATGAAAAAAGGCTGTGTCGAATTCGGCAACAGCCGGGACGCCGGGGAAGCGCTCTTCTACCGTCTTGATCACTGCGAGTGCATGCGGATTGTGCAGCGGCGCCAGATGGTTCAGCGATTCGAGCTTTTCGAGCGTGGGGCGGTCGATCCGCACGGCGTCTGCGAAGTGCGCACCGCCGTGGACGACGCGGTGCCCGGTGGCTACGAGGTTCCCGACGTCGATCCTGATGCCGCCGATTCCGTCTCCTATCCGGTCCAGCAAGAGCGCCGCCGCACCCGCGACGCTTTCAATGCGGCCGGCGTCCTCGGACGCCTCTCCTGTCGTAAAAGTCGCGCGATCTCTGCCTATGTCGCGAATCGCGCCGCGCAGGCGGGAATTCAGCCTGGTCTCCGCGCGGTCGAACAGTCCGAACTTCAGTGACGAGCTTCCCGCGTTGAGCGTCAGCAGCCATTGCGCGTCGCCCATGTTCCTGATGACCCGCGGCTCAGGCACCACGTTCCAGTCGCTCGTCCACGCCGACATTGCCCGTTGCGAGGGCAGAACGCCGAGCTTTCTCAAGAGAGCTGATCAGGGCGTCATAAGGCTTCACGAACTTATCGATGCCCTGGCGCAGCAATGCTTCGGTTACGGCATCGAGATCGATTCCGAGGACTTCCAGCCGTGCAAGCGTAGCGGCGGCATCGCCGGCATGCCCGGTCAGGCGCAGCGCAGGCTTTCCATGATCGTCGTAAGCGCGGATGGTCTCGAGCGGCATGGTGTTGACGGTCTGCGGCCCGATCAGTGCTTCGACATATTTCACGTCGCTGTACGCCGGGTCCTTGGTGCCCGTGCTGGCCCATAGAAGCCGTTGCGGGCGCGCGCCCTGCGCCCGGAGTTTCCGGAACCGTGCGGTCGCGACAAATTCCTCGAAGACCGCGTAGGCCATGCGTGCGCTCGCAATAGCCGCCTCGCCACGCAACGAGTGCGCATCGGCCTTGCGCGCATCGCCGGCAGATGCAAGCCGGTCGAGTTCGGCGTCGACCATCGTATCGACCCGGCTCAGAAAGAAGCTGGCGACCGAGGCGATGCGAACGGGATCCTTGCCGCCTGTAATCGCCTCTTCCAGTCCCTCCAGATGCGCCTGCAGGACGTCGTTGTAGCGCTTTACGGAAAACAGCAACGTGACGTTGACGTTGATGCCTTCGGCCAGCAGCGCGCGCAGCGCAATAAGTCCCGCTGCCGTGGCGGGAACCTTGATCATTACATTGCGACGTCCAAGCGACGCCCAGAGACGTTTCGCCTCGGCAACGGTTGCATCCGAATCGTGTGCCTTGTGAGGAGATACTTCGAGACTGGCGAAACCGTCTGCCCTGTCCGTTGACTCGTACACGGGCAACAGTGCGTCCGCCGCTTGCTGCACGTCCTGAATCGCAAGCGTCTCGTAAAGCTCCTCGGCGCTTGAACCGTCCCTGGCGAGCGCCGCGATGTCGCGGTCGTACTCATGCGTATGCGCGATGGCCTTCTCGAATATGACCGGGTTCGAGGTCAGTCCGCGAAGGCCCCAACCTGCAATCATGCGTTCCAGTTCGCCATCGTTGAGCAGACCACGCTGGATGAAATCGAGCCAGGGACTCTGCCCGAAGTCCAGCAGGGCCTTCACCGGGCTTTTCCGTCGGGAGAATTCACCTGACGCCATCGATCAATCCCCTTCTTCGCCGCGCCACTCCCATTGCCGTACTTCCGGCAGATCCTCACCGTGCTCGTGGATGTATTGCTTGTGCTCGATCAGCTTGTCACGAATGAGCTGCTTCCCGTAGGCGGCCACCGGGCCGAGCTTCGGCACCCTGTCGATGACGTCTGCCACGAGGTGAAAACGGTCGATATCGTTCATGACAGCCATGTCGAAGGGCGTGGTTGTAGTGCCTTCTTCCTTGTAACCGCGCACGTGAAGGTTATGGTGGTTGGTTCGGCGATAGGTCAGCCGGTGGATCAGCCAGGGATAGCCGTGGTAGGCGAAGATGATTGGCTTGTCCCTGGTAAAGAGAGCGTCAAAGTCGCGATCGGGCAGCCCGTGCGGATGTTCGGTGTCCGGCTGCAAGGTCATCAGGTCGACGACGTTGACGACGCGTACCTTCAGCTCCGGAATCTGCTCGCGGAGGATCGAAACGGCCGCAAGCGTTTCCATGGTCGGCACGTCGCCACAGCAGGCCATGACCACATCCGGTTCCGCGTTCCGGTCGCTGCTGGCCCAGCCCCAGATGCCGATTCCCGCGGCACAGTGCTTGATGGCGGCGTCCATATCGAGATATTGCGGCTGACTCTGCTTGCCCGCGACGATCACGTTGACGAAATCGCGGGAGCGCAGGCACCTGTCCGCAACGCAGAGCAGGGTATTCGCGTCCGGCGGCAGATAAACACGGATGATGTCGGCCTTCTTGTTGATTACATGGTCGATGAAGCCCGGGTCCTGATGGCTGAAGCCGTTGTGGTCCTGGCGCCAGACATGCGATGTCAGGAGGTAATTCAGGGAAGCAATCGGACGGCGCCAGGGAATCTCCTTGCTGACTTTGAGCCATTTCGCGTGCTGGTTGAACATCGAGTCGATGATGTGGATGAACGCTTCGTAACAGGAGAAAAAGCCGTGCCGGCCGGTGAGCAAATAGCCTTCGAGCCACCCCTGGCACATGTGCTCGGACAACATTTCCATGACGCGGCCGTCGGCGGCGAGATGCTCGTCCGTCGGCAGGAAGGGCCCCAGGAATCGTTTCGGGGTCACGTCGTAAAGCGCGGCCAGCCGGTTTGACTCGTTCTCATCCGGTCCGAAAACGAGAAAGTTCGCCCGGCGCATATTCTTCTTCATGACATCGCGCAGGTAACTTCCAAGAACCCGGGTCGATTCGCCTCTGGTTCCGCCCGGTTTGGGAACCCCGACCGCGTATTGTCTGAAGTCCGGGAGGCTCAGGTCCTTCAGCAGGATACCTCCGTTCGCGTGAGGGTTGGCGCCCATGCGGCGGGCGCCTTCAGGGACCAGTTCAAGCAGTTCGGGCACGGGACGTCCGTCGTCATCGAACAACTCCTCGGGTTTGTAACTGCGCAACCACTCTTCGAGCTGGCGAAGATGATCAGGATTGTCCTTGAGCCCCGAGAGGGGTACCTGATGCGCGCGCCAGGTCCCCTCGACCGGAAGGCCATCGACTTCCTCCGGTCCCGTCCAGCCCTTCGGCGTGCGCAGAATGAGCATCGGCCAGACCGGCCGTCCGTTGACGCCGTTCGTGCGCGCTTCCTGTTGAATGGCGCCGATACGCTTAAGGAGGCGGTCGAGTACGCGGGCCATCTCCTCATGCAGGACCTCCGGGCTCTCGCCTTCTATAAACGTGGGGTCGTAGCCGTAGCCCCGAAACAGGTGTTCAAGTTCCTCCGCGGACAGCCGCGCGAAAAAACTCGGATTGGCGATCTTCCACCCGTTGAGGTGCAGTATCGGCAGCACGGCGCCGTCGATTGCGGGATTGAGGAACTTGTTCGAATGCCAGCTGGTGGCCAACGGGCCGGTCTCCGCCTCGCCGTCGCCAATTATGCAGGCGACTACGAGGTTCGGATTGTCGAACGCGGCACCGAAGGCGTGAGCCATCACGTAACCCAGTTCACCACCTTCGTGTATCGATCCCGGAATTTCAGGGGCGCAATGGCTCGGTATTCCGCCAGGAAACGAAAACTGCTTGAACAGGCGGCGCATTCCATCTGCATCCATCGAAACCTCCGGATACATCTCGCAGTACGTGCCTTCGAGCCAGGTGTTCGCCACCAGCGCGGGTCCTCCGTGCCCGGGTCCGGTCAGGAAAATCATGTCGAGATCGCGTTCCTTGATGACGCGATTCAGATGCGCGTAGATGAAGTTGAGGCCCGGGGTCGTTCCCCAGTGGCCGAGAAGGCGCGGCTTTATGTGTTCCACGGAAAGCGGCTCGCGCAGCAGCGGATTATCCATCAGGTAGATCTGGCCGACCGCCAGATAGTTGGCGGCGCGCCAGTAAGCGTCGAGGCGCTCGAGCGGCAGCCTCCTGGCGTCGTCCGCGTCCCGGACCTCGGCGGCTCCATGGCGAGGACTTCCGCGCGCGGGATCGGATGCAGGTGTGTTACGGGCCATTATTCGTCCTCGGTCGTGGTCGAAGGGTGTGTACGGGTAGCGCCGCGGAAAGTCGGCCGGGGAGGATCCCGGGGCGCTCAAAAGGGCGGCATGCGGGCCGAGCGCCGGACCATTATAACGGCTCGGACGAGAGTCGTCTGAACCCCGAGATTCCGCCGGAGACCCGGCGCCTCCTCAATGCGATGTCACGAAAAGCAGGTAAGCACCGTAAGTGGCGAGAAAAATTCCGCCCTCGATACGCGAAATTCGCCAGCCGCTTATCGAAAAGAACAGCAGCATCCCGGTTGCAGCGAGCATGATCCAGATATCTGCCCGTACGATCTCGGGAGGCACCGGGATCGGCTCGATTATCGCCGTGATCCCGAGGATACCCAGGATATTGTAGATATTGCTGCCGACGATATTGCCGAAGGCAATGTCCGGTTGCCGACGAAATGCAGCGAGGACCGACGTGGTGAGTTCAGGAAGGGATGTTCCCACGGCAACGACCGTCAGGCCGAGCACCGTCTCCGATATGCCAACTTCGATACCGATCGCGAGCACGCTCGAAACGAGCAGATGTGCCCCGAGCACCGTAAACGCGAGACCGCCGACCACGAGAACGATGGAAACGGGCAACGTCACATCTATCGATCCCGGAACCGCCAGTTCGGGATGGACCGGATTGTCCGCCGTCGTCCCTTCGACGCGTTCCGTGCGGTAGCAGTAGATGATATAGCCGACCAGGAGCACAACCAGGAGGATCCCTCCCGGTGGCCGCAACTCGCCGGTGAGACAGACGGCGGCGCCGCAGACCGCCGCAAAAGTGACGACCGTGCCGTCGCGATAGAAGGCACCGGGGGACACTTTCAGCGGGCAGATCAGTGCCGCGATGCCGAGAATGAGCAGAATATTCGCGATGTTGCTGCCGACAACGTTGCCCACCGCTATGCCCGGCGATCCGACGATAGCTGCTTCGACGCTGGTCAGAAGTTCAGGTGTCGAGGTACCGAACCCGACCAGGGTCAGGCCGATCAGCAGAGGGGACACGCCCGCTCGCGTGGCGGTGGCGACGGCGCCTCTGACGAGCAGTTCGCCGCCGACGAGCAGGAGCAGCAGGCCTGCGGCGAGTTGAAGATAAATCACGCCGGTACACGCACGGAATGCCGGGACTGCTTACCGTTCCTGCGGGTCATCTGCGAGAGCGGCGTAATGGGCCTCCACCGTCTCCTTGCCGTAAGTCCTTTCCAGACGGCGGATCGTGAAATGGGCCCTGGCCATATCCTGAAAGTGGGACATGAACACGGCGTTTGTCAGCGCGCCGCCGATTGCGCCGATCGCGGGCACTGCCTGCGCCGCGGCTTTTTGCGAGACGACTACGCCGAAGCGTGAGGCAATAGCCGAAATGAACCGTATCATGACGGGCGCGGACCTGGCCGTGGTGCCGTGCGCGGTGACATATTGCAGCGCGTCGGACGTGATCCGCGAAAGCGCATAGCGCACGCCGTAGTAACTGGTTTCCGCGCCTTCGTCGGCGTCCGACCTCGGACTCCCGAGCGCGAAAACCGTAAGGCAGTTGAGCTGGGTGTCGGGACTTGACAGCGACTCGCCGTTCGCCCGCGCAATGTCGGCGATGGAGCGAAACATGATGAGCGTCGTAATGGGCAGTTCGACCAGCAGTGCGTGCAGGCCGAGAAAACCTGCGAGTCCGCCGGTCGTGACCACGGCGGCTGTGTGCAGGCGGTTCTGCGGCGCGGGGAACCGTCCATCGCGCATCGTCCTCAAAGCAGTATGAAATGCCTTCTCGATTGCCTTGTTGCTGGATTTCGCGATTGCCTCGGAAAGCTCTTCCGGAAGCCGTCTGCCAAGGTCCCTGGTCAGGTTCTCGACCCGGGTGCCGACCATCGATGACAGACGGATCACCAGAGACGGATGCTGCAGAATTGCTTTCGCTTCACGCAGCTCCGCCGCGTGAGCGGACGACATCATTGTCTGCATCATTGTCTGCATTCAGGGTATAACGGATATCTCAGAATCGTTGGGCGGAATCACTGTTCCCAGTATCATGCGGCTCTGTTTCGCGAGCAAGCGATGCCTGGAGCCGTCGCCAGAGCGACCTGCCGCGAACTCCAGTCAGCGTTCACGGTCAATGTATCAGGAATTCAATACGGGGGAACCGAACGGCTGCCAGTTCGATGACCACTTCGCATAAATCGGAAGTGCTCGGCGCCGGTTTCTGGGCACTACTTCTGTGTTTTCTTCTGACCCGTACTCACGGGCAGCAGGATTCTCACGAAATCTCTCCCGGGCAGTACGCGGACGATCGCGGCAACGATGCTGGGTCTCTCGATTCGCCCGACTACGCCGAGGTACTCCGGAACCTCAGGGAAAACTACGCGGAAAGCATGGCGAACGATGCGTTCAATGAAGCAATAGTAGTCGCCAAGCAGCTTATAGAAGCCTCGATTGTCGAAAAAGGTCCGAGCAATCTCGATACAGCAGCTGCGCTTTCGTACCTCGGCCATGCTCAATACGCCGATGCGGCATACGACGCGGCAGCGCTGAACTTCAAAGCGTCAATCGAAATGCTCGAAGGCCTCGAAAACAACCTGAGCGCCCACCTTATCGATCCGTTAAGCGGACTCGGGCGCGCGCAGCTTGCCACCGGCCGCCCTGACCTTGCCATCGAAAGTTTCGAACTGGCCGTGCATGTCAACAATGTCAACGAAGGTCCGCTGAATCTCGAGCAGGTCGAACTGCTTGATGGGATGGTCGATTCATATGCTGCCGCGGGAGACCTTAAACGCGCATCGATCGTCCTCGACCGGATCTATCAGCTCAACGTGCGAGTTCACGGCGCCGACGCCCCCGAGATACTGCCGACGCTGCAGAAACGCGCCAGCTGGTCTCACAACAACGGCCTGTTTCACGAAGAGCAGGACATATATCGACAGATGATAAAGATAGCCAACGACGCGCGCGGTCGAAACGACCTCGCACTCATGCAGCCGCTCACGGGACTGGCCTATTCGTATCTGTACGCGGATTCAACCTGGCGACTGGATCGACGATTTCTGTCATCGATCGCCAGCGGCGAGAGTTTCCTCAGGCGATCTCTGAAAATAGCGCGGGAAAACCCGGACGCAACCTGGGAGCATGAGCGCGATGCATTGCTTGCAATCGCAGACTTCTATCTTTTCGCCTCGGATTTTTCCGGCGCCAGACGGTACTACCGCGAAGCCTGGGACTTTCTGTCAGCCGATGAGGAGATGCTGGCGAGCCGCGCGATGCATCTGGAGCAACCGGTACGATTGCAGCTTGCCTCCCCGCCGAAGTACGTCACGGCCCGATACGACAAAAACGTGCCCCCGGACGTCCTTGCTAACCGCGATTATCGCCGTGGCTACGTTATTGCGGAGTTCGATGTAACAGTGGAAGGGCGAAGCTCCGGTATTCGGCTGGTTGACGCCAAGCCACCGGGCTTCGACATGGTGGAGAATCAGGTAATCGAGCGCATCGGGCGAGCCGTTTACAGACCACGCCACGAAAAGGGTGTTCCCGTCCCCTCACAGAAACTCGTGTACCGCCACGATTTCTTTTACCTGACTTCGGATCTGTCAGCGGAAACGCGGTAGATAATCCCGCTGCAGGCCTTAGTTACCTTCCATCCGGTTCGACATGCCGGTCCGGCGACTGACCTCGTTGGTCGCGTCCTGCGAACTGCGGCTCAACTCCTCCCACTCGGCAACAGTGGCGCAGGTCTTGGTACCGTTTGTCCGGCTTCCGGTAGGCATAATTCTCTTGCATACGACCTTGTTGACGTATTGACCTTCCGTACCCTCGGCCGGCTGGCCCGCTTCAGGGGCGGATGGGTTGGATACACTTGCCTGCGCGGTCTCGTCCACAGGGTCGTTGGCTGCACAGCCACTGAACGCTGCGAGGCAGATCGCGGCCAGGACAAGCTTGGAGAAATGCATAGTCAGTTCCTTTATTAGCGAAATCGGATCAAGTTCGACCGGTCCTCTTATCGGACCCGAACAACCTGCAGGTACCTTAACGCAAACTCGGCCAGGGGACGAGTATTGGCAGCCATCACGGCTGCAAGGGAGCAGCGGGCGAAGCGCAAGCCGGCGTGACGGACACCGGCCCGAACCTTATACCGATTGGCTATATTGACCCGGGCACCACCCGTTTCCCGGACAACCGCAGGCCAACGGTCGGCGGCGACCAAAGGCGCAAGGCTGCGCGAAGCCTTACGCTGCCAGCTTTCTGCCCACATGTTGCTCATGTGCAACAGGTGTCCCGGCCGTGCCCCCGAGTGCCGTGCCCCAATCGCTCCGGCGGCCGCCCCAATTATTCCCTTTTTACATATCGAGCTGTATTATCGGTGCCACAGGAGTTCGCCAGGCAGGACTTTGGCGGTCGTGCGACGCCGGCTACAGCCGGGGACGGGCGAAAGCTCACGGGTATTGAACGCAAGATCGAAACGATGCGAGATCTTGCAGAACCTCATATAAGGAGGCGACGGTAATGAATCACACAGTATTCGCCAGACGTTTGCTCAGATGCAGTTTGGCGGCCGGGTCAGCGCTCGTGTTTTCGATCGCTGTGCCGGTTCACGCGCAACAGGAGGGAGCTCCGGAGGCGCAGGACATTGAAGAGATCACCGTAACAGGTACGCGCATTCGGCGCGCCAATCTCATCAGCACCAGCCCGGTCACCCAGGTTGATGCCGACGAATTTCTGTACGGGGGCATTACGCGGGTCGAGGACCTGCTCAATGACTTGCCGCAAATGTCCGGCGGCGTCCAGCAAACCGGCACGTCGAATGGCGGCACCGGCGTTGCAGCAATCGATCTTCGCGGCCTCGGCACGCAGCGCACGCTGACATTGCTGAACGGACGGCGTTTACCACCCGGGTCACCGACCAGTACCGATTCGCTCGGCGCCGACGTCAACCAGATCCCGGCAATCATGATCGAGCGGGTGGAGGTGCTGACCGGCGGCGCGTCGGCAGCTTACGGTTCGGACGCAATTGCCGGTGTGGTCAACTTCATTACCAAGAGCGACTTCGAAGGCCTGCAGTTCGACTACCAGTTCAGCCAGTATCAGCATGACAACGACAACCGCGCCATCCAGCAGGTTGTCACCAATGCCGGCTTCGAAACGGCAACCGGCACTGTCAACGACGGCGACACGCACGATTTTGCGCTGATGTTCGGTATCAACTCGGGCGACGGTCGCGGCAACTTTACCGCGTACGCAACGTACCGCGACATTGAAGAAGTTCGACAGGGGACCCGCGACTACAGCTCCTGCGCGCTCGGCAATGGCCCAAATACCGCCGCGGGTACCTTTACCTGTGGCGGTTCGCAGACCATGCCGCAAGGCTCGTTCACCGATTTCGGTCTGCTGCCGGCCGGCACCGGTTTCGACTTCATCGTCGAGGGCGACCAGTTCGTGCCGCGCAATGGCCTTTTGTACAACTTCGGGCCGGAGAACTTCTATCAGCGCCCGGACGAGCGCACCACGCTCGGCGGTTTCGGCAACTACACGTGGAACGATCATGCCGAGGCATACATGGAAATCAGTTTCATGGACGACCGCAGCCTGACGCAGATCGCGCCCTCCGGTGCGTTCTTCGTGACCAGCTCCATCGAGTGCGGCAATCCGTTCCTGTCCGCGCAGCAGTTCCAGGTGCTGTGTGGCGATTACGGGCTGACTGCCGATGACGCACAGGTCGCATTTCTCGGCCGGCGCAACGTCGAAGGCGGACCGCGTCAGCAAGACCTTCGTCACACGTCCTACCGCGGCGTGCTGGGTTTGCGCGGCGACATCAACGAGACGTGGAACTACGACGCGTTCATGAACTTCGGCACCGTCGTGCATTCGAACGTTTATCTGAACGATCTGGGAACCACGAAGGTACTGCGGGCACTGGATGCGGTGATAGACGAAGATCCGGCTTCGGCAACTTTCGGTCAGCCGGTTTGCCGGTCGGTGGTCGACGGTTCGGATCCGGCCTGTGTGCCATGGAACGTGTTCGAGGAAGGCGCGGTCACCCAGGACATGATCGACTACCTCGTGCTGCCGCTGTTCGCGAAAGGGCAGACCAACCAGACGCAGTTGAGCGGTTTCGTTGCCGGCGATCTGGGGGACTACGGTATCCAGCTCCCGACAGCCGAGAGTGGCATCCAGGCTGCGTTCGGTTACGAATACCGGAAAGAAGCGCTCGAATTCGAACCGGATGACGGGTTCCAGGCCGGAGAAGGCGCCGGCCAGGGCGGCGCGACGCTGCCCGTCTTCGGCGACTACGACGTTTGGGAACTGTTTGTCGAAACCACGGTACCCGTAATCGAGGGCAGGACGGGGGCCGACCTCGTTTCGTTCGACCTCGGTTATCGTTACTCCGATTACTCGACCGGACATACGACCGACACGTACAAGGTAGCCGGCGAGTGGGCCGTCGTTGACGACATTCGTTTCCGGGCAAGCTTCCAGCGCGCAGTGCGTGCCGCGAACCTTCGCGAGTTGTTCCTGCCCCAGGGATTCAACCTGTTCGACATGGACCAGGATCCCTGCGGCCCCGGACCGACGGCGACCGCGGAGCAATGCGCCAATTCCGGCGTGACGGCGGCGCAATACGGCGTGCTCCCGCACAGCCCGGCGGGTCAGTACAACTTCCTGCAGGGCGGCAATCCGGACCTGGTGCCGGAGGAGTCCGACACCGTATCGTTCGGATTCATTTTCAATCCGCGGTTCCTGCCGGACCTGACGCTGACGGTCGACTACTATGACATCGACGTACAGGGCGCCATCGACAACCTCGATCCGGAATTTACACTGGAAACCTGTCACGCAACCGGCGACCCGCAGTTCTGTGACCTGATTGAGCGCGATCCGGGTACCGGGGCCCTTTGGCTTGCCGACGGTAACGTCATCGCCACGAACGTCAACATCGGCTTCCTGAATACCGCCGGTTTCGACATAAGCGCCGATTACGATCTCGACATCGGCCAGTGGGGCAGCCTGCGCTTTGCGCTGGTAGGTACCCTGATCGACAAGTGGGACGAGCAGAACTCACCGGCTGCAGACACAGTCGACTGTGTCGGCAACTGGGGTTCGATCTGTGGAGCGCCGACGCCGGAATGGCGTGCGGGTTTCCGGACCACCTGGGTAACGCCCTGGGATGGTACGATCACGATGAACTGGCGCCATGTCGGCGAGGTTGACGATCTGGGTGCTAACCAGAATCACTTCGATGCCCAGAACTACGTCGATCTGGCTGCCCTGTGGCCGCTGATGGACGACCTGGTGACGCTGCGTGTCGGCATCAACAACATCACGGATGAAGATCCTCCGTTGAGCGGCGACGCCGGACCGTCGTTCTACGGCAACGGCAACACCTTCCCGGGCGCCTACGACGTACTTGGTCGCTACATGTTTGGTGGCTTCTCGATTGCGTTCTGACGTTCGACGTACAACCCTTTCAAGGCGGGCTTCGGCCCGCCTTTTTTTTGCAGCGGGGAGCAACTGCGAGGATGATTCCTTCTCCCCCATGATCCAAGGTTGATGCACGACTCAGGAGCCGGGAGGTGAAGCGCTTGAGACTATGTACCCGAATACTGCTGACACTTTTTCTGGCGGTGGCCGGTTCGCTGGTTGCCGGCGCGGCCGAGCCGAAATCGAATCTCGAAGCCTGTGCGACCGAGCGGGACGACAAGCGGCGGCTGGCCTGTTACGACGCCGAGGTTGCCCGCCTGGCCGGTACGCCGGCCGCCGCCGCAGCTAGCGGGTCGGACAGTTCTGCGGAACTGGCAGCCGCCCGGGAAGGGCAGCCATCCGGCGAAGCCGCGGACGATTTCGGCATGACCCCGGCGCTGGCCCGGAAGATGAAAGCTAACGGCGAAGGGCCGGAAGAGCCGGATTCCATCGCGGCCGTCGTTACCCGTGTCGATGAAAAGGTCTACGGTGAGCGAATCGTTTACCTCGATAACGGCCAGGTCTGGGAGGAGATCTCGAGAAATCGCAACCTGCCGCTTGCAGTCGGGGACGACATTACCGTCAAGTCGGCCGCGTTCGGTTCGTTCAAACTGCTTGGTCCCGGCGGCAAGCGATTTACCCGGGTCAGGCGCGTCAGGTAGCAAGGTCCGGCGACGCGCTGCGGCGACGTTCGTTGCAGCGGACCCGTGGCTGCCGTCAGGACGGAAGCGGCGTTGCCATGTTCGCGGCGCTGGTCACGCGCGACCTCACGCCCGAATCGATGCCGCATCTGACGGCTGGCCGCTTCCGGGCCTTCGCCCTGGCCCCCGCCGAGCGCACTGCCGAACAGCGGGCAGCGGGGGCTTTCAGATGCGCTGATCGAGGAACTGAAAACGGCAGATGAGATCGTGATCGCGGCACCCATGTACAACTCCAGCGTTCCATCGACGCTGCGCGCGTGGGTTTGACCACATTGCGCGGGCCGGGGTGACTTTTCGTTTTACCGCCGACGGTCCCGAGGGCTTGCTCAAGGGCAAGCGAACCTGCGTGATCATAACGCGAGGCGGCAACTATGCGGGCCCGGCAGACACCCAGACGCCATACCTGATGCAGTTCCTCGGCTTCATCGGCCTGACCGACGTCCAGTGGGTCTTTGCTGAAGGGTTGGCTCTCGACGAGCAGACGCGCTTCAGCAGTCTTGAGGCGGCCAAAGAGGCCATCGCCAGACTGCAATCGAACCGCGCGGCCGCCGCGTAACGACGGACTGGCCGGTCAGCCACCGTCGGAGGCTTGAGCTGCGGCGGCCGACTGAGCCGTTGCAGCTCTCACTTCCGCGCCGTCGGCAAGGTTTTCTGCGCCGCGAACTGCAATCCTGTCTCCTTCCTGCAAGGAGCCGGCTACTGCAACGAGATCGCCGGCACTGTCACCAATGTCAACGTAAATGCGTTCGGCGCGGTTTTCATTGTTGATGCGAAAGACGAAGGAGCCGTTCTGCCGCAAAATCAGGGCGTCGCGTGGAACGGCGAGCACAGGCTCGGTGGTACTGATAGGCACTGCGACGCTGACAAGCTGGCCAACCGTCCATATGTTACGTGCGTCCGGCGGCAGGTCGATAATCGTTTCGAACGTTTGGGATCGAACGTCGCCCGTCGGGACCACTGCACGGATTACACCCTCGTGCTCGCCCTGGTCCGCAAGGATGCGGATGCTTCCGCCCGCCGCGGTGCGCGGCAGGTGCCTGAGCGGCACGAAGGCGCGGACTTCCATGTTTTCGATGTCGGTCAGCCGTGCGAGGACCTCGCCCCGTGCGACGTCTTCACCTTCGCGGCGCAGCCGCTCCGTTACGACGCCGGTGAATCGTGCTACAACTTCGGCTCGCCGGATCTCGTCATCGATCTGCCGGATTCGAACGCGGGTAATGCTCGCATCGCTGCGAGCCAGGTCCCGATTGGCTTCCGTCTGTTCGAGGTCGAATTCCGACACCACCCTGGAATTGTGCAGCTCCCTCTGGCGCCGTAACTGGCTGTCGAGCTGGCGGAGGTTGATCTCGGCTCGTTCCAGCAGCGCTTCCTGTTCTTCACGTTGCAGGAGAAGTGCTGTCCGGTCGATCCTGGCAACCGCTTGACCTGCCATGACGATGGTACCGGGTTCCGCGACCATCTCGATCTGCCCGGCAACGCCTGCGGTGACCTGCAGGTCGCTGCGACTGAAGACGGTTCCGGGAACGGATACCGTGGGAGCCAGCTCGATGCGCAGCACGGACGCCGTCTGCACGACGGGTATGCGCGGGTCCTGCGCCAGCGCCGCGGACGAAGCCGCCAGCAGCGAAATCGCCAGGCAGGTGAACATGCCGCGGGAATCAGACATCAGCGATGACTCCTTCAAGGCTTGTGCCATCGGATTTCGTTCGACGGAATGTTCCGGACAGAGCAAATGGCGGAAGCCTGAGCGCGCTCGGCAGGAGAATCAGGGTGAATATGGCGCTGACGAGCATGCCGCCGATGATTACCGTCGCAAGCCCGCGATATATCTGCGAACCGACTCCGGGTACGAGCATCAGCGGCATCATTCCGAAAATGCTGGTCAGCGTACTCATGAAGATAGGGCGAGCGCGGGTGCGTACGGCTTCCGATACAGCGCGAGCACGGTCAAGCCCGGCTTTCTGCCGGGTCCTGGCCTGCATCACCAGCAGGATTGAGTTATT